>Ga0070750_10000957_pt1 | contig 16153 bp, 29 predicted proteins | sample VirMetDEL_Nov_24_FD_77013 | JGI IMG/M metagenome (GOLD analysis project Ga0070750, IMG submission 77013) | Aqueous microbial communities from the Delaware River and Bay under freshwater to marine salinity gradient to study organic matter... | ecosystem: Environmental > Aquatic > Marine >...
AAAGATACCATTGTGGTCTTTGACCGGGTTCTCCCTCTGAGCGAAACCTGTCAACTATAATATTTCTCACAAAATTAGATTTGTCATCTTTAGTATACGCAGTTTCAAAAATGAGTTTATCTTCTTCCCATCCTTTTATTTGGGCCGAAAGACTTTCGGTTTTGTAATTTTTCAAGAAGTTATCCGCAGCACTAAAAAAAGGGAACGCCCCAATTATCTCACGCGATCCACTTTCACAGATAATAAAAACAATAAAATGAGACGGTTTCATCTCTAGGAAGATTGAATTTTAGGAAACAAGGTCGCTTCAAGAGCCTCCTTAGTATTTGGATCATCCCACTTTGGCAACTCTATTTTATTTATCTTATTAGATTTTCGCAATTCGGTATTTATTTCTGTGTCGCCAAAGAAACAAAGCAATAGCAAAGGCACAATGAAAAATAGCAACCCATATAGTGATCCCAATAGTATTTGCTTCATATGTTTTTTATTAATAACCGTTTTTGATAGCCCAATCTTCGATCTTCTTAACGAGAGATTGACTGATGCCATGATCTACACGAAAGGGGTCGACACGTTCCAAGACTCCAAGATCACAAGCGAGCGCGAGTGAACTGACGAATCTTCCGCAAGGAGAAATGATCGTGCAATCAGATTTGACCTCTCCATCATCTTCGTAAACTTCAAGTTCTGCTATATATCCCTCAAAATCTTCTTGTAAATAAGTCTCTTCTGGTATAGAATTAGTGTCCATAATTCAATTTAACCTGTTTTTTTCTAAAAGTCAAGCAATTAAAATCACAAAAAAGAAAATCACAAGAACAAAAAATAAAAGTATGTTTGGAATTAACTCGCCGCGCCTTGAATTCCTATTAACTTTACAAGATGAAATAAAAGGCATTATTTGGCCGAGATCGGAAAAACTGGCAGGTTCCATTTATTTGGCCGATTGTGAAAAAGTGGGCGAATTTTCAAGCTTCTCTACAAGATAAACGCATTGTATCCTAACGCATTTGTTCTTCATGTAATCATCCCATGTTTCCATGTTTACAATAGAACTAAGATGCTCATTGAAAAACACAAGAAAAGGTAAATTGGACCTAATGTTCCTATATAAAGTTCTGAACGTTTTAGATTTACACTTTACTTTTGTTAGTTTAAAACCTAATATCCTGACGGCCTTTATTATTTGGTCATCATACATTCCTTGTCTATGCTTCCTCCCTGCCTTCTTACACGCAGCGTGTGCTTCTTCATAAGAGACTCCACAGGCATGAGATATAGAGCAAACGCAGCAATCTGCTTGTTCATTATGCTGTTTTCTTTTTTGCTCGTATTTCTTGTAAGAATGGTATGTTGCTAAGCCCATCCCCTATTCTAAATGAATTATAATTAAAGTCAAGCACAAAGTTAGCACAAGAAAGTTACTTGGCGTGGTCTGCCCTCTGGTTCCATCTCGCAGATCCCGAGATAGTGTAGGGGGATTTCGTCTACGTAATCCATCGCGCCGTGGTATTTCGGGCGAAAGTAGCATCGAAGGTGTTGAGGCATCTCTTTCAGCCTTTCAATCACTTCAGCAACAGTCGGCGGGTCGCCATATTTGTGAGTGCTAACAAGGCATTGCTGACTAACATTCTTATCGCTCGTAGTTGTAACTTTATTTGTCTTATCGCTCGTAATTGTAACTTTATTTGTTTTCATTTTTATTAATTTCAAACTCTACAATATTCTTTCTGATTATCAAGCTCTTTTTGGATATTGAAGTGTAATATAGGGAGATATGGATAACAATCGTAAGCTCAACAAACCATTTAGGACCCCTAAAGGCCCAAAGAAGTTCGCTGTTTATGTAAAAGATCCAAAGAGTGGTAATATAAAGATCGTTCGCTTCGGTGATCCTGAAATGGAGATTAAGAGAGATGACCCTAAAAGAAGAAAAGCCTTTAGGGATAGACATTCTTGCGACGAGAAGAAGGATAAGACTAAGCCGGGATACTGGTCATGCAAATTCTGGTCTGGTAAGAGTGTAACTGAGTTATTAGCTAAATCTTCTTCTGTTTATAATGTTGACTTGACTGATTGGGATGGTAGAACCTTTTGGCCTGAAGAAGAGATTACTCCTTATTTCAAAAATGTAGAGGTAGAGGAGTCTATTGCAGATGAGTCACACGATTATCATTTGGATATTACGCCTGAGATGATGAAGGAACTCCATGAGAAGGGTCGCATCGAGGTAACGGTTCGCGAAGGCAACAAAGAAATGGTTATCATGTTCACTTACAAGAGTGACGGTTATCACCATTACGAGGAAGGTCAAGCAAAATGTGGGGCAGATCACAAAAAAGCAAGTGAAGCTGCAAAAATTAGCGCACAGGTGGAGAAAGCTCTAAAAAAGAAAGTTGAAGAGCATAATGAAAAACATGGCGACAAAAAGGGAAAGCGCGTTACCTTGAGAATGCTTAAAGCTGTTTTTCGACGAGGCGTAGGCGCTTATAATACCAACCCTCAGAGCGTCCGTCCAAATGTAAAAAGTTCTGACCAATGGGCTATGGCCCGTGTTAACGTATTTCTAAAAGCTGTCAGGACTAACAGATTCAATTCTGGCAAGTTTGACACTGATCTTCTTCCCAAGGATCATCCCCTTAGGTCTAAGAAGTAATTATTGCCAATTCATAATATACTTATTTGGCCGATTTCAAAAAAGTGGGGGTTTTTATTCACAGAGCCAATTAATTGCTTTGCTCAAAGTGGTGAACTCAAAAATCCTATCTTCGCAGCATTCAATACTAACAATTATTTGATCTTTTAGACTGTGATTGCTTTCGTCACATGGATCTAGATTCGGTAGCTCTTTACACAAAAGATATCTTTCAATTTCTCTCCAAGTCAAGGCTATATATTCTTCTTTTTTCTTAGAATATTTAATCCAAAGATATTTATGGCCCGAATCTCCTCTCGACCCATAGAACTTATTTGAATCAATTTCATCAATTGATACCGTATTTGAGTTTTCTATTACTACTTCTTTCATTTACCGACATTAAGCAGTATTTGCCTTTATGTCAAGCTATTTCGTTAAAATAGTCCAAATATTTATCAAATAACAAAGGATTACTCTCACTTAAATCAGTCAAAAGATTCTTGTAGTATTGTTTGTCCTTTACTTTATTTGGATTTCTATTATATAGGGTCTCAAGAAGCTCTAAATAATATGAGTCGATATACTCGTAAAAGATTTCCTCGTCATTATAGACGCAGAGCCATTTAATTGCCGATCCGTATTTGTCTTCAAAGTTTTTAGCAATTATTCGGGCCGTGCTCTCAGAATTTGTAAATGAAGACTGCTCATGGATTCTCCCACTCCATAATTCAAGAACAATTTGTGTCTTCAGCTTCACAACCTTATTTACACATTATTTGAAAAATCTTGCAATTCAAAATAGTTAAAAAGATTGAAAAACGTATAAACAATAAAAAGGAAAATGACGACTAACAATGCCACCTTTTTCTTTAGGGTCACATAAAATAAAGTAAGAAAATGTAATATTAAATACATTTATTTGGCTAAATTCAAAAAAGTGGGCGTTTTTTCTTCATGGCCCATCACCTTATTATTTATGCCAAATCTTTATAGACAAGAAGCAATGCGGACACAATAAGAAATGTAATTAAATAATAATCCATGTTATTTGGGGAAAAACTCAAAAACGGGCGAAATTCTATATTTTTAAATCCTTTATTTTATAAGGGTTGAGGCAACTTTTCCATAGAGGGTAAACACTATTTCCAATTTAGGCCTGATATGGTAATATAACCCCTATTTTGTAGTAATCAAGTAGTATTTTGGATGTATTTTGGATGGATTCGCCATTTTATTTACATATTTATTTATTTAAAGAGGTGAAGTCCATACAAATTTCCCCAACAAAACCAACAAAACCCTATATTCTCCTTTATTCTATATACTCTCTAGCTTATTCTCTCTTATCTCTCTACTACTCTATTTATCCTTACATATATACTTGAAGTATCTGTCTTGATAAATACATATAACTACATAATAGTTATTTGATAATTATAATATCACTCACTTATATCTTTCCAAATAAATTCTTTTTTTAATTGGTCATTGATATACCATTCGCCATATCCTGCTTCGACCGCTTCTTCTCTGATTAATTTATAACCAAACTCTACTCCTTCACAAGATCCTAAGAATAGGCCAGAGGTAAAACTAATTACAATAAGACACAATAACGATATAACTTTTTTTTCTCTCATATTATGATAATTTACTCTACTTTCGGCAAAAGTCAAGCTATTTTTAAATAATCGGGCCTTTTAATTGCTCAACCCCTGTTTTAATTCAATAAGATGCTCTTTCATTCTTGAATATAATCTAAATGCCACAAGATTCAAGCACTTTTTAGTGTAATATTTCCTATGGAGCAAAAAGAAAAAGCATGGAAGGGTATCGGGCGCGAATTTCTCAAAAAGGGCTTGCCTAAAATTGGTGGAGCTTTAATCAGGGCTGCTGGTGCTGCTGCCTCCTCTACTCCGGTTGGTGGTGTGCTTAATGAATTCGGGGTATTTGACACGATTGCAGATGTTGTTGGCGGGAATGCTCAAGATCCAAAATCAATCGAAGAAACTGTCAAAAACATGACAGAGGAAGAACTTAAATCTTTTGCTAAGTTAAAAGAACTTGAAGCTGAACTTGCAATCTTCGAAATTGAAAGATTAAATGTAATTGATAGAGAATTAACTAACCGTCACGAAATTGACGCAAATACAAGTAGTTGGATTACAAAGCACGTTAGACCAATGACTTTGATGTTTTTAACTGTAAGCTACGTTTTGTATTTATATTTAGTTTCATTTATTCTAAAAGGCGACGACTTAGAGGCGGCTAAGACTTTAGGTCAGCAAATCAGTATGTTGCTAGGAAGTGTATTTGCTTTCTATTTTGGAGGCAGGTCTTTCGAGAAGATCAAAAAAGTTTCCTGATTTGGAACATAAAGAAGAAATTCTTAAGATTATCGACGAGCATTACCCTGAGATAGCGGTTATGCTCATAAAAGAACTTCTTACAGAAGATAAAAACGCATTTAATATGGGCAAAATAATGAGAGTCCTTAATGTATTTGAGACAGGCTCTTTAACGCAAGATTACTCTTCTATTTTTATAATGGCTGATGGACCTAATAAAATTAAACAAATCACATTAGGAAAAGGCCTTACGGAATTCGGAAACCTTAGTAAATTAATCGAGAACTATGCGGAAGCTGACGGAGAATTTTCAGAAGATCTAAAGCCATATGTTGGAAGGATCGGCAAAAGACCATCTCTTCATTCTGATTCAAGCCTTAAAAGAATTTTAAAGGAAGCTGGATCTGACCCTGTTATGAGAGAAGAGCAAGATAAGATTTTTGCTGAGAAGTATTGGATACCAGCAAAAGATTTTTTTGATAAGAACGGATTCAAGGAAGCTCTTTCAATGCTAGTGATCGCTGACTCCACGCTTCATAGCGGTAGTATCCCTTCTTGGCTCAGAAAACGTTTCGCTGAAAAACCTCCTGCATCTGGAGGTAGTGAGAGAAAGTGGATTGAAGAATATGTCCGTGTTCGCCACGACTGGCTATGGAGTAAAGGAGGCCTTTTGCGAAACACCACCTACAGAACAAACTGTTTTAAAGATATTATTAAAAGAGGCGATTGGGATCTTTCTGAACCAATCAATGCAAATGGAATTATTGTTAATTAATAAAACCTAATCCCCAAAATCAAATTCGGATTGCTCAGGATCAAGGTATTTATCAAATGAATATATTTGAACAGGAGAAATAATTTTTTCTGAAAGTCTTCTCCTATGATGATGCAACAAGAAATCCCTTGCTTCTTTTAAGATTCTCTTTTTGATTACTTCGTCAGAATCTAAAGATTTAATTTCTTTTTCTAGAATATCGCAAGCCGCTTCAATCGCTTCTAGCGTAATACTATTCATAGTTTAATTTAATTAAACCCCTCTCTCCGCTTTTCAATCATTTCGATTAAACATTTCATTATTAAATTATAATGAAGTCAAGCTATTCTTGCAACAAAAACATGCAACCATCTGCAACATCATCAAGAGTATTTAATCTTTCAATGATATTCAATATTCGTCCTTCGCTAATGTCTGGACTTGCCAGTTCTTTTTCCAGAGTGCTTAACTCTTCCCTAATATCGTCATTAACTTCACTGATAAGATTGATTTGATCTTCGTTTTTCATATTTTATTTAATAAAAGCCTTCGAAAAAGAAAGGAATACTGAAATACAAAAGAACTCAAATGCATTTACTACTGGCAGTTCGAAGGGTTCTGCAAATCCGCAATTCCAAAGAAGGGAAAGCGGCCAACAAAGTAGCGCGGCTAAAATTAATACACCTAAATAAAATTGAAGTGCTAACGCTATCTGGTTTTTTTCTTCGTCCATGTCAATCTTGAATATTTTTAATATCTCCGCTGTCGTCTACAAAAAATAAACGATCAAACCATTTGAATTTATTAATCTTTACTATTCCGATTTCCTTTTTTACTTCTGGAGGATCATATCTTGAGTAAAAGTATTTTGTTCTTCTTGGCTTAACACTTCCATCAGGATAAAGATCGCCGGAAAGAACAAAGAAATCATCCTTTAATTTATTATTGGCCCAATTCTCCACATACAAGAATCCATTTTCAAAATCATGGACGTATGTTTTGTATTCGACTTTCCTATGGCAAACTAATTCCATTACGGCGTAATCGTGAACAAGACAGTATTTTCCTCTTGCGCCTCTTCTTTATTATTAATTGGAGTCGCTTTGATAGCCTTTCTGTTCCAAGGGCTATAAGAGGTAGGATCAACTCCTAGATTCTCTAGCCACTTATAAGGAACGGGAACTTCAGCGTCTCCTCCAAGCATTTTAATCAACTCCTCAACTGCGACCATTTTAGGTCCAGTTCCTTTTGGTCGTCCTCTTCCTTTACTTTGCATAACTTTTGATTCTATTAAGAAATTCTTGTGTTTCTTTGATATCTTGCATTAGTTCTCTGTATTCGGGTTCAGCAGTTTGTTCCCACTTCTCCCAATCTGATTTCAATTCAAGCATCCAATAGAGGCTCTTTTCTAGTTGCGTTTTTGCTGTCATATTCTGAATATATATCAATAAACTGTTTGAGTCAAGGGTTATCTTCGATAAAGTGGATTTTTAATAGCCATGCCGTTGATGGCCTCTTCTGCTCGCTTAATTACTTGAACGGGAGTCTCCTCCTCCTCTACAGGCTTCTGTTTGGATTCTACGAGCGTATCCTCTGCCTCAACGGGAGCTTCGTCAGAAACTCCTACAAAGTGAGAGAGATACAATTCTCGGCCTTTAGAAGTGAGCATACGCTTTGAATCAATATCCATCAATCCTTTGTTCAAGAGTGCATCCTCATAATTCTGCTGAATCGCTTGCTTGGAGTGTCCAGTAGCAGATGATATGGCTGTAAGAGAGCAAGCTCCTCTTTCTCCAAGAATTCGAACAATCTCCATTTCGGCTCCATTAAGACCATAAGGATGAATATCCATCGTATTGCAGAACTCAAGAAAAAGATCTCTATTAATATAAGTCTTCCCATGAGCCTCTGCGAAGTGATCCAACTCCTCTGCAAGTTCGACACAAGCGCGAGGATGACCACGAAAAACAAACATGATTTCTTTCTTAATCTCTTTGCTGACTTGGCAAGTCAAATTCATTTCGAAGATCTTAAAAAGATCCTCATTTGAATACCTTGCAATAGAAACACTTGTCAGCCTGTCTCTCAAAGGGTTAGCTACCTTCTGAGCGTCAGTAGTCGCCATGATAATACTCATGCGACGAAAATCGAAAGTGTAATCCACTGGACCTTGTTCACGATGATTAAAAGTCACGCGACGAACGGGATTAGGATCTCTTTCGAGAGCGGTCAAAAGAATTTGCTCAAGATCATCTGGAAGGTTGTGGGCCTCGTCGATGAAAAGAATAGCATTCTGATTATCCCAAACAGGGAAGATCTGGGAAAAGAAGTCTTCTGCATTCTTGATGGAAGCGGCGTTTGCCTCCATAATAGGAGGAGTATCGCCATTCCGGTTCTCAAGGGTTTTCCTCCATTCACGAATGATTTTGGTTTTACCTGCACCTCTTTGAGCATCGAAGAAGAGAAATGGAAGTTTTCCTTTCTCTTTATAGGAGGCAGAGTAAATCTCAAGACGTTTTTTTAAAGATTCTTGACCGATGATTTGTGGTAAGTATTCTGTCATTCCGGCAATATATATTACACTGAGGTTCCGGTCAAACTCTTTTTAATTAAAAATGGCCTTTTTCTTAACTCCTCAATCTTTTGTCTTTTTTAAAGAAAAGAATTCTTATACAGCCTTTCAATCTCCTGAATTAGCTCTTGTTCTTTAATCTGTTTTTGAATTAAAGCGTTTTTTAATTGATTGTTTAAAATAAGCTGCCCTTGGAGTGCATTTTGAAGTTGAAAATTTTCAAACAGCTTATCAGAAAATTCCTTGCACGTAAAAACCCAAAGAGTTCCAAATACAATCGTTGTAATTAAAAAAGTAAAGAACAGGAACTTCATTTAAAAAGGTGCGTATTTGCGATTTTCTCAAAAAAAATTGGGACTTTTAAGAAGCAGTCTGATCCATTAAAATTCCCCTTCTATAATCTCACCATTTAATAATCTCCAAGATTTTTTGTTCCAGAATCGTTAAACTTCTTCTTTTCTGGGCTTTTAAACCCTTTTATAGAGTTTTCTCCAGAAATAATGCGAGGGCCGTTTACTTTTTTACGTTTATTCTTAAAACGGTAATCTTGATTTTTATCCTTTTTCATATTCAAAATAATTAGCTTCAATTGTTTTATCTAAAGATCTTATCAAACTCTTCTTGCTCCTTCTTTCTTTCTTCGTAATCAGGTTCTTCTGATTTATAATAAACCTCAACCGAATCATGAGGGCGGCGACGATCAAAATTGATTTCACAAAATTGACTGCTCTTATTTGCCATATTTGCGTTTGACTCGTTCACAAATACACCTAAGACGCCTCCATCGATAATATTTGGGAGGCTATTTATATTTCTAAATTGCATTTTATTAATTATTCTGGAGTGTCACCAACGACATTCTTAGATGAAACTACAATATAGTTATGATGATCCTTGTAAGTATCAGCATACTGCACACAATCAGCGTAATCTCCTGAATGATCAATGTAAGAAGCGTCAATAACGTAGAACATCTCCCTCTTCTCCTCTTTAACCGGAATTCCATTAGCATTTAACTGCATTCCTGTTCCTGTTTTAGAATGCCAAACAGGAAACACCGACATAACTATAGCTAATGCTATAAACTGCCTTGTGTATACTTTTTTCATATCTTTGTTCTCCAAATGCCAAAAAACTCCAATTTTTTATTGTTCTTTAATCCTATTAAGAAGTTCTCTTTGCTTTTCGATAATTTGCATTTTGCGATTTCCTCCTCGCTTACCGAACGCTCCTTTTACTTTGGTCTGTCTTTTACAAGAAAGAAAGTTATGATAGAACTTTGCGACCCTAGACATTGTTTCTGGCTTCAAGCCTCCCTCTGCCAACTCTTTGTCAATTTGATCCCTGTCCTCTTGAGGCAAAGCCATTTTTACTTTATGAATTTTATGCAATGTGATTTTCATATGCGTTTTCGATTGCTACTGTTACTCCTTCTTTCTTGTTGTAATTATCTAGCCAACTCATAGTTTATCATATGATCGAAATAAAAAACGATCAATCAATAACTTTGTATTTTTCGTCTTTAAACCAATCTGGTTCTTTGACGGCCCTATCCCATTTTGCAAAGTGCTTATCGTGAGTATAATAGAGCCTATATTTGTCAACAGCACTGCCATTTTCGAATAAAGGGTGAGTCCGACAACTCATAGACTCGCTAATCGCAATAGAAAAATCCGTCTGTTCTCCTTTTGGAACAAAGGAATCATCCAAATTGTCGATAACCCAATCTAAAAAATCATGGCAAAAATGACGCCCTTTATCTGGATAGCGTCTATATTTCTCCTCTAACATGGCTTGCGTATGCAGTATAAGCCAATCGAGATTACCTGTAGATTCCCTTGTCCAAATTGAACTTGGGTGCTTTGGATTAAACCACTTTCGCGGATTTCCTGTTTTAGTTCTAGGGCAGTCTTTTTCTGCCAAACGATTAAGATCAAAACAAGTCGCCAATAACTGCGAACTTTCAACGATCATTTTTACGCAAAGCTTATCGCAGGAATCGATAGCCGCTTGAATAGGACAATAGTTTGTGGCAAAAATATTCATAACTTACTTCTTTCTTTGTTCTTTGATTACAAATAGCACGATTCCGAGAAGAATCGCTATCAAGGTTTCACTCATAAGGCTTAAGATAATGCCTTGGGTTCAACCTGTCAAGTGTAAAGAAGTGTATTTTTTCTTAGCCCTCGTCTTTTTCTTTATGAATTATTCCTAAATATTTTTCAATCACACCTTCTGAATCGAATATTGGATATGATTGAACAAAACAAAAGACTTTCGTATCATTTAATCCTCTAAAAACTACAGGTAACTTAACTTCTCGTCCTTGTTTAAAAGCCTCTTGCCACTCCTGATCGTAATCTTCTCTTGTGCTAAACGATTCTAAATAATTCCTCCAACCAAATCCCATTAAATCACTTTTAGAAACACCAAGCCATTTAGCAAAAGTTCTATTAACATACTTGTTCTCCCCATCTACAGAACACTCGAAAACACCTAAAGGGCCATCTTCCCTGAATGCGTCTTCAGTCTCTTGAAGAATAGAAACTTTTTTATCAACAGATAAGACTGTTTTTTCTAATCTATTTACTATGTCTTTGATGCTTGAACCCCCATTGGGCTTGACTTCTTTGTAAATCTCATCAATTTTTCCGTGTAATGATAATACTTCTTTAAAATGATTGATTATTTTTTTAATTAAATATTTATGACTTACAAAGAAAAAACCCCCAATAGCGGTAAGCGATCCAGCTAATTTACCTACTAATTCTAGGTTTTCTACAACAAACAATGGCATATTAACAATTACACAAAAAAACCCTTGTTTTTTACAACAAGGGTTCATAAGTTAAGTTTTTACTTTATTTAATTACTTAAACTTATTCTTTATGTTTTCGTTGAAATCTTCAACTACTTCGCCAGTTTCTTTATCAAAACTTTCACCAGCCCTTTCTATAATAGCCTTTTTACGATTAAAAATTCTAACAAAAAAAGATCCGATATTTTTAAGGCCAATTTTTCCTGCCCCATAGCCGATAACAAGGCCGGGTGCTAATCCAAGTAATATTCCTGCTGTCATATCTTTTATTACACTAAAAATCCTCTTTATTTATCAATATGTAAGGAATTGCTGCGACGATTTCGCCCCAATCATTTTTCATTTTAGGGTTTTCCTGTCCATACTTGTAAATATAGTCTCTTAACCTATTAAAATCATTTGGTCGATTAGTCTGGCAACCTAAAGAAGAAGTGGAGTGATTACCTCCATGATGCCAATTAATTGCGAAATAACCAGTATCTTCATAATCTGGATTGCCGTCTCTAATTACAGTGAATGGAGCGACTTGTCGAAAGGCTGGAGTTCCCTTGTGTCTGCCTTTACCAAAGAACCAGACTCCTGTTTTCAGCATAGCCATTCCTTTCTCTCTTCCTGTGCCTCTCCCCTTTCTGTATCCATTAGGGTCCGTATTTGCCTCAAATCCGATTACTTTTTCGGGAGTTATAACAAAATGGGCGTCGTCATAAATAGATCTATCATTTACTTGATCTTCGCCCATATTTAAATTAAAGCCCCGAATCGCTACCACAATTAGATCTTTATCAGGATCAAATGTAGTTGGCTCTGGATTTGTTTTATTTTTATCAGCTATCAATTTGCCAGAATGCCTTCGAACAACATCCCTTATTTTTTCTTCTGTTGTGCCGAAAAGCTCAGGCTCATTTCCTTCAATTAAAAATCCGTCTTTTCGAAAAGCTTTATATGTATTTGCCCCTATAACGCCATCTGCTACTAGATTTTTATCTCTTTGATATATTTTAACTGAATTATCCAAAGCGTCCTCAAAGTCGTTATTGACTTCTCCGCAATAATAGCCCTCGTCTTTTAAAAAGCCCTTTACTAGACTTACTTCAAAAGTTCTTATTCCTTTTCGTAACGTTTTTATAATATTAGATGTTGTATACCCTCTTTTACACAAAAAAATATTTCATTTAAAAAGTTTCTTTTGTGCATATTTGTAAAAAATTCGATTAGTTTTTACACTTGAAAGGTCTTAAATAATTAAATAGTATTTATTTGATCAAAATACTTCTTCCAAGGCCTTTTTGGGTGGCATAACACGGTATTTCCATGAACTCTTCCAGTAAACCCGCTGTCGCCCATTACGCCCTTAAAGTCTGCAATTTCGTAGCCTCTTGAGAAGAGATTCTCCTTAACCCATTCAGACTTTTTAATTTTAGATTCATCATATCCCTGACTGTTGATGGTTTCTAAAATTAGGATTGGGAAATAAGAATCTATAATCTTGAGAGAGCCTTCTAGCGCATCTTCTTCACAGCCTTCAATATCTAAATGTATGATAGATACTTCTTTGCAGAGAGGAAAAACCTCGTAATCCAAAGTGGATTGTTTTACTTTTTGTGTTTTTGCTCCACCCTGTTTTGTTTTAATTCTGCTGCGACATCCCATTTTTTCACCTGAAGGGTTTTCAATTTGAATTTCAACCTCTGATATTTCAGACCCCAAGGCTTTATTAAAAAGAGTTACATTTTCTAAATTATTAATAATTTTTGTAATTTTGCTGTATCTAAAATTCTCTTCAGAAGGCTCAAAAGCCCAAACATGGTTCGCCCTAGTAGATATAGCTGGAAGCATATCTCCGAAAAAAGAACCCGCATGAATGACATCTTTTCCTTCGCAATTTTCCCTTATAAATCGCACAGTGCAGCCTTCGTAAACGACTCCTTTGCTAACTATTTTTCCAACTCCTTGGTGAATTGTAGAGTTTGGAACGCAATATTTCCCCAAAGGGTTTTCGCAAATAGAAAAGTCTAATATTTTTTCGGAATGCTCCTTTGGAAAGGAATTATCTACACTTAGCATCTTAATTCCGTATTTTTCATCAAAAGCTTCGTCTAAATTTTTGTATCTCTCATAAAACTCTTCTGGAATCGCTTTTTTGAAGCGTTTGTATAAATCGCCTTGAGTAACACTGTTTGAAAATACAAAATCTTCGTAGTCTTTGTCTTTTCGAGGCTTTAATTTATTTAAAAGGTCGTGGTATTCGTTTTTTCTGTTAAAAACAAAATCATGGGTAAGAAGTAAAGAATTTCCAACCAGTTTATAACCCAGTTCTTTGTCGAACTCTTCGTTTGCAAAGTCTACTCCAGAAATCTCCTTTATTTGTTTTAAATTTTCTTCCAAACTTAGCCATTCAAATTCCTCCCATTTGAAGCTTAAAAAGTGTTCTACCAATTCTTGGACAGAAAAATCCTGTTTATCAAAATAATACGGATAACCTTCACTTTGAAAGTCTTTTATATAAGCTGAAATAAATATATCTGTAGGTTTCCTAAGACAAGTTATTATCAAGTCAAAGTCTATTTGTTTTAATTTTTCAGCGATGTGACTTGCAGTGTGGTCTTTTAACAAAACATGACCGCAATCTTTTTTTTCTTCAAAGTCTATGAAGAATATCACCTTTTTGAAATTCTCGTCTTTCAAAGATCGGCAAATATAAGAAGAACCCACTCTAAAGGGTGTATAAACTAAAATTTTCATTCTATTAACATTTGCCATTTTTTGTTTATTTCTGTCCATTTGAATTTTTCTACCTTTCTTTTCGCAATTTTCGCCCTTTCTATTAATCCAGATTCTTTTTCTAAAATTAAATTAGCAGAAGCTTCGGCATCTACGTCATAAATTAGATTATTCAAATACATTGTTGTATGCCCTCTTGGAAGAAACAAACAAGATTCTTCATCAAAAATATCTTGAAACGCAGAATTCTTTGGTAATATCACTGGAACCTCGCAACTCGCCGCCTCTGTAGCTGTTAATCCCCATCCTTCCCCCAAAGAAGTGGACAGATAAAAATCAAAACAATTATACAAAGAAATTAAATCTTCTTTTGAGGCTCCCGCTGCTCCGATTATATTACTTTGAAAAAATGGATCTGCAAATATACAGTTCTGCAAAATCCCCATTTGATAAGCCGCTCTTTTTAAATCACAGAATCCTTCCGCATCACAATGAAAATACATCATCCAATTTTCATCTTGCTCTAAGATTTTTTGTAGAATCTCCAAACTTCGCAGAGGGTTTTTTCTTTCTGTATTTGTGTTTACTACTCCTATTAGTTTTTTATCCCCAAGTGATGGGAAGAAGCGTTCCTTTAAAGTCTCTCTTTTTTGGAAGTCCTCATCATTTCCGTGTGGTATAATTAAAATCTTTTTATCTGTTATCTTTTGTAGTTCTTTTTTCCCGAATTCTGTATAAGCTACAATAACATCAACTAAATCTAAAAAAGGTTTGTTATGAGCCAAGGTGAGAGGCGAATCTACTGGAATGTAAGAAACTAGCTTTACGTTTCTCTGTTCTTTTAGTTCTGAAATATCTTCGGCAAATTCGCTTAAACGGAAGGCGTCGTGGATTGTCCAAATAGTCAAGTCGTCCTCAAATGACAAAGCAAAATTTTTAAACTTATTCGCATTTTCCTTACTTTCCCAAGCAGAGTTTATATTAGCTGGATATAAATTAAAATTAAAATTATGAGGTTCTCCATTGTAACCAATCGCCCAAAAATGTTTGTTTGGCAAATCCAATTGCGGGACAATATTTTTTGTTATTGTCGCGAATCCAGTTTTTAACAACGGGCTATCTCCTAAAAATATGTATTTCATCTTCTGGAAAGATTATATACAAGGGAGGACGTGTTTTCAATTAGCGATTAAAGCCTTTTGGCTTTTTGCATAATTACGGCGTCTAAAGGTATCTAAACACGCCGCTTTGCATCCCTTAGATGCGTTTGGGCATACGTTATAGCCCGACTTCAAAGCGAGTGACGCCTTCTAGTATTTTTGCATCAGCCCACCAATGCATGTTAGCACCTCCGCTGGCTTTTATTTGCAAATATTGGGAAGTAGAACCGCCCATTTCCACTTCAGATCCAAAAGCACCAGTGTAACCAGTATAAAATTCATCTGAAACGAATTGGCGAATAATTCCTGTTGTAGTGCATATCCCGTGTATTTTAGAACCGTAATAAACAGTGCCTTCTTCATTGCTTCCCAATATATCGATATCGAATTTTGATATACCGTTACTAAGGGGCATTGTTCCTGAAAGAGTTGCCGCAGTACCCGGCGCGGATGTACCGCTATAAGCACTAGATAAAATATAAGATGCTTGCAGTCTCCCTTTGGATCTTACAAACTCCGCATCTCTTCGGGCAACACCACTTTCACCTATCACAAATACGTCATGGACCCTTTGATCAAGAAGGGGGCCTGATCCTAGCACCACATTATCGCGGCCACAACCAATAAAACTGTATGCACTCCAACTTATCTCATTTTTGGAACCAGCGATTATCGCGGAATTTTCCGATGACGGATCAATGTAGTTTCCACTTCCACCAAGAACAGTTGAGTAATTTCCTCCAGCGGTCGGTCTTGCATACTTGGTATTTTCTCCTCCGTCTCCTGAGTCCTTTGCGAACTGTAAATCTACACTTCCTGTAGAGAATATATTCTGCCCAGTATACGAATTTGTTATTTTATCTGCATGTAAAGAAATATATCCATTAGTCCCGTGAAGCGATGAGGTCTCTTGATTAAAACCTATCTCAACTTGTCCTAAACCAGAGGGTCCGAGAAAAATGTCATAGTTCCCTAACCGTCTTTCTCGCAAAAATTGTAATCCACCTCCTCCTCCACCTAGATCACTGACCACTCCCTCATACGATTTAATATGGCCTCCAGCAGAATCAAAATAAAGCTCCCAAGAACCACTAGGAGGCGTTCCTTCGCTTCCTCCATCTTCGAACTGAAATGAGCTT
>Ga0070750_10000960_pt1 | contig 16129 bp, 24 predicted proteins | sample VirMetDEL_Nov_24_FD_77013 | JGI IMG/M metagenome (GOLD analysis project Ga0070750, IMG submission 77013) | Aqueous microbial communities from the Delaware River and Bay under freshwater to marine salinity gradient to study organic matter... | ecosystem: Environmental > Aquatic > Marine >...
ATGGACATTATCTCCTATGTTTATTGTTATCATTTTGTACTCCTTTTTAGTGTGTATATTGGTTTAAAGTATTCGTGTGTTGGCCTTTTATTTAACTCATGTTGCAACGCTTTGATTAGATCATCGTTTTCATCTTTATAATAAGTTATGCGACCACTATCATCAATTTTGGCATAGATAGTCCTTTTAAGCTTATTTATAGCGTTATACAGGTGTTTTGAGTCCATAGCACTTATTAGACATCTGCCTTCTGATGATGATATGTAGTATTTTATTTTTGGCATTCGTTTTTCCTATCTAGCTTTGCCATCAAGTATGTTATTTCACTGAGTGATGTAACAAGTTGATGTGTTGCTATTTTATCATTGGTTTTTAGTTTCTTTTTGATGTCATTAAACATTTCTTCGGTTATTCTCATTTGCTCTCCTTAATTGTTTTTTGATGTGTGGTTTCTCGGTCTATCTTCACTCACATAGTTTTTTTATGCTAGACGCATCAAAATAGGGGAGGGCATGGCGTTCTTTATAAGCAACATTACTTGCTCACCACACCCTCGTTTACCTGCCAGTAATTGAATTGCGGAATCCAATATCAAACATGACGTTGCTTTTACCTGACAGGCTATTGTATACATTGTGGTTGCACTATTTCTTGTTCACTATGTTGTGCTTCATAGTTGACTATTAGTTAGTCACAAAATTATCCCACTCGGCGTTTTCTCTACGCTTTTCGTGGATGGGATTTTTTACAAAGACTATCTCATCGTGGCTATGTATCATCGGCACCATGACCTCGTAACGTTTACCGCTTGCTCCTATTACATATCCTTTATGATAGACTACATTGTCTTTTAGTTTTATCTTATCTTTATTCATTTTCGTAGTCTCCGTTATTCATTATGATACCAACTGCGGACTCAAATCCATGTAAGTACAATTCGGTTAAATCTTTTCTCCCATTTATCCAAAGATGTGGCTTCTCTACCATCTCTTTTATTTCATCATGAGACTTAAATAATTGGGCTAATTGGGCTGAATCTATCATTATTGAACCTCCGTAGTGTTTAATGTATAGTGTGACTTATAATAGCGTAATTCTTCTTGTGTCTTAGCGTGTATAGCCATTGTCGCTAGTGTCAAATAGATGAACACTGCAAGGAATGTGGTGGTAAACATCAACCAAAACTCAAGATGTAATACTCTTTGGGTTTGTCTTTTCATTTCGTTTCCTTTCGGGATTTTAGTATGGGGTAAAAAAAGCTGGGGCGTAAGCCCCAGCTATCAGGCAATCTACTGCTGACGTAGAAAGAGTTGACCTGTCTTGTAATCGATGTCAGCGGTGTCGCCAACCTTGGCTACAACTTCAGCCATTGTCAAGTCGTTCCACTCGATGGGTAAAATAACAGACTTGATAGCGTCCTCTGGGATGTTACCAGCGTTACCAATGGGTATCAAAGACTGGAATGAATCGCCGTTGAAGTCGGTTAACTCCTCAGACTCCCAAGAATTAACGGTGAAGTAATACCTAGAGGTGTTAGGTGATTGCTTAAGATGAACTGGAACTATGGTAGTTGATTTAGACATGTGTATGCCCTCCTATGTTAAGTTAAATGAGATTCAATGAAAAACAACGTAATCCCGAATCTCAAAGACTACGCAAGGGGGGACACCACACAATATTGAGTGAATACTAAAATCCTACAATTTTTGAAGTTTGATCTTTTGAATAGTTTTATCCCTAATTCGGAACATAGGGGTAGTGGGGTAAATTATTGGGTCTGCTTATTGTGTATTGTGTGTGCCAGACCCTATTCCCAAGTTAAGGTAAAAAACAACGTTTGTCAAGACATTTCAAATTTGCTTAAATTATTGTATGAAAAAATACAAGCTAACAATCAATTATGACGATGTGCTAGAAGACGTTGAGTCTATAGAAGAAGTCATAGATGAAAATGTGCCTGAGATAGTATTGCCCGAAGATACTACGCTCATCCACAAATGTATTACCCCGCATTACGATAACTACCCTAAACGCTATGACGAATTAATGTCAATTAGTGTACATAATGGGTTTGTTATCGGCGATGCGTAAATATGCCGTAAAGAAAATAACTCACAACGTTTATGATGATGTAACCGAGGTTCCTGATGACCTTGTTATACAGCCCGATTGGAAAGTTGCAGAAATTGGAGATTGGGTATTGTGTGATGATGGTTCTGTTATCGAAATTCTACGTACTGGTTGGGTGAAATTTCGTAATACTCGTTACCGATATGTTGGTACGTGTACAGGAACATTCATTTGTAAACCTAGTATAAAAATGGATTCTTCTAAGCGAAGAAACATTTATTCATTTGGTGGCGATAAGAATACGCTAGATTCAATTCGTGACCGAAAAAACCTCACTACTCAAGAACTTCTCTTTGCTAAGCATGTAGCACATGGAATGTCTCCTGAGGAAGCCTATCTCAAAGTATATAAGACAAACAATGTCGCTTATGCTAAGGAACGTTCTGCAATTTTAGTTAAACAGGAAAGAGTTGTTATGGCTGTAAAAGAAGAACTTGATGATGTATTTAAAGATTTAGGTATTGATTTAAAGTATTTGATCTCAAAAGCAAAGGACGAACTTGAAATAAGTGACCGAGCTTCTGATAGATTAAAAGCGTTACAAATGTTATGGGACGCTGCCGATGTAGTGCCAAAGGGAACAAAGGTTACTGCAATGACTGGTGCGGTGTTCCAAGGATTTAATCAAGATTCATTAAAATCAGCGGTGCGACCACAAATTGAAGAAAAGTAAAAAGAGGTATAAACGTGGATTTCATGGCGATTTATTCAGAAGCGGGTATGATAGGTGTCGTAGGGGCTTTGTTAGTGTATATGGTTTACTCTATGAACAAAAGAGGGTCGGAGCAGGCAGACGCTTTGCAAGACCTAAAGATAGAGAACAAGGGACAGAGCGAGACTCTTGAGAATATGGAAGGTATGATTATAAAACTTATAAATAGATGGAATCAATCAGACGATAAATTGGATAGAAAATTTGATGACCTTAATAAACATATAAATGATTTAGATAATCAAGTATCAGAAATCAAAGGCTCGTTAAGTCGAGTCAACGGAAAACATTGAGGCAGAAGGATTTGAAGAATAAAAAAGCAGAAGATAAAACATTACTAGGTTTAATTACAGGAGGGAAATATAAAACTTCAAAAGACTTGCCTCCTGTGGATGATAAGCTTATTGGTGTTATGGAACTTTTAGGTACACCTACTAAAGCAAATGATCCATCTTTAGTAAATCTTGCTATGGCTTTGCCCTTTGTCCCAGGTCCTGTTAAAAAAGGTATGCGTAGTGCTATTAAGAATATGAAAAAGTGGCGTGACGTTCCAATGAGTAGAAAAATAGATATTGACGAGTGGAAAAGCGGTGCATGGAGTCCTAAAAAAGAAATGCTTGAGGGTAAAAAGTGGATTGAAGATTGGTACAACACATATCGAGGTCCTGAAATTGAAAAAATTAAAAAGACAATGAAGTTTCAAAGAGATGGTAGTAAATCTTTAGATGGTAAAGATTATTTTGAGTTTCAAGGTGAAAAGGTAAAAAAAATACATAGACCACATAGTGAATTTAATAAGGGTCCTATTAGTCTTCGTGATGTTGATGTTGTTGTTAGACGTGATATGGATTATAATACAAATGCTCAGTATTGGTTTAAATCTCCAGTAGGATATAAAAACGGACCTGTAGGGGGGCTAAACGAAGTAGCTCTTAATCCTAAATATTTAAATTATGACATTTTAAGACAAGAAGCTATAGAAGCTAATTTAACTTTTAAGCAATTTATAAAATCACTAGGTGTGCATGAATTTGGACATGCTTTAAATTTTGGTAGAAATTATAAATTAGGCGATGCTGGTAAAATGATTAGAAATGCTCGCTCAATTAGTAGACTGCAAGAAGGAGCAAGAGTTTCTTCAGGTGCTATGTATAGAAATAATAGAGGTAAGCTTCAAGCAACAACAAGAGAATTTCATAAATACCTTAGTACAGAACAAGAAATATATAGAAGAATTGACCAGTTAAGATTTGAACTTGGTGAAGACCCAGTAAGACTTACAAAGCAATTTGTAAAACTTAGAGATATGGAAGGTCAAAGTTTACCTTATACTGATTTAAGAAGAGTTCTTGCTCATGACCAAATAGAACAATTATACAACAAACTCCCTGCGATTGCACCCTTTGGTATAGCTCATGGCTTATACAAAGGTAACGATGACAAAAATAGAAAATATTAGCGTACAAGAAGAAGCACTTGAATTAGCTAAAAAAGATTTAATTAGTTTTGGGAAGTTATTTCTTCCTGACGACTTTATGAGAAGTGAGACTCCTCCGTTTCACTATGAAGTAGCAGATGCCATTAATAATCCTGATGATAAACAGGTGGCTATTATTTTACCTCGTGGTCATGGAAAAACCGTACTTACAAAAGCCTCTATACTCCATGACTTTTGTTTTGCTCAAGAGCCACATTTTTATGGATGGGTATCTGCTACTCAAAAACTTGCAACAGGCAATATGGATTATGTGAAGTATCATTTAGAATACAATGAAAAGATTCATTATTACTTTGGTCAACAAAAAGGCAAGAAGTGGACTGAAGAAGATATTGAGTTAGCGAATGGATGCAAACTTGTCTGTAAATCGAACATTTCAGGCATTCGTGGTGGTGCAAAGTTGCACAAACGATATGACCTAATAATATTGGATGATTTTGAAGATGAGAATAATACGCTTACTCCAGAAAGTAGATCAAAAAACGCAAACCTTATCACTGCGGTTGTTTATCCTGCTTTGGAGCCTCATACTGGCAGGCTCCGTATCAATGGTACACCTGTTCATTTTGATAGTTTTATCAATAATCTACTTGTAAACCATAGCAAGGCAAAACAAGAAAAGAAAGACTTTGCTTGGAATGTGATAACATATACTGCAATTGACCCTCAAGGTAACTCGCTTTGGGATAGTTGGTTTCCTAAGTCTAAACTAGAAGAAAAGAAAAAATTCTACGCAGATTCAGGTATGCCTCACAAGTTTCATCAAGAATATATGATGCAAGTACAAAGTGAAGAAGATTCAATCTTTAATCGAAAGCATGTCAAGTATCACGATGGCAAATTTAGTATTGATGCTGATACAGGAGTTCCAATGCTATATAATAATGGCAAAGAATTTCCTGTTAATGTTTTTGCTGGAGTTGACCCAGCAACAGATAGTATGCGTTCTACGTCTGACTATTCTGTTATTATGATTGTTGCAGTAGATGAGAATAATAATGTTTATGTTTTAGATTATATTAGACAACGAGGACTTCCTGTTCTTGGAATCCCAGGTGAAGAAAAGATTGGTATCGTTGACCATATGTTTGAAATGCAACGTAAATACAATCCTAATTTATTTGTTATTGAAGATACTACAATGTCTAGGCCTATCTTTCAATCGCTACGAAGCGAAATGAGAAGAAGAAATGACTTTAGTGTAAAATTTAAAGAAGAAAAGCCAGGGACTCGCATGAGTAAGCTAGATAGAATACAAAGTGTTCTCTCTCAGAGATTTGCAGTTGGAACAATGCATATTAGAAAAACTCATTTCGATTTAGAGCATGAAGTGTTAACTTTTGGTCCCCGCATGGCTCATGATGACACTATAGATGCATTAGCCTACGCCTGTAAATTTGCTTCACCCCCTACGAATTTGTCTCTCGCAAAGAATGGTGTTTATTCTAAATATAGACCGCAACCTAAAAATTGGGTTGTTGCATAAGGAGATAAAATGAGTTTAAAACTAATTGCACTTAAGTTAGCAGAACAACAAGCTGATGAGCTTGGTAAAAAAGCAGTTGAGTGGGTTCAGTCTGATGAATTTCAAGAGGACCTTGCAAGTAAAATTAATAAGAAGATTGACATACCTTTTGTATCTGAAGATAAAGAGCAGATATTCTTTGAAAAGTGTGTTGACCTAGTTGCTGATATCATTGAAGGATTATTTAAGGATAAATAATTTTGACTCAAAAAGATAAAGCAAACAGAGTTAAGAATTTATTTAACTCTTTAAATAATCAGCATCGTGTAGATTGGGAAACTGTTAATCAAGAAGGGTATGACTTTTATCTTGATAATCAATTATCTAAAGAAGAAGTAGAAGCTTTGAATGAACAAGGCATGCCTACTTTTACTGTTAATAGAATTATTCCTGTAGTCGAAATGCTAAATTTCTATGCTACCGCTAATAACCCAAGATGGCAAGCGGTAGCTAGAGAAGGTAGTGATAGTGATGTAGCGGCAGTCTTTTCTGATGTAGCTGATTATATATGGTCGCAATCGGATGGTGCTACTTTGTATTCAAATGTTGTTAACGATGCTATTACAAAAAGTGTCGGCTATCTTATGGTAGATGTGGATGCAAATAAAGATAGGGGTATGGGTGAAGTAGTTATTAAAAATCCTAATTCATTTGATTTGTATGTAGACCCTAAGTCTAGAGATCCATTATTTCGTGATGCCGCTCATATTCTTATTCGTAAGATTATGTCTAAAGAACAATTAATGCAATTGTACCCAGAGTATTCTACTAAAATTAAAAAAGCTAATGGTAGTTTTTCAGAATACAATTATTCGCCTAATGCTTTATTTACTGCTGATATACAAGGCAATGATATAAATGAAGCTTATGATTCTAAAGGTGGAGACTCACCTTTAATTGATTATATAGAATGCTTTGAAAAAGAAAGCAGAGCATTTTACAATGTATTTATACAGATACCACCAAAGCCTCAAGACCTAGCAAAAGCACAAGAGCAAGTTGAAATGCAATTAGAAGAAGCTAGTAAAGAAATGCAAGTAAAGCTTCAAGAAACAACTATGCAATTACAACAAGCAGTTCAAAGCGGTCAAATGATTGAAGAAAGAATGAATCTTGAATTAGAAAAATTAACAAAGCAAAACGAGGCACAACTTGCTCAAATGTCTGAACAATTGCTTTATGAGGCACAAACACAATTAACAGTTACAGAAAATCAGATATTATCTGAAAAAGCTTATAACTTATTATTGCAAGATAAAATCTCAGCAAAATACATAGTTGATGCTGTAAAGTTTTATAAGCAAGTAGTTAAATTAACATGTACAGTTGGCGACCAGTTCATAAAGGAACGCGACCTTCCTAGTGAACACTACCCGATTATCCCTTTCACATATAAGTGGACTGGTACGCCATTTGCAATGAGTGCAGTTTCCCCTTTAGTCGGTAAGCAAAAAGAAATCAACAAAGCACACCAGCTTATGGTACATAATGCATCACTAGGTTCTAGTTTAAGGTGGATGTATGAAGAAGGTTCGATTGATACTGCTTACTGGGAAAAGTATAGTGCATCCCCAGGTGCATTACTTCCAATTAATAGTGGCTATGAAACGCCTACGCCTGTAATGCCGATGCAACTTTCTAATGCTTTTGCAAATATTGTAGAAGGCGGTAAGGGAGAGATGGAATACTTGGCTGGTATATATTCTCAAGCAATGGGTAACCCTAGCGAGCAATCTGAAACTTACAGAGGGATGTTAGCTTTAGATGAATACGGAACTAGAAGAGTAAAGCAATGGATGAAAGCATCTATTGAGCCTGCATTAACACAAATTGGAAAAGTAGTACGAGATTATTCGCAAGCAGTATATAAAGCACATAAAGTTTTTAGATTAGTACAACCAAATGCTTTACAAGATGAGGGTAGGCAAGTAGAAATAAATGTTCCAATGTATAACGATATGGGAGAAGCGGTTGGAAAGTTTTTGGACTACGAATCAGGAAAATTTGATGTTCGTATTATTGGTGGTGCAACACTTCCTGTAAATCGTTGGGCATATTTAGCAGAATTAAAAGAATTATTAAAGCTTGGCGTTGTTGATGATATCGCAGTTCTTGCAGAAACAGATGTAAGACAAAAAGATAAAATAGCTGAGCGTAAATCTCTGTATGCACAAATGCAGAGTCAGATTTCCGAATTGGAAGAAAAAGTAAAAGACCAAGACGGAATTATGCAGACCCTTGAAAGACAACTCGTTCAATCGGGTATCAAAGCAAAGGTTATGCAAGTTGAAAACGAAGTTAGGAAGACAGCAGGCGATGTTCAGTTAAAAATGAAAGATACTGAGCGTCAAATGAGTTCTAATAAAGAACTTACTGCTAATAAACTTCGTTTAATTGAACAACAACAAAAACAAAGGAAAGCAAATGGAAACTGATACAATGGCAAACCCAGAAGCTGATGCAAATACTGTTCCTCAAGAAGCAGTAGATGAATCAATTTTTGGCTCCACTGACAATTTCTTTGCCGATCTAGACCGAGAGGTCAATGGTGCCATCCAAGATGATGCCGAACCACAACCAGTGGAAGAATCGGTAACTCAGGCCCCTGCAGAAGTGCAAGGCAACCCTGACTCTGAAGAACCTATGGTGAATTATGAGAAGCGGTACAAAGATTCCTCTAGGGAAGCACAAAAAATGAAAGCTAAACTAGATGAAGTTGAACCGTTTATGCCTTTACTCGCTCGTATGAACGAGGATGAAGGCTTGGTAGAAACAGTAAAAGACTACTTAGTGAATGGTAAACCATCCACCCAACTAGAACTTCCTGATGATTTCGATTTCGATTTACAGGATGCTATTGGCGACCCAAAGTCTGATTCTGCTAAATATTTTAATTCGTTAATGGATAATGCGGTCACTCAAAAAGTAAATACTATTTTGGGTGAAGAAAAACAACAGACTCAGCAACAACTTGCTCAAGAAAAGCAAGCCAAAGATGCTGAAGAGTTTAAAGCACGCATGAATGTTACAGATGACCAGTTTAGTGAAATATTAAATTGGGCAAACGAGCATAACATGACATACGATGATTTATATTACCTTAAAAATCGTGATAAAATCTCAAGTAATGTTAGTAATGCTACGAGAAAAGATATGCTTAATCAGATGCAATCTGTAAGGGAGATTCCAACATCTCAGAGTAATGTAAACTCTGTAAAAGTTGATGAAGACCCAAACAAATCAATAATGGACGCTATTAAAGGTCTAGATGGGGGAACGGATAACCTTTTCGGCTAAGTTAAAATGAAAAGGAGAAAATAATGGCTGACAGTCCTTTATTTCTTAGTACTCATGGTCAACAACCAGCTGTGGAAGCCGATCAAAACAAGATTGGTGATTTACGCAGGCGGTATAACTTTGGTGCATCTGTATCTGAGTTAGCTATTGACCAGACCCCATTTTTTAGATTTGTTTCGCAAGTAGCGAGCAGTCCAACTGACGACCCTGAGTTTAAATCAACTGAAGAACGTAGCATGTGGATGAAGCGTTATGCTTATATCCAAGGCATTGACTTAGATGAAGCATCTGATACATCTGATAATGCTGCAACTAGAGCAACTGCTTGTAGTGATAAAGCATTTGATGCTGATGCACTTGATGGTAGTGAAAGTTTTGGTATTAAACTAGGTGGCGATTATTTGCCAGCTGGTAATGTTCAAAACATACTAGGTCAATCTGCAACTGCAATTGGTGCTGCTGGTACTAAACCTATTCACTTTTTAGATGGGCAATTAATTAAGATTCCTGTCTATAAATTAGCATCTGGTGCCTTAGAAGATAGCATTGTTAAAGGCGGTGTTAATGGCGGTTCTGATTATATGATTGCAAAGTTAAGTAAAGTAGTTGAAGATGGTAATTATGTAATTGCTCACGCAACAGTTGTAAGACCTGCTTCTGCAGACCATTTTTATGTTGCTGGTGGCACAGTTAATGCTGACGCAAATGGTGTTGATGGCATTGCTTCTAGCGGATTAGGTGAAGCAGATAAATGCTATGTCGTTGGTTCTGCTCATGCAGAAGGTAGTGGTTTTCCAGGTACTTATAAAGATACTCCATACTTAGTTCGTACTGGGTATACGCAGATCTTTAAGACTACTTGTCAGATGACTAATACTGCAAGAGCAACTCAGCTTAAACTTGTTCCAGATGAGTGGGCAAGAATATGGAAGAATAAGCTTATTGAGCATAAATATGACATTGAGCAGTCTCTTCTATTCGGCAGAGGAAAAAAAGACGGAACTACAGGCTATACTCAAGGAATCGTAGACTTTGTATTACAAGAGGGTAATGTATTCTCTTGGGATACTGCTAAGTCACAAGATGATTTTCTTGAAGATATGAGCAAATTCCTAGACCCTAGATATAATAACTCTAATGCTACACTTTTTATGTGTAGTACTGAAGTCTATAATTGGCTTCATAAGTTGAGCGGTTATGCTAGTGCTAATGTGTCTGAAATGACTAATGGACGCTTTGATATGTCTATGATGGCTAAGTCAAAGAAATTTGGTTTAGACATCTCAACTATCTCTACACCTTATGGTGATATGAATGTTACTAGAAACATTCACTTAGATAGTGGACAAGCTGGTGCGTCTATCGTAGCGGTTAACATGAAGCATGTTAAGTACAGACCTTTAGCTGGTAATGGAGTAAATCGTGACACTTCAATTTATGTTGGAGTTCAGTCACTTGAGAACACAGGTGTTGACAGAAGAATCGACCTCATTCAAACTGAGGCTGGTTTACAGTGCAATATGCCTGAAGCTCATGCGGTTTGGAAATAATCTAACCTAGGTTAATGTTGTTGGGGGAGGTTTTCCCTTCCCCAATAACTGTAAGGTGGTAATATGGCGAATTGGAAAGATCAAGTAGTAGACTTAGCTGGAGTTGTTACAACAGAAAACGTAGCAACTCACATGGATAATGCAGTAAAGGATGTTATAAATAAACTTGCAAGAATTAATCCAGAAATGATGCATATGTTTAGTGGAAATCAAAACAATTTAGATACACAAGGTTATGTGACAATAACAGATAATAATTTAATCTTTAAAGTTGCAAGACGAGAAGGTTCTGTGTATCGTACTTGTATTGAAGCACCAAGTGCAATGGAAGCAGATTTAGTTGATGCAAATAGTTTAAATAAAGCAACAACAGAATATCCTCGATTTATACGAACCAATAGTAAAATATATGTTTATCCTACAGTAACTACTGCAAATTTTATCTCGGTAACAAAAGTAGTGTATGGTACAGTAAATAACGTAACAGGTAGCGATGATGGTTCTATAGATAATTTTCCAAGTGGAATGTACCCTATGGTAGTTTGTTATGCCGCTATGCAAACATTATATGAAAAATTAGCAGAATTAAATGTACAAGGTAGCTTACAAGATTTATCATTGTTAGAAATTGATGGCGACCCAATAACAAAAAATAGTTGGGAAGAAGCAAATAATGCATCAGCTCCCACAGATGCTCAATTGGAGAATCCAAGATACTTTTTTAGCACATTAAGACATTTTATAAATAGTGAAGAAGATGTTGAGTTATCAAGGGCTCAAATAGAAAAGATAAGTGCATATTTAAATTGGTATTCAACTTCTATGGAGCATAATAAAATTGACTATACATGGATGTTTGATAGGCTTAGACAATTAAAACAAAATTATAATGAGTTTTTCTTGCCATACATGCCTGAACAACAGAAAGAACAAAATGCAAGTAACTGATACGAATACTAATACATCTTATACTGTTGAATCGCCAGGTCCTACTACAAATTATGGCATTATTGATAAACCAGCTTCTAGTTACTCTATTTCGACAGTTTTAGTAAATAGCTTGTATGTTATCAAAAGATACTTTTTTTGGGGTTCTAGCAGTGATTTAGGCGGTTTTAAGTGGGAATCTCTAACAAGTAAGTGGGATGAAGTATGAAAGTAAAAGAATTAATGGAAAGAGTTGGCACAACAAACTTTGGTTTTACTAAAGCATATATATCAGATGGTATGCGAGAAATAAACGAGATGATGGAAGAATCTGTTAGTATCGCAAAAACAAATCTTATAAAAGACCAGAGATATTACGCTATGCAAGATTCAGATATTGCAGGCATTGTATCTGTTATAAACGTATCAGTGTTAGATGAAAAATCAAATACATATACAAACATTGGACGAGTTATTGGCAATGTAAGTGTAGATAAGGATCAAACATGAGTGATGTAGTAAGAATAAATGGTACAAAATATGGTTACTACGTTGAAGGTGGTAACATTGGTATCCTAGAACAAGATATTCATACAGGCAAATGGGATAGTCCAACAACAAATGTTGCAAATGGATTACTTATAAGATTTTCTAAGGTTCCTGATGCACCTGCAAGTGAATCTGCAAGTATACCAATGGATGAAGGTTTAGCCTTGGCTTTAGTTGATTATGTAAAAGCAAAGTTCTTTGAACAACAAGGTGATTACGACAAAAGGCAATTTCATATGAGAGAATTTAAAAAACGTGTTATGCAACATCAGAAAAATAAAAATGGTGGTGCAAAAATAATAATTCCAACTGGTGTTGGAGCAATTCGATAAGGAGTAAAAATGAGTAGTTTAAAATTTGGTGCAAAAACAATGAATGATTGGACTCCCCAAGAAAGTTTAGCACCTTATATCAAAGCAGTTGTTAGTAGTGGTGCTGAAGTAAGTCCTTCAAGAGCCATTATAAATAAAGGCGATGCAGGTCCTGTTACTTTGACTATTGGTGGTGAAGATGTAGCTATTTTTTTAAATAAAGGAGAGATATATCCTATCTCAGCTACAAAATCAAGTAGTAACAACATTATATTTTTATACTAGGAGTTTAAATGGCTGGATTACAAGGCAAAACGCCAAGTAATACATATAAAGATTTACTTACAGTACATGGGTCTACGCCTAATCAAGGATTAGAAAGTACTGCAAAAAGAGTTTTCGATGGTGATGGTATTGGCAGTCCATTATATCTTGGTACAGATACGTTAGATATTATTGGTGCGACTACAATTACTGGAGACACTACTATTACTGGTGATTTAACAGTATCGGGTGAATTAGTAGCTGGAACACTATCAATTAATTCTTTATCAGGTAATATGAGTATAACTGGAGATTTAACAGTTGATGACATTACTGCTGACGAAATAACTGCTGATGATGTAAAGTTTGATACAATAGGATTAAGAAATCAAACCGATAATACTTATTACACAGTATTTCGTTTGTTAGATGCTAATAGTGCTACCTTTGGTAACAAACTAGATATAATGACAGACGTTACTATGAAGGGTACAATAACTTTAAATAGCGGTCAGAATCAGATGGTATTAGACCCTGATGCTACTGATCAATTAGTAAAAGGCGATGGAACAAAAGGGAAAGTATCTCTTACAGATACGGATGTAATATTAAAAAAGGGTAACAAAGAATTGCTTAAAGCGAAGGAAGACGGCACAATGAGATTGCAATCTGTAACAAGTTTACCTTCTTCCCCCTCGGATGGTGATATAGTAAATAAAGATGGTGAAGTTTTTGTGGCTACGCCATAAACCATCAACAAATAAAATAGGAGTAACAAATGGCAACATTTAAAAAGGTGGTTACTGAAACAGATGCAGATACTATTGCTCAAAGTACTACAGGTTCAGCAGCCACATTAACAACCGCAAGAGCAATTGCTTTATCAGGAAATGTAACTGGTACTGCAGATTTTAACGGAAGTGCTGGTATAAGCATTTCAACAACAATAGCAAATGACTCAGTAGATACTGCACAAATTGCAGATGAAGCTATTGATGATAATAAATTAGCTGATGATGCAGTAACATCTAGTGCTATAGCAACTGATGCAGTAGGAGCTGATGCATTAAATGTAAGTGGAGACGGAACTGCTGGTTATTTATTAGCATCAGATGCTGATGGTAGTTTTAGTTGGGTTGCTCCAAGTACAGGTGATATAACTGGAATAGATGCTGGAAATGGTATAACTATATCTGATGGAAGCACAGCAACTCCTGAAGTTGCAGTAAATGCTGCTTTAACTACAGTTACTTCTATGTATAATAGTGCATTATCAATAGGTGCTGGTTCAGGTAAAGCAAGAATGGAATTTGGAACTAGTGTAATTAATTTTGCTGCAGATGCAGATGCTATAACATTAGTTTTAGAAAATCAAGATGCAAGTACTGATGAAGATAATTTAAGACCAAAAACCCATAGAGGTGTAAATCTTGGTACTAGTAATCATCATTTTAACAATTTCTTTACTAGACAAGCGGTTGCTACTGATGCAATAATTGGAACTTTAAGTATTGGTACTCCTGGCGTTGGTAATAACACTGAAGTAACTGCTACAGGGGCTGAATTAAACATTCTTAGTGGAGTAACAGCAGATTCAGATGAAATAAACATCTTAGATGGATTAACTGCTACAACTACTTAATTAAATTATGTTGATGCAACATCTAGTATTCAAACTCAGCTTAATGCAAAAGCACCAGTAGCAGCTCCTTCTTTTACTGGAAATGTAAGTGTTGGTAATAATTTAACAGTAGGTGGAGATTTAACAATTACTGGTAAAACTATTACTACTGCCACTGAAACATTAGAAATTGCAGATAATACGCTAATACTTAATAGTGATCTTGGCTCAGGTACTGCTGGTGTAGATGCTGGATTTGTGGTTGAGCGTGGAAGTAGTGGTGATAATGCCGCATTTTTCTACGACAATAGTGACGCATCGTGGAAAATTGGAACAAGCAGTACACAAGCATTGCCTACAGATGGTGCAAGAATAGCATTGCAATCTGTTAAGCAAACACTAGACACATCAGATGAATCAGTACCTGTTGGTGGATTCCAAGTAGCTGGTGGTGTAGCATACGTTAGAACTGCATAAAGGATTCACAAAACTTATGTCAAGAATTGTGAAGAAAAACAAAATAGAGCAAGAAGTTAGTATCCCAAGCCAATCTCCAAAATCGAGTCTTGGTGTAAGGGATACTGATTTTTTGTTGAGGCTTATTAAGAGAAGTACGTTTGAAGGTAGTGAGATAGAACAAGCCTATAGTGTAATAAGTAAACTAGGAAACATACATAGGAGTTATCTTGAAGATTGAATTAACAGCTCAAGAGCTTGATGTTGTAGTGCAAGCTATGATGTCAGCTAGTATAAAAGGTGAAGCATCAGTAATGTTTGGTGCTTTGTTGCAAAAGTTAGCTGGTATTCTTGAAAAAGAAGTTGAAAAACTTAAAAAACAGGAAGCTAAATAATGGCAACATTTCAGAAAATTATTTCTGAAGATAGTAATGGTGTAGTCAGCGTCAGCAGTAAGCTTGGCGTTGGCACATCATCTCCCACTCAAGCAGTAGATATTCGTGGTCAATTTGTAATTGACAATTGGATTCGTGGATGGGAAAATGCCACTAATCATACTTATGGTAGATATTGGATGAACTTTAATAGTGGTCATCCATTGTTTAGAACTGGTGCTGATGACAAATATCATAAATTTCAAAGATATTCTAATGAAGATGTTATGGTTGTGGGAGGTACTAATAAACGAGTAGGTATCGGAACATCTTCGCCAGCAGCTAAATTAAGTGTTTTATCAGATAATTTTGAACTTGCAAATTTTAGTACAAGTGCAAATACTCATACACAGATTACAGTTAATGCCCCAACTAATAAAAATGCAAATATAGTCTTTGATGAAAATGATTCTCTTAGATGGTATTGGGGATATAATGCTGTTGATAACAGATTAAGAGCATACTCATCTACTGGTGGTGATGTATTCTCAATTACTGATGCTGGATCGGTTGGCATCGGTACAACTTCACCTACAGAAAAACTTCAAGTTGCTGGAAATATTTTATTACCAACTAATGCCAATAGTTTAAGTCATAAATTAAGATTTACTGGTGATTCAACTAGTGAGCTATACGCAAATTCTTACGCTATGATATATGCTACTAACCTTTCACATCATTTTACTAGTGCTGGTGGTGATACTTTTAGCGGTGGTGGAGGAACTATATATGTTTCTCATACTACATCAAGCAAAAAAATAGAAACCACTATGTCTGATTTTAAATTCATAGCTGGTTCAGGTACTGGTGGTTTTGGATTTAGAACAGTTGGAAGTGATTATGAATATTTAGCAA
>Ga0070750_10000970_pt1 | contig 16062 bp, 15 predicted proteins | sample VirMetDEL_Nov_24_FD_77013 | JGI IMG/M metagenome (GOLD analysis project Ga0070750, IMG submission 77013) | Aqueous microbial communities from the Delaware River and Bay under freshwater to marine salinity gradient to study organic matter... | ecosystem: Environmental > Aquatic > Marine >...
CTTTTTCCTGCATCGGTGTTCTGAGTGACCGTTGAATACGAGCGATACCGTCATTGATAAACTGTTCGGTCAGTGCAGTTGTTATGTCACTTCTATTTAATAACGCATCAAAGTGCGTCTTGATATCACCATAGTTCATAATTAAGCACTCCGCGTTTTCTTAGATGTCTTTGCAGCTTTCTTAAAGGCAGTGTTTGTTGGTCTACCTTTCTCACCGGCTTTCTTCATACGCTCTCCAGATCCGGCTTTTATCCTTGCTCTCTTCTTATGGATGTTTTCCCACAGTGACATCACGCATATCCTTTACTGGGCTTCTTTGTTTTTGTTTTAGCCGCTGCTTTAACTTTCTTAGCCGCCTTCTTAGCGGCAGCTTTACCAGCTTTGGTGTAGGGGTACATACGTCCTGCAACATTAGGCATTAACTTCTCCTCGACTTACTTCCTGAACATTTCCACTTGGCTCTACTAAGCCTGAGAGGGCTGTTAGGATCTTTGGCGGCTTTGGGATGCTTTTTCATCTGTCCGGCAGATCGGGCGCAGTAACTATCGCCCTTCTTTGTGCTAGGGGAGATAGAATATCCTTTAGCTCCGTACCTGACTGTTTTAGTTCCAGTCTTAGTTTTGACTGTTTTGCTAAACTTCTTTGGACCGCTGTAAGCCATTGTTAAATACTCTTATCCGTTGTTAAAAAGGCATCGAGGTTTTCGGCTTTTAGCCGTCTTATGATCTCCTTGCCGTTCACATTTGGATCAAGAATATTGAAGCCTTCTCTCATCCATTTCTCAACGACAACCGTAGGGATTGAGGCAACCCGCATGAAATCACCTTCACGTTTATCTTTGGAGTAATCACGCTGTTCCTTGATATCGTCTAGGAAGTCTTGTGTGATGTCCTGTGTATGTTTACGAAATACACCGTCTACATCTGCGTCATATTTAGTATCGATACCGATTAGATTGACGTTATTATTTTTATTATAATCAACCATTACTTCTCCTTAAATCGAGGCAAAAGAAAACCCGCCATAAGGCGGGTCTCTGGTACTCTCGATGGTTAGTTAAGTAAGGGGTGAGGGGCGGTGGAAAGGAGAGCAGAAAGCCACCGTTGATCCCCCCACGCCTTATTCAGAAGCCCTTATGTAAGGGCGTTGATCTGACCTGATGCAAGTGGGTTCAAGTGCATCAAACCGTATTCACCGACAACAAAGTGCTTGTCGGAGTCGCCTGACTTCGCCAACAGTGTGCGAGAGAAAGGACGCAGAACCGCTGAACGCCACATTGTTGGATCCAGAAGGAACGCATGTGTGGTCATTTGGTGGCGGTTAAGCACCACTTTATATTCCCCATAGGGAGAAACATATAGGTCAATAGCATTGACCAATGTTTTCGTACCGTCGTTGAAGTTACGGTAGCGACCGGATGCTCCTGTGAAGCCAGCAACAATCTGGGCGTCGGCTGGTTTGATCATGAAGATGGAAGCGTCACCACCTGCATTAAAGACAGCTTGGCCTGTTGAAAGCAGCATTGCTTCCGTAAGGGCGGCTGAACCACCGGCAGTTGTGTTTGCTGCACCAATCAGTTGATCGGCTGAGTCCATTTCACGAGCAGTTGGAGATCCACCACCTGTACCGGCTGCGCCAGCGTTTGATGCTCCAACGTATGCGTATTCTAGGTCACGCTTGATTTCTTTCAAGGCACGACCAAGTTGGTCATTTGTGTTCACTTGAGGTCGTTAATCTCAAGCCGCCTTACGGCTGCTCATGGTTATACCCATGAGATCGGACTATATCATGTCTGCTGGTTGCAGACCCTCGCGCTTCCACTCACTTGAGTGTACTCCTGTCGGATAGTCTCTGAACCTTCCTCTTTCGAGGCTTGGCTGCTGATTGCCCCTGAGGGTTTTCCAGCAATTCACGAGGTTTATACTACGCTACCAAACTCAACGCAGTTTCTTTCGCTCTACCATATGTCTTAATGGCATCGGCGGTGGCACTAACCTGAAACGCCTTATGAAGGATCTGTGTATATCCAGAAATCATAGTCGTTGCAGTCAGGGTAGCGATTGTAGGATCTGCACCTTCCACCTGTGCGTTAGCAGCGGCGGCAGCAAGTGAGTCTGTCTGATATTCATATACTCGTGCAGACACTTTCTGTGGTTTGATCAAAGTTACCATAGGGGTATCAGTAGGGGTGATGTCGGAGATGATGTCTGACACATCTTCGGCTTTTCCTACCTGATCATACGTGGTAAAAGTTGCCATATTATCAATTCCTTATAGCTGGGTTTTGAAGTTATTACTTAGGTTTCCCAGCGAGACAACAGGGCATTTGCAATATCATCCATATCGGCTCCACTTGACCGTAAACGCTTTCGTGTTTCTGCCTGTCTAGCAGCGGCTCTACGCTTCTGCGTTTCAGGTGCTTTACTGGTTCTTAGGATCTTCTTGGATGATGCTGACTTCTTCTTAATACTGGCTGTTTTCTTACTCTGATCGTAAAGCCTAGCTTTATTAAGAATTTCTATAACGACAGGATCAACATATTGGTTGACTTGATCTTCAGGAAGACCAACACCGATAGCGTATCCTCGTATATCGTCATATACGGCATTGCTCCAGTTTGGTATCCGATCTTTCAAGACTTTCACGGCCTCTTTTGCCGCGCTTTGCATATTCTGTTTGTTTTGTTCTTGAACTGTATTATAGAAATCGTCAGCTTCTTCGCGTAGAAACTTTAGCGACTCAAAAGCGTCTTGAGCCTCTTTGCGAAGTTGCGCGAAGTCTTCTGTATCCATGCTCTTACTTGCAACGAGCATATCCACTTCAGAATACGGCTTCCAACGCTCTTCAGCTTTCTCCAGCATACGCTGCATAATGAGATTAGTTTTGTTAAGAGCATCTTCAGCATCTTTGCGTTGTCTAGCTGTTTCTTGAGACTTTCGAGTGAGAGCAGCTTCTTGTCCGTACAGTCTTTTAAGATCTTTGACAGATGCCTGAACAGTCTTTCCATCAACTTGGATATCGACAACAGCATCATCATCAAGAGAGGTGGAAGATTCTTCATCTTCCTCATAATCACTGTCATCATCTTCGTCTTCTGTTTCCTCTGTTTCTTTTTCAGGGTCTTCATCAATCTCAACAAGATCGTAGTCTTCGTCTGTCTCGTCTATCTCAGGGGCATCCATAGTCTCGTCTTCGGAGATGTCCTGAGTTGCCTCTGAACCTTCGTCTTCTGATGGCTGACCTTCATCAGCGTCTTCCCAACGTGCCAGAATAGCGTCTGCTGCCTCGTCAATAGACAGGGGCAGTCTTTCTGTAGTTGAGGTGTTTTGTTGGACGTTACTCATGGTCCTATTCATCCTCTTGGTTGTTGTCACCAGCCTTAGCGTTGATCTCGTCTCTAATTGCTACCCGCTGTTGTAGGGTATTAACGATGTCAACTAAGGCTCTATAATGTGTGTAGCTTCTCTCCCTTGAGTCCTTTTCATCAGGCTTGCTGTTGCAAAAGGCGTGAAAAGAAGCATCCACGAGTTGATTGATTGTGGAGTTAAAGACTGGTGCTTTCAAAAGTACCTCAGCCTCATCTCCTAACCGTACTAGCTCTTCTTGTTTTTCTTGTACTTCAGTCATTTGCTTTCCTTATTATCCTGTCGGTGATGCAATCCCGCGCAGATCTTTGGCAGTCTTTAGGATCTCAAGCTCACCACTGTCGATGTACTGCTTGAACTTAAACTGCTCTTCTTTGAGGTCTTGGTTATCGCTTTGGATAGCCATCTGTGCTTGAGCCTTCATTGCATCTAGCTCAAGTTTCATTTGCGCCATTTGTGCGTCCATCTGTGCCTTCATTTCGGCAAGGGCGGTCTGACGCTCCTGAATTTCTAATTGCTTCTGTGCCATCTGCATCTGCATCTCAGCGGCTGGATCAGGCTGAGGTGGTGGCAGTTGGTCTGGTGGGGTTAGATAATCAGCAACATTCATGATACCAGTTAGCTCCATAACATCTTTGATAAGAGCGTATTGGTTCTGGGGCTGATACATACGAGAAAGGTTTGGATCTTGGCTAAAGAGTTGGTGCATAGCCATGTACTTCTGGCTTTCACGCTCTTGTTCACCATAACCAAGCCTTAGCTCGACAATAACATCTCGCTTGTCTTCCCATGCTTCTGGATTGATCTGGACGTATTCTCCAGCAATCTGCACGATCTTTTGTTGGTCTTCGTTCTCAACAACCAGACGGTAGATTTCATGGAAAAGGGGCTTTACAAACTGATTTGCAAAGTTACGAGCAATGATCTTCTGCCGCTGCTGTGACATAGTGGCAAGCTGCTCAACCATAGCGGCTGAGTTTTGTTTTGAGATCGCATCCTTGTTCAAGCCTTGTGATAGTCTGGAAACACCAGTGTTCTCTTCCTTATCTTCATCAAGAAGCTGGATTGTCTGGAACACAAAGGGGTTTAAAGAGGCCTGTGGCATTGGTGTAACTGCATCAGGACGAGATACATTCACCAGACCACCAACGCGGTTGTCTATAAGCTCTCTAGGGTTCGTTAGACCACCTTTAACAACCATGTAACGTGGGTTGTTTGTGATCATTGCATGATCTAAAATAGAGCGAGTTAAGATAGTTCTTGCGTTCTGTGTCGCAACCAGCTTTTCAGCAAAGTTAGATCCATAGAAGGCATGTGGGATGGGGAGGGGAGCAAAGCAGATAAAAGGCTTACGCTGCACCTCTTCGATATCAAGGAGCTGATTTCCAGCCTTGACAATCCGATGTAGTTTAGCAACTCCAGTGCCTTCGACATCAACCACCATGTAGGCTTCATAAACCATGATCGAGCGAACTTGGTCTTGATAACCGTGGGCATTGAAACCTCGGTCAGATCCTATATCCTCATGTCTTGCGAGAACCTCTGGATCTGTGTCCATCTCAATGTCTTCATGGTCTCCTAGCTTATCGATCTTATCATCATCATAGCCCATCTCTCTAAGCTCAGAGAGTGTCTTGCGGGTACGATGGGCGCAGAAGTTTACGTCATCGATGCTTCTTGCTTGCGGTTCGATAAGGAACTCTTCAGGTGGGATAGCCTCGATGGCAACCTGACTAATGTCTATTTCTTCGCTGAATAAACCAGACACCAGCCCTTCAGAGTTTGTCTTGCTTTCAACAAGCTCAATCCCATCTTCAGCAAGGATCATATCAAGCTGGTCTTGGGTAATATCCGTAAACTCTTTGATGCTGTCTTTGTAGTTTTCTTGCCAGAATACCTTAGCAATGCCTACTCTTGATGTCAGTCCATCATGGATAACAGACCGAAAGATCCCAAAGCCGTCATTCTGCCGGAATAAAACATAGTCTGTGTAGGCAGAGCATACTTCTGCGGTCTTCACATCCTCTGGTCCCTGTGGGGAAAAACGAACGATATTCCCACCAGCAGAAAAGGTTTCCAGTAACGCCGCCTTCATACTTTCTACAGAGTCATAGACATCCTGTGAAATATACTTGGAGTTACCATCATGGGCTGGCTTTGGGAGCGTACCGTTGTAGTATTCAGTAACTCTTTTACGCTCTCTCGACAGATCACTATCGTAATAACCAACGGAAGTCTTAACATTGTCTTCCACTAGCTTGACGATAGCACTGTCATCTAGCTTTTCATAATCTTCTACTTTTGCCATTATTTAGACCATTTCCAAGTATAGTTCATCAGGTATCTCTACTGGTTCCCAAGCTCCCTCGTGGACATGATTAGCGAGAGCAAGAGCCATAACGCAGTCGTCATGACATGAGGGTTCTGCTTCCATCGACCCGCTTTCGGTAACGATGTAAGTCAGCATCTCTCTGATGGTAGTCTTGTCGTTGAGTTCAAGCTCTCCCTCACGCATAGAGGCGCGAAGTTGATCGATGATCAGCGGCTTGGTCTTTGCTGTTGTAGAAAAGCCTAGCTTGATTGTCTCACGATCAGTGAGCTTATCTACCTGAACCTCTGTATAAAAGTTAGGATAAGCAAGGTCTTTTCCTAGCCGCGTACACGTCAACAATCCGTGAGAATTGTTTTCGACAATGATGTACGCTTCGTTGTAATACTCGCCCAGCGCATTGAGAACTTCTGCAAAGTGGTCTGGATGAACCCGACCACGCCATGTCGCAACTTGTCTTTTCTTACTGTCGAGGACTTGTGCAACGGACCAGTCTCCATTTCGGACACCCATCGCAACATCGGCCCCAATGACATATTGTTCTCCGCTATCATGTTTTAAGTAAGTGGTTAGTTCCCCGCGTGAGTGATTAACAAACTCATCACCTTCGAGGGCAAGACGTTCTTCTACGTCTTTTGCATTACCTAAGCACTGTTGCAGTTGTTCTGGGCTGAACACTGGGCGACCAGTTGTCAGAAACGCCTCTTCTGGCTCGGCTGGGTACTCTTGCCGGAAAAGGTCAATTCCGTTCTGGGCTATCTTACGCCTACGGAACATAAGCTGCTCATCAGAAAGATCGTATTTAGCAGCTAAGTCTTCTTCATCTGGTGTTCTCTCGAAGTTATCTGGAACATCCTCGATGTAAGTAGGATCAGCAAACCAAGGGATAAACACAGGCACAAAGCCGTTAGTCCCATCTACTGCCCCTTTCCAAAGGTCGTAGTAAATACCAGTTACACCGTTTGCCGTACTCTCGATAAAGATAGCAGTGCCAGCAGTATTCGGTACAGCTTGAACCAGACCGTTCCATATGTCCTGAGCCGTTGATTTAGGCCAGAAAGCCAATTCTGAAGCGTGGACATGTGTAAGGGTTTCCCCTCTACCGACTGAATCGCCACCTGCTGTGGCAACGACATAGCTACTGTCGAGTACATCAAATGATAGTTCCCTTCTACTAGAGTATTTAGTGTGGGGTTTCAGTATCTCAGGACAATGCTCGTGAAAACGCTTGGTCATATCGAACAAAGCTCTGGTACTGTCTGCATGGTGAGTGATCACCATAGATTTCCGTGCCTTTTGTTGAGACACCGCGAAGTACAAATAGCCGCCGACATAGGTAGACAGGCCTTGCTGTCTAGCCTTCAGGATAATGATCCTGATTTTGCCGTTTGTTTTGAGTTGTTTTTGGACAGCTTCATCAAGGATCTGTTGTGCTTGATTTAGCTTGAGAGGAGCAATTTCACCGGCTTTTGTTCTTATTTTCAACGCTGCCGGAGCATAAAAAGGAAACTCTTGGAATAGACGCTTACGAACCTGTTTTAGCTTCGGATCCATTATCGTCATCTGTCAGAAGAGAAGCCAAGAAGTCTTCCGCTTTTGCTACTGCTACCTCAGACTTTGCGACCGGCTTCTGCTTGGTAAAGTCCAAGACCAGTCGTGCTGCTGAAAGTCGTTCTCTGGTCTCACCGACCATCCGCATGACTTCTACAGCAGTCTTAAGTGCTTCTTTTGCGTAATCATCTTCTACGCCATACTTTTCTGCCATAATCTCTACTACCTTTTCTGCTTCCTTTTTTACCTTTGCTCTGAGGGCATCCGCTTGCTCTTTACGCATACCATCGGGTACGCCTCTAGGTCTTCCAGCGTTCTTTCGAGGCTTGAGAGACCATTGACGACGTAATTCACGCCCCTCTGGGGTTTCCATAAGGGACGCGAAGTAGTTTTTCTTGGGCGCACGTTGGGGATGAGTGCCTTGACCGACTTTGGGAGGTGCTTTAAGTCGAGGCGTCTTTGGACTAGCCACCGTCAAACAGCTTTGACCTTGGGTCTTCTTGGAGATGCTCAATGGTTCCATAGATTGCAGCCATGCCGCCTTCTTTTTCGTCACCAACAAAGTCTTTAGCAAGCTGATCAATCTTTTTTACATCACTTTTGGTAAGGTCTACGCCCTTTTCCATTAGTATTGATTCAGCTTTTTCAAAAGCGGGACTAGGCATCACTTAGGTCTCCTTTTAAGAGTATGGATTCTATCAAAGATATGAACTGAGGCACAGACCTCTCTTTGTGTCCCATAAAGTATTCAGAGAAGTTTTCACACCACCATTCTTTTTCGTTGTAAGCAGCATATCTTGAGGGTAACGCGTCCTTTGTGTTTACGTTTAGGATGTCACGTTTGTGATTTACTAACCACATCTCAATCTCGGTATCATTTAGATAGACCATGCTGTTTCCGTTTGCGTCTACAACAGGTTTACCATAGGCATCAGTTTTATTCGAGAAGGCCATTTGATGAATGTGATGGCCTATTTCGTGGTACATGACCTGCCTGACCCTATCTATACCAGTGCCGTAATACATGAAGTTGTTGTATGGCCTATCAGCGAAAGTCACGTTTGGATCATAGTCAACTGTTTTACCACCCTGCACGGTGTTACCATCCAAACTGGCTCTATTACCGAGAGCAGCCCAATCGTTAAAGTACCGAGGGTTGAAAGACATAATACCGCCACCCATCCTAGCAACGGTGCTTGCATTTGATTTTATAGATTTCATACCTCTAATGCGTGGTACACCGAAACGATCACAAATAGCATCTATCTCTGGCTTTACGGCTGCAATTAACGCAACTGCTTCTGGGGTAAACGCACCGCCTAGATTTGCTTGACCAGCTATATCTTCTCTTGCTCTACCCCAATGATCTATGTGTCTTTGATCATTCTTTGCCTCTTTAAGCTGCTTAGTTAAGTCTTGAAGTGACGCATCTTTATCAGGAACAGTAAAGTTAGGTGTCACCGTACTTACTATTGGGGTAGTCTTATCTAGGTCTGGTTGAGGCTCAGGTTGAGGCTGCGGTGGCTGGGGTTGAGGCTGTGGTTGCCCCTGTCCTTGCTTCGCCTTTTCCCTAGCACGTTGCTGGATCTCAATACGCTGGATGTAAGCACCTAAATAACGATTTACAGCAGCTTCTCTAGTTTCAGAAGACATCCCAGCCTTTGATAGTTGATCAAGAGCATCAGCTAGTTCCTGCTGCGCCCGACCAAGAGGGTCTAAACCAAGATTATCATCACGGAATATCTCTAGTTTCTTTGTGATTACGTCTTTTGTGAACTCGTCAAGGTCTGGGTCTGTCTGTACACGGTCAATTAGTTTCTCAGCCGCCTTTTTATTCTCTTCAATCCCCTTTTTGATGGCCTCACTTTCGCCATACTTTGAGAAAGACCCTTCATCACGCTGTTTGACCATCTGTGCGGCTGTGTTTCCACTGTCTACACGGTCATTTACAAGACGAATGAGGTTAGAAAGGAGATTAGAGTCTGATGGACCAATACGACCTCCTTGTTTAAGGCTTTTCAACGCTGCTCGTGCGCCTTGAGAATAGATTGGAAGGCCTTGAGAGACCAATTCTCTTAACACGATCTCGATGTTCTTGAGATCCATACCTGTGGCGTCTAACAATGTTTGCTGGGGGCTAGTCGGAGTATACCCACTACGCTGGCGTGTACCATCATTGTAAAGAGCTTCGTTCATCTCACGCTCTTGACGCTCTTGTTCGCGCTTTTGAGCCTCTCTTGCAGCGGCTTCGGCTTTTCTTTGAGCAGCTAGTCTAGCTCTTTCTGCTTTTGCTCTCGCAATTTCATCTTGTTTGCGCTGCCAAGCAGCCAGTCCTCTAGCTCTTGCAGATGCCGTAGCAGAGACCTGCTGTCCTTGACCACCTTTGTAGTCTTTAATGAACTTAGCTACACGGCTCCTACGTCCTGTGACAGCATCAATGATACGTCCTGTGGCTGCTAGACCGCCCTGTAAGGCCAATGAAGTGCCGCCAGTCTGAAAAGCTGCCCCACCAGTCAAAAGAGGCCTCAGTAAGCGTTCTGTGGCGGCTGCGCCTCTGTCGTAACCGGCGTTAGAACCAAGAGGAGATAGAAGATCAGTATATTGTGATACACCGCCAACATAACCTGACTTGTGTAGGCTAGTTAATTCGTTGGCTTCTCTCATCAGGTTAATGAGCTTCTGGCCTTCTGTGGTAGTACCAGCCAACTGTTCGACAGCAGCTATCTGATCGGCAGTAACCACACCTTTGACTTTGTTTCGTGCGTTCTTAATACCTAATCTAGCTAGTGCTTTTATAGCTGCACGTTCTTCACTGTCACCTTTTTGAGTAGACAGCGTGCTATTGATATCTTGACGTAGACCTTCGATGGCAAGGTCAATATCCTTAACAATCTCTGTATGGGCATTATCGACAGCATCAACTGCGCCTTTTGCACCCATCTTACCAATGTTCTTAAGACTGAAGTTGTTAGCTTCAGCAATGCGGGACATACGGTTAGCAAAGTCTACTCGTGCAGCAAGCTCTGAAGGCGTCAACTCATCGGCTGACATGTTTACAAGTTCTTTAGCTCCTCTGCCGATAGCCTGTGTGCCTTCAATGGCTGTGGTTGTTGTACCACCCATTGTGCCACCAAGAACCAGAGCTTCCAGTGGACGGTCAATAAGCTCATCAGTGCTATATTCTGCGCCTTGAGTAGCTGCGCCAGCCATAACTGCGCCTTCTTGGAGCGTCTCAGTACCAGCCTCGAAACCTGTAGATTTAAGGATACGTTTACCAATAGCTAAAGCAGCGTCATCTTTACCGGCCTTAATAAGTGCTTCGACAACCTCTTGGCCTGTCATATTCATCAGTGCGCCGCGTGGGATAATCTTACCTGCGCCGAACTTGTCTAAGAGACCGACAACAACGCCTACACCCGCTGCTGTTTTGGGGTCATAGGATCCAGTCTTGTCTTCCATCTCCATAGCGGCTTCACCAGCCCCCATGAGACCAGAGCCAACTAAGGTCGTACCACCAATTCCAACAGCAACTGGAACACTAAAAGGTAAAGCAAGAGCAGCTAAACCAGTACCAGCTAGAGCCGCGCCGCCCGATGCAGCGTTTTCAGCAGACTTCTCAGCAATCCACCCAAGAGCTTCACCAAAACCACCGTTTGCATAGGTATCTCTTAAGGTTCCTGTGTAGGTAGGCTTGTAACCGCCAGCTTCGATGTCTTTACGCTGCTGCTCAACTACGCTTGTGCCGTAGTCTTTGATGGTCTGTGAACCTACTAGGTCTCCAGCAACCTCAACGCCTTTACCGAGCATTTCCTGAGCTTTGTCTACTGAATAGGCAAATGCGCCGTCTGTGCCTTGCTGTGGCTGCTGCTTTTCTTGGGCAGCAAGCTGTGTCAGTACGGCGTTTAACTGCTGCTCGGAGAGATTATCAGGAATCTCATACCGTGAGGAGCCGACTTGGTACTGAGCCATATGTTAATCCGTTTCTATAGTTTCTTAACTTGAACACCGTTGATCATCATTGTTCCATCACCAGAATACTGTGATGTCCCATAGTTAGGACCATTGGAAGGCCGGTTGCCATAACCATGAACAATATCGAGATAGGCTTCTCTTAGACGAAGCAGGTTGCGTTTAAGTTGTTCTGGAGACTGAGACTGCTCTACGTTACCTAATACAGATTGCAAGTATTCGTTCTCTTTCTCAGAGACGTTACCAAGCGCACCGCCAGTAGGAGAGGCGGCTCTCATTGCCTGTAGCTTATCAAAGCCCACGTTTGATCGGATAGTTTGCAACTGTGAGCGTAGGTTGTTGGCGTCTGTACCGCCTACTTTAGACAGAAGCTGTCCAAAGAAGCCTGTAGTGTTGCCACCAAGACCAAAGATGCGGTTGAATATGCCATTAGCATCATCATCGATCATTGGAATGATCTCATCGATAGACCCAGTAACAATAGCACTGGAGATTTGCGCCGCGTTGTTACCGGCAGCGGTCTTACCTTTCTTGCCTTTTGCTGCAATTTTCGCAAGTTCAAGAGCGTTCTTAGTATTACCTGTGTCAACTTCACGCATGGCGCGACCAAGCGCACCCATACCAGCTAAACCACCTTTCTGCGAGGCCTCAGCCATCTGTGATCCCATGTAGATCCAATCGTTAGGTGAGTAGCCTAATATGTTGGTGTCGGGCTGCTTTGGCTCAGGAAGACCAGCAGCGTTGTCTCTACGATTTGCTGAGACTTGTTGCTGTTGATACTGACCGAGTACAGAACGAGGACCAACTTCAGGATCTATTAGTGCAGGATTAGAATAAACCATATCTGGTCTACCTTGCATTGATTGACCGGCATCGATAGCTGACTGGTTGTAAATGTTCATTTGCGGTGAAACTGGGCTTGGCATTACAGTTCCCATGTCATTGTAGACCGTGCCGTCTGCCTGTCTTGCTCTTTGGCCTTCGATGTAAGCACCAATTTCATGCTCTGGAACACCCTCTGCGCGAAGACTATCAGCCATTGCTTTTTCGATTTCAGATGATTGGGCTGCTGCTGAACCTATAGGCTGCGTCAGAGCCGCGTTTTGTCCGTCTTGGTGATAGCCTCGAAATTGGCTCATTGTTCCCTGTTCTATTAAAGCACCAGTGCCTGCTTCGTCATTATATTCATATGCAGTGCCGTTGGGCAGACGAACTATCTTCTTTGCCATTGTAGGTTCCTTGCTGCCATCAGCGTCTGTAATTGCTTGGTTGATCATCTGTGGTGACGCGAGTGGTCTGTTCTTGTTTTCAAAGCGGATGATTGCATCCATGATGTCGGCTCTGCGGCCTTTGACATCAATCGGTTCATTCGGACTGACGCCTAGCTTTTGCGCTAGGAACTTTTTGTAGTTCTCATGTGAGCCACCAGTGTTATCGGAGGCTGGGGCGTATCTATTGATTAACTGGTCAATAGTGTTGATGTCATGCTTAGAACTGTAGGTGTCCAAAACCCTAGCCAAAGCTCGTAGGCCTTTTTCGGGGGTATTGTAGACATCATAGGATTTGTTTGATCCTGTCTTGCCCTCGAAATCATCTGTAGTTCTTAGATTTCCCCAGTTGTTGTTTCTTTGGCCTAAAGTTGGTTTCATACCAAACCAAGCTGGGTTATTGACCATGTTTATATCTGGAGTTCTGAGGCTGGGCATGGGACTGCCATCTGGGTAAAGCAGTCCATTATTAAACATTCTTTAATCCCCGCCTAGATAACCGTCACCATATAGATAGGGCGAGTTACCGCCGCCGCCACCAAAACCAAATCCTGTGTTTGGACCATTAAAACCTTGGACTGCTATGCTTGGTCTACCCATATTACTAAAGGCATTACCGATCTTCTGACCAAAACCCATACCCATCTGTGCGCCACCTAGTGCCGCCATTGTAGGGTCGATAAGATTAGGCCTGACTTCTCCCGCTGATTGAGGCGCACGTCCTAAGATCTGGCTGTTGTAATCACCATAGACATTAGTTGCGAAATCACGTTCTCCCTCAAACCGCGCCCGATCATCATTATAGGTGTTCTGAAGATCCTTCTGGTACGCTGAACCGGCTCCGAGCATGTTTGTAAAGCCGGTAGACATGGCGTCTGCGCCGATACCATATGTCTTAGTAAGACCGGCATTTGCACCCATAGCATTGTTTATCATGTTGTTATTTGCGCCGGTCATGGCGTTAAACCCAGTTATTCTATTGTTAAACTGAGCTTGATCACCATACCTAAGATCACCCAAAGCACCGGACATTGCATTTAGTCCAGATATTGCGCCTGATTTCATCCCGCCAAGAGCGTTCATTCGGTTCGCAAAGTCTTGGTTGCCTTGAGATAACGCTCGGCCCATTAGGTTATCATTTATTCTGGCTGTTGTGTCAGCTTCTAGCTCGGCATTTCCGCGTCTTAGGATTGCTTCAGCTACACCTGCACGAGAACTGTTGGTGTTACCTGTGCCTGATGCGGAGTTATTGAGATTGGTTAGCTGAACTTCGTTTAGGTTTCGGTTTGCACCGCGCATTGCTGCATCGACAAGCCCTTGAGAGTTGTTCAATGCGTAGTTCTGGGCGTTACCTAAGCTATCCTGACCGGCTGCGTTATATAGGTCACGAGCCTCATTATCAAAGAAACCAGTAGTGGCTCTGTTGTAGATATCGTTAGCCTTGTCTGCATACATGTTGTTGTTAGATGCTGCATTATAAAGACCTGACGCTGTGTTAGAGAGGCGGGGGTCCATCGAGGCGTTATACAGGCTTGCGTAGTTGTCACCAAAACCACCGGCAGTGTTCATGAAACCCGATCCGGCTCCATACATATTATTCCCAAAATCAATCTGTTTGTTCAGAGCATCTGTTTGGGTGTCATTAAGGCCAGCGTAGGTTGGTCCACCATAGTAACCAGCACCGAGCTGGTCCTTCATTGCATCTGTACCGCCTTTGTACATATCTAGGATGTAAGGACGTGCATCAGTGTAGCCTTGCATCTGCTTCCGTGTTGCAGCGTCCATTGCACCCGCTTGTTTCTTTGCGGCTTTGTTAGCCATTAGGCCACCAACGACGCTCCCCGCTATTGCACCCCATACCATATCGTATATTCCTTATCGTTAAATCTGTTCATCATTAGATAGCCACCCATGACGTTCCATTGTAGACATACAAGCCATCACCGGCTCCGGTTGGATTCCACGGTGACACGGCGTATCTGACCATTCCTCTGATTGGGTTTTCAGGTGGGTCTTCAGCTACTTGGATTGCTGCTTGGGTAAGTGTACTAATAGCAATTTCAATCCGTTGTAACTCATCTTGAAAGTAGCGTCTGATACCTTCATCAAGAACAGGATACTGTGTTCGAGTGTAGGGCTTAACTAGAACATTGGTTTTATCGCTGAGAGCCATCAACGCCTCCCAGTTGCTGAGACTTCTAAATCAAAGTTGGATAATTCAAAGTCTTTGTTGTCGGTGAATGTGACTTTATATGACAAGTACCTACCGGCTGCTCTGCTATCAATCTTATGATCAGTTGATATGTCGAAGACTTGGCTGGAACTATAAATCGGTGTTGATTTGGGTATATCAGACGCCCCAAACTCAAAGGTCAGCGTAGTATCAGCCGTGTTCAGTGTGTCTGCTTGAGGGTAAATCCGTGTGCAGACGACATACTGATTAGCACCAAGACCAGCTTCATCGAGGTCAATACCAATCCGTTCTAGTAGAATTGGCTTTGTGGCTTCTGTATCCAGTTGGAAAGCAATCTTGCCTTCATCTGACAGATCAAGACCGTATAGCTTATCACTGGTAATACCATCGGCTGTCAGGGTTTCACCGACCATTAGGGAGTGTTTATCGTAGCTATCGCCCTGTTGATAATATGTTCCACCTGTTAAGGCATATGTTGTGGTACTGGTTGCGTAGGTCGCAACGGAATCAACATTCGCAACTGCCCCTGCGCTGATATTTGGTAAGTCCATGAATGACCAAGTGTCATTTCTGTAGTTATAGACAGCTGCCCGATTACAACGGTCAGCGTTAGGAAATGCGACATACTGATCGCCTGACTGGTAGCAGAACATGACCTCGTTTAAGGTTGGGTTGTGGTGAACGAAGCAAACGTCTGATGCTTGGTTATTGAGACTTCCGAAGATGAAATCTTTGACACGCTCATCACAGATGCTTTGTTTTGAGGTTCCATCGTGGACGTAGATGTCGAATGGCCCAAAGCAGTAATGCTTACCCTCGATCTGGACTACGCAGTTCTTGTTGATAATACCAGCGTCTACAAATAGCTGACGGAAGTTGAAGATGAAGGTTCCACCGACATATTCCATCAACCAAACTTGGTCATTCGAGTAGATGATGAAGTTGGAGCCTAAAGGCGCACCGTCTATGATTTCAGTTTTGATTTGGACTAGATCATTGAAGCCAGCAGACTTGGTGGTGTCTGTCTCATCCCAGCTGTCTGGGACATTGTTGGCTGTCGTGATATTCGACCACCGGACACGCACTGGATAAGAGGTAGAGCCTTCGCTCATATTTAAGCCAAGTAGAAAGTCACCAAAGCTACGCAAAGAGTTACAACGCCAGTTGCTAGTCCAGTTAGGTAGGTCAGCGAAGTTTACACCAGACGGCCCACGGTACACTGGTACACGGTCAGGACGGTTGATGTAGGTGACGTTGGCTAGATTTGTACCTGTGAATGGGCGGGGGTCACTTGATCCTGTGATGGAACCAGAACGGTTAGTTATGGTGCCGTTTGAGTATTCACCGATGTACCAAGCGTCTGAGACGACCAATGCTGAATCGAAA
>Ga0070750_10000976_pt1 | contig 16029 bp, 15 predicted proteins | sample VirMetDEL_Nov_24_FD_77013 | JGI IMG/M metagenome (GOLD analysis project Ga0070750, IMG submission 77013) | Aqueous microbial communities from the Delaware River and Bay under freshwater to marine salinity gradient to study organic matter... | ecosystem: Environmental > Aquatic > Marine >...
AGGAAACAGGAATGTATTCCAATAAAGATTTAGCTGACCTTCTTCAAATGGCTCATCGCATGAGAATGGATGAGATTAAGGCCCAGGCGGAAGCAGAAAAAGCAACTACTAGTATTCGCACTCAAAATAATGTGCAGATAAATGACGGTAGTATTCCATTTGGCCAAGGCAACTATGGAAAGTTGATGGACAAGCTGCTAAATGGAGAATCTTGAAGATAAAGTTCGCGAACTGGAGATTTTTATGTCACGACATGATGCACAGTGTGAAGAACGGTGGAAAACTACATTTAATCGTCTTGAAGAAATTGACGAAACTCTTGCTCGTATTGAAGGTAAAATAATTCATGCGGCAGGGGCTGCAATACTCTTTCTTGGAGGACTTGTTGTCACCCTAGGTCTGATGTTAGCTGAGAAGATATAATGGCAAGAACGGTACTTAATACTACTATTCTTAATAGTGACATAGATAGCCATATTAATACAGGCACCGCGGCAGCAAATGAAGTTCTTAGCTATACTGGTTCAGATTATGATTGGGTTGCACAATCGGAAGGAATTGCTCTTACCGATTTTTCAGTAACTACCAACTCTGCTGGTACAGCGGCTCTTTCATACTCAAATAGTACTGGAGTATTCACCTATACTCCTCCCGATCTTTCTGGCTATTTGACTGCAGAGACTAATGATTTGACCTCTGCAGTTACATGGGCCAATGTACCCAATGCAAACATTACAGAAAGCAGCGTTACACAACACCAATCAGCTTTAAGCATTACAAGTACTCAAGTTACCGATTTTGGCGAAGCAGTTGACGATCAAGTTAATACACTGCTGCAAGCAGGTCTTGGTATTGACTTTACTTACGATGATGCAAATAATGAGCTATTAATTGACTCTAATCATGTAGAGGTTAACTGTACTAATAACTCAGGTGCTTCTATACCGAAGGGTACCCCGGTATATCAAACCGGGGTTAGTGGTAATAATATTGCAATTGCTCCAGCAGATGCAGATGACTCTGCTAAAATGCCGGCAATTGGTATAACTACTTCAACTCTTGCAAATGGAGGAGAAGGTACAGTAGTCGTTTTAGGTGTCGTAAATGGCTTAGACACCTCAAGTTTTAGTGCTGGTGACACTGTTTATATTTCTACTACAGCAGGAGGCCTAACAACTACACCTCCTACAGGTGAGTCTGGGTTAATTCAAAACTTTGGCCGTGTTTTAAAGGTTAATGCTTCTAGCGGATCAATTGCAGTTATGGGTGCAGGTCGAGCAAATGCTGTTCCTAACCTTAATGACGGCAATGTATTTATAGGAAATTCAAGTAATCAAGCAGAAAGAAGAGCACTGGTTGAAGCAGATATTAGTGATCTTCAAACTTATTTAACAAGTTATACCGAAACAGATACACTAGATTCTGTAACGGGACGAGGAAGCTCTACAACTAATAATATTACTGTAGGAAATGCCACAATTACAGGAAATCTTACAGTTCAAGGAACAACTACAACTCTTGAAACAGCAACATTAAGTGTAGAAGATAAAAATATTACTATTAACTATAGCACTGGAGACTCTTCCGGAAGTGCAGATGGTGCTGGTATTACAATTCAAGATGCGGTAAATTCTACTACAGATGCTACAATTTTATGGGACGCGACGGGAGACAAATTCGAGTTCAGCCATGCAGTAGATGTCACCGGGAATATTACAGTATCTGGAACCGTAGACGGAAGAGACCTAGCTACTGATGGTAGTAAATTAGATGGAATTGAAGCAAATGCAGATGTTACAGATGCAACAAATGTAGCTGCAGCAGGCGCAGTAATGGATGGTGACTTTACTGCAAACGGTTTCATGAAGCGTACAGGAGCTGGTACCTATACTGTAGATACAAATAATTATTTAACATCTATATCTGTTGGCGGTCTATCTGATATAACTGTTACAAATGTGGCGGATAATGAAGTTCTTGCGTACGATAGTACTTCAAGTTCTTGGATTAACCAAACTGCCGCAGAAGCTGGATTAGCAACTTCTTCTCAAGGTACATTAGCAGATAGTGCATTACAGCCAGCAGATCTAAGTGTAACTACAAACTCAGCAGGTACAGCGGCTCTCTCATATTCAAATGGAGTATTTACCTATACTCCACCAGATCTGTCAAGCTACTTAACTGCAGAGACTAATGATTTGACCTCTGCTGTTACATGGGCCAATGTCCCCAATGCAAATATTACTGAGTCTAGTGTTACTCAACATCAAGCTGCTTTGTCGATTACTGAATCGCAGATTAGCGATCTTCAAACTTATCTTACAGGTATTACAGGTCAAAGTATAGAAAATCTATCCGATGTAACTACTATGACTCCTACAGATGGTCAAGTGCTTACATGGGATAATACAAACAGTTATTGGTATGCTGCGAGTCCTTCAGGTGGAAGTTATGGAGATAGCAGTGTTGATACACATTTAAATACTAGCACTGCTGCGACAAATGAAGTTCTTAGTTGGAATGGCTCAGACTATGACTGGGTAGCGCAATCTGGCGGCATCGCCTTAACTGATCTTTCAGTAACTACAGCTTCTGCAGGTACTGCAGCATTAAGCTATAACAACAGTACTGGAGCATTTACTTTTACCCCACCAGACCTTTCTAGCTATCTGACTGCAGAGACTAATGATTTGACCTCTGCAGTTACATGGGCCAATGTACCCAATGCAAACATTACACAGAGTAGTGTTACACAACACCAAGCAGCACTTTCAATTACCGAAAGTCAAATCAGTGACTTAGGAACCTATCTAACTGGTATTACTGGTGAAAATATTGGAAGTCTTTCTGATGTAACAATTACAAGCGCAGCAGCAGGAGAGCTACTTCGATACAACGGAAGTGCATGGGTTAATTCAGACCCTGTTGCTGGCAGATTTAGTATAGTTAACAGCAGCTCCAGTGCCTACGTATTTACAGGCTCTGGTACTTCTTCAGACTCAAATCCAACTTTATATTTAACTCGAGGTCAAACATACGAGTTTGTTGTAAATGCTTCTGGGCACCCGTTCTATATTAAAACGGTAAGTGGAACAGGAACTGGAAATGCTTACAGCGATGGAGTAACAAATAATGGTGCTGAAACTGGCACAGTTACTCTCGCTGTACAGATGGATGCTCCGGATACTTTATATTATAACTGCTCTGCACACAGTGCAATGGCAGGCACAATTTATATCTTGGACTCAACTGTAGATCTTTCTGATTTTTCAGTAACTACAAACTCAGCAGGTACTGCGGCTCTCTCATATTCAAACGGAGTATTTACTTACACTCCGCCAGATCTTTCTAGCTATCTTACAGGTATTACTGCTCAAAGCATAGAAGATCTTTCCGATGTAAATACTATGACCCCTACAGATGGTCAAGTACTTACTTGGGATAATGCTAATAGTAGGTGGGATGCTGCTACTCCTTCAGGAGGTGGTAGCTACAGTGATAGCAGTGTTGATTCGCACTTAAATACTAGCACTGCAACCGCTAACCAAGTTTTAAGTTGGACTGGCTCAGATTATGACTGGGTTGCTCAGTCTGGCGGCGGAGGCGGAGCCTCTGTTACAATTTCAGATAGTCCACCGAGCAGCCCAAGTGCTGGTGATTTATGGTTTGAGTCAACTGGGCTCATACTTTATGTATCTTATAATGATGGAGATTCGACTCAATGGGTACAAACAAACCCCAGCGGAGCCGGCTCTAGTGCGAGTGATGCAAGTAATTCAAACATTATTGCTTTGAATATGTTTTTTGGAGGATAAATAATGGCAGCGCCTAATATTGTAAATGTCGCGACCCTTACAGCCAAAACGGCAGTACAGGCTGTCGGAACCAGTGCTACAGCAATTGTATCAAATTCTGCAAGTTCTGGAAAAGTAATCAAAATCAACGCGCTGTATATTTCTAATGTAGACGGCACTAACAACGCTGAGATTAACGTAGACCTTTATAGGTCATCTACCGCTTATCACATAGCAAAAACGGTTGTAGTGCCTGCAGATGCCACATTGGATGTGATTTCAAAGGCGATTTATTTGGAAGAAGGCGACGACTTGCGATTGACCGCAAATGCAGCGTCAGACCTAGAAGCTGTCTGCTCATACGAGGAGCTTAGCTAATGCCTCAATTTCCAACAACCGCCAGCGCAAGTGGGATGTGGAATCTTACTGACGTTAGTCGTCAGCGTCAAGGTTCTAACTGGCCAGGCCTTGGAGTAGTAGCAGATTATCTAGTAATTGCCGGAGCTGGAGGCGGGGGTGGAAATATTGGAGGTGGTGGCGGTGCTGGGGGTTATCGTTCCTCTATAACTGGAGAAACTTCTGGCGGAGGAGCTTCTGCTGAGAGTAGCTTATCATTGAGTTATGGGGTTACTTACACTATAACGATAGGGGCGGGCGGCTCTGGAGGTACTGCTGGCGCGTATGGATCTAATGGATCCGATTCAAGTCTTTCAGGGACTGGAATCACTGCGATTACATCAACTGGAGGAGGCGGCGGCGGTTATGCTCGTCCAACTGCCGCCCCAGGAACGGCTGGGGGTTCTGGTGGAGGCGCTGGTTCTCTGATTGACAGTAGTGACGCAACAGCGTCGGGGGGTTCGGGAACGTCGGGGCAGGGTTATGACGGAGGTTCCGTCTCAAACAGTGCGAGAGGCGCGCCTGGAGGAGGAGGCGCCGGAGCAGCAGGCGGAGATGTTACTGGAGATCCTGCCGCAAACGGAGGCGTAGGCGTATCCTCTTCAATTACTGGTACCGCAGTAGTTAGAGCTGGAGGTGGCGGGGGTGGAGGCTATCCAAATGCTGGAGGCGATGGAGGTAATGGTGGTGGTGGAGACGGTGGCGACGCTACTAATGGAGCTGGAACTGCTGGAACTGCGAATACCGGAGGCGGTGGCGGTGGCGGTGCTGGTGGGCAGGCTCCGGGAGGTAATGGTGCCTCTGGAGGATCGGGTGTTGTGATTTTAAGAAGTGAATCTACAGCTACTTCTTATACAGGCTCGCCAACTGTAACAACTAGCGGCTCCTATAATATTTATACCTTTACAGGATCAGGGAGTATTACATTCTAATGGCACATTTTGCAGAAATCGGATTAGACAACACAGTTCTTCGCGTAATTGTTGTGAACAACGAAGAGCTACTTAATAGTGATGGTGTAGAGCAGGAATCGCTTGGCGCTGATTTTTGCCGAAATTTATTCGGAGGTACTTGGATGCAGACCAGTTATAGCGGAAGTATACGTAAGAACTTTGCAGGACAAGGATTTACTTATGATTCTGATAGAGACGCTTTTATAGCGCCTAAGCCTTTTGCAAGCTGGATTTTAAATGAGACAACATGCAGGTGGGAAGCTCCAGTTCCTTACCCTACCGATGGACAAGCATATTACTGGAATGAATCCAGTGGTACATGGACTTTGAGTGAATAACTATGGCCTATAATTTTCCAAATAGCCCAAGTAATGGTGATACAGTTACAATAAGTAATGTAACTTATACTTATAATTCTACATCAGGAGCTTGGAAAACTACAGCAGCGGGTGGAGCAAGTGGTGCATCTGTAACCTCTTCAGACACAGCACCTTCATCTCCTTCTGCAGGAGATCTTTGGTACGATACAACGACTTTACGTTTGTATGTTTACTATAATGATGGATCTTCGTCTCAATGGGTCAAAGCGAATCCTTCAGGTTCTTCAGGTGCATTAGTACAAGAAACTGCACCAAGTAACCCGGCCTCTGGTAATTTATGGTTTGATCCCAGTACTCTTGAAACTTATGTTTACTATAATGATGGAGATTCAAATCAATGGGTACAAACAAATCCTGCAGCATCTTCAGCAGGGACTACAGTATATTCTTCTATTGATGATCTCCCACTCTCCGGAGTCGAAACGGGTGCTCAAGCATTTGTAAGTTCTACAAGTCGATTATATCTTTGGAACGGCACCGGCTGGTATAACATTGCGCTAATTAATACGACTCCGAGCATTAGCGGAGCATCTTCAGCTTATACTCTTGCAAGTGATGGAACGGCTACAACAGTAACCATTACTGCGACTGATCCCGAAGGTCTCCCGATTACTTACAGCATCGCGTCAGATACCTCTGGAAACGTGGCGACTGTTACGCAGGGTACTGGATCTAACACCAATGTCTTTACTATCACGCCATCAACCAACACCGCGAATGCTGGTACATTTAGTCTGACGTTCCGTGCAAGTGACGGTGTCAATATTGCTACAGCGATTTCTGAGTTTACTTTGCAGTTTTCAGTCGCAAATAGCAACTACACTACAGCACTTATCACTTCTGTTGGAGCTAACAACGCAGTTAACAATTCGTTTACTGATAGCTCATCAAATTCTCACACAATTACTGCAAACGGAAACGTAACTCAGAACACGTTTAGCCCTTATCGACATGGCGGGTATTCGACTTATTTTGACGGTACGGGAGATTATTTAAAAGTTGCTAGTAACTCAACATTTAACTGGTATAACACTGATTTCACCATAGAAGGCTGGTTTAATGCTAGTGCTCCGGGTACAAACGAACATATTTTCGCATCCTACATAGATGTTAATAATAGAGAAAGTTTATATCTTCCAAACGCTACTACGCTTAGATGGTGGGTAAATGGAACAACACGTATTACAGCTACAATCGCCGCTAACGAATGGTATCATTTTGCCATTGTTGATAACAATGGCACCACTACATTATATTTAAACGGAGTAAGCCAAGGAACATGGACGAGCACTTATACTGATGGTAACCGTCTTGTTTGGATTGGAACATATAATGATGCTAGTGTGGCTTCAGACAGTTTTACGGGATATATTAGCGATGTAAGATTTGTAAAAGGCACTGCCGTTTACACCTCAGCATTTACTCCACCAACAGAACGCCTCACAGCAATCACAAACACCAGCCTACTTACCTGCCATCTTCCCTACATCGCAGACGGCTCAACTAACAGCCACTCTATAACTGTAAACGGCAACACCAAAACAGAGCCATTCGGCCCCTACGACTACTCCGAATACTCTGCCAGTGTTAACGCTGGTTCCGCGTATTTTGATGGGACGGGGGATTATTTGAATGCGGGAACGGACTCAAGTTTAGCTCTAGGAAGCGGAGATTTTACTTTTGAGTGCTGGATATATCCACCGACTGCAACAATGGCAACTTATGCAGCGATTTATTCAAATACTAGCGAAGGGCAGGGGGATAGCAATGCGTTGCGGTTTGGCAATCTTGCTACAAGTAGTACAACATTAGCCGTCCAAACAGCCGCGTCGTCTATTTTTAATTCAACGTCTGGCGCTGTAAAAGTCGGACAGTGGAATCATGTTGCATTAGTGAGGAACGGCACTGCAACTAACAACATGACCATTTATGTTAACGGCGTGGCATCAGGACAAGGCACTAGCACTGCTAATTTTTCAACAGGCTATGCAACAATTGGCACAAATGTCTATGCTGGCGTTCACTACTTATATTCTGGCTATATTGCGGATGTGAGAGTGGTTCAAGGCACTGCTGTTTACACTTCTGCCTTCACACCTCCAACCGCACCATTAACAGCAATTTCTGGAACTGGCTTGCTCCTGCCGTTTGATGGCGCAGGGATTATCGATAAGTCGCAGTCAGTTAAAACATTGACACTAAACGGTGACGTTAAGTCGTCTACTACCCAGAGCAAGTATTTAACTTCGTCTATGTATTTTGATGGGACAGGTGACTCGATAGCAACAAATCTTGATGACACATTGCCTGACGACTTTACTTTGGAATGCTGGATTTATGCCTCTTCCGCATGGTCTAACTATAGAACTATTTTTGATAGCAGAATAAACGCTAATGCCGTAGATAGAATATTTGTAGGGGCATTTACGACAAGTGGGGAGATTCATTTTTACACTACCGCAACAATAATAAAGGCAACAAACGTACCAGATAGTCAGTGGGTTCATTTCGCAATAAGCAGAGAAAGCGGAACGCTTAAAATGTTTATTGATGGAACCTTAGCGCAAAGCGCATCAAGTATTACTCAGGCTTTTTATGTGCCTCGCTTAATAGGCAATAGTTTTGATGGCTATGGCTGGCAAGGATACATATCAGACGCCCGCATCACCAAAGGCCTAGCCCGCTACACATCTAATTTCACACCGCCAACAGCGGCCCTAGGAGGATAAATAATGGCAGTTAATTTTCCAAGCAGTCCTACAAATGGAGACACAGTAACAGTCGGTGGAATTGCTTATGTTTATGACTCGACTCAAGGAGTATGGTCTGACAGCCCCCAAGGGCTCACTCAAAGTATTGATAAGTTAACCGATGTAGATACTTCTACTACTGCTCCTGCAAATCGACAAGTACTTCAATGGAATAGTACGGATGAAAAGTGGAAACCTGCAGATTCAGGAGTTCAAGTATACGCAACAATTGATGATCTGCCTTTAAGTGGCGTCACTGAAGGCTCCATGGCGCTGGTTGATTCTACTGATAAGCTTTATATTTTTAGTGACTCCGGCTGGTATTCTATAGCAATAGTCAATCAAACTCCTTCAATTAGTGGCGTAAACGCCACGTATACTCTTGCCACAGACGGCACGGCCACCACAGTTACGGTTAGCGCGACTGACCCCGAAGGACTCCCAATTACTTATAGCATTGTCAGTGATACGTCTGGAAACATTGCAACTGTTACTCAAGGCACTGGTGCAAATACGAATCAGTGGACGATTACTCCTTCGACAAATACTGCAAATGCAGGTAACTTTACGTTGGTATTTAGAGCGAGCGACGGCGTTAATATAGCGTCAACAAGCTCTACGTTTAGGCTTACCTTTCAAATTGAGAATAGCAACTACACCACAGCTCTCATCACATCTGTTGGTGCAAACAACGATACAAATAATACTTATACTGATTCTTCTTCAAGTAGTCAAACAGTTACTAAAATAGCAGACAACAAGCGTAGTACTTTTAGTCCATATCGTCCTGGCGGGTATTCGACTTATTTTGATGGTACGGGTGACTATTTAAGCATTGGAACTTCATCAACTAATGAAACATTAAGCGGAGATTTTTGTATTGAAGCGTGGATTTACCCTACAGGCACAAATGATGGAACAATTATAGGTAATTACCTAAGCAGTCCAAATAGAGGATGGTCTTTTAGGTCATTTACAAGTAATAATTTATATTTGTATTTTCAAATTGATGGCGGATCTCAAATTGTTTATCAAACCCCAACAAACTCTGTAAATCCAAAGGAGTGGAATCATGTAGTTTGGTGTAGATCAGGAACTGATACATCTGTTTTTATCAACGGTTCTAGATCAGACAATAGAACATTATCAGGAACAGCTACAGGAGCAGGTGGCGTTGCTATTAGCGCTCTTAGTCAAGGGTTTACTTCTTATAATTTTACTGGCTATATAACTGATGCTCGGATAGTCAATGGAAGCTCAGTATATGACCCATCTCAAACCACTCTTACTGTACCAACAGAACGCCTCACAGCAATCACTAACACTAGCTTGCTTACTTGTCACTTGCCTTACATCGCTGATGGCTCAACTAACGATCACTCAATAACTGTCAATGGCAATACAAGTACGCAACCATTTGGCCCCTACGACTATCTCCCAGATATAACAGATGCAGGAGGATCAGTTACTTTTGACCAAGGTATAGTAAACCCAATAAATATTGCTGATGACGCAACAATGGAACCAGGCTCAGATGATTTTCAAGTAGAATTTTGGAGTTATCGTACAGGAACCGCACCAACTGGATGGAGCCATTACTATGCTACAGGAGGAACAGGCGGTCAGCATTTTATAATAACTGGAGTAACAACAAATGTCATACATATAGGAAATGGAAATGGTAGCAGTTGGAGCTTTTTACAAAGTACAGGCTACACACACCCGCAAAATATATGGACGCATATGGCTGTAACTAGAGTCAGTAATACATGGAAATTTTATGCAAACGGAAAATTACAATGGACTGATGCTACGAATTCCGCGGCTGTAGTTGACTATTCAGGCCCTAAGAGAATTGGTGGGGGTTGGTCTACAAGTCAGGCAATGGGACAAATGATCTCAGATTTTAGATACATAAAAGGAAGTGTTACATATACGAGTAATTTTACTCCACCAACTGCTCCATTGAGTGCAACTACGGATACAAAGCTTCTATTAAATTTTAATGAGGGCGATATAGTTGATAGGTCTCAATCAGTTAAAACTGTGACACTAACTGGAGATGTAAAGTCATCTACTACTCAGACAAAGTATTTAACCTCGTCAATCGCTTTAGATGGTACGGGCGACTATTTGGATATTGAGCCAACAACTAGTGACTTTTTTAATTTTGGAACAGATGACTTTACCATAGAGTTCTGGATGTACTTAACAAATATTACCGGAGAAAAGATTATATTTGAAAGTAGAGCAGGACATACTGATGCAGGGTTATTAATAATGTTAAATACTGGTGTTATAAAGACTCTAACATCTAATGCAGTAAGAACTACAGGTGGTACAACAATTGCAGCAGATACTTGGTATCATGTTGCAGTTGTAAGGGATAGCACCTCTCTTCGAACATACCTAAATGGTACAGAAGAAAGTGGCTCTGTTTCTTACACTTCTGCTATAACCTGTCCTTTCTCTAAATTTAGATTAGGTGCAAGATTCGATGGAGCAAATCCGCCTGCAGGATATTTTAGTGATGTTCGAATCACAAAAGGTCTAGCAAGATACACCGCAAACTTCACAGCACCCACAGAGGCTTTACAGGGATAATAAACAATGGCAGCTTATAATTTTCCAGCTTCACCTACAAATGGACAAACTGTAACAGTTAATGGAATTACTTATAGTTATAGTACTTCCAAGACACGTTGGCAGGCCATAGATAATCGTGTTCATCGCTTTGCAGTATCAGAAACTGCCCCTACTAGTCCGAGCGTAGGCGATTTTTGGTTTGACCCAAATTCTCTGAGAACCTATGTGTACTATAATGATGGAAGTTCAAATCAGTGGGTACAAGCAAATCCTACAGGGCTTCCTGCAGACACAGGGTCTGGCGTTCAAACTTATGCAACTACTTCTATTCGTGACGGGGCTTCCGTAAACGCAGGAACTTTAGGTTTTGTAACCGCAAATTCAACTCTATATCTATATGATGGAAGTCAGTGGGAGAGAATAGCTTCAGGAGTAGATGAAACTCCTGTAATTTTAACGGAGCCTCCAACAACTCTACAATATTTAAACCGGGATGGAAGTACTTCTACTGTAACAATGACTGCGCAAGATCCTGAAGGTTTTTCGATTACATACGGAATTGCTTATAATACTTCGGACGGATCACGCCCTTCGCAGTTAGCAAGCGATACTCAAATAAATCAGAGTACAGGAGTCTATACTTTTACGCCGAGTACTAATACCAGTAATGAAGGAAGTTTTAAAGCCAGATTAAGCGCAAGCGATGGAGTAAATTCTACAACTAGACTTGTTGATATGGAGCTTTCTTTTTGGAGTGGCCCCTATTTATATGCGGGAGATGGCACAGCTATCAAAGCTTATAGCGGGGCTTCTCGTACTGTTGACTCAACCGCTGTTCCTGACACAGTTAGCGATGCTTCAACAATATATGATGTTGGCCGAATTGATGCTGCTCAGGAATGGATATTATTTTCTGGGCTTCCGGACTGGGATGTCGCACCTACATCAAGTGACGGTATACTATTAATAGGGGTGCAAATAGGTACCAGTAATACTGCCGAGCAAGGAATGTCGTTTATAGATAAAGATGGATTTAGATTTACTATATGTACTTCAGCAGGAAATCTAGCAATTTCACCCAGTAACGGTACAGGAACTCTTGGAGGCCCTCGGTTACTTTCTACCGATCTTACAGATGATCAATGGTACATAATTGCATTCGTTAATGTAGATAATTTTACTGATTTATCATTAAGAGTAAAACGCGTTGGATCCGCTTACAGTCCAACTACCCTTACGACAACTGGAACTACTATTAGCTATACGCAAACTTATATAGATAGTACTGCAAATAATCGAGCTTTGTTTTATGGAACATTCTCAGACCACGCTGATGGGTATAATGCACGCGGGGTACTGGACCATAAAGTAGCAGCAGTGGGCGTTGGAAACGCAAGTACGAATGTAGATACTTTAATAGCACAATTCGAAGACAGGGTATTTCAATAATGGCGGCATATGATTTTCCAGATTCACCAACTAATGGTCAAACAGTTACTGTTAATGGTATAACTTACACATATAATAGTGCAAAAACACGATGGGATGGAACATCTGAAAGTATTACTCTTAGTGATTTTTCTGTGTCCAATGCTTCGGTAGGTACTTCGTCACTTGCTTATAATAACAGTACAGGAGCATTTACATATACTCCTCCAGATTTATCAAGTTATGCAACAACTTCTTCCGTATCTAGTACCTATGCACCTCTTGTAGCCACAGTATATGCACTTACAGGTACGGATATTGACCCAGGAAACGGCGGAATACAAACAAAAACTGTAGCTGCAAATACAACATTTACTGAATCACTAACTTCCGGTGAAAGTGTTGTATTAATGCTTGAAGGTGGGGCTTCATATACAATTACTTGGCCCACTCTAACTTGGGTTACAAGTGGAGGAAATATTGCTCCAACTCTTACCGCAAAAGATACTCTTGTATTCTGGAAGGTAAGCTCAACTCTTTATGGAGCTTATGTAGGTAGCTATGTATAATCTAACAACAGCTTTAAAAGCCGCCGCGGGAAATGCGGGATCAGCAGAAGCAACCAATCCAAATGCGTGGGATATTTCTTATGCAGAATTAGATACTTCAGATTCGGATAATTATTTTAATTTGGATACAATGGTATTTATTGAAGATTTTTCTGTGGCTACAGAAGAAGCAAACACAAGAGGAATGTTCTTTAAGTCAGATGGCACTAAAATGTATATTACTGGAAACTCCGGGGATGATGTAAATGAATACGCTTTAAGTACTGCATGGGATCCAACTACAGCGTCATATACAACCACCTTTTCTGTGTCCTCGCAAGATACTACACCCTCGGGCGTTCATTTTAAAACAGACGGTACAAAAATGTATGTCATTGGATACACTAGTGACTCTGTTCATGAGTATGATCTTAGTACAGCATGGGACGTCAGTACTGCTAGTTATAGTCAAAGTTTTTCAGTAGCTACTCAATCAGATATTCCTGAAGATTTATGGTTTAAGCCTGACGGTACAAAAATGTATGTTACTGGCCCTACTAGCGATGCTGTTCATGAATACAATCTAAGTACTGCATGGGATGTTAGTACCGCTAGTCACAACCAAAGTCAATCTGTTGCTGCACAAGAAACTGGTCCTAGAGGTTTATGCTTTAAATCAGACGGTACTAAAATGTGGATAAGTGGAACGGCAGCAGATGGAATAGATGAGTTTTCTTTAAGTACTGCATGGGATGTGAGTACTATTAGTTACGTTCGGTTTACAAGTTTTAACGGTGCAAATGCACTTACATCTGCTGGAACTACTAATGTTGCGGAAACCAATCCTTTTGCACTTTTTTGGACTCCCGACGGTGATAAATTATTCATGACAGGAAACGTAACAGATAAAGTACATGTATTCAAAACCGGAGTAAATTTTAAAGATGTAAGTAGTGAAGAAACAATACCAAATGGAGTGTTTTTTAAACCCAATGGTACAAAAATGTATGTGATAGGCAGACAATACGATAAAGTACACGAATATGATCTGAGCACTGCATGGGATACAACTACTGCTAGTCTTAATCAAAGTTTTTCAGTTAATTCACAAGCGCCGGCTCCTCAAGGCTTATTTTTTAAGTCTGATGGTACAAAAATGTATGTAACAGGAAGCACTAATGACGCTGTTCATGAATACGATTTGAGTACAGCATGGGATGTGAGTACTACAAGTTTTAATCAAAGTTTTTCAGTAGCTACTCAGTTGGCAACTCCAAATGCAGTTTTCTTTAAAGATGATGGAACAAAGATGTATTCAACGGGTAATACAAGTGACGCAGTGTTCGAATACGATTTGAGTACAGCATGGGATGTGAGTACTGCTAGTTATTCGCAATCATTCAGTGTTGCATCAGAGGAAACCGCGCCAAGAGGGTTGTTTTTTAAAGATGACGGCACTAAAATGTATGTTTGTGGCTCCACTGGAGACGATATTAACGAGTACGATTTGAGTACAGCATGGGATGTGAGTACTGCTAGCTATTCTCAAAATTTTTATGTAGGTACTCAAGAACCAAATCTAGAGGGTATGTATTTTAAGCCAGATGGAACAGCATTTTGGATAACTGGTAACCTATACGACAATGTGTATAAATACAACATAAGGAGTAGCTAATGTATGTAAAAATAGAAAATAATGAAGTTGTTCAGTACCCATATACAGTACAAGAATTTCGTGCGGACAATAACAATATATCATTCCCTTCTGATATAACCAACGAGATTCTAGCTAGTCATGGTATTTATCCAGTTATAAAGGATACTGCCCCAACGTATGATGCTGCAACGCAAAGATTAGTAGAATCAAATACGCCTGTATTAAGAGAGGGAAAGTGGGTTTTGACGAAATCTATTCAGCAGCTTACTACAGATCAAATTGAATCCTATAGTATTACTATAGCAAAAAAGGTAAGAAGTACAAGAACAGAGCTACTGCAAAAAACAGACTGGTGTGCATGTAGTGATGTAACAATGTCTACTGAAATGGCTACTTATAGACAAGCACTAAGAGATGTGCCGGCGCAGGAAGGTTTCCCCTATAATGTAACTTGGCCGGTTAAACCTTCTTAGGAGTAATACATGCCTTATAAAGTCAAAGGAAAGACAGTTTATGTAAAAAAGCGAGGGGCCTGGCGTAAAAAGGCTACCGCTAAATCCGCAGCTTCCGCTAAAAGAATGATAGCTTTACTGCGAAGCGTCAAACGACGAAAGAGAAAGTAATGCCAGCTCGAAAGCGAAAAAGAACTGTAGCGAAAAAGAAAAAACCAGTTCCAACAAATAAAAGACTTTACGCGAATGTAAAGGCTGAGGCAAAGCGAAGGTTTAAAGTTTATCCTTCTGCTTATGCAAATGGGTGGCTTGTACGCACGTATAAGGCACGAGGCGGCAAGTACCGCATGGGGACTAAATAATGGATTTAGTAAAATATCACGATGGTAAACCTTGTGGTTCGAAGAAAAAACCAAAAAAGCGCGGTAAAAAGCGAAGGGGAAAGTAATGGATTTTTTATTAGGAATGATATTAGGTGCGGCACTACACTGGGGGTGGGGTAAATTCGGACATCATCTAATCGATCGAGATTAATGGAGGTATCTCCAATTCACTACACTGTGCCAACAACCTATACTAATCGAGATATTGTATATAGAGTATTTGACGGCACAATCCCAGGAACTAAAAAAGTTTTCGCATATGTCTACGATGTGACTGTCTATGATAGAACCGGACATTTAAAAACAAGCACAGCCGTTCATACGGTTGAATATACAGCATAATTATGGCGAAACCGAAAGGAGGACTTACCAAGTGGTTTAAAGAAAAATGGGTAGATATTTCTCGTCCCAAAAAGGGCGGAGGATATATGCCTTGTGGACGTAAGAAAGCTTCGAGTAAGAAGTACCCAAAATGCGTTCCAGCTTCAAAAGCCGCTCGTATGACAGCAGCTCAGAGAAAGTCTGCTATTTCTAGAAAGAGAAGAGCAGGTAACCCAGGGGGCAAGCCGACTATGGTGAAAACTTTCACAAAGTCTAAAAGGAGAATGAAGCGTGCCCGTAAAAAAGGTTAAAGGAGGGTATCGCTGGGGTAAGTCTGGAAAGACTTATAAAACTCGTAAAGCTGCTTTGAAGCAAGCCAGA
>Ga0070750_10000978_pt1 | contig 16025 bp, 11 predicted proteins | sample VirMetDEL_Nov_24_FD_77013 | JGI IMG/M metagenome (GOLD analysis project Ga0070750, IMG submission 77013) | Aqueous microbial communities from the Delaware River and Bay under freshwater to marine salinity gradient to study organic matter... | ecosystem: Environmental > Aquatic > Marine >...
GAGCCCAGATAATTATCTTGCCGCTAGTTTCTTCGACAGTTTCCATCAGGGCATCGAGTCTACGAGTTGGGATATCGACAAGCGTTCCCTCATCATCGACAGGCAGATACCCGCACAGAATTTGTTGGAGGCGCAGTAGTTGTGTCATCGCTTCTTGCGCGAAGATTGTATCGTCCTCGAGGATGACAAGCGCGGCCTTCTTCATGGTCATGTAGTGCTGAAGTTGCTCTGGGTGCAGAGACACTTCGCGTATCGTGTATGTTTTCGATGGCAGATCAAGACAGTCTTTCTTGAGCACTCGGCTGGAAAACTTTCTCAAGAGCTCGGCTAGTTCTTCCAAGTTCTTGAATGACACGATCTTATTGAACGAGTGCGCGCCCATGTTGATACGGCGCATATTCGCGTACCGAGCTTGGAACTGATAGTAGTTGTCGCAGCCGAGGAGCTCCGGGTCCAGGAAGGCGCACTGTGCATACAAGTCCATAGGGCTTTGTGTTACCGGGGATCCGGTTAGGATGCGTCGGTAGTCGCAATTCTCGGCTAGCTTGGTAATAATCTTTGTTCGTTTTGCTTTGTGGTTTTTGATCGTGGTGCTCTCGTCCACGGCGAACATTACCTTTTGTCCTTCCATAAACTTCTGCACATACTTCACGGTTTTTGTGCTGACAAAAGCCTCGACGTTGACAACCAAGATGCGAAGCCCATCGTGATAGTGCACCAGGTCAGTGAGTTCTTTTTGCTGTGCCTTGTTCATCGAACTACGCCACGTTGCCATTTGCCTTGGGACATTATCTGGCATGTGTATGGGTATCTCTTTCAGAACCCAGTTCCGGTACACACCCTTCGGTGCTACGATTACAAGAGAAGTGATCCGCCCGGCGGCGTACAAATACGCGGCGTTGTCGATCAGAACTTTTGACTTGCCACAACCCATCTCCATGAAGTATGCGTAGTTCTTCTCATCCGCACTTGCCTTGAATGCATCCTCTTGGTGTTTGTATGGTTGTGTCTTATATGTGTAATTCATCTCAATACATCTAAAAATATGTTGTTGACATGAAATAATATGTTTGATACAGATTGTCAAGTCGGGATAGAGAACGGGTGATGAGGCATCCGTAAGCTAGCGTCAGCCCGACAGGGTTTTGAATCACCTCCTAAGTCTGACGATAGCCTCCTCAACCAAAGCTGCCGAGCTATAAACGTCGAAACGAGAGCATAGAAAGGAGGTCCTAATGAGTGGACTATTCGATGAGATGAAAGCTGATGCAGATGCATTTGTAGACATCAAGACCGAGGACGGGTCTAAACTGTCCAACCTTGTTCGTGAAGCTATGAGACTTCAAGACGAAGTACGGCAACACGAAAAAGCCGCGAAAGATCTGAAATCAGAATCCTTACGCATCATTCGTGAGCTTATTCCTTCAGAAATGCAAGAGATGGGTCTAGACCGGGTAGACGTTGACGGTAACTCCGTGACGTTGAACCAGTTCTGTTACGCATCTATACCCGCAGACAAGAAGGAAGAGGCTTTTGCTTTCCTACGGAGTATTGGTCAGGATGATATCATCAAGAACGAAGTTAAGGTTTCGTTCTCAAAAGGCCAAGACAACGAAGCGGGGGCTTTTGTAGATGATTGTGCCCAGAAGGGGCTTGATCCCGAACACAAGACCACAGTGCATCCCATGACGCTACAGGCGTGGATTAAAGATCGGCTTGCATCAGGTCAGGAAATTAACCTTGAAACATTTGGCGCATATATTGGTACAGAAGCCAAGATAAGGAGGAAGTAATGTCAGAGAACCAAGTTACCAAAACCAGCAAAAAGGCTGTGGCGATCCCGAAGGATCTCCTAGACAACTTTATTGAAGATGCCGGTGCCGGCACAGAGAACATCTCTGCCGACGATATGAAGATACCATTCATTCGTATCATTCAGCCGACATCACCCGAGGTCAAAAAGAAAGACGACAAGTACATTGAAGGTGCCCAAGCCGGTCACATGTTCAATACAGTGACGCGTCAGACATGGGAAGACGAGATACTCGTGATCCCGTGCGGGTACATCAAAAAGTATTTGGAGTTCGTGCCTCGAGAAAAGGGCGGCGGGTTCCAAGGCGAACTTGACCCCAACAGTCCTGAAGTTCTGAACGCCAAGCGCGTTGAGAATAAGGATGTGATGACGAACGGAAACGAACTGGTCATCTCCGCACAGCACTACTGCAAGATCCGTGATCCAGAAACCGGGTCGTGGCAATCCGCGATTATTGATATGAAATCTACGAACCTCAAGATTTCGCGTCAGTGGAATACCATGATCCAGATGCAGGAACACACGGCAGACGGGAAAACTTTCAAGATCCCGAGCTTCGGTGTTATCTGGAGACTTGAGTCAGATGAAGTTTCGAATGACAAGGGTGCATGGAACAGTTGGAAGATCGGTGGTCGTGAAGGCTATGTCGATGACTCTGATCTCTACAAGTCATGCAAGGAACTTTCAGAGATGGTGGCAGACGGCACAGCCCAGGCTGAAGCCGATCCTGACCTCGTTGCGCCCGTAAACGACGGCGAACCTGTACCGTTTTAGGCGCAATTATGGGGGCGGAGCACTGGTATCCTAGGCTTCGGGAGACTTCTAGGTGTACTCCACTGGTTGCTTCGTCCCCACCACTTTTGAGGTTTTGTCATGGACGACATACAAAAGTTCATGGCGGCTTTTTCAGGATTTGAAACCGCGCATGGACAGACAATTATTAAAGGTACGAGAAAGAACGGCAAAGAAGAGGCCGACTCTCGGGTTATTAGGTCACCACTAAATGAAGAACACATTGAAAAACACTTTCAAGGGGTCGTGGGGGCGGGAGCTATCCCGATCACTAGTAAGAATACTTGCCGCTTCGGTTGCATTGATGTGGATGTTTATCCTCTTGATCATGCTGGGCTTGTCCGTGATTGCGCTCGGCTTGATGTTCCTGCTGTGGTTTGTCGGTCTAAATCTGGCGGAGCGCACGTCTATTTCTTTATCGAAGGATGGATTGCCGCGTCGGATATGCGTGACAAGCTATCGGAAATTGCTGCGTCTCTTGGCTATGGTTCGGCGGAAATTTTTCCGAAGCAAGAGAGACTCCTCGTCGAACGAGGCGACGTAGGTAATTTTATCAACCTTCCGTATTTCGACGTAGATCGAACACTACGCCCAGCGTTCAACGCTCGAGGCAAAGAGCTCACGCTCAAACAATTTTTAAAGTATGTGGACAAGCAGACGGTGACACCGGCTGAGTTCATGGACTTGCAACTTAGCTCAAAGACAAACTTCATGCCGGAGTGTCCACCGTGTTTGGTTACGCTGACCACGAATGGCATAGGTGAGGGTGGTCGCAATGAAACCATGTTCAACATTGGGGTCATGTACCAGAAGATGGACGAGGATAACTGGCCTAGTCTTTTGGAAAAGCACAACCAACAGTACTGTAAGCCTCCGCTGCCGGCTTCTGAGATAGTCGATATCCAGGACCAGCTTCGCAAAAAGGAATACCAGTACGGGTGCAAGAAGTCCCCGTTGAAGGACTACTGCAACAAGACGCTATGCCTGTCACGAAAGTATGGGGTGGGCAACGGGTCAGGCCGGAGCCTTGAGATTACTGGCATGAGTGTCGTGTTATCAGAGCCGCGTGTTTGGTTTGTCGATATCGGTGGCGAACGTTTGGAACTGACAAGTGAAGAAGTTCAGATGCAGTTGAAGTTTGGTCGTGCTTGTCTAGAGCAGTTGTCGTGGTTGCCTCCGCGTGTCAAAGAAGACGATTGGACGGCGATGATGAACCTTGCTTTGCAGGAATGCATGAAGATTGAAGTTCCCCCGGAACTGACAAACAAGGGGCAGTTCCAAGAGTTGCTTGAGTCTTTCTGCACGGGGCGGGTGCAAGCCATGAGCCTCGAGGAGCTCGTGCTCAACAAACCATTTACGGAAAACGGTTCAGTGTTCTTCAAGCTAGATGCTTTGATGGATTTCCTGAAGGGCAAGGGCTTTACCCAATACACACGGGGTCAGGTGCAAGAACGGCTGAAGGAACTGAACAACGGCGAGTCATCCAGCACGGTCAAGAACTTCTATGACAAAGCCAAGAAGCGCAAGAGTGTCCGTGTTTGGTCAGTGCCTGAGTTTGCGAGTGACGTAGAGATACCAGCCATTGAGATTAGTTCTAACGAGGCACCGTTCTAATGAGTACTTCTGCATATTTAGGTCCGCCTGGGACGGGCAAGACACACACGTTGATCAATATTGTGAAGGATGCCTTGCTACAGGGCACACCACCGGAGCGCATCGGCTTTGTTTCTTTCAGCAAGAAGGCAACGGAAGAAGCACGAACCCGTGCGTCTCGTGAGCTAGCACTCGACTACAAAAAGATGGTGCACTTCAGAACACTGCACTCTTTGGCTTTCCGGCAACTTGGTTTGAAGACGGATTCTGTCCTGCGTAGCTTTGACTATCAGAGACTAGAGACAGAGCTCGGCTTACCGTTCTCTTCCACACAATCCATGAATATCAATGATGGTGAGTTCTTTCGGATAGGTGGCAAGGGTGACATGTATTTGTCTATCTACAACATGGCGCGTGTTAGGAAGGTGCCGCTGCAGGAGCAGTTCAATCTTGCAAACAACTGGAACTTGCACAGCGTCGAACTTGACCACGTTGTTCGGACATACGTCGCATACAAGCAAGCCCTTGAGAAGATTGACTTTGTTGATATGATTGAGATGTTCATCAGCCAGGGGCAAGCTCCTGAACTAGATCTCCTGATTGTTGATGAGGCGCAAGATCTCGTTCCTCTACAATGGGACATGGTTGATAAACTGAAAAACAACTCTCAAAAAATTTATTACGCAGGGGATGACGATCAGGCTATTTACGAGTGGATGGGTGTGGATTCGTCAGAGTTTGTACAGCGATGCAATACGGCGGATAAAGCTCTTGTCCTCGACCAAAGTTTCCGAGTTCCAAGTTCCGTGCATGAAGAAGCAACGCGCATGATCAAGCATGTGCAGGGGCGGATAGAGAAGAAGTGGAAGCCGAGAGAAGACCACGGCGATGTTTCGTATCACTACAAGATAGACGAACTGCCTTTGGAAGAGGGACAGTGGATGATACTGGCTCGAACAAACTACATCGCCAATCGTGTAGCGGTTGATTTGAAGAACAACGGGTATCTATTTTGGCGGAACGGCAATGGCTGGAGCGTGGCGAAGTCAACATTGGATGTTGTCCGGGGCTTCACAAAACTCACACGCGGCCTAGAGATAGACAAAGAAGAGATGTCTCAGGTGTGGCGTAAAATCAAAGTAGACAGAAAGACCCGCACGGCTGGCAACAAGATGTTGAAGGCCACCGAGTTTGAAACGTTTGGCATAGAGTTTTTGGAATCTCTGACCCAACAATATCTGCAAGAAAAGCACTGGTACGAGGTGCTGGAAGTTAGCGATCAAGAACGTATTTATATTACATCGGTTCTACAGTCCGGTGAGAAGTTCGACGATGAAAACCCAAGGATTGTTTTGTCTACAATACACAAAGCCAAAGGCGGCGAGGCAGACAATGTAGCTCTGTTGTTGGAGTCCACCAAAGCGTGTTGCACCATGAGTGAGCCGGACGCAGAACGTCGTGTGTTCTATGTTGGTGCTACGAGAGCCAAGCAGAAATTGTTTGTGGTCGATAACCCAGAGGCAAGATGGAGATTTCAGTTATGATAGACTTGAAGAAAGACAAATATTTTATTCAGGCGATAAAAGACCTCCAAGAAAAAGGGTTTATAAAAATACATAAAGACAAAAACAATGAGCCCGATTCTATCGAACTTCTTGATGTTGAGGGCTTGCAAAAATACATGGACAACTTTGGGGTGCTAGACTGATGACAGGCTACGTCATACCAGAAGGCCGAGTTCAAATCTCTTTGAGTGGTGGGCGCACATCTGCGTATATGTTGCACCAGATACTTGAGGCGAATGGTTCTCTGCCGGAACGTGTTCAGGTCTTGTTTGCCAACACAGGGCGCGAGATGCCGCAGACAATTGACTTCGTACAAGAGATGGCCTCACGTTGGAATGTTTCGATTACCTGGCTCGAGTATGACCGTATAGATAACCAAGTGACCTATAAGGTTGTGAACCACAATAGCTGTAGCATGAAGGGAGAGCCCTTCGAAAAGCTCGTCTATTCAAAACAATACCTACCAAATGTGATGACCCGGTTCTGCACGGAGGAGCTCAAGGTTCGAACAATGAAGCGATATCTGGTCAACGAGCTTGAGTGGAAACAATGGTCTTCTGCTGTTGGCATCCGTCACGATGAACAGCACAGGTGTAGAAAAGAATCCAAAGACAGGTGGGTCTTCTGGTATCCGCTGGTTCTGGCTAACGTAACCAAGCAAACGATCTCTGACTTTTGGAAGAAACAACCGTTTGATCTTGGGTTGTTGAACGTGAAGGGCAGTACACCGAACAGTAACTGTGACTTTTGTTTTCTCAAAAGCGAAGCAAATCTTGCGGCTATGGCAAGGGAACACCCTGAACGAGCGCAATGGTGGGTCGATCTTGAGCAGAATGTCGGCAGCACATTTCACAAACGGCGCAACATGAAAACGTTTGTTGATTTTGTTGACCGGCAACAAGATTGGATTTTTAACGAAGAGTCTTACTTATGTCAGGCAGACGAAGGAGAGTGTACGGGATGAAGGGCAAGCAATTATCTTTCACAGAAAAAGACACCGAATGGAAGCTACAGCCAAGGGAGATTCCAGAAGAGGATATCCGTGAGGTAGCATCGATTGCTTTGGATCAGGATTGGACACCACCCAGTTCCTTTCCCGATCACTACAAAGACGCAACGGTTATATCCATCGACCTCGAGACACGAGATCCCAATCTTATGACACTAGGACCAGGTTGGGCGCGGGATGACGGCTATATCATTGGCTATGCTGTGGCGTTCAACGACTTCTGTGGGTACTACCCAGTGCGTCACGAGGTTGGCGGCAACATGCCTGAGAAGGCAGTACATGGCTACATCAAGGAGATGATGGAGTGTGATGTGCCGAAGGTCATGCACAATGCACAATACGATCTTGGATGGCTACGCTGGGCAGGGATTGAAGTCCGTGGTCCGGTGTACGACACCATGGTTGCGGCGGCTATGCTTGACGAGAACCGTCGCTGGTACAACCTGAACTCGCTGGCGTTTGACTACTTACAAGAGCGCAAGAACGAAAAGCTTTTGAAACTTGCCGCAGCGGATTATGGCGTAGACGCAAAATCAGAGATGTGGAAGCTACCGGCTAGGTTTGTGGGTCAGTATGCAGAGCAGGATGCGGCAGTTACCAAAAGGTTGTGGGATCGTATGCAACCCGACTTGGTGCGTGAAGAAGTCAGCAGAATCTTTGAACTTGAAACAGCCCTAACACCCATGCTCTTAGACATGCGGTGGAACGGCGTTCGTGTAGACGAAGAGGGCTCTTTGAAAGCGCAAGCCGCTCTTGAAGCGCGAGAGAAAGAGATACTCGGAGAGATAAAGAAGGAAACCGGGTTAGACGTAGAGCCTTGGAATGCGATGTCTATCTCTAAAGTATTCGATAAGCTTGATCTGTCATACCCAAGGACAGAGAAGTCGGACGCGCCTTCTTTTACGAAACAATTCCTGGCCTCTCACCATCATCCAATGGCACAGAATATTGTTCGCTTGCGCGAACTCAACAAAGCAAATACTACGTTCATTACCAATATCTTGAAATTTACTCACAAAGGACGCATTCATGCCGAGTTCCATCCTCTTCGGTCTGATGACGGTGGCACCGTTACTGGTCGCTTCTCCTCATCTAATCCAAACCTCCAACAAATTCCAGCCCGAGATCCACAAATCAAGTCTATCATTCGAGGACTTTTCCTGCCGGAAGAAGGAGAGAAGTGGGGTAGCTTTGACTACGCATCACAGGAGCCACGTTGGTTAGCGCACTACTGTGCTTCAATCAGCGGTGTGCATCGTCACCCATCCATCGACGAGGTGGTTGAGCAATATCAAAACGATGATGCTGACTTCCATCAGATGGTGGCTGACATGGCTGGTATCTCTCGGAAGGATGCCAAGACAGTAAACCTGGGCATCATGTACGGCATGGGCGTGAATAAGATGGCTGGTGTCCTTGATACGACAGTCGAAGACGCAAAAGAACTGCTCAATGAATACCACGAGAAGGTTCCCTTCGTTCGAGGATTGGCAACGATGGTGTCTAATCATGCGTCTGAGAATGGGCAAATTAGAACAATTCTAGGTAGGAAGTGCCGCTTCCCGCTTTGGGAGCCCAAGACATTTGGCATACACAAACCGTTGCCTTTGGAAGAAGCAGTGCGAGAACATGGCAGGACATCAATCAAACGTGCGTTTACATACAAAGCATTGAACCGATTGATCCAAGGTTCGAGTGCCGACCAGACAAAGAAAGCTATGCTTGATTGTTACAACGCTGGGTATCGCCCCATGTTACAGGTGCACGATGAACTATGTTTCAGCATCGATGCAGATGAATCAGGAAATCCAGATGAGAAGCAGATTGCTGAGATATCTCAGATCATGGAGAACTGTGTCGATGCCAAGGTTCCGTTCAAGGTGGACTGTGCGGTTGCGGATAATTGGGGGCAAGTAGATTGAGGTATGAGATTATCGACGATGCGTATTCCGCTCAAGACAGAGAGTACATGTTTACTTTCGTGCGGAAAAGTAAGTACCTTCTCGGGTGGGCGGATAACCACTGGGATGATGTAACTGGTCAACGCAGAATTATGTACAGTCATTACTCTCTTGAGGACATCGAAAACATGGGCGTGTTTCGATTGCATAACAACCCTAGAATAGATGAGCTCATAAACGGTAGAACTCCGGTAAAACAAGTCATCAACCTAGCAGAGCCATCAAACACGTTCCTACCTCACACTCATCACGACGAAGAAGTCTTCTTATATTACTGTAACCACAGGTGGAACCCTGAGTGGGCTGGAGAAACCATTATATATTCTGAACACAACTACGAAGCGGAACATGCGGTTACGTTTAGACCGGGTAGAGTTTTGTGGTTGAAACGTGGGGTTATGCACAGTCTACGTCCACCTAGTCAAGCAGCCCCTGAATACAGATTTACTTTTGCCGCGTTTTTCGCCTGTGAGGAAAAAAAGGCAGAAAGCACTTAGGGAAGGGTTGCGGCGAGGCGTTAAGGAGGGTTACGCCCCGCCGCGCCCGGCCAGGCAGACGCTTCTCAATAAGACCAGATCGTGGGGCGGCGTTCATTGTCTAGGTCATCCAGATGGATAAACCTACGATTAAAACTTCCTGCCTGTTGTATTCCGATACCGGTGAAGTCCCCAGACTCGAGAGCCAGGTGCAGAAGATCAAGCGCATCTTCTCCATGTATCCTGATATCACAAGCGCGACCAGTTGCATGAGCTCCTGGCCCGTTTGGCTTCCTTGCTTCGATGGGATGTTCGGGGCTTCTGTATCCGCTGCTGATTGTAAGACCCGTGCCGTATTCAGTGCGAAGTTTTTGCACCTTTGCGACAAAGTTCAAATCCATACCGTCCTCCCCGGTATGCTGACAACGAAACTCTTCTATTGAGAAATTTTTAAACTGCGACCAATCTTGTTCAGCCACGGCGAGTCCTTTCTGCTAGTTCCATGTTCCGAGCTATTTCAACAGGGTTGTCCCCTAAAAGTCCCGGTGATACACGCTCTCCAGCTTGCACAGGAGGTACAGGAGCCGAGGCAATCGATGCTTCAGGCGACGAGAGAGACGATCCTGAAGGGGTGTTTTGTGACAAATCATCCATATCTATTTCAAAATCATCTAAATCCATTTCAAAGTCATCGATATTAAAATCATCAAACTGAAACTCATCTGTTGTTCGAAAAAGAGAGCTAGGTTGACCTTCACTGACACCAGGCAATGTACCAATGGCTCTACGGAAAAGAGATGGACCAAGCTCTTCTTCTGAAAAGAATGCTTCTATGGGTGGGAACGGTTGCGTCAAAGGAATCTGCCCATAAAATTCAGAAGACTTTGAATTAAGAATGCTGATCATGTCTTGAAATTCACCAAGCGTGAATTGATCACGTTGTTCAAAAGGAATATTTTCTAGGTTGGCATAGAATGCTTGTTTGCCAGGATCCTCTGCTATCTCGTTGGCTAAATTTTCCACCAAACGATTACCGACTATCTTAAAAGAAAACTGATCATCTAAGATAGTTCCCGCTATCTGTTTTGACACACCATTATCTCGTAACGTTTGCATGATTTTGCCATCCGTAACGTTGGTGTTTTCTGCGTTCTTAGCGTTAAGATATAGTTGTTGCTGTGTTCTAAAACTTTCTTGTTGAGTGTCGTACCACTGTATGATTGCTTTTCTAGGAGTCACATCTTCTGTTCTTAGTTCTGCATTAAGTTCACCCCCCGGTCCAGCGGTGTTTACTCGTGCAAACTCTCGTGAAGAATATTGAAGTGATCTCACGTTATCAATTTTAATGCCGCGCAAACCGGTGGTCATGGCAGTGGCTTCGGCGGCTAGATTAACGAATTGACCAGACTTAGTAAGCTCTCCCTGCAATCCTTTTAACACACGACCTTTTTTAACACCCTCTGGGTCAGTAGGATCAAGCTCATAGAAGTAATCTGTAGCAACTGGTGTAACAGCACCCAACAAGTGTAGCGTACTTTTGCCTATGATTTCTCCGAAGTCGTCTGCTTGCATCTCACCTGGTTGCGAACGATAAATCACAGCCCCTGTTTTTGTTCTGCCGTTTCGACCAGTGACATCCATAATTCTTTCAAAAAGCAAAGACTCGTCTGTGAAGGGGCGTATTAATGTTCCGAAGCCTTCTATCGTAGAACCAATTATGCTTTCCTCGTTTACCTTTTTTCCTCGAGCGTAGTCTTGTAACGCCGCGTTTACAGCACTTCCGATAACATCATTTGGAATAAAATATCCAACAGGCAACGCCTCAAACTTCCCGTCTACAGGCTTGGTCAGATAAATAAATCGTTGTCCTTCGTAAAAACCTCTTGAAGCACTATTGTCCATGCCCTCTTTTTCTTTATCTGTTAGTCCTAGAGCGGCGGCGGAGATAGCGGAGGCTGTGGCGGTAGTACCAAAAGTTGTGAAACCCAAACCAGCCATTCTCTTTGTGCCGATTGCATTCATTTGACGAGCAAGACCATTAGCAGCTTTTTCTCCCAACTCTTGTACAAGTTGTGGGTTTGCGGCGGCTTGTGCTTCAAGACCTTTCAAACGAATGACTTGGTTACCCATGATATTAATCATCTCAGGAGTAGCTCTGAAGTTCATTTCTTTTGCGGCCTGACCAAAAGTGTTCGCAGCATTACGGATAACTTCAGACATAAAGCCAGCAAACGTACCAAGCACGGGAGTTCTGATGATTCCTCTACCGACATCGGATATCTTGTAGTAGGAGGGCTGTGTGCGTGTGACTAAGTCGCCTGTCCAAACATCAAAGAAGTCATCTCCAAAACCATTTGTTTTTCTCGTGGCTACGCCTTGTTTAACAAATTCATCCGCAAGGTCGTCCCAGAGTTTATACGAAACAGCACTGGTTGCGTTGCCTGTTCCTTGGGGCAAGGCATCAAGTAAACTAGCTCTCAAGGCGGCATCATATCTTGCTCTTTCGCCAACCCAGGCAGCTACCTTATAAAAACTATCCGCGAACTGTTGTAGCTTTTGAGGAACAGTATACGGAGATTTTGCAGCAGCTTTGGCACCTTTAGCTACTTTATCCGTAACCTCTGTGGGAATAATCTTGTCTAAGTTTTCACGCAAGTTCCTAGCAAAAATCTGTAACGGGCTTGTGGTTGGGCTTTTCTCTGCTTGTGCAACCGTCCCGGTCATCGTCTCTGCAATCTCACCGGCTTTAACAGACTCATCAACAATACGCAACCGCCGTGCTTTCTCAAACAAATCTGTTGCCGCTTCTGTTGGAATGTTTCCTGTCTTGCCTATTGTTAAATTATAGGCATCCATCAAGTCACCGCCTCGCGGCAAAAGACCGTTTGCTGTTAAATAGAAACCACCCCCAATTAAGTTTCTTGCAAGGGCAACAGGGTTATAAGTAACAACAGCCTGTTGCAAGAAAGACTTTAACGCGACCCCTGTTCCCATCAACATACCAAGAGCGGTTCTGTCGTATGGTTTTATTTGTAATGCGTCCACCAGTTCATTCCGAGCAAGAGTGCCGCTAAGAGCACCATAGTTCCCGCCAAAAACTGTATCTGTTTTCCCGCCAAGAGGAACAAGATCTCTCTTAACTTTTTGATACCTAGCTAGCGCGTCTCCAGTAAGTTCTCCAGCAGCCGCTCGAGCATCAAGCGCAGCCATTTCTACGGGATCCATAATTAAAGGATTTGGTTTTGCTCCGCTTATTACTTCTTCCGCAGTTGCTGTGAGCTCCTTATTGTTAAGGAGATCCATGTACAGTCTGTTTGTTTCTCCGATACGAGCAAGATTTGACATGGTGTCTGTATATCGTAGTACAGCCGCACCCTGTCCCTCTTTCATTTCTCCCATCAACTCGCGTAAAACAACAGTGCCTGGGTCGTCCAAGATCCGTGATCTGGCCTTCAAAACATCTTGTGATACTTGATATTTTGGTTCTGTCCTTGTCAGGCTGCGTTTAAAGAACTCTCTAAAACCTTTTGCACCTTCTGCACCCTCCGGCAGAACGTTCGTAGCATCTTCAATTGTTATCCCGGGTGTGTTTTCTACTCGTCGGCGAATGTTGGTTAGCACATAGTCTGCCGCTTCTCTGAGAAGAGGCTCATTGTCAGAGATGTCATATGTGCCGTTTGCTCGTTGAGTTATGCCGAACTGCTGTCGATACGCTGGTATCTTCGCCATGGCTAGCATTACTTCATTGATGGCGACCTTAATTTTCTTTGGTAGCGCGCCTCTTTTTTCAAGCTCCGCAAAGTTTCTTACGATATCTTCTAATTCAGCTTCGTTGCGCCCGATTGTCCGAGCAAACATTCTACGCAGATATTTGTTTTCGTTTTCTTTGAAGTTTCTTCTAAGTCGGAGGAACTCTTCTTCGGCTTTTGTTCCTGCCCCAAACTCTCCAGCGTCAAAACGTTTCTGTAAGTCGTCCATGAAACCTTGTGAAAGTTTGTTTCTTTCACTAGCCATGCGCTCTGCAATCTTTTCTATGTTTGAGACTTTTTCTGGGTTCTTTCTGTACTTGATTAGGGCTTCTGTGTTTCCTTCGAGGTAATTTATCAAATCGTCATATGTGGTTTGTATCGTTTCTTTGCCGTCTCTACCCATACGATTGAGTTCTTTGAGATATTTAACAGCCTCTTTGTGAAACGAGTTTAAGTTTTTCAACGCTAGTTTTTCGGTGGCTTTTATATTCCCTGTCACATCATCAATACGAGACATAACCCCTGACTCTAGACCACGATCACTTGTGAAGTATCGATTAAATACCTTCCCTGTTTTATCGGCTATCTCGCCAACGGTTGTACTAGCAAATTTCTGTCCCAGAATATCGTAGCCATTTGACACAACATCGCCAAGACGCTGACCCCCAGTTGCAGGAACGGGTAAATCTCTGACTACTTGACTTGCTCCACCAGCTACTTTGCCAGTGCCCGCAAGAAAAGCACCGGCAGCCGGTATCGCTACATCGCCTATAAGAATGCCCGCAGCCGCTGACTCTGTGCCTATTCTGAACTTGTTTCTAAATCGAGCGGCGGCTCTTTCTCTACCTACAAGTCCTGTGTCGTCCTCAGTTCGTAGACCTTCAGGCAAAATATCAAAGTGATCTGCTAGTGTTGATGTGCCACCGGGGGCAACAATTGCATCCGATAGTCCAGCGGCAACACTTGTTGCGGCACCTGTTTGAAAACGCCCAACAGCCCTTCCTCCGGCTCGAACAATCGCGCTTTGTGATCTAGCTCCGTATGTTGGAGCTAGAATTATCTGTCCTGTTTTTGATGCTCCAAAGGTCTGCGCGCCTCTAAACAGTTTTGTAGCCGCAGGAATTATCTCCGTTCCTGCTCTTACTGCTTGCCCTGCTTTTCCGGCTGTTGATGCCCAACCAATTACAGGTATGGATGCGGTCACAAAAGTAGAGAGTAGTTCTGCTACTTCACCAGCTTCAGTCTCTGGATCAAGCCCAGTTACATCTCTGATGTACTGAAAAAACTGATCGTTGTACTCAAGACTGTTGGTATCAAAAAAGTAGTCGGAAGCCATAAGGGGAAGTGCAACAATACCTTCTGGAATACCAAGGATCCCAGATCCAATGCCCTTGCCAATATCTCCTACTTGAGAGAAGGTGAAAAAATCCTGGTCAGGACTTTCTTCTCCCTCAAAGTCAAAATCCATATCTAGTTCAAATTCTTCCATGGATTTTTATCAATTCTCAATTGGTAGGCCGAATCGTGCTATGGCTTGTTCTAATATTTTCTTAGCTTGGTCTGGGTTACTTATGTGAACAGCTACACCGCGAGGAGTGAAAACCTCCTGGGTTCGGGTGTTAACAAAAACAACTTGATTGCGTTTTCCTGTAACTTTCCTAAAGCCTCGTCGGTTCATTCCTGGCTCAACATTCTTAACGTACTCTCTGTACTCAAGATCGCTTTTTGGCCTACCTTCAGACAAAGCAAAAGCAAGAAACTCTTCTGCACTTGTGCCCTCAACATCTAAATCTCTTTGTGCATAACGTTCTGAAACATCGCCTTTTGATTTTACGGATTCAGCAAGGAATTTCTCTTTGTCTTTTGGATCTAACTCTTCCGAACTGAGCAAGGCAGTCAAATCAGAATAACCTTTTCCTTTGTAATTAATAAGCCCCGAAGAAGTTACGCTTGCACCAATTACTCTAAGAGAATCATCGTGTGGTAAATTTGCTTTTAGTCTTCGATTCATCAACTCAGCATCTAAAGCAGCCTGTTCTTTTTCTTTTTTATCTTTCATCTGTGCAACAGCAAGATCTGTCGCCAGATTTTTCTCTCTGCGCTTGCCGATTTTATCAATCGTGGGGATCAATGCATTAGCAATGTTCTGTGTTGTTGAGTCACTCTGACCCGCAGCGATTCGAGCACCGAGTTCTAAGAGATCAAACCCTGACTCTGAGCGTACTCGTGAAGGATCTCGCATACCGTACAGTCTTGCAAGAGAACCCTCTAATCCACCAATCGGTTGTATCGTTGCGTCATCTCCCTCGCCCACCATTTCAAAACCAGGAGCAACGCCTCCGTATAAGTCTAGTTCGGTGTATATGTTGTTTACTCCGCCCCCGCCAGAGAAATACTGAACTGGTTGCGTGGGCATTTCCTGACCAGCTTGCGCCGCATCCATCAACTCTTTCGAAGAAGCTAGAATACCAATCGCCTGACGAGCCCTACCGGGCTTACGAAACATACGTCTGTTGCCACCTTTAATCATTAATTTGACCCCGTATACGCAAAGGGATTACCAAATGCACGACCAGCACCGAGGAGCGCGATGCCGGTTCCTAGCAACGCCGACCGTCTGTCGCCTCCTCCGCCTTGCGCTGGAGAAGTTGTATATGTTGTAGGTGTCGTCGGTTGTCCGGCAAAGATATCAGAAACAAAACCAAGGCGACCATATGGTTCTTGGACTCTTTCCATTTCAGATTTCAGTTGAGCGTCCAGCACTGATTGATCATATGCCATGCTGTCTCGTCCAAGTTGCTGTAGGGTAGCTACATCTTGTAGACCTTGATCTTGAGCTTGCTGTGCAAGATTTGAATACATGACACCAGCCTGACCCATTTGCGTTCCGGTTTGTCCAAGCAACTCTGCAATTCCAAGTTGACGACGTTTCTCGTCTTCGAAGGCTTGTTGTGCCATTCCTGCTGCAGTTTGAAATCCTTGGTACTTCAGATTACCGATTGTTTCCTGACGTTGCTTTTCAAAGTCACGAGCCGCAGCTTGTTGGGCTAACGCAGAACGGGTACCA
>Ga0070750_10000979_pt1 | contig 16021 bp, 23 predicted proteins | sample VirMetDEL_Nov_24_FD_77013 | JGI IMG/M metagenome (GOLD analysis project Ga0070750, IMG submission 77013) | Aqueous microbial communities from the Delaware River and Bay under freshwater to marine salinity gradient to study organic matter... | ecosystem: Environmental > Aquatic > Marine >...
GGCGACTTTTTTCGTGCTCATATATAGAGTTTTGTTATACATATAATTTTTTTTTACGTTGTTTGTTTTTTGCTAGCTGTTATATTTTATTATTGTTACATTATAAGTAATAAATTAATTTGGAGTTATATATGGCGCCTCGTGGACCATTACCAAAAGATAAAGCAAATTTAGTTGGTCATAGAAACAATAATTTAACTATGATTAGTGGCGGTCGTAATATGCCTATACCTAAACCTAACTCAAGATGGACATCAAAGACTATTAGATATTGGAAAGCGTATTGGGACAGTGAATTATCCTCAACAGCACAAGTAGTTGATCTTCCTGCATTTTATAGATTGTTTCAGTATTATGATGAAGCTGAAAGGGCTAATAGAACAATTGCTAGACAAGGTAACGCCGGTTTATTAGCTGAAGGATCAAAAGGGCAAGCTGTTATAAATCCACTCATACAATTAACACTAAAGCTTGAAGAAAAAATATTAAGGCTTGAGCAAGAACTGGGGTTAACACCGCTTGCTAGACAACGGCTCGGCATAGCGTTTGGTGAAGCTCAAATGGGTTTTCAACAATTACAACAATTGCTGCAAGAAGATAATAAAGAAATAGCTGATCCGAGGTTAAAGCAACTAGAAGAAGAATAATGTATAACATTGAATATATATTGATGTGTGAACAATGTTATAAAATATTTTACAATAAAGACGAAAGCAAAATAATTTGTCACGAATGTGAAGAGGAAGAATGATTACTTTACCAGAAACTACAGGCGATAGAGTAGTTAAATTTATTGAAGGTTTTTGTGTACACGGCGAAGGCGATTTTTATGGACTGCCGTTTAAATTAGACGATTGGCAAAAAAAGATTATTTATGAAATGTATGAATTAAACGATAACGGCCATAGAAAATATAGAGAGGCTATGATCGGTTTGCCAAAAGGAAATGGAAAATCTGCCTTGATTTCCGGATTGGGATTATATGAATTACTCGGGTCAGGAGTTACGTCACCTTTAGTTGCTGTAGCTGCTGCTAGTTATGAACAAGCTAATTTAGTTTTTGGAACTATGAAAACTATGTGCGAAGAAAGTCCTATATTAAATAATATGGTTGAAACATTCCAAAATGAAATACAAGTTAAAAATGGAAGTGGTCGAGCGTATAGAATAGCTGCTAAGGCTGGTACGGCTGATGGAGGTAGAAATAGTTGCAGTATATTTGATGAGGTACACGAATTTAACAATATTAACTTAGAGCGAGTCCATTACGTTTTAGCAAACAATACTGCTAAAAGACGTGATGGAATAGTTGTTAATATATCTACAGCTGGCCATGATCTTGACAGTTTAATGGGCAGACTTTATCAAAGAGGTATGATGAAAGAAGCTGGTAAAGCAGAAGATCCAGAATTTTATTTTAAATGGTATGGTGCTAAAGATACTGACAACCCTAAAGATGAAGAGGTATGGAAAAAAGTAAATCCAGCAATTGAAAATGATTGGTGGCCTATTGAAAATTTACGAAGACGTTTTAAATCACTCCCGGTTAATGAATTTCAAAGATACCATTTAAATCAATGGACAAGAATTGAGGAACAAAGTTGGATTAGTGCAGAACAATGGGATAGTTGCGAAAATAAAGATATGGATCTTCTTCAGGGTGCAGAAACATTTGTAGGAATTGATATGGCTTTACGTCATGATACTTGCGCTGTTACTTATGGCCAAAAAGATGAAAACGGAGTTGTAAGAGTTAAATCACAAATATGGCATCCTCAAGGTGAAAATTATTTAGATGTACAGGAAATAGAAGCATTTATTGTTAAATTAGCTACTAAATATAAATTAATAGAAGTTGCCTACGATCCAGCGTTTATGGAACGTACAGCTCAAGTACTATTAGACAGAGGAATTAATATGGTTAATTTTCCTCAAACGCATTCAAGAATGATTCCAGCTTGTGGCAATGCTTATGAAATGATAGCTAATAATAAAGTAATTCATGAAGGTGATCCTGAGTTTACGGATCAAGTTTTAAGCGCTGCGCAAAAAGTAACCGACATGGGTTGGCGTTTGAGTAAAGGTAGGTCGAAAAGAAAAATTGATAGTACTATAGCTATGGTTATGATGTTAGATAGAATTACCGCCCCTGAGCCTAAAGACAATAATCCAGAAGTAGCTATTATAAATTTATGATTAGTGTAATAACAACTATAGTGGAAGTGCTAGGAGCTAGCCTTATAATTTATGGTGTATATACATTTAATACAAGTCTGGCTTTTATTGTAGCTGGAGCATTTTTAATTGTAGGAAGTTATTTAGTTAGTAGATGAGTTTATTTAATAAAAAAGAAAATAGAGATGCAGCCTTAGGCAATTTAGTTGATCTTTTAGCTTTAAGAGAAGGTGGCCTAACAAATAATACTGGAGAAAAAGTTAATGAAATGTCAGCTTTGGGCATTTCAACAGTATTCAGTGCTGTATCTTTAATAGCTGATAGTATATCGTTATTACCTGTTAAAACTTTAAGATATGAGGGTCAAAAAACAATATTTACAGAAAAACCAAAGTTTTTAGAAAAACCAAATATAGGCCTTGATCTTTCTATGTTTTCATTAATTCATCAAACAATAACATCAATGGCAATGCACGGAAATGCGTTTATATTAGTTGATAAAGACAGACAAGGAAGACCTATTCAATTAACACCAGTACACCCCGAAAAAGTTAAGGTAGAAATGTTAAGTGGAGAAAAAGTTTATTATTTGCAAACGGCTAGCAGTAAACAATATGATAGAAAAATAACAAAAAATAATATGATTCATTTTATTTGGTATAGTTATCCGGGTGATCTTATAGGGGTAAGTCCTTTAAGAACTAATGCAAATACTTATGGGCTTGCGTTAGCTATGGAAAGACATATAAGCCAGTTTTATGGTCAAGGAGGAACTCCTAGTTCAGTATTAGAAACAGATAGAGATTTAACAGCCGAGCAAGCTAAAACATTAAAAGAAACTTGGTTAACAAATCATAATAGAAATAGAAAACCTGCCGTACTAACAGGTGGACTTAAATGGAAAGCCATAAGCGCTTCAGCAGGAAGTGAGCTTATAGAAGCAAGAAATCAAATAGTACACGAAATAGCTAGAGTGTTTAGAATACCAGCACATTTATTATTATCTAAAGACGGATCAAATGTATATTCAAATATTGAAAGTAATGGCTTAGCTTTTATTCGCCATACACTTTTGCCGTGGATTCGAAGAATAGAGGACGGTCTTTCGTCATTGCTGCCAGGAAAACAATTTGTAAGACTTGACACAGATGAATATGCAAGAGGAGATCAATTGAGCCGCGTAAGATCATTTCAAGTTGCAATAAGTTCAGGTGTTATGACTCCAAACGAAGCAAGAGCTAAAATGGAGTTAGAGCCTTATGAAGGTGGCGATAAATTCTATATAGGTTTACAAGGTGCTTTAATTGACCCTACATTGCCCGCTCAAGGAGTAGATGAGCATGACCCAACAAATGAGTTATTAAATGATTAGTGAAAGTATCGCAGTAAACGACGTAACAGTAACAAAAATTATAAATAGTGTTAATTTTCATCAAGAAGTATATATTCACAACGAACACGGGTCATCTATATATTTAGGTGGTTCTGATGTTACAATTAACTCAGGTTTTGAATTATCAAATAATGCTTCAACTACAATGCGTATTCCACAAGACAATGAATTGTATTGTATTGGTTCAAGCGCAAGTGGAAATGTAATAGTAGTAAGGCCTGACTAATGCCATATTCAATTATTCATAATCATCCCGACTGCCCAAAAGAAAGTGGCGAATCTGGTAAAGATCAAGTTGGAGGCCATGCTGTTGTTAAAGATTCCGACAATGAATTAATGGGATGTCATAAAACTCATAAATCAGCAATGGACCAAATAACTGCTTTAAATATAGCAGAAGCCGAAATGAAGTCTAAAGAAAATCAAATTGAACTAAGAGAGGTTGATAGAAAACCCCCTGAGTTTATGAAAAAAAATGCGCAGCGAGGTTTGGACAATATTAGAAAGGCTGGGCCTGGATTAACAGAAAAAACAAAAAGAGAAGCAAGATCTATGGCTGCAGGTGAGCCTATATCAATTTCAAAAATAGTTCGTATAGCCGCTTGGCATAAACGACATATAGTTGACCTTGATCGAGAAAAAACTAGTCCCAACGATCCTGACACCTGGAGATATTCAGACGTAGCATTTTTACTTTGGGGATCCAATCCCTGGACTAATCCTATGCAGGCTGCAGATTGGGCTGATAGAAAAATAGCTCAATTAGTTAAAGAAGGCGAACTTGAGCCTAGAAATGATCCATCAACACCAGCGCCTAAAAAAGATCAAATAAAAGGAAGCGGCAAAAATAAAAAAGGGTCTGCTAGTGGTAAAAAAGGATCAATTAAATTTAGTGAAGGTACAGAAACAGCTATTAAAAACAGAGTTAAAGAACATAACGAAGAAGTGGCTGGAATGGCATCATGGAGAAAATTAAAAACATCATCGGCAAAAGCAGTTGTTAGGAGAGGTTTTGGTGCTTTTAGTTCTTCGCATAGGCCTGGAGTTAGCAGACAAGCTTGGGGTTTAGCTAGATTAAAAGCTTTTAGTTATTTGTTAAAAAATGATAAACCTAAAAATCCAAATTATAGGTCAGATAATGATTTGTTACCAAAAGAACATCCGAGATATACTGCAAAAAAAGAAGAAAAAATGAGCGGTCAGCATATCGATGTATTCGATCGGGCTGTAGCAATGTCACAAACAATTGAAAAGCTAAAGAGTATTACTAATATAAATAACATGGAAAAACAAACTGAAAATAGAAGTTTTACATTTGCAGCAGTTGAAGAAAGAAATAACGACGATAAAAATACGTTATTATTTACAGGCTATGCTTCAGTATTCGATAAGCCTTATGGTGTAAGAGATAGCAAAGGCCAATACAACGAAACAATTAAACAAGGTGCCTTCAAAAAAACATTAAAAGAGCAAGATGATGTAAGATTTTTAGTTAATCATGATGGTATTCCATTAGCTAGAACATCATCCGGAACTTTAAAATTAGAAGAAGATGATTACGGTTTATTTGTTAGAGCAGAACTAGATCCAAATAATCCAACTGTAGCCGAAGTAGCAAGCGCAATGAAGCGCGGAGATTTAAATGAAATGTCTTTTGCTTTTGCAGCAATAAAAGATAATTTTGACAACTCTGGAGAAAATAGAGAAGTAAATGAAGCAAGACTATTTGACGTTAGCGTTGTAACTTACCCTGCAAACCCGTGGGCTGGCGCTAAGTTAAGAGGTGTTGATATAGATAACTTACACAAAGAATTAGTCGAAGCAAGAACTGGTGAACAAGCAAAAGAAATTTTAGAAGGTTTTATTGATAAAGTTGCAGATAGCAATGAAGTTAATAAAAAGCGAAGCAATCCAAAAGTTGAATTATTAAAAATGAAACTTGAAAGAGATGGCATTCGTTAAAGACGTGTAGCCGAGTTTAAAGACCGTATATTATACATCTATCAAGCTCACTCTGCGCAGAAGTATAAGAATAGAAACATAAAAAAGGATAACTACATTGAAAAAATTAATTGAAGCTAGAGATTCAAAAGTAGCTGAATTAGATGGCCTTGTAGCTGAGCTTGATGAAATGGATGCAGGTAAAGAATTTGATACCAAATTTGCGAGATCAAATGAGTTGCATACAGAAGTAAAAGAGCTTAACGATAAAATCGAGGAAGCTAGAGAAGCCGCAGAAACTCTTAAAGCAGTTAAAGAAAGTAGACAAGAGCTTAATGTTGAAGATGAAGACTTAGGCGATAAAGAAGCTATTGTTGAAATCAACGAGCCAAATATGTATAGAAAAGGTGGAGATCACTCTTTCATTGCAGACGCTTGGAGATCAAAACAAGGTGACTATAAAGCACAAGAAAGAATTGGAAGACATCAAGAGCATGAGTCTCGAGATATTGGTACAGGAGCATTCACAGGATTGGTCGTGCCTCAATATTTAGTAGATGAGTTTGCACCTATTGCAAGAGCTGGATCACCATTATATAATGCTGTTCCTAAAAAACCTCTTCCTGAATTCGGAATGAAAGTGGAAGTTTCAAGAATGACAACTGGGTCAACCGCTGCTGAACAAGCAAGCGAAAACGCAGCCGTTTCAGAAACTAACATGGACGATACATTATTAACAGTTAATGTTGATACTGTAGCCGGTCAGCAAGACGTTTCAAGACAAGCTCTTGAAAGAGGTGGACAACCTGGTTTCAGTCTTGAAAACATTATTTTTCAAGATTTAGTTTCAGCATACTATACAAAATTAGATAACTTGATGATCAATGGCTCTGGAAGTTCCGGACAGCCAAAGGGAATTTCTCAAGTTGCAGGAATAAATACAACAACATATACAGACGCAAGTCCAACTGTTGCTGAACTTTATCCTAAGCTTGCAGATGCAGTTCAAGAAATCAATTCAAATAGATTTGCACCAGCAACAGCTATTATTATGCACCCTAGAAGGTGGGGATTCCTCACCGCTGGAGTGGACACAACTAATCGTCCATTAGTGTTACCGGCTGGCAACAATACAGATAATGCTATCGGTGTTGGTGAAGCTGCTGCTTATGGTCAAGTAGTTGGAAGCGTTATGGGATTACCAGTAATCACAGATGCTAACATCAGAACTGACTTGGGCGCTGGAACTGAAGACGCTATTTATATAGTTAAAGCAGATGATATGATTCTTTTTGAAGATGGATTATTCCAACTCAAATTTGAAGAAACTAATGCTGGATCATTAACAACTAAAATGGTTGTTTATGGTTATAGTGCATTTGCTTCTGGCAGATACCCTGCTGGAATTAGCGCAATATCAGGAACAGGACTTATTGCACCTACTTTCTAAAAAGTAAGTTGGTTTAGGCGGGTCAGGCAACTGATTCGCCTTAAACCTTAAAGGAAAAATTATGGTAAATAAAAAATTAATAGAAGCTTTAAAAAAAGAACTTAAACATTACGAAATCTATGGAAAGGCTGATCGTGCTGAACAGGTTAAAAAAGCTATTAAAGCAGCAGGTGGAAAAGTTGAAACAAAAACTGCAAAACCTAAAGCTGAAAAAAAAGTAGAAAAGAAAAAGTAATTATGCCTAAAGGTGTTGGTTACGGAAAAAAAATGAAAGGTGGCAAAGGTAAGGGCCGCAAAAAAAGGAAATAACCTATGGCAATTACTAATGGCTACTGTACACAAAATGAATTAAAAGCTTTTGTTGGAATCCCGTCAGATGATAGCGGGGACGATAATCTTTTAGATGATGCTATAAATGCAGCTTCTCGACAAATAGACGCTTTTTGTGGTAGATATTTTTATGCTGACGGATCAGCATCGGCAAGAAAATTTTTTACAGATGATTTATATCGACTTAAAGTTGATGATATATCTACAACTACAGGACTTGTAGTTAAATATGATGATGATGATGATGGAACGTATGAAGTAACTGTTTCATCAAGTGAATATCAAGTTTTGCCTATAAATGGAATTGTTGGAGGTATTACAGGCAATCCATATTATATAATAGAATTAATTAGCGACGGATCAAATGAATGGCCTTTAGATTATTCAAGTAATAGGCCCAGGGCTGAAATTACAGCTAAATGGGGTTACGCGTCAGTGCCTGAGCAAATTAGGCAAGCTTCATTAATGTTAGCAAGTGAATTATTTGCAATGCGAAACGCGCCGCTGGGCGTTGCAGGCGTAGGCGATTTTGGAGTTGTTAATATACAACAAAACAGAGAGATTACTAGAATGATTGCTCCATTTCGTAAAGGCACAGTTTTAGGGGTTGCTTAAATGGCAACAATGTCTGAAATTAGAGATGGTCTTAAAACAACAATAAGCGGAATAAGTGGTTTACGTTGTTATGATGTAATCCCAGACAATGCAATAAATTTTCCAGTTGCAATGTTTATACCTACAAATATTGAATTTGATTTAGCAATGCAACGTGGCACAGATCTTTATACCTTTGATGTTTTAATAGCTGTACAGCGATCTGATGCAAGAACTGCTCAGGATAAATTAGACGCGTTTGTTACTGGAAGTGGTAGTTCGAGTATTAGGCAAATAATATATAATAATCGCACTTTAGGATTAGCTAATACAGATGCTAGAGTAGTTAATATGACAAATTATAGTGCTGACTTTAACTTGAATGGAATTGATGGAATAGGCGCTAATTTAGAAATACAAGTTTATACAAAAGGATCAAGCTAATGGCTAAATATAAAATAATTGGTAATAAAAAAGTTATGGGTAAAGCTAAAGGTGATACGATAACTATTGACGATGAAAATATTGCAAAATCATTAATTAAGGGTGGCCATATAATCCCTACTACAATTAAAAGAAAGCGTGCTCGTAAAAAAGATGGCACTTTTATAAAAGATGATAAATCAACGCCAGATGTAAATGAGGCGTGGGAGAAATAATGGCAAAGTTTGTATTTAATGATGGTAAAGTATTTTCAGGCGGATATGACCTGAGCAGCCACGTAACATCTGTTAATCTTGAAATAAACGCTGAAGAATTAGATTCAACAACAATTAACTCAGGTGGATTTAGAGAAAAGCTAGGCGGGTTAAAAGATAGTTCATTACAAATAGATGGTTTTTATGAAGCAGGATCCAATAAGCCAGATGCTTTGCTAGGTGCTTCAATAGGAAATGAATTAATTGTTACTACTGTTCCAGATGCTGGAGTAGGAAATATTGCATATTTTATGAAATCAAGATTATTTGATTATTCAATATTAGGTGAGGTTGGAGGCTTAGCTCCGTTTACTATAAGCAAAAGCCAATCGTCCGATAAAGTTGTTAGAGGAACTATACAATTAGATGGCGCATTAACAGCTTCAGGTAATTCAACAGGCACCCAACTTGGAGCTGTTGCCGCCGATGAAAAAGCGTATGCAGCAATTCATTGCTACGCAGTTTCAGGTACATCAACTCCAACTATTACTTTTAAATTACAATCAGATGATAATGCAAGCTTTACAAGTCCAACCGATCGAATTACTTTTTCGGGGATTACAGCTATAGGGGCAGATTTTCAAAGTGTTGCCGGCGCTGTAACAGATGATTACTGGCGTTTGAATTATACTATATCAGGAACATCACCAAGTTTTTCTATTCATGCTGCAATCGGTATTGAATAAAAATAATTAAAAATATTACACATTACTTTTTATTAATGGTATAATTATATTATAAGTTAAACAAACGGAGGACTAAAAATGGCAATGACTAAAAAAGATTATGAAGCAATAGCTAAAATAATCAAATTTAACGAAACTAAATCACAAGTTACTTTAGGACTAGCATCAATATTTGAAGATGATAATCCTAATTTTGATACAGGCAAATTTTTAAAAGCTTGTAAGGAGGACTAAGTGAAAAAGAAAAAAGAAACAGATGTTCAAATTTCAATACAGGGTATTGAAACAAATAAACATACTTTTGTTATAAATGATCAACCAGCTAATGAAGTTGGTAATAAATATATGCACGATGGAAATGTTTTTATTATTGTAGAAAATGAAAAAAATAGTGTTCATATTGATATTGATAAAAATATTTTTGATAGTTGGATTCAAGCATATTTAGAAGGTGATTTTATTCGATACAGAAGCGGTGTTATACAGGGTAAATTAATTAAAAGACAACAGAAATTTATTGAAGTATTACAGGCAAAAGTAAATAAATTAAAAGAATATCAATTACAAAATTCAAAAAAATAAAACGTACAACCCCCGTTTACGTACCGGAAAGCCCCTCTAGCAGCAAGAGGGGTTTTCCATTTAATAACGTATAAACTTATATTTCATTATTCATATTTAAAATAAAGATATTGAAAGGAGTTTATTTTGGCAAAATTTGTTTTGACAGATGCAAGCGTAACATTGAACAGCGTTGATTTAAGTGATCATGTTGCTTCAGTTACTTTAGACATTACAGCTGATGAAATTATGACAACCGCGATGGGAGAAACGTTCCAATCTAGGACAGGGGGCCTTAAGACAGGTACTTTGAGTATAGATTTTCAGCAAGATTTTGCAGCTAGTGAAGTTGATGCTACACTATGGCCTTTGCTTGGAAGTACTACAGCTTTTGTAGTAAAACCAACAAGCGACGCAGTTAGTTCTACTAATCCATCCTATAGTGGATCAGTTTTAGTTAATCAACATATTCCAGTTGCAAATGCAGTAGGGGAACTTGCAACAATGTCAGTTTCATTTCCTACCTCTGGAACTATTACCCGCGCGACTTCGTAATGGGTAATATGGTAGTCGTGATGAGCGACGGCACCAAACTTGAAGTTAAGATTAAACCTGGGGATATTGTTAAATTTGAGCGTAAATTTGACATACCAATTTCAAGGTTAAATGATGAGCAGCGATATGAATGGCTTTTATATTTAGCGTGGCTTGCTTCAAAAAGAAATGGTGTTACTGAAGATTACGATGCTTGGGTTGAGAATGTTGAAGATTTAGACATTACTGGATCAAGTGATAATTTAAAAGCGTAAACGGATTTATCGATTTAATTGCTGCAATAGCAGTTGAAACAGGAATAGATCCGAATGCTTTAATGAATATTGATATGGAAATGTTTGATGCAATTGTTAAAGTTATAAATAAAAAATACGAAAGTTGATATGGCAAAAATAGCTGGAGAATTTACAATTGATAACTCAGAATTAATAGAGTTAAGAAAAGACATTAAAAAATATGGTGATACTGAAGTTTTAAAAGTATTATCTAAGTTTCATAGAGAAATAGCCAAAGAGCAATTACAAGATATTAGATCGCTTGCCAAAAAACAAAGAGTTCCTAAAGCCAGAGCTTCAGCTATGGGTTATACAGCCTCTGGTACGCGTACAGAAGCTAAAATTAATATAAAACGTAACGATAAAAGACCAAGCACATTTTCAATGGAATTTGGCCGCCGTTATATGTATGTTCCTACAAAAAATGGTAAAACTAGAGCTGTAACAAGACAACAAGTTGGCAATTTAAGATATTCAAGACCAGCTGCAGATTTTCCTTATAAAAAATGGATTGGTCATAGATTTACAGCAGGCGATAGTACTTTTTCGCAATTTGGTAAAAAAGGTTATGTAGCAGGTAAAACATTAGACGATAATCAAAATAAAATAGCAGAAACATATTCGGATCGTATGTATGACGCGTTAATTAAGGCAATTAAATAATGGCAGCAGAAAAAAAAGTTTCGATAGCAATTATAGGTAAAACTAAACAATTTACTGATAGCTTAACAAGATCACAAAAAGCTATGGGTAAATTTAGTTCTATAGCTGGTACGTTGGGTAAAGCTACAGTTGCAGGTTTAGGTGTTGCCTCAGTTGCTGCAGTTACTCTGGGTAAAGATTTAGTTAACTTAGGATCAGATGCTAATGAAGCACGATCTGCTTTTGAAACTACATTTGGAGAAAGTGTACCAAAGCTATCAGGTTTCGTTGATGAGTTTGCAAATAAAGCCGGTTTAGCTGCGCACGAGTTAGAAGGGCTATTAACTCAATCAGGTGCTATTCTTCAAGGTATTGAATTTACAGGAGAAGCTTCAGCAGATCTTTCAACTAAACTAGCAAGCCTCGCCGGCGACGTAGCTTCATTTAGTAACGTTCAAGGCGGCGCAGAACCAGTTATGCAAGCATTCACTAAAGCTTTACTTGGTGAGAGAGAATCACTTAAAACTTATGGAATCGCGATTATGGAAGCAGATGTTCAACAACAAGCTTTTATAATGACTGGAAAAACAAATGCTAAAGAGTTAACTAAACAAGAAAAAGCTTTAGCAACTTATGAATTATTATTACAAAAAACAAAAGTTCAGCAAGGTGACTTAAATAGAACGCAAGAAAGTTTTGCTAATAAATCAAGAGCAGCTCAAGCTAAATTAAAAGATTTAAAAGTAACAATGGGGGCAGAGTTGCTTCCGGTTGTAGAAGAATTACTACCAGTTATAGTTGATTTAGTAACTGAAGTAGGTCCTCATTTAGTTGAAGCTATAAAGGCGGTTGCTCCGTTTATTAAAGTTGTTGGTGAATTACTTTCAGCATTAGCTCCGCCTATAATAGCTGTTGTAACTTTACTGCTAACTTTATTAGCGCCGGCGTTTAAAAAGCTAACTGAAATGGTTGATAAGTTTTTAAAACCATTTTTTACAAACTTGCCTAAAAACTTTGAAAATATGATTAATAGAATAATTAATAGTTTGAATAGTTTTATTAGAACTATTAATGGTTTTGTTGATAGAGTAGCTGGTGTATTAGGGAAAATAGGTGTAAATATTAATTTGCCTAAACTTTCTGAAATTGGAAATGTTTCCTTTGGTTTTGCAGAAAAAGAAGTTAAAAGATTAACGCCAGAAGAAACTATTGATCCAGCAAAAACAATAGATCAATTAACTTCAAATGCTGCAAGTACTTCTGCAGCGTTATTAAGTCCAAGCGCTGGTTTAACTGTAAACTTTAATAATCAAGTAAACAATCCTGATCAAGTTATTAATGCGCTTAATAATTATACAAATAAAAATGGGCCTCTTAATAGAGTACTAACAATAGTCTAATGGCGCAACCAACAGTTAGAGTTAGAGTAGGCTTTACGCCAAATGAATTTACTTTAGATGATTTAGTAAGAGGTGTTTTAGGCGCAGGAGAATTAGGAGGTGCCGTTAGTTTAACAGATGTTACAGCAGACGTACAAAGCGTAACTATTTCTAGAGGTAGATCAAGAGAGTTAGCTACATTTAGTACAGGAAGCTGCAGCGTACAATTATTAAATAATTCTAGAAAGTATGAAAATACAAATACTTCAAGCCCTTATAGTCCAGGTATTGAGCCTATGATTGCTATACATGTTGACGCAACTACAGATGGTGGAAGTAACTATAAAGATTTATTTGTAGGTTTTATTACAGATATTAATTTAACTTATCCCGATCAAGGCAACTCTTTTGCTAATTTTGAAGCGTCTGATGCCTTTATGAAAATAGCTAATACAGCTTTAATTAATGCTTCGTTTTCTAGTGCAACAAGTGGTAATTTAATTGATGCTGTTTTAGATAATACAAATGTTAAGTTTGGTACAAATAGGAATATAGATACAGGTATTTCAACAATGCAAGCATTGAGTGGCATTTCAGAAAATACATTAAGCGTTTTACAAAATATTGAACGATCAGAAAATGGTTTATTATTTATTTCAAAAGATGGTAAATTAACTTTTAAATCAAGACATGCTACTTTTCCTAGTACTCCAGATGCAACATTTTCAGATGATGGGTCAGATGTTCCATATATTAGAGTTGATTATATTAATGATGACAACGAAATTTACAATGTTATTTCTTTAAATAGAATTGGCGGATCAACACAAACAGTTGAAAGTGTTGGATCACAAGGTAAATATTTAATTAGAACTTTAAGCCGAGATAATCTTTATAACGATAATGATCCAGAAGTTAAAGATGCTGCCGAATTTTTACTAGGTAAATTTAAAAATGCGTTAATTAGATTTGATAATTTAATAGTTGATTTAACTGAAGCAACTACAAGTAATCAAAATACAATACTTGATCGTGAAGTAGGAGATATTGTTAAAGTTGAATTAACACCCCCTGGAAGTGGATCTCCAAGCCAAATAACATCTAATGAAATAATTGATAGTATAAGCTACAACATTACGCCTGATTTGTTTAGTTGCTCTTATAAGTTATCAAATGCAGATACGCAGGCCTTTATGAGGTTAGATAATACTTTATTTGGTATTTTAGATACTGATAAGCTAGGCTATTAATAACTTATAATGAAGTTCATAAAAGTGAAAGGATAAAATAAAAACATGGCAAACGGATTTAAAGTATTTGGTGTAGGTGAAGTATTAACTGCAGCAGATGTAAACGATTACTTTATGGAACAAGTTGTTGCTATTTTTGCAGATAGTACAGCAAGGGACGCACAAATAACAAGTCCAATAGAGGGACAATTTGCATACCTTTCAGATAGCAATACGCTTTTCTACTATTCTGGATCGGCGTGGGCTAGTTACATAGGCGACGGCGACATAACGGGTGTTACAATAACTACTGCGGGTACTTCGGGATTAGCAGGTGGTTCAACGGCTACCTCGGGCGCATTTGCGTCTACTTTAGTAATATCGCCTAATGACGCAACATCAGCAACCGTAGCACCTTCAGATATAGTTTTAATAGGCGACGCGGACGATAGTAATAATTTAAAAAAGACAACTGCACAAGACATTGCAAATCTAGGCAATTTTGCCGATATAGGTTTAGTAATAGCTTTAGGATAAAGGAGAGAAATTGGCTAATACATTTAAGAACGGTTATTTAGATATTACTAACTCTGCTCAAACTGTTTACACTAATTCATCGGGCGGTACTGCTATAGTACTTACTTTAAGAATTACAAACGTGGACGGTTCGGCAGCAGATACAATAACTGCGGACGTAATAGACGGTAGTAGTGGTAGCGCAAAAATTGCTCATACTATAACAGTTCCGGCGGATAGCTCTATTGAGTTAGCCGGTACGTCAAAAATAGTTTTAGAAAATGGGGATAAAATAGATTTAACCGGTGGCGCAGCCTCCGGCGATTTAGAAGCTTTTATATCATACCTTGAAATAACATAGGTTAACTTATGTCTAAGTATGGTTATACCGGGAGCGTACCCTCACAATCAAGCGGAAATAATACCGGTGTATTTTCTACGACCGATATAGATAAATTACTTAAAGCAGGTCAATGGACTTTACAAACTTTAGATACTGAATACTTAGTTATTGCCGGCGGTGGTAGTGGTATAGCAGATTATGGCGGTGGTGGTGGTGCCGGTGGGTATCGTAATTCATACGCTAGTGAAACTACTGGTGGCGGTGGCTCTACTGAAACTATTTTAACTTTAAATAAAGGCACTAATTACACGGTAACAGTAGGCGCAGGTGGATCAAGTAGTAGTGGTAGCGATAGCGTTTTTGCAACTATTACTTCAACAGGCGGTGGTCGAGGTGGTAGTATAGCCGCTAACGGTTTTAGCGGTGGTTCCGGAGGCGGTGGTGGATATGATAATGCTTCGGGTACTAGCGGTGGTGCAGCTGCAAGTCCAACGCAAGGTTTTGCAGGAGGTAATGGACACAATGCTGGCGTTAACGGTGCGTCCGGTGGCGGTGGCGGTGCGGGTGCAGTAGGGGGTAATGGTTCTTATGCTATAGGCGGTAATGGTGGTAATGGTTTAAGTTCATCTATAACAGGATCTGCGGTTACAAGAGGTGGCGGTGCTAGTGCTAAGGGTAATACTTCATCTGGTACAGGTGGTACAGGTGGTGGAGGTACAGCTAATGGTTCGCCAGAGGCAGGAGTTGTTAATACTGGCGGCGGTGGTGCTAGAGTATCTGCCGGCGGTTCGGGTGTCGTTATAGTTCGTTATTCTAACGCTCATACTATTACAGTAGGCGCAGGGCTAACCTCATCAACCGCAACAGACGGATCAGATAAAGTAACTACGTTCACCGCAGGTACGGGGACAATAAGTTTTTAATTATGAGTAAAAGTAATGAATACGGATATGTGGGCGACCAACCAACCCAAAGTACTTCTAGTAATAACGGCATTTTTGACGTTAACGATATTACAGATTTAATAGAAAATAATAAATGGGCTTTACAAACTATTGACCTTAATTATTTAGTTGCCGGTGGAGCCGGTGGTGCTGCTAGTGGAGTTGGAGGTGGTGCCGGAGGTGGCGGAGTTGCAGTTGATACTTCTTATTCTGTTTTACCGGGTACTAATTACACGGTAACAGTCGGAGCAGGTGGTGCAGGGGGTACTAGCAACGGCGGAGGTTCCGTAGGTTCAGAAAGTGTTTTTCA
>Ga0070750_10000980_pt1 | contig 16021 bp, 19 predicted proteins | sample VirMetDEL_Nov_24_FD_77013 | JGI IMG/M metagenome (GOLD analysis project Ga0070750, IMG submission 77013) | Aqueous microbial communities from the Delaware River and Bay under freshwater to marine salinity gradient to study organic matter... | ecosystem: Environmental > Aquatic > Marine >...
AGGTTATTTGTGTGTAGACGCAAAGAACCCCTTAACTGATATAGGAACTATTATATCAAATCTAATCAGTGCAAAATCAAGTATAGCAAATACTGTAGAAGCCGATTGTGAATACAGTACTGAGATAGAAGGCGATGACTTAACTTATATTTTCGAGTATAGTTTTGTTACAGTATCTTAACCAATGAAAGGAGATAAGCAATGGCAGGCGTAATTAACGTAACATCAAGCAACCAAGCAATCTTAACACTAGGTAATTCAGCCGTATCGGCGGCTCCAGGAGCCGTTAATGGATTTGTAGTGCCTTTAGTACAGGATGTAACTGTTTCAGCCACACCAGGCACAGTTAGATACAGTACTTTAGACAGTACTTCTTCTAGTGCATTCACAACTACTAACGAGAATGAAATTTCATTCAATATGTTGGTAGATGACGATGCATTCTTCGGAAACTCAAGTGTAACTAATAACACAGTTGCAACCAATGGATTACTCAGTACAAGTATAGCAAAAACTGAAGTGTTCTCAGTGTAGCATTTGAAGGTACCGACACAGATGACTTTTATGTAAAAGGTAAAGGTTTTATCGGTGGATTAGCACCTTCAGCCAGTATGGACCAAGGTATTTGGATCAGTAGTGGCAGCATAATTGTAAATGGCGAACTTGAAAAAGATCAAGTATCTTAACGTAGAAACCAGTAACTCCCTCTTAATGGGGGAGTTGCATTTTAGAAGAGAGATTTATGAAAGCAGAAAGATTATTAAGAAGATTTGATGCAGATGGCAAATATATAGGCCCGGCAGATAAAACTGTGCGAGTAGATGGTGTAATATATGATATGTATGAATATGCAAAATCACAAGGCATCAAATTACCAGAACACAAAGAACATAAACCCAAAAAGAAAGAAGATAAAGAGGTAAATAGTTATGCAGATATGGGACAAACATTCGACGAAGGACATCCTGAAATCGATGGAGACGGAGATAGCCAAGGCGAGGAATGAACTTGGATGTGCAGAAGGTGATATAACCAAAGCACAAAGACGTATAGCATTTTGTTTAAGTGCTTTACACAATTTAAAAAATAGAGATATAGAGGAGAATTAGATATGAAACTTAAAGAATTAGCAACAAAACCACAATTAACTAAAATCATAATCGATAAAGAAGAGATCGTCGATAAGTACGGCGAAGAAATCGATTTTTATGTTTTAGATAGACTACCCTTAGACAAATATACTCAATTGGCATCTGTTAAAACAGATGACTTCAGTAGTATGATTGATTTGGTAAAAGAATTAGTATTAGACGAAGACGGTCAGCCTGTAATGGATGATGACCACGTACTACCAACTGACATTCTTAACGAGGCAATGATTAAAGTAGTCGATGTTGTGGGAAAGTAACAAGCCATAAATATCGCAAAGACGATAGGGTGTTCTCAATGTTTTTAATTGTGGACACAATGGCACAAAAATACGGTATGTTACCAATGCAAGTGTTAGAACAAGCAAACACAATTGATTTGCAAATTCACGTAGCAGTTGAGCAATATAGAGAAAAAATGCGTGATCCTGATTATGATATTAACAAGGATTACACACAAGATGAGTTAAAAGAAATATGGCAAAAATCACGTTCACAGTAAATGATAAACTATATCGCAAACAAATGCGAAAAATAGAAGGTTATGTGAATAAAACTATGCCTCGGGTTGCATTACAAGAATATAAAAAGAACACACCTAAAGATAGTGGTAATGCCAGAAGAAAAACAAAAAGAAGAAATAATGAAATTATAGGTGATTATCCTTATAGTGGTGTTTTAGATGATGGCTTGTTTCCTAATCCTCCTAAAGCAGGTACAGGTAAAACAACACAAGGTTATAGTACACAGGCTAAACAAGGTATGGCCAAGCCCACAATAAAAGAATTGACAAAGCAGTTTAATGCTTTTGTTAGGAAAACATAAAAATGGCAAATATAAAAAGTAAATTAATATTAGATAATGCACAATTTAATAAAAAAGCAAAAGTCAGTCAAGCATTAGTCGGTGGATTAGGCAAGGGTCTAAAAGTACTGGGCGGTGCGGCTAAGTTTGCGGCAGTTAGTATAACCGCAGGTGCTGGTGCATTTGCGTTATTGGTAGCAAGTACCAGTAGTGCAATCGATAGATTAGGTAAAGTAGCAAAAACAACAGGTTTCGCCGCAGAAACATTGCAAAAGTTTCAGTTTGCGGCTGAACAAAGTGGTGTAAGTAGTGACCAAGCCGCAGTTGCTTTACGTAGGTTTAGTAGAAGGTTAGGTGAAGCACAAAAAGGTACAGGTGAATTATTACCAGCACTTAAAAAGTTAGGTATTAATACCAGAGATGCATCTGGTAATTTAAAGACCGGAGAAGAAATACTATTCGAATTTGCAGATGGATTAGCAAATACGGAAAATGCATCAGAAAGATTAGCACTTGCGTTTAAGGCGTTTGACAGTGAAGGTGCTGAACTGGTTGAAGTGTTAAAGAATGGTAGTGATGGATTAAGAGAGTTTTTTAGTGAAGCAGAACGTTTAGGTTTTGTTTTAAGTGCAGATGCAATACAAGGTGTTGAAAGATTCCGAGATGAATTAAACAAGTTAACTACCGTGTTAGGTGGAGTTGCAAGACAGTTTGTTTCAGCATTAGCACCATCATTAGAAGATTTTACAACTCAACTTACCAATAATATATTAAAATTTATAGAAGCCAAAGGCGGAGCAGAAGCATTCGGTAATTTCTTAAAAGATAAATTTATTGATATTGTTGTTGTAGCAGTTAAGGCTCTAGGATTGTTCTTAAACACACTCATAAAAATTGCAAACGGAATTGCAGATCTAATTAGAAGATTCGGAGATGATCCATTATTCGGTATAGGAGATAAAGCAAGTGCCGCCGCAAAAGAAATATTATCACTCGATCAGGTATTGAAAGACTTTACTGAAAGTTTAGGTTTGGTAGAGACGCCCGGAGAAGCACTTTCATTTATAGAAGGATTAGATGCGGCAGATCCAGTATTGAAAAAAATTATAGATAGATTTAGAGAACTGGAAGCAACTCAAAGGGGTACAGTATTTGGAACACCAACGCCTTATGCAGGATTTATAGTTAGGGACACAATAGAACAATTAAGAAAAGAATTATTAGAAGAAGTAGGCGCCGGTATAGGTGAAATTGATTTTACTTCCTTTATAGAACAATTGATAGGATACAAAGGAGAAGATGTAGAAGAAGTAGGTGTAAGAATAGGTGATGATTTACAAAACGGCATAGTAAAAAGTAAACAAAGCACTTCTTTCTTGGTTAAATTACTGGATAAAATATACGGACCAGAAGGTCAAGCCAGAGTAGATGAATTCTTACAAGCATTTTTCGATGATGCAGAAGGTATGCTAGACAGAGTAAAAGCAGTAGCCGCCTTAGTGTTTGGGCCGGACTTAGTATCAAAGATTAAAAACGCATTTCAAAATAGTGATGTAGGAGATTTTACCAAAACATTAACAGACGGTATGGTAAAAGCCGCAACTATGTTTGAAGATGCATTAGCACAAGCATTTGTTAATGGTAAAGCAGACTTTAGTGACTTAGCAGACTTTATCAAAATAACATTAGCAAAAGCATTTATACAAGCAAGGATCACAGCACCTTTATTAGACTTATTTGGTTTAAAAACAAGGGCATCAGGTGGACCTGTTAAGGCTGGACAAAGTTACCTCGTCGGGGAAGAAGGAATGGAAATCTTCAAACCGAATACCAGTGGTACAATTATACCTAACAACAAAATAAACTCTGCAGACGGTAGTGCAATGGGTGGGACAACAAATGTTTATTACACAATAAATGCTACCGATCCGGAATCTTTCAAATCTCAACTTTCTAGGGACCCGGAGTTCGTTTATAACTTAACCAGAGTAGGCGCAAGAAGAACACCAGGATAAAAATATGAGTATACAAACAATTATAGATAACGCAACGTTTTTAGAAATAAACAAAAGAAAAGTTGCAGCCAGTACAATTAGTAGAAGTGGACATATCAAAACAGCAGACAGAGGAGTTGGGGTATATTTGTTTACAGTTGGTATGCATAATGGTTTAACATATAGTACCAACAGAGGTTTATTAGAAAGTTTAGACACTATGGACATAATTAATGAAGCAAATGTCAGTCTAAATAATAATACTGGTATGAATTATGTCACAGCATATCAAGGTAACATATCACCGGCACAATTAGACAACATCACAATGGTAGGTTCTAATGGTGCTAACTTGTATATCGATTGTAGTGGCGCAACAGGAAACGGTGTATTATTCGAAGCAGGTGATTTCATACAGCCTAAGGGCAACACAAGCACTTACAGATACCCTTATCAAGTGACATCACAAGTAACATTCAGTACAAGTGCAAATATAACAGTACCAGTACACAGAGGTGTTTTACCGCAAACAGGAACCAGCATAACTACTGGTGGTATAAGAGTAGGTAATGATGTAAACTTTCAAGTTAAAGCATTACAGATGCCCACATATACAGTTGTTCCTCACGATAGAATAGAATTTAGTGGCGATTTCCAATTAATGGAGGTTATCACAGACTAATGGCTACCACCATAACAGCAGTTCAAAGTGACCACATTGTAAGTGTAGTGTTAATTGATTTGACTTTGGATGCAACCACATATTATATAAGCAATGCTTATAAACCAGTAACATATGATGGTAATACATACACAGAGTTAGGCAGTTTCTTAAATATGGACGCAATTACAGATGATATAAAAACCACTAATGGAGACTTAACAATAAGCCTTAGTGGTATACCAAGTGATGCTGACTATATGAACATAGTACTTACCAGCAAAATAAAAGGTGGTGAGGTTATTGTTAGACGTGGCTTTATGAACAAAGATGACCTTGAATTGGATACCAGCCAAGTGTTTACACGTTATAGTGGAATCATCACAAACTTCGCAATTACAGAAGATGTAGATATAATTGCAAAGAAGAATACAAATAGTATTACCATAACAGTAGCCAGTTTAAATCAATTATTACAAAATAAAATAAAAGGTCAATTCACCAATCCGGAAGATAGAAAACGTATATTCCCCAACGACCAAATATTCGACAGAACTCCAGACTTACAAAACTTACACTTTGACTTTGGTAAAGAGTTCAAGAATGGTGGTAACTATGGCGGTGGTGGAGCCGGTGGTGGAGGCCGTGGTGGCGGCGGAGGCGGTGGTAATCGTGACCGTGACCGTAGCAGAAATATACAAGAAAGATAATGATAGTTAGAAGAGCAGAATTTAAAGATTATGAAGCAATAAAAGGTTTTATGATTGACTTTGCAAATGCAAATCCATTCTCAGGATTGCAGGAACCAAAACACAATGATGTGTATGCAAATAGAGTAATCGATGCCATAAGAAAACAAGGAGTAGCCTTAGTTGCAGAAGCAGATGGCAACATAGTAGGAATGCTGTTAGCAATGATACAAGGTGATATGTGGTTGCCAGAAGTAAAGTCAATGAGAGAGATTGCTTGGTGGGTAGATCCAGAACACAGAGGATCAAGTGCCGGTGCAAAATTATTAAAAGAGTATGTGGGTGTAGGAGACCGACTGGTAGAAGAAAACATTATCAGTGCATACACAATAACAACATTAGGTATGGGAGACCATTTGAATATGCAAAAAAGAGGATGGACACCAATAGAAACTAACTTTGTTAGAGGAGCCGCATAATGGCAGTATTTCAATTTATAGCCACCGCAATTGTTAATTCTTTTGTGGCAACAGCAGGACAAATACTTGGTTCTAAACTGTTATTCGCCGCGGTAACTGGTGTTATAGCCGCAGGTTTAGGTTATGCAACTGCCAGAGCAACAGGAATGTTTAAAGCACCAAGTATAGGTGCACAAGATGATCCCGGAGTAAGAATAACATTAGCACCAGCAACAGATAACAAAATACCAGTACTGTATGGTAAAGCATTTACCAGTGGACCTATATTCGATGCCGCAATAAAAAACAGCAATGACACAATGGTGTATTGTATTGCATTATCAGAAGAAACAGATACCGGTAGTTTTACAGTTTCAAACGTTTATCTTAATGACAGTAGACTTATTTTCAGTGGTAATAATGTTGTTAGTCACTTTGATCCTAACGGAACAAGTGCAACAACTTACGCCGGTAATGTGAGAGTTAATGTTTATCAAGGTGGTAGCACAGGTAGTGACGTTATATTTCCAGCAAGTGGCACAGGTTCAACAACAGCCGCAACAACATTAGTACCGCATTGGAATCCAGCAACTCATACAGCAAACAGTTTGGTGTATGCAGTTGTAGAAATAGATTACTCACCAGAAAATGGATTAACAGGTTTACCACCCATAACATTTGAAATGGAAAATAGTCTTAAGAATCCAGGTAATGTGTTAATAGATTATTTAAATAATAATCGATACGGTGTAGGATTCAGCAACACACTGATAGATACAAACAGTATAGTAGGCACAGCCAATACAGCAATGCGAGGATTTTGTGATGAACTTGTAGATTACAAAGATGCATTAGGTAGCACACAACAAAATGCACGTTATGAAATAAATGGTGTTGTGACCACATTCAGTGATGTTAGAAGTAATATTGATAAAATATGTACAGCAGGCGGCACTTATTTTGCATATGATGGTAAAACAGGCAAGTTTAAAGCAATACCAAATAGAGCATATACACCTGCAGAACAAGCCAATGCACTTGTATACAATGACGACAATATGGTAGGTAAAATGGACATAAGTTCAACAGAACTGTTTAATATGTTCAATAGTGTTAAAGTCGAATTTGCAGATGACAACAGAAAAGACGCAATGAACACCGTGCTTATAGAAACACCTGCAGGTGAAAGAAACGCAAACGAACCAGATAATCAATTGAATTACAGTATCGATTTAATTAATGATAAGATAAGAGCAGAAAGGTTAGCAAACGTAGACTTACAACAAAGTAGATTAGCAACAGTTATTCAGTACACCGCAGACTATAGTGGTATGCAAACAGATATAGGTGATATTGTAAAAGTCGATAATGACTTGTATGGTTTCGACAACAAACTGTTTAAAATTATGCGAACCAGAGAAGTCGAAACACCAGAAGGTATGATTGGTGTAGAAATGACAGGTTTAGAATATGATGATAACATTTACACAATGCCAGTTAATGCACAATTAGATGCGCCTCGCGGAAACATAAGTGGTGCGCCTCGAGTTCCTGTATACCCACCAGGAAGTTTCCCATTACCAATTGCACTGGAAGGTGGTTATGGTAATTTAAATATTAACGTCGAAAAGTTCGGTAATCAAATTAATAGATTTCATATTGGGCCTTTAAGTCCCGGCGGACAAATAGAAGACAAACCTGCAGACAAAACAGACTTATCTAATGCCGCAAGTTATGTTAATCTGTTTACAAAAAGAGAACTAGACTTCACAGCAGGTGGCGGTATTGAACCAGGTGATTACAGTTTTATGGCGGCAGGCACACCTATAGGTGCACTGAGTGGCACAGCAACAGCAAGTATATTTGCAAATTTAAATATTCAATATGCAAATGGATTTGTGCAAAATGAATCATTTGGTATAACAAACAGTAACTTTACAGAAATACCCAGTATCTTAGAAGCAAACAAAAAGATTGTTATTGGTCCAAATCCAGAAAGTGGTAATGTTGTGTTAGAAGGATTAAACACAATGGATCAAAGTGGAAGTGGTGATAGAGGATTTAGTGGTATGCGTTATGATATGTTGAGAATAACCAAAGGAGATATATTTTAATGACACATTATACCTTATATCATACTGACACAGGCAGAATAGAAAGTGTTTTAAGATTAACTGATACCAGCAAACAAAAAATGCTGGACAACAATCCGGGTATAGCATTTCTAGATGGTGTTGTTCCTGATGTAAACCGATACAGAGTAAATGTAGCAGTAACACCACACGTTGTAGAACTTAAACCGGAACCCACAATAGATATTGCAAGACACGTTAGAATAGAAAGAACAAAATTATTAAAAATATCAGATTGGACACAAACAACAGATTCACCATTAAGTGCCAGTAAGAAGGCAGAATGGGCAACATATAGACAAGCATTGAGAGATATGCCCACAAATGCAGACAATTGGGCAACAATACAAGACATAACCTGGCCCACACAGCCAAGTTAAGATAAATAAGATAAACAATAGAATTGTTTTACACCATAGTGTAAGCAATTATCCCATAGGAGAGATATTATGGCTGGAGGCAGGTTACTTACAGTATCGCAATATTTGGCGGGCGCCGACGATGTAAAATTCGTAGAAAAGTTCCCAAGTGAACAAACAACATTCCAATATAACTTTGGAACAAACATAACAAACTATAGTTTTGAGTTAGATGCTCAAACAATCGTAGTAGACACCATTACATATTCACGTACAGATGGCACACCTAACTTTGCAGACAGTACTGTATTAGGATACTTCGGAAATGTAGACATAGGATCAGGCAATGTATCAAACAGAAATGATGCCGCCGGAACTGTTAACATAACTATACCAGCACATATCTATCCCGCAACAGCAAATATAAGCCCAGACGCAAGAACAAATATTCCAATAACTATATTTTCAGTTACGTGGACAGACAGTGGTGTATCACCAAGTGTTACACAAGCACATAGATGGGCAGTTATCGAAAGATACAAACCCGGAGACAACGCATTAGGTAATGTTCTAGCAACTGCTGGATTTACAAGTTTAACATAGGAGTAACAGATGGCAGTAAGCAACGTAGCAGTAACAGCCACAAGTGCAACAGTCACAGTAAGCAGTACTGATGTAACTAATGTAAGTGTTACTCAAAATACAACAGACGTAACAGTAGGTAGTGCGGCAATTGTCGCAAACAGTGATGTTCGAGCCGCAATAAGTTTAACAACAGGTTCCCCAAGTGGAAATGGCAGTTTAACATATACAGAAGCAACAGGTGTGTTTGCATTTACACCAGCAGACGTTCCGGATACAACAGATGAACTGTCAGAAGGTTCAACCAATCTATATTATACCTCAGCAAGAGCACAAGGAGACGCAGTAAGTCATATTGCAACAGTACCATTAACTGTGGGCGGTAACTTAAATGTAAATGGGAACATTATAGCCGCAGGTAATATTGATTATGAAAATGTTACAGACTTATATGTCACAGACCAAAAGATAACACTAAATGCAAACGCGGCAACAAATGCCACAGTAGAGATTATTGCAAACAGACCAGAAGATACTGACACACTGATTAGATGGAATGAAACAGACGATGTATGGCAGTTTACAAATGATGGTAGTACATATTACAACTTACCAGCAACTCTAGATGATGTTGCACAAGGTACATCAAACAAATACTTTAAAGTTTCAGACAAAAACAGCAGTTTAGGTACAGTAACATTTAGCAATCAGTACTATATGGATTCACCTACAATACTTCTAGAAGATCAACCATTTAAGTTTATCCACAAAATAGAAGGTGGTACATACAGTGAGAAAATACAAAGTGTATTTTTAACAAGTGGCTTCGAGGAAGGAATAGAAACAGTTTATAATTATAATGATGCTAATGGTTTTCAGAACACAACAGAAGCAGGACCATCAAACTCCATCAAAGGTCTAAACATATATACACAATTTAGAAAACCTGCAGGCACAAGCACTCAAGACAGATACATATGGAGACATAACAGTAGAATTTCATTAGGTATTCAAGGTAACAGTGATGATGAAGGCGGTGGTCAAGGAAATGCCAATGTTGCTGTATTGCTGTTCCCAAGTACTTTCCAACAAGATCAAGCAACATTTGGCGGTAGTGCAGGAGACAACTTCACAGTTGGTAAGTTTATGCTTACTGATGGTCAAAACACTTATCTAAACAATTTAGGAGACTTTCATCCATTTTCACCAGCAACACAAAGAATCTCAGCACCGCACTTTTATGCCGGTACACAAGGTAAACCGGATGACAATCCCGCAAATATTAGAGTAGGTATTGCAACAACAGATTTAACAACCAGTAACGTTTTACACGTTGCAGGAGACATAGGTACAACAGCAAATATAAATGCTGTAAATATAAATGCCACATCAATAAATGGCATTTCAAATATAAGTGCTGTAAATGTAAATGCCACATCAAATATAAGTGCTGTAAATGTAAATGCCACTTACTTGTACGGTGATGGTTCAAACATTAGTAATCTAGCAGGTGACATAGAAAGTGTTACAGCAGGTGATGGTTTATCTGGCGGTGGTTCAAGTGGTGATGTAACATTAAGTATTTTACCAGGTAATGGTGTAAGTGTTGGTACAAGCAACGTATACTTAGATCCAAACAGTAACTTAAATGTAGATCACGATAACACAAGTATTATTGCAGGTTCAGGTCTAAGTGGTGGCGGAACTATAAATCAAGATAGAACATTAAATATCGGCGAAGGCACAGGTATTACTGTTAACGTCGACGATGTTGCTTTAAATGTTGCTTATACAAGAAACCAGTTTAGTGCTACAGGTAGTTTAGCATATGACAGTGGTACAGGTCAATTTAGTTATACAGAAAGAAGTAATTCAGATATACTTAACCTTGTAGATGCAGACTTTGAAAGTGATGCAAGTATTCACAGAATAGCAAAACTAAGAGGCACAGAGTTTAAGATTGCTTCAAATGCCACAAACTTACAAAATGATGTATACAGTTATGCATTCCCAGATAACGACGGTGCTAACGGTGAAACACTTATAACAGATGGTAATGGCACACTGAGTTTTGGTGTAGTTGCAAGTAGTTATGGTAACACACAAGTTGCAAACTATCTATCAAACTTTGGTAGTAATACACTTGTCACAACAGGCAACATAAGTGCTGGTAATGTAAATGCAACAAATAAAATTACCCAAGCAGAAACAAGAACAGAACTTATTTACAGTACTGGTAATGTGTTAACCTTAGGAACAGAAACAGGAACACCAGTTGCATTTGGAACAAATATCTCTATCAGGCCTGGAACATTTTTCGGAAGTGACAGTGGAACAAGATTAGTAATCGGCGATGACAGTAATGCACCATACATCAGTTCTTTCGGTGGACATCGATCACAAAGTTTAGCAGTTGGTGGTAGATTAAGTGTAAACGAAAGTTTAGACTTAGGTGGTAGATACTTGTATTTGGCTGCAGACCAAGATCCAGGATTTAGCACATATTCAGATACTAACGCACCAGGTAATGTTTCATTACAGTTTGGTGTAGGTAATGTTCTTACCACAGCCGGTAATGTTAATACTTTTGCAGGTATTAGAGCAAGTAATAAAACCAGAGACGGTGTAACAGACTACTCAATGAAAATGGGTTGGTTTGATCCAATCCCTGAAAACGAACCACACTACGATACCGGTGCAACAAACTGGATACCATTCAGTGACTTAGCAGACACCAAAGTAGATACTACATTTGATGCAAATTTAACTGTAAGTGGTAATTTAATTACAAGTGGTCCGACTATATCAAGTGGAAATATCACAACAACAGGAGACATCACAACAACAGGAGACTTCGTTGGTGACTTAGACGGTGCAGTATTATTGGATGTTTACAATGATACAGGTGGTACACTGAACAAAGGTCAAGCAGTATATCTAACAGGTGCAAACACCGGTGATAATCCTCACGTTAACCTAACAGAAAATAATGATGCCACAAAAATGCCAGCAATAGGTATTGTGAAGGAAAACATCAGTACTGGATTTGCAGGACAAGTAGTTACAAGTGGCGTAATGAATGATAGTTCACACGGTTATACATTGGGTGAAAATTTATATATAAACACCTCAGCAGGAACACTCACAACAACTAAGCCAACAGGTGAAGACAAATTTATACAAAAGATTGGTAAAGTTGTAAGTCCAAATCACATACTTGTTCAGGGCGCCTTCCGATCTAATGAAGTTAGTTCATTAAATTCAGGCAACATCTTTATAGGTAATGGCAGTAATGAAGCCGTAACAGCAACATTAGATACCAGCATAGTTCCTGAAAATACTAATTTATATTACACAGATAGTAGATTTGATACTAGATTAGCAACAAAAACTACCAGTGATTTAACTGAAGGTGCTAACCTGTATTATACTACAGCAAGAGCAAATGCCGCCATAGCAGATTACACAGGTGATATGCTTGAGGTAAACAACATAGATGTTCAAGATACTTTAACAGTTACAAATGGTTTAATTGTAGAATCTGATAACAGTGCAAACTTAGAGTTCAGCACAGGTGCATTTAAGTTTGGTATTTTGAAAGTTGGACCAGGTGACAACACAGGTCACTTAACAAGCAGTTTCTTTGATTATGGTGGTAAAAGTATAATATGTGATGAAAATTTATATGTGGGTAGAGGACTAAACTTTAGTAGAACAGCACTAAACATCAACACCAGATACAATGAAGGTTATACACACTTTGTGGGAACAGGTGCCGCGGCAAGTGCCAACGTTTACATCAATATGAGTGTTGGACAAACCACAGGAACACCTGCAGGTGATGTTGCAAACGCCACAGTAGGTATAAAAACACACGATGGTCAAGGTTATATACTGGGTTGGCACGATCCAATTGATAGTAGTGTAATCAATTATGATAATGAACCAAGTTATGTGCCTAGCACACAAGAAAATGGTTGGTATGCATTTAAAGACTTAGCAAAAACAACTGTAGATGAAACATTTGATGCAAACTTAACAATTAGTGGACATACTCAATTAACAGCATTCAGTGAAACAGTAGTAGCATTAGGATCACAAAGTGGTGACCTTGCAACTTTACCGGCTTTAAACGCCAGTAACGCAAGTATATTCACTGTTACAGCAACAGGTGGTATAACTCTAAACAGTATACCAAATGCAACAGCAGGTAGTAGTTATACTATAAAAATTACACAAGATGGCACAGGTAGTCACGCATTAACAAGTAGTTTTAAATATCAAGGTGGTAATAAAACACTAAGTACAGGTGCTGGAGACATTGATGTTATAAGTGTAATTTATGATGGTACAGATTATCTTGCAACATTAACATTAGATTATAGTTAGGATTTATAATGGCTTTTAGTTCAAAACTTGGATTCTTTGAAGATACTTCAGGTTCTTTAGGCAGTTTTACGTTTCCGACTTGGCCCACAGTACCAACTGAAGCCGAGTATACCACTGAAGTAGGTAGTTGGACAAATACAGCAACACCTACTATTCACAAAACACCAGTAGGCTGGAATAACAACCACAGAGGATGTATAGCACACCCAAATGGTAATATATATATGATACCATACTGGAAAGATTTCTTTGTTGAAGTAGATCCTAGTTCTAATGTTTTTACACGAAAAACAAGTCATTCAAATCTAGGCAGTGTAATAATAGACTTTTATGAAACTGCCAAACAATCTGGCGGTAGTTTAGCATCTAATGGCAACATATATTTGGCGCCTTATCTAGATGGTCAACCAGTAATAGAATATGATCCTATAAATGATGTAGCATCAAATTTAAGTTTAACTGGTATGCCTACTAGCACATACAGTTATTATGGAGCAGTAACATTACCTAGTGGTAATATAGTATTTCAACCTAGGCTAAGTGGTAATCCTTATTTAAAATATGAACCAGGAAGTAATACAATAATTAAATTGAGTGAAACACCAGCAAATAATGGTGCACATAGTGGTGGTTGTGTAGGTTTTGATGGAAATTATTATGTAAGTCCTTCATTTAGTAATCAAGTAAGAAAATATAATGAATCGTCTAATACTTGGACCAATGTAGGATCAACTTTATCCGGTAGTGCAAATATGTACACAGGATTAGCAAATGGTAAAAATGGTGTAATTATAGGTGTACCTCAAAGCCAAAATACTTTTTTAAGAATTGATACTATTGCAAATACCACACAAGAAATATCAATAACAGGATATAATCAAACAAGTGGTACTCAATTTATAGGTGCAGTAACAGGGTCTGACGGCAGAGTTTATGGTGTACCGGCTATTAGTGCAAATTTATTAATCATAGACAGCACAGATTCAAGTACTGATGTTATAGATGCTGATAAATTTGGAGTTGGCAACTTTGCTGGTGGCGGTTCGACAACAGATGGTTATATATTTTGTGCAGGAACAGGTAATCAAATTTACAGAATAGATACTAAATTTAGAGCACAAAATAATTACAGTGGATATGATAATAAAAGTACTGCAAATACCATTTTTTCAGCACATATATCACACGCATTAAACAAAGGACCATAATATGAACATAGTAGAAAATATAGATAGACATATGAGCAAGTATGCTGGTATAAGCACAACAACAATAAACCATTTGGTTAACTTGCACAACAAAAAAGAAGTAGAACAATTTGATATAGTTGCAGGTATAAAAATAGCAAGTCGATTAGTACAAGCAAAACATCGCAAAGCAGACATAATCATTATGAAGGAAGAAGAAATGGAATTGTGTCGACAAGATCCAGAATTAAAAGTAACATTGTTAGGAGAATTGGATGCCAGTAGCACCTAAGTATATGGCAGATGCCGCAAAGCAGGCGTTAGAAGCCAGAGAACGTGTAGCACCAAGTAGACGTGCAGGTACACCAGTAGGGTTAGCCAGGGCACGACAATTAGTTAACGGAACAAATTTAACCACAGACACATTACTTAGAATGCGTAGTTATTTGAGCAGAACAGAACAAGCATACCGAGACGCAGTAGCACAAGGCAAAGACATAACCACAAGTAAACAAATAATGGCCACCGGATTATGGGGGGGCCAAAAAGGTTTAGAGTGGGTAAACAGAGAACTAAAAAAACTAGGATTGTAGTATGGCAGTAGGAACAACATCCATAAGCATAAAAAATATAATAAAAGGAGGAAAAATTATGCCAGGTAAAAACAGAGGAAATATGAAGAAAAAAAAGAACAGAGGCACAAGGAAGTAGACTGGGACAAATACTTTTATAGTATTAAGTCAGTTTGTCCTTGGAGTCATAGGTACTGGATGGATAGTCGCATAACACACGTTAGAGCAACTCCAGGTACAGAATTAACATTTGTAGCCAGTTGGTGTGCCACAGACAGCAAAGCATTGTTATTTGAATACCCCGCCAACACTGATGTGGACACGTTGTATGCAATAGCCTGCAAGATAGAGGACAAATACCCACACATAGAAGCATTTTGGAGTCACCCAGAATGCAAAGATAACAATACTCCTGTCCCGGCAGTTATCTGTCAGGACAAAGATGAACTAACAGACCTAAGAAAGCAAATAGGATATGAAGAAACAAGCCAAGATAATCGAGATGAGTAGTAACAGAGTCACAACAAAAGAATTACAATCCGAGATTGAGCAGATCAAAAACAATCATCTAGCACACATTATGGAAGACATAGATGAACTTAAAGAAGATGTCAAAGACAATAGACGTTTCTTTACAGAAAGGTTAGATCGCCTAGACAACAGGATATACTGGACACTGGGACTGGTCGTTACTACTCTTCTCACTTTCGTAGGTGCTCTTATCAGTAGAGCAATGTAGTCTGTAAAGCACACAGACATCACGTATGCAAAAGAATAAACGACAACAGGCACTATATAGCCTTTTCTATCAACTTGCAACACACGGACAAACAAGCACCACAAATCACCTAAAAAACTCACCCTGTTGGGAACACAACAAAGATTCATATAAACAAGTAGATTGCAAAACATATCCACAATATTTCAAATCAAATGTAACACTATTGCACAGACTGATGTATGCAGTTTACAATGACACACCTTTAGAAAAGACAGATGTTATTATGCATATGTGTCACAATAGGCGTTGTTTTCATCCTTTACAT
>Ga0070750_10000983_pt1 | contig 15961 bp, 13 predicted proteins | sample VirMetDEL_Nov_24_FD_77013 | JGI IMG/M metagenome (GOLD analysis project Ga0070750, IMG submission 77013) | Aqueous microbial communities from the Delaware River and Bay under freshwater to marine salinity gradient to study organic matter... | ecosystem: Environmental > Aquatic > Marine >...
AACAAAAAACTTACCGCTTATATCTTGGACAGAAGCATCTATTGGAACACCTTGTAACCCAAAAACAGTCTCATCAATAGTTGCGGTTGCTGCATCGTCTTCTGTAATCTTTTCTGGTGTTCCCACAATATCTAGTACCCTCCACCTAGCTTGATCGTCAATGCTACCATTAGGCAGTATAGGAGCGTTGTTGTTTCCAGAAACTTTTTTTAACAAAAGATAATCATCTTTTTGTATTTTGTTTCTATCTGCAGAGTTAAAAGAAAGCCAATAGTAGAACGTTGAACTACCACCAATACCATCGTTTGGATAAGCTTTAAATAAAACAATATTAAAATATTCTGGCGCTATTTCTTTTACAAAAAACTTGTAGTAATCAGCCCAGTACGGAGCTTGATTTTTAATGGTAGACTGTATCTTATTAGCAGTTATAGAGTCTTGCTGAGTAGAATTTATAGTTGTCTCAGCGTCAAACAGTATTTCTGACTCTCTTCCGTAGTAGTCTCCATAAACAACTCCTACTTGATAATCTCTTGTAGATTTAACAGATTCTTTTGGAGTTGAAGTTACTATTGTAGTAGAAGTTTGTGGAGAGTTTATAGTAAGCTGCGCATTTAATATTTCAATTATACCTCGATGTTGCTGAGGATTAAATGCAAAATCATCAAACTCAGCGGTCAAATTAAGCTCTTTCATGAACTGCAATGTATCCCCAGCTGTTAAGTTACCAGCAAAAGAAATAGTTTCAGAAAAAACGTGAAAAGTATCAGAGTTTCCTGCACTAAATGCGTTACTATTAAGACCATTACTAGTTAACATCGGAAAAGCAAGCGTGTTAAGAGTGCTGAGTGTAGATATTAAGTTACCAGAGCTATCAATTTTTTCTATTGTAAAATCTCCTTGAGCGGTTCTAAGGCCAATCTCATCACCATTAATAATAGGAGCATGTGTAAATTTAATTTCAAAAGAAAGAGAAATAACATGATGGCCAGTTGATTGAGCCACGAATATGTTATTAGTCATGTCGTAAGAGTTGTTGTCATCAGAAATCTCTGTGTCCATGTCAAACCTACTTTTACTAAGAAAAAATCCATCCAAGGTTGCGTTTGGTCCTGAACCTGGTAATAAAGTAAGACCAAAGGGTGTGGCCGCTTCTTCATCTATTAACACTTGTTGGTTTATATTGGTTTCAGTAACATTATTACCGAAAACAGTAGTTGTCGTAGGTACATCTCTGTTAACTAAAGTAGAACTTATTTTTGCTAAAACCTTATCTCCAGTGCTATCAACTACAGGGTAAGTTGAAACATAGTTTCCATACATTAATCTGTTTGAAGAAAACTCTTGAGCCTTAGCTGATATAGGTACCGCGTCAAAAGGTCTAATTAATTGCTGAGATTCTAAAGTTCTACCAAAAACAGAGTCTTCTATCGATAATACACCAGTATTACTAGATCCAGCATCAAAAGTATCATTCCACTTACTAGAGTTGTTTTGTATAGTGTCTATTACGTATACATTTTCGCTATCACTTGTTTTAAATAGTATTTCAACTTCAGATACGTCTCTTGATATACCTTGTTCTACAAAGTCTATAACCTTCATGTGACGAAGTTGATTTTCCATACCTACATTAAAACCACTTACTGCATTGAAAGCATAAAAACTAGGTAGGAAAATAGCTTTAGAATAAGGTGATATAGCTGAATACTCATTATCTATATATTTATATCTATAAGCAAAGTATATAAAAGATGTAGGGTATAGTTGTTTTTTGTTAGAAACTATAGCGTTCCAAGTTTCTGTAGGTGGAACTCCTTGCAAAGGAACACCATTATCGTCTAGTGGAAAGTAGGTTTCTTCAATATCTATTAATCTTATTGTAAAACTACCAACTACTGAAGAAGAAGATACATCTGCGGCTACTATTTTCACTCTAGCTACAGCTGCTGATAAAGTACCAGTTAGAACTAGAATGTCACCTACTCTCCAGTTTACTTGAGAGTTAGTAGCGGTTATTTCAATATCAACACTACTGTCAATCACTTCGTCTTGAGCAGCGTTAAGAAAATTAAAACCAATACTAGAACCAGCACTACTTAAAAGAACTGAAGAGAAATTAATGTCTTGGTAGTTTAATCCTGTGTTACCAATAGCAGAAGTAGGTCTATTAGAAGATTTAGCAATAACTCTAGGTGCTAATCTAGGATTTTTTCTTATTGTAGTAATATGTTTTTCTTCAAAATTAAAACTTTGATTACTATTTGTAGCTGAAACTTCAGACTTCCAGACGCTATGTCTTTCTACAGAAGCAAAAGAATCAAAAGTTCCGTTTGGATTTTTAAACCTATCTACAACTATTCTTTTAGGTTCATTTCTACCATCTGTATAAAAAAGTATGTTGTTTTCGTAGTTTATACCTGTTATTATAGTATTCTCTTGAGTAATAGAGGTAGGTTGACCACTAACGTTTTGCTCTATTTCTTCTACTCCAGATTGAAAGTTTAATATTCTGTTAGATAGAAATTGAAAAACATAACCAGAGATACTAGCTGCGGCGTCAAATATAAAAGCACTATTAGGTATTGTTGTTATTATCTTAACACTAGAAGGGGTTAACGAGTTAACAACTTTTTTAACAACAACTTCTTCGCTACCGTACAAGTTGTTGTTCTGTAAATCAAGTAATCTAACTTTCATACCAGGTACAACGCCTTTGGCAGTATATACTGATTGACCTCCTGATGTGGTTGTTACTTGAGTAGGTACACCTTCTATCACTCCGTTTTGAGAAGTTTGAAAAGTAGTTGGAGCAATTTTAGCTTCAAAAACATCTGTAACTAATGGGTAAACAAAACCTGATTCAGAAGCCGTACTAACATACATAGAGATAACGTCTGATCTAACACCTGTAAACCTAGTTAATCCACCGTACACTCCATCTTCTACTAAATCGCTAGCCTTATGTATAAAGTTGAATATAGTTTTAGTAGACTCGTCTGAGTAAGATCCTACTGTTATTGCGTTTCTATTAATTCCAGTGCCAGAAGAGTCTTCGCTTAAAAAGCTTGCTCCTTGATGATCGCGTCCACTAGCAATTTTGTTGCTTTTTATATTTTGAGCAGAGCCAACATTAGATCCTTCTGAAGTGTTCACCTCTATATTTAGAGCATCTCGATATTCGCCATTAGGTACTAGGCGTTCATCAAGATCTTTATTCATTCGACCTTTTAAAAAATTATGCTTAATCTCCGGCATTGATTAGTGTTTAATATGTTTCGACTTACCTCTAAATATTTGAATAATTTCGTTTAGCTTTATATTTGAAAGTCTAATCTTAGCATTTCTTTTAGTAGCTCTAGCTTCTTTTTTAAATCTTAACACAGTGTTTATAGGTGTATTAGCTCTATTAGATAATATAGCATAAGCTATTTGCTTGTACATAGCTTCTTCAGCAAACTTATGAACTTTCATTTCTTCTTCAGTGCCTAAACCATCGCTTATGTATTCTATTATAACAGTTTCACCAGACATATTAGAACTAAAATGTATAAAACCTTTGTTCTCATCTATATAGTATGATCCGTTGACTTGAGCAAACTCAGGATTCAAACCATATCTCTGCCCTATGTTAGAGTCAAAAATATCATCATCGTAATCATAATCGTAGTTATCGTTCTCTGAAGGGTCAGATGCTTTAAAAGCTGCCCAAGTGTCAGACTCAGATTCTAAATCTATATTTCCATCTGCGTTTGCGTCTATAAAGTTTTCATTACCTATAGTACCAGTTTGAGTAGGATTAGTGGGATTACTAGTGTGTCTTGTTGGATATAGAGTTCTCTGTATACCTTGATTATCTGAATAACATATCTTAACGTAGTTAACATAGTCTTGAGGTATAGTTACAGTTAAATTAGCAGGCACTGTTATCTCAACACTCTTCACAGACTTAAAAGTATCAAATGACATTTCAGCTAAAGCTCTTTGTGCGTGGAAAGCTATGTCTGTTCTACTAGCTTTATCTATTATCTTACCTTCACCTACATACACAACTTGAAAAGCTTTTATAATATTTGTTAAAGAAACAAATTGATAATCACCAAAGTTTGCACTATTACCGTCAGCATAATACGCCGCTTGTGTTTGATTTATTATAGCCATCTATTATCCTTTTTCTTGTTGAATATCTTTTACTTCTTCTTGAGCCGCTAAGCTTGGTAATGTAGCATCTTTCATTAATATTCCAGCTAGCACTAATATTCTATTAACTAAATTAACTTCTTCAGACTCATGCATGTCGAAGTTAGTAGAAGTTGAAGAATTATATAGTGAAGTGTTGGTTGTAATACCTGATGTTGAATTAGTACTAGTGATAGTATTGTAACCCCAAACAACATCTGTTGGCGTTTTTATATAATCGCAAGTAACTGTGGAAGTAGACGTCACTTGACTAGCGGAAAGATCTGCTGCGTTAGTGTATACTTTTAAACCAGAGTTCGTCTTAATGTAAATAGGTCTATTAGCATGAGGCCTTAGAAGTGGAACATCTAGTATATTATTGAAATCTTTTATGTTTACGTTGTCAGCTACTACTCCGCTAAGCTTAACGTTTGATAATCTATATAGATCTGTAGGTAAAACGTGATGGTTAGAAGTATAAGTATCAAGAGTAGTTTCGTAAACTTCAAACAGACTTATTTTTTCTTTTATTATAGAAACAGGATCATTGTGTTTTTCTTCATGACCTCTTACTCTACCAAACTGATTTATGTCATAAAAGTATTGCTCAAACAAATCCATCTGAGCCTGGTTGGCAAGTATGTTAAATTCCTGCGGAGTTATATAGCCTCTTTGTTCTTTGTTGGCTATGGTTAATACTCTTTGATATACTGTATTTACATTTACTGCCATTATGTGTTTTTTTATAGTTAAGCAACCACCCTAAAATAGAGTGGCTGCTCTACTATATAGTGATTACGCGTTTAAGCGCTTTTCTATGTTGGAGTATACCTCCATACCTTCATCTGTTTTAAACCAAGCGGCTAAAGCAGAGTAAGGGTGTTCGTCAAAAGGAACTGTCATTAATTTTCTATCATTAGTAGCCCACGTAAACGTACGCTGATCTGAAGATAGTTTAATTATTTTTAGCTCCGTAGCTCTAATACCAAAGTTTCTTAAAACAACGTTTTCATCATTGACAAGTTCTAAGAATAAACTTGGATTTCTTTTAGCATATAGTAGCAAATCTCTTCTAAGTTCTTTAGAACTCATCTCAGATACTTTAGATCCGATCTCTACACGCATGATAGCCTCAGCCATATCAATATCGATATTTTTAGCAGCGTTCAGCGCTTCGATCTCCATTTCTAAGTAATCAATTTCATTAGCAGCTTTTACTACTGGCTTTTCTTCGTAGAACATCACGTCTCTATCAGGATGATATAAAGAAAGTAGTTTTTGTAAAACGGTTTTTTCTTTTTCAACTATTAACAAGCCGTTTCTAAAAATAACATGTTCTAATCTTTGATCACCTTTCATTTCGTCAACAAAAACTGTTCTTTGATTTTGACAATACTTCAACTCTCTTTCGTAGCCTTTTTCTTCATCAAACCAGTGGATGTTTGCAGATCTGATAGATCTTGATAAAGGTTTTTTATTACCTTTTAATCTATATATTCTGTCTTTTATTTCCCAACCATCTTCAAGAGTTTTGTATTGCTTTTCTACTCTTCTAGGTTTTTGTTCAACAAACGTTTCTTCAACAAACCCTTGTTCAACTTCTTGTGTAACTTCTGGTTGTGTTACTTCAACTTGCGCTGTAGCTTTTGCTACACTTGTTTTCTTCTTTGCCATAATATAATATAAAAAAATTAAAAAAAAAGATCGAGGACCGAAGCCCTCGACCTAATAATATTGATTACTTCATTAACATAAAGTTGTTAGCACCTTGAGTAACTAAACATCTTTCTGATAAGTAGTGAATCTGCATTGCATCTAAAGCAGATGTAGCAGCTCCTACAGAACCTGTAACCCAAGTTTTCATCTTGCGGTCATCAGTTTGTGAAGCACGGTAACGAACGTGTAAGAAAGGACGTTTCATGTTCTTTCCTAAAGCTTGATCGTAAACACTTGATACACCAGCAGGGATAATAACACCACGGATAGCTGCGCTACCTGCTCTGTCGTTAATACCACCACGAGTAGCTTTGTCGTTTAAGTAACGGAAGTCAGACTTATAGAAGTCGTAAGAACCTCTACGGAATCCAGAGAAACCTAGGTTCAACGCCATGTCTTCGTCGTTTTCAAATACTCCGTAAGAAGTACCACCTGCACCGTAAGAGTTCATAGAAGCTAACATATCATCGATAGCCAAGCTAGAAGCACGGTTAACGAATAGCATGTTTTCTTCAATAGCACCTTGCTTATCAAACTCTGCTAAGATAGCGTCAAACTCAGCTAAATCAGTAGCAGCGTTAACACCAGTGATACCAGAAGTAACATTACCTCTAGACTCAATAGCAGCGAATAAACCTTCAGTACCAGAACCACCAGCACCAGTATCAGTACCGTCACGAACAATACTTCCATTGAAACCAATAATAGAAGCAGCAGCTGTTTTCTCAGCTTCTAGCATAGACATTTCTAAGTAGTCAGTGAAACGAGCGCGAGTATCGCCTTCAGCTTTTAGATACCATAAGTAACCGTTTTGTCCTTCTTCACCAGAAACTTCTACCCAACCAACTTGTGAAGCATCAGATCCTGAGATCTCGTAGTAATCCTTCATGATAATTGGCTTGTTAGTAAAAGACTTGAAAGTAGGCTCTAAAGCAGTTCTTCGTGTAGCTTCAGCAGCACCAGTGATGTCAGCGTAAGCTGCACCTTTACCGTACTCAGATCCGATAACTAGTAGAGTTGCTGTACCGTCAGTCAAAGTTGACAAAGCAGCAGTAGCATAAGGCTCAACTGTAACAACAGCGGTAGCTGGAGTTTCAACAACTAATGCTTTAACTACAACACCAGCCTGAGCGATAAGTACTGTATCATTAACTCTAATACCATGAGTAGTAGTCAACGCGTTACCATCAATGTCAGTTTGTACTGTGAATGTACCGTTAGTATCTCCATCAGCATCTACTTGTCCTATATAAGATAGGTGTAAACGTCCTTGTTCAGACCATACAACTTGATCAGCTGTCATAGCCTCTTCAGCACCTACTTGAGCAAGAAATCCTGAAATAGTTCTGTTTCCAAAAACTTCAGCTTCCTTCTCCATAAGGTCTGGTAAATATTGTTGCGCCCAACCAGCGGTTGCTTGCGCAGTAAAATCGATGTAGTTTGAAGCTAGTGTTTGTTGCTGTGGAGCAGCTACACTATTTAACAAACTACCTGCAGTAATTGCCATAATTGTAAATTTTAAGCGTTAAATAAATTAATTTCGTTTTCTAATTTTAAAGCTTTTTGAATCTTGTCCTAAAACTTTAAACTTTAATCCACCTGTATCAACATTGTCACTATGAACTTGATTTGGCTTCATGTCTACGTTCTTAGCTTTTGCTACGCTGTCTTTTAAAGCGTCAGCTTTGCCTTGCTCGTAGAAGTGTTTTGCAATAGCATCTGCGTTCATGGCTGTGTAAAGTGATTTGTGATAATCCTTAGCGTTGTTTATCGTACCATCTTCGTTTAGAAACTTTCCTATGAAGTTGTTGATGTCGCTTTGAGTTTGTTTCACTTTATCAGCATTATTGACATTAAACCTGTACTTCTTATCACCGACTTCGTATTCAAAACCTTTGAATTTATCGTTAAATAAGTTTTCAGTTTTTTTGTCAAATACAGACTTAGCTGCTTTTGCTTTCGCTTGAGTCTCTTCAGACTCTTTGTTATAGCGATTGAAAAAATTAATTGCCTTTTGCTGCTCTTCAGTGAGCTTGCTTCCAGCTTTAATTTCATCATAATATTTAGACTTTTGCCCGTCTAAGTAGGCTTTAGCCTCGGCAACTTGCTCTTTTAAGGCTATTTTCTTTCTTCTAATATCTTTTTCATCATCAAGCTCTTCATCAAAAGAAAAGTTTTCTTCCATTAAAAACGATCTCTCTTCTGCGTCAAGATGAGGTTTTGTTAATCTATAATACTCTTGCAATGCAGTTAGATTATCCATCTTACTATAATCTTGGTTTAGCATCACGTAGTCTTCTAAGCTTCCACCTGTGTCTTCTACAAAGTCTACTAACTTTTGAATATTTTCAGGTAGAGGTTTACCAGTAGCTTGAGCTTCTACTATAGCTTCTTCAACTTTCTCTTCAAGCTCTTCTACTTCTTCTGTTACTTCTTCAAGAGTGGGTTGGTCATCTTGAACCCGCTCTTCTTCTCCGGTAACTTCTTCAACTGCTGCTTCGACGTTTTCTTCACGTACTTCTTCGCTAGTTTCGGATTCGTCGCGAACAGGTACCTCATCTGTGCTTTGCTCTGTAACGGCATCTTCTTCTTGTGTTATTGGTTTACTTAAATCTATTTTTATAACATCGTCGTTACCTGCAGATTTAAATTTACTTTCATCAACTTCTCGAGTTGTCTGTTCAACTTGTTGAGTTTCCTCAACGTTTTCCATTTCTTGTTCCATAATATATAATATAAAAAATTAGTGTTTATTTAGGGTCAAATGATCCTAGGTTAAATCCACCACCGAGTATATCATTACCGGCAGACTCAAACTTTTTAGGTGAACCACCTGACTTTCTTTGCTCTATAAGTTCACTTTGCTGTGAAGCTTGTATCTTTGTTCTTTCGTCTTTACGATCTTCTTTGTTGTTTTCTCTAGACTTCAAAGCTTCAACTTCCATCTCTCTAAGCTTCATGTTTAATTGAAACTCATACTCCATCAATTGTTTCTTTAAATTAGCTTCTTGTGCTTTAGCTTGAGTATCTAGCTGAGCTTGCGCTTGTGCTAGCTGTATTTTAGTTTGAGCAACAACCTGTTCTTTCTGAGCTTCAGCTTGAGCTTTAGCTTGAGCAGCCTGAGTGTTAGACTGTGTTTGCATTTGAATATTTTGCTGTTGTATTTGTCTGTCTCTCTGCTCTTTATTTTTGCGTCTAATTTTAAGCAGTTGATTAGCTAGCTTTACATTTCTAATCTCTCTAATATCAATAGCATCTTCAAGATTTATATTTTCTTTAGATAAAGCAACTTGTATATTATTTTCTAGTTTAGCTTTTTCCTCTTCATCTGGAGCTAGCTCTAAGAATATGCCAAAGTCGTACAAATGTAACTGACTCATCTCTTCAAGAGTAGCAGCATTGTGAGCGCCTATAGCTTGTATGAAAGCTTCTGATGTAGGTGAATATTCTATAATGTCAGATATTCTAAGAGATAAACACTCTGCTGTTTCTACAGTTAAATACATACCAGCTTGAAGTATGTGTCTTGTTGCGGTGTTTGAGTTTTGAGCAGCTAGCTTTTGTAAACCTACTAAAGCATTTTTATCAGGTGTGCTACCATCTCTAGCTTCGTTTAATCCGGTCACGTCACGTATCATCTGAAGATAGTAATTGTAGTTGCCTATTAATGCTTGCATCTTATTACCACCAGATCCTGAAGTTATTTCTTGAATAGGTACTTTGCCAGGATTCATATCACCTTCTTGTGTAAACGATCTACCAATAACAGAACCTGTTTGGAAGAACATGTTTAAAGCTTCCTGTGGATTATAGTTTGTACCATTACCTAAATCTATTTCAGCTAAACCATCAGCGTCTAAGTAAACACCGTCTGGTACCATGCGAGACATAACTTGCTGTAGCTTTAAGTGCGTAAGTTGTATCATATCTGCAAAACCAGTGATACGACCAACTAAACTCTCTGCTCTACCATTGTAAACTCTAGGAGCTACAATAGCATAGTTCATTTTAACTTTAGTATAATCACTTTTAGTTCGCATCATATTTTTAGACATCTCCCATTTAAGAAGCTTATCTGTCCCTAATATCAAAGCACCTTCATACAAACACTCAACAGATCTTTGCAGTTTAGCAAAGTTTCCTTCCATGTTTTCAGGAGGATTAAACGTGTCGTCTTTAGGTATAGCTCTCTCTCCTCCAGTACCAGTCTCTTTCATTTTATAAACTTCGTTCATAAAAGTCTTGTAGTTGAAATAAAGAACAGATACTATATTGTTATCTACTCTATTTCTACTGCCATGAGAATAATTGTTTCTATAAGCGTAATTAGTCTTTTGTACTTCTTTTAAATCTTCTTCTTTTAAATGCGGAAACTCTTTCACTAACTCATTTATAGGTATTTCTTTAACTTCACCAACATAGTATAGATCATCAAAGTAAGGCGACTCAGTGTAAGAATAAACAATATCAGCTGGATCTACATACTTAACAACAGCTCCTTCAGAAGTATTAAAAGATGTTTTAACAGCACCAATACCTAGAGTTACTAAATCGTAATAAAACCTTTTTTTAATAAGATCGTATTTACTACCTCTCATCAATACGTTTATAGCTTGCTCTTCTGCTAACTCAACTTCTTGTTTATAGCTTAGCTGCATGTGTAGAGCTAACTCTTCTGTATCTTGAGGTAAAGAGTCTCTGTCGTTTTCGTACATATCTATACCAAACGTCTCACCAATTTGATCGTTGAAACTTTTAGTATTCATATCTCTAAGTATAGACTCCATATACTCTGTTCGTTTAGACACGCCGTATGGATCTTGTGAATAAGCTTTTATCTCATAATCTTTATCAGCCATACCATTTACAACAATATCTACGAACTTAGGTATAATTGGAACTGGTTTCCAGTCTAAGTTTAAATAAGATAAATCACCATCTATAGATAATTCATCTTTATACTTTTGTATTGACTGTTCTCCTCTAGCGTATAACCTTAATCTGTGAAAGTTTGCTTGTTGATCTCTGTATCTATTTTTACTTCTACTTTGATCAAACTCAAACCACTCATTCTGTATAGCTTTAGCTACTTTTAACCCGTATTCGTAGCTTATTTTTTCTAAATCACTAACTACTTGACTAGGGAAATAACTATGTGAAACTGATTGAGCCATTTATCTTTTAATTATTTTAGACATATTACCAGAATTGTTGTATCTAGCAAAGTTTATATTTAAATTCTTTTTTTCTTTTTTTGCTACAGGCGTATATAAGTGTCTGTTGCAAGCCATTATTGCTAAGCCAGAGCTTATAGAAGCATCAAACTTAGTTCTCTTGTTAATATCAAACTTAGCCCAATCATTAAGGGTTGCGTTAAAATAAACATTACCGTAGTTACCTTCTTTATCAATACCTACGTGATCATTTATATACATCTCAATAGCAGCAGCGTGGGCTTGTTTTATATCCTCACTCGAGTTAGGGATACCTCCCACTTCGCGCTCTGCTACCGACAATTTGTTCCAAACTTTATCAGGTCTATTCATACTGAATGCTCTATAACCTCTACGCTTAAAATAGTATAGTAGTCTTGGTTTATTGTTCTCAGCAAGTAGTGGCATGCCATAAAAAACACAAGCCATTAACACATCTTCAAAAAACATTTCAGCGGTTTGTGGTCTTGCTAAATACTCTAAAAAAAAGTGATTAGCAGGAGCGTTTTCCATTGAAAACTTAGTTAGTCCGTGTAAAGCTCCTTTCGATCCTTTTCCGTCAACTGTGCCGCTAATATCATAGCTGTCACAACCAAAAGCTCCAACGTGTTCATTTGCTGGATACTTCACTCCATTCTTTAATATCACTCTATTTTGTAGTTTTCTATCTGGAACCCAACTAATATTAAATCTACCGTTAGGATCTGGATTAAAAACCACTTGAGTATCTTTAACTCCGTTAACCCATTGAAAGTTACCAGTTGTAACAGCAGAGCTATTTCTAATACCTTCGTTATAATCTATTTGCTCGTATATTTTAACTAAATTAAATATACTATTTTTTGTTTCATCTCTGAACGCATGCTCTTCAGTTCTTGGAAACTGTCTGTAAAACTCATTTAAAGCATCTTGGTCATCACGTAACCCATCAGCTTCGTTTTCCCAATGATCTATAACACCTACGTCTATTAGTTCACCGTCTGGTCCATAACACTCTCGTGTTGGAGTATCAAATACAGGTCGTCCAAACTCATCAATAAAGCCTTCATAGTTCCATTCCATTGGGATAAACAAAGAGTATAAACCAGATCGTGTTTGACCATTTCTATTTCTTTTTGTGACATCGCTGTCGTTGTACAATTTTTTAAAGTTCTCACCACCTTTATCAAGAGCATTACTCGTTGAACCCATCATACACTTACCTATAATTCTACTACCTAATCTTAAACAAGTTTTAGTAACTCTCCAGTTATTTAGAATATTGTCAGGTCTTTCCCACTTACCACTCTCATCGTGTACTAGCAAATTAAGCTTCTCTCCATCATAGCTGTTGTCACCTGTATTTTTCCAATCAATAGTAGTGTCAAGTCCAACCAGCTCCTCCTGCTTTTCGTTCGCCGTAATTTTTCTACGCGTAAACTTACTTGCAGGAACCCTATAAGCAAGCTCAGACTTAGGTCTGTCCATACCATCCTGTATGGGTTTGAAGAAGAACGGATAGTTAATAGATATTGGTACCACTTTGTCGGTAAACATTTTTTTAGCATCACCACCACTTTTAGATAATATACCATATCTAGAATCACTAGATATAGTAGCTTGATTAACTGTTTCAGCTGAACTCATAAAAGAAAAACCACTACGTCTGTTTTTTAAGTAGCACATACCGTAGCATCTTTTGTCAGCTTTGCACGCTTCCCAAAATATAAAGAACAACCTGTTAGCGTCTCTGAAGTCTGGAGCACCGACGTCTATCTTGCTCCATTGTAAATACATGTAATGACTACCTGTTATATACGTAGGCTCATCACCGTTCATAAACCAAAAACCTTCCTCTCTTCGTTTAAACTCTTCGTCTATAAAGTCGTACCACTTGTCTTTTTGCTCTTCAGGATACTCTCTCCAGTCAAATATGTTTTTTAGTTTATTTAGCTCTTTAGGATATTCTAGCTTTTCCCACTTTCTTTTGTCTGACACGTGCACCGATTTCGGTTCAGGCGGCAACCCAACTCGCAAACCTTGTATCTCCAATACCTGTCCAATGCGTCCACTTTTAGAGATAACGACAATATCATTTTCTTTATTGTATCCATACTCCCATTTACGTTTTTTGTTAAGTCGACTTATAGTAGTCTTCTTAACTGGTTCAACTATTTTATATAAGCTTTGTTCGTAACTCATTTCGATCTGCCTTCCGCGAAGCCTTTAAATACTCGTTCTTTCTTTTCTTCTTGTGTCTTTCCTTCCAGAATATTTTCTTCTTCTTGTATACGGTTGAGGATTTCAAATGCATCAAATATAGCTAACTTCTTAGTAGCCGCAGCGTTCTTTAATCTATCAGCAGATACATCATCTTCTGTATTAGTTATGATCTGTTCTTGAGCAACCTTAATTAGCTCATCAACAGCCTTACGCCCAGCTAGGATTATACGTTTCTTCGTTTCCTTTATGCTCATATTTAATTGTAATAAATTTATTCATAACTCTATACAGGCGTTTTCCTTCAACAACAAACTCGTATTTAGAAAAAGGTGTAAAGCTTATTATATCGCCTTTACTGTAAGTTCCATCGTCATAAACAACAACTCCTTTAGTAGGATCTTCTTCTTGACCTGTGTCTATAGTTTCGCTTGATTTTAATGGTTGTACAAAAGTAAATCCTTTCATGGCTTTCCATTGACTTTCGTTCTTATATAAGAATATTTGATCAGGACCAACTATATACTTATCTTCACTAAACCAAGCTTTAGAGTTTTTCTCAACACCTTTAATGTTGTGCCATCTTCTAAAAACATTGTGATGAACTACTACCTCTGCTCCTTGTCTGATAGGTGTAGAACCCATAATAGGACAGCTACGCACAATAGCTTGACGGTTAACATACTCATGGTTAAATACTTCAGTGTTTAATATCAACTCACCGCCTTCAACATTTAGCTTGTTATTGTATCTTTGCCCAAGAGGTGATATAACAAAGTTGTAAGGACTTTTCATTAATACTGCAAATTATATTCTATAGATATTGCCATATTCTTATTGAAGTCTTTCCAAGGTAAAACATCCTTGTTCTTTCTTATATAAATAGAATACTTATCTTCTTCTTCTACAATATCACAAATAGTATGACCTCCATAAACTTCTTGTCCTACAGAGTAATGCATCGCGTCTATCTTATAATCTTTACCTACAGTTATTTTACGAATTAACTTTGTTGTTTCCATCTTGATTATATTTAATTGTTCCATCTGCAATGTTTACTTCATCAGTTCCATAGTCTTTTTGAAACTCAACTCTTAGCTCTTCTAGCACATCCTGCATTGTAGCAACCATGTGAAGTAGTGAGTGTTTACGAGTTTCTAAAGCACCAATTTCGCTTTGCATTGTCTGCACACCTTTTGCTGCTTTTTGAAGTCTTTCTAGTTGTTGATCTGTAATCTTTTCTGCACGTGGTTTTAAATCCACTTTTGGAGTTTTTCTTTTTGCCATGATTTTATTTAATTAAATTAATATTATTCTTGCCAGATAAAAGCGTCTGGTAAATCGCTTATAGTATTATTGTTTTCAGCTGTAGTTAGATACTGTCTATAATCGTCTGTTATATATAACAAGCAGTAATCAACTCCAGTTTCTTCTAGTATGTAGCTAGTAGTATCTGTCTTGTCTTGAGCGTTAGGATAACCGTATTTTTTATCCATTTTATCAAGCAAAGCTTGACACTCTGATTTTGTTCCTTTATAATACATTATGATATACCGTTTCTATCCATTATGTCAGCTTCGGCGTTTGTTAAATCGTTACCTGTTAAAGTTTGATTAAACACAACAAACTCATTTATTTCACCGTCCCAAAGCTGACTTGTTTCATTATGATCACCTATTCTGTCAAAGTTAAACACATTAGAGTTGGTGGCGACAGGACAGTCTGCGTTACCTATAGCACTTCCGTTGTCTCTTATAGCTACGTTTATTGTTGAGCCGCTGGGAGTTCCAACTATAGTTAATAAAAACAACTCGTTATTAGTTAGAGTGTGATTTATTGTAGCTTGACTTCCACTACCAGCTCTAGGTCTAAACTTCCAATTTGTTTGATCGTATCTAAAAAAGTTTTTACCATTACCATCTAAACCACCACTCCAAAGCGTTTGATTGTTCACGGACGTGTCGTGAGTCTTTATAGCTGCGAGTATAGTGAAGTTATCTGTTAATAACGTGTTATCTATGGTATCAGTTCTCATGAAGTCATCTGTCTCATCAAAAGTAACTTTACCACTCGAATAAGCGGGTTGTTTAGCTGATGTTGGTTGAACAAGGTCTAAGCCAGCTGTTCCTTCAGCGTTATCCCAAGCAGAAACAGTGTTACTCTCTGTTTTAGTCTGACCTGTGTCAAATTTATACCAAGCAACTAAACCAGCTAAGCCGTCTATAGTAAACTCTCCAGAAAAAGAGTCATGCATCAATCCACTACCTATGCCTAACATTATGCTCTATTTCTATAATCTGGTCTTGGAGCTACATAGCAAATACAAGCACCACTATTTAATTCTACAAAGTCATACATGCCGTAAAGCGTAACACCTTTTGGAAAAGTGTGTGATGTAGTGACAACTTTACCATCATCATCTGCAGCGTCTGTTACAGCACCCCAATCAGTGTCTAGCGTTTGTGTATCTTCTGTAGAAACGAAATGTGTTTTACCCATACCTAGCTGAACTCCAGCGTCAAGAATACCTAAAGTTTGAAAAGTAGTATCTTCTGTAAAAGTTATAGCATTAACGTAATACTTAGCTGAAGTTCCATCTAAGTCTAGTTTAGCACCATCTCCTGTTAAGTAAGTAGATCCAAACTGACCAAAGC
>Ga0070750_10000987_pt1 | contig 15945 bp, 16 predicted proteins | sample VirMetDEL_Nov_24_FD_77013 | JGI IMG/M metagenome (GOLD analysis project Ga0070750, IMG submission 77013) | Aqueous microbial communities from the Delaware River and Bay under freshwater to marine salinity gradient to study organic matter... | ecosystem: Environmental > Aquatic > Marine >...
AGATAAACTTGCGATCGCTAACCCTATGTATAGTACTAATAGATTCGGTAATCTGTCAAAACCAGTGCCGAAATGCGCTATTGCAACAATGGATGAAATGAAAGCAAATATCATGAACTTTGTAGGATTTAGTAAATCTTATGATCCTGTGCCAGCAGGAGATTCATTGCAGAATCCAGGCACACCACCAGTGTTGGACTCTTCTAATAATTTTTACATTGCTTGCTGGGGTTGGAGCGGTGAAAGCCAATGGGGTTCAACAGGTAAAAACTGCGTCATGAAATGTGATTCAAATGATAATGTTATATGGTCTAAACATTACAACTGGGAGTATCTGAATCTTGGCGGTCAAATGTGGTATGACATAGAACTTGTAGGTAATGAGTCAAAAGTAATTGTAGTCGGAAGATACAAGCCGGATGCTGTTTTCTTGGTTCATTGCATAGACGCAAGTAACGGGCAACTGCTTTGGGTTAGAGGCTTTAATATTGGCAGCCCAAGCACTGATTACTTGAGCAACTATGTTAAAATCCAAAAGCCAAGAGCAAGTGACGAAGACGTTATTATTAACTTTGGGAACATAGTCACAAGTTGGAACTTAGACAATCCGCCTAGTGCAGGCGTGTATGATGGAGCACCAGACAGAGAAAATTTTCTTAAATTTTACACTGTCACGGAACCTGCTAATATATTTGCTGTTGATCAACCACTGTATTCAGTTGGTGGTGTAGCAAGTCTTGGAACTACCGTAGCCGAAGGATACGAAACCATTTCATACGTTGAAGTACAAGCATCCCAGAATATCTACGATTTCAACATTATCGACACCACAGACAACCCTGAACCTCAAGCTTTTACAATTACGTCAGGTGTTCCCACCTAGCAATAATGGCATCCTTCCCTTCCATTGCCCCAGTCTATGCAGCGCCTAAAAGTCAAAAAGGCTTGGGAACTAGCTTATCTCTCGGGGACGGTTACAATATCCTGCAGTCTTTTGGCTTAAATGCCTTAGCAACATCATGGGAACTTACGTTTGAAATTAGTCCAGCCGATGCTTCAACAATAGACAGTTTCCTTCAGTCACAAGGAGATAGCGGAGATAAGTTTCAATGGCAACCTCCAGATGGCAATGCTGAAGTTGACTGGCAGTGTAAGCAATGGTTTATTCAACAAACCTCTCATAACTGGTATCGCGTTAGAGCAAAGTTTGAACGAGTGTACGAGTTAACAGGAGATTTGGTTAGTGAAAGTCTTGTTTGTGATCCTCAAGCACCTCCACAGTTTGATCCCATTGCCGGTAACTGGTTTACTTATAGCTCAGCTGGCACAGAAACAAGTGGAGTTTATACATCTCCCGCTGTGTATGACTCAGACAACACGATTTACGCGACAGGCGGCAAACAGACATCGGCTGGTAATTCCAACCTGTTTTATTTGGGAAAAATTGGTGTAGACGGAAACGCTGTTTGGTCGAAGCAATACACATTCAGCGATGGTGCCACCACATCAAACACTAATGACTGGAATACATCTTTGTACAATAACGACAGCAATACCATAACCGCATATAGATTGGCTTCTGCTGCGGGGGGCGTAGTGAGAATTTACAAAGTAACAATTGACAAGAGTACCGGTGAGGCGCAGGATGTGTTATGTAGAGAAACAGCCTTAGCAGGTAGTCCTGGGGGCACTAGCATCCATGAAGTTGGAAACGATGTATGGGTTACCGTCCGCAACATGCAAGGTGTTCCGTCATGCGTCGCTACTCCGTATGCTGACATCAGCGTAACTTTTTCTCTAAAGAAAAGCGATTTCTCTGTAAATTGGACTATAGGGATCAGCGTGGGTGACCGCGTTGATTTGGGGGGTGGTTCGGTACGCTGTTTTACTTATCCACTTTCAACCGCTATCACTTCGACATTTAACAATCCTATTGACTCGATAACTATCAAAGATGATTTTGTGTGGTTTGCAACTGTGAGGGAGTTTATGCGTTGCGACCCGTCAACAGGCGTGACTAGCACGGCTTTTACGTCTACACCTATTTCAGAAGCATTTAACACTGTCGATGGTTATAGGTTTTCGGATGTTTTGTTTTATGGTGGCAATGCTATCGTTAACTTCTGGGACGCTGGTCAAACAGCTCAGGTAATCGGACCTCCCTACGGAATTGTCAAAATGAATGAAACAGGAACTGTCATCATTGATCACGCTTCTTACAGTATGCCTTTAGGCTCCGATAGCATAGGCGGTGGCGGCGTTCGTTTTATACTGCGTGATGAAAAGTTGGTTTACTGGGTTGGTACGGTAGAGGCTAACGGTAAATGGTCTATAAAGTTTTTCTTGGTCAATCCTGATACCTTAGACCCTATTCCAGATACGGGTAAAGCTGTCAACTTTGACTCAGTTGGTGATAGTGGCAAGGAGGTTTACCTGTTGCCAGCTGAAAACAATAGTACGTTTTTGATAGCTACTAAACGCAAAGGCTACTTCCGTATGGATGTCAATGATTTGCCGCCATCAGGTGATTATGATGGCGGATACCTTGATCCCAACGGTTACACAATTACCGATTTCAACCCTGTTAGAATAACGTCTAACGCTGTTTTTCAGCCGCCTTGCACTACTCGTGGCGTTGGTGGGTTTTCTTGCGATGGAAGCACAGGCGCAGACGATACTCCGCGTTCCTTTCCTGTTGTCGTTAACAGCAGCCTCATAAATGGGATTACCGTTACAGCTAGTGATTCAGGGCTTGTTACTACTGGCGTTGGCGGGTACTACACCGTTTCCTAATGGCATCCTTCCCATCCATCGCTCCAGTCTATGCAGCCCCTAAAAGTCAAAAGGGGCTCATAACAAACGATCAACTAGGTGATGGTTATACCAAACTACAAGCGTTCGGCTTAAATGCCCTTGAGACAACATGGGAGCTTACGTTTCAACTGCGAACAGCCGACGCTTCAACTGTGGATAGCTTCCTACAGGCGCAGGGGGATAGCGGAGATAAGTTTCAATGGCAGCCGCCAGATGGTAATGCTGAAGTTGACTGGGTGTGTGCGTCATGGTCAGTGCAATACATTAGTAGTAATTGGGTGCAAATCCGAGCACGATTTGAACGAGTGTATGAACTAGTAGGAGATCTGGTTAGTGAAAGTCTTGTTTGTGATCCTCAAGTGTTTGCAGAGATTAGTCAAACTTGGTATAACATAGAAGGTCCAAATCCAGGAGGTGACCCTCGGCTGTTTACTGGGGGTTTAAGTTCAAGCTTTGTTGACCCGTTCACAGATATTAAATACGAATTTGCGGGTCGCACTAGCTTCTCAAATTTCAGTTATCCACTTACAGGTTCAGAATCTTTTGTTATGGCAATAAATCCAGATCTAAGCATTAAATGGCGATACAAATACAGCCCTAACGACGGATACATTCCCACGCCTCAGTTTGGACATCGAGGTGGGCTTTTTGAGATTGATAATAACCACATTGGAACAGTTCACGCAGGGGCGGACAACAATACAGGTACTTATCGTCTTTACTGGACGAAGATTGCCAAAGAAGACGGAGCACTTGTTGAAATGAAATGCTATGAAGAAAGTGGAGCCTCAAACAATGTGGTTATCAAAGACGTCCAATACAGCAAGACCTATGGAACGACTGCGGTTTTAATGAGTAGGAATAGTCCTAATAATGCACTCTCCTTAGGTATTTTTGATAGTAACTTCGTGCCATTCGGCAATGGTGTTAATAACTGGCTAGTCGGTGGCGCAGGTAATACTAATAATAATTTCCAAATCTCCTTTTACGGACAGAAGACCATAGAGCAAAAAACAGACGGGGTGTTGTTTTACAACATAAACGGTGCCCAAGGAGGGGCTTTTTACCCAATTGTCACAGGAGGTGTGTTTGTGAACATGGATAGCGCGCCTGTTCCTTACAACAGACAGAGTTTGCTAAACGGATTTAACGGTCTTTTTAGCGGAGATTATAGAGCTGAGGACACGAGCGTAAGCAATGACGGCACAAAGGTTGTGGCTTATGGGCGTGGAGGAGGAGCCGTAGCTCACTCATGCGCAAATAATTCCGGCTGCTCAAAGCTATGGGCAAGATCTGTCAATGACCTTTCAGGATATGATTGGATGATAAGAATTGGACCGCAATTTGATGCTGTCAATACAAGTGATAAACGGGCTGCATATGGCTTCTGCACCTATGTAGATGACGCCATTGTTGCAGGCTACAGCAAAACCTCAGCCGGTCTCGATAATGTGGTTGTTTTGATTGTCGAAGCAGCTACTGGTCAGACTATAGACGCTTTTCAGTTAAACCCCTTTATAGAAACATCGCTGCATATTCTCACAGATCCTAGAAGGCCACGATCTTTTATTATTGCGTCTGATTATCTTAGGAGTCGGGGGGCCTACAGAATGTATATGGACCTTGACAATCTACCTGCTGATGGGACTTATCCAGATAATACCGGTACTTTAAATTGGGTAGTCAGTAGAACTGGTATTGACAGAACTACTTTTTTTGAAGAGACAGATCCAAGCTTTACTGTCGTAACGACCAATCCCGATATTGCTGAAGCATCAACACAATTCTGGTATTCAATACCTGGCACGCAGCGTACTGTCTCACCAACCAGAGATGATATAGCGTCAGGAGCTAGCCCGCCGACTGTTGATTTTAATGTTGTCGCAGGTGACTTCGCCTGGGAAGCTGCAATTTACACTCCATAATCATGGCATCCTTCCCTTCCTAAACTCATGCGCTACCTTTCTAACCCCTTAGGCAAAAAACGTATGGCTATCTGTAAGCAGTGTCCTCACCTACGTAAACACTTACGCCAATGTGCTAAATGCGGGTGTTTCATGCCTGCTAAAGTACTAGTACCCAAGGCTAAATGTCCCCTCGCTAAATGGTAAACCATGACTATTAACGCCACAATGCGGGCCGAGCTCGCAAGCCTCTCCCCTACGAGCTTAATAGAGCTCTACGAACTGCAAACTAACAGTTCTGTATCAGGAGCTTGTGAAGTCTATCGGTTTCACGCCGGAGTTAATGGCAAGATCATCCCTGAAAACCTCGTATGGAACTCCGAAGCTTATCAGGCTTGGCCTGTTGCTGCAGAAGGCTTTGAATACACAGGTAAAGGCACTTTACCTAGACCCCGCTTCCGAATCGCTAACGTCGAAGGCGCTATAAGCGGTGCACTCCTCTCTTTTGTTGGCGCTTATAGCCAAGACTTGATAGGGGCTCAGATCACTCGTCTCCGCACGCTAGCGCGGTTTATAGACGCGGTCAACTTTGAAGGAGGCTCCAACCCCTTCGGAACTCCTGACCCAACCATCCGGCTTCCTGATGAAATTTATTTCGTCGATAGAAAATCCGTTGAAACCCGAGAATTTGTAGAGTTTGAGTGCGTATCAACTTTAGACCTACAAGGTACTCAAATACCCAGACGTTTTGTCCTAAAAAACGCATGCTCTTGGGTGTACAGAGCTAACAAAGGCTGTAGCTACGACGGTACTGATTATTTTAACGAGAACGATTTTAGGGTAGCCACAGCAGAAGAGGACGTATGCGGTAAACAACTAAGTAGTTGTCAAAAGCGTTTTGGCCGTAAAAATGACCTGCCATTCGGTGGATTTCCAGGTGCAGGGCCATATTCAAACTAATGCAAAGCCTTACACGTCAATTGGCGTTAGAACACGCTTACGCTGAAGCTCCTAAGGAAGCTTGCGGTCTAGTAGTAGTACACGAGAGTATTGAAATTTTTTACAAGTGCTCTAATATCTCTGAAACACCAGAAGAAACCTTTGTATTGAACCCAGACCATTACGCTGCAGCAGAAGACTTAGGTGAAATAACCGCAGTATTTCACTCGCATCCTAAAACACCTCCTACACCAAGCCCCTTAGATAAAATGGGCATTGAAGAAACTCAACTACCTTGGGTAATAGTTAGTCTTATAGACGCAGAAAAACCCAATTGGCACACCGCTACACCTACAAATTGGAAAGCTCCTCTCGTAGGACGTCCTTACTGCTGGGGTTTATCAGATTGCTGGGTCTTAGCCCGAGATTGGTACAAAAAACATCGTATCATTTTACCTGAGTTCAAGCAGCATCGACCTCGTACACCTAAAGAGTTTCGGCAGAACCCTGTTTTTGAATCTTTAACCTCTTCAGCAGGCTTTTATGAAATTAATAAATCTCCCGAAAACTTACAAAAAGGAGATTTTCTACTACTATCTTTTGGCTCACCTTACTTAAACCATTGCGCAGTCTACTCAGGAGACTCTCGCATCCTTCATCAACCTTACAAACGCCTAAGCTCTTGTGACATTTATTCTACTGAATTGCAGAATGTTACTGGAAAAGCATACAGGCACTATAATTGGAACAGTTAACCTCTTGGAATGCTGCGCACTATAAAAGTGTACGGCGCTTTGGCCAAACGCTTAGGACAACGCGTCTTTAAAGCAGAAGTAAGTTCTGTTGCGGAAGCTGTACGTTTTTTTACTGTAAACTTTCCTTTTATAGAAGATCATATTAAACAATATAACTATAGAGTGACTGCAGGTTCTTTTTGCGTCACAGATGCCGTAAGTTTACACGCTAAGCTTTTTAACCCAGACGACATAATCACTTTTACTCCTGTTGTGAGCGGTGCAGGAGGCGCTATTGGTCGTGTAATTGCAGGAATAGCGCTAATTGCTGCCAGCATTTTTATCCCAGGAAGTGCTGCTCTTTTTGGTCTTGCCATTCAACCTATTGTATTTGGTATCGGAGCATCACTTGCTTTAGGTGGCGCTGCCCAGTTACTGGCTCCCCCTACTTCTACAGCAGACATTAATCAAGATCAAAACCCCAAAAACAATAGTTACTCTTTTAGCGGTGTCCAAAACACTACGAGACAAGGCGTAGCAGTCCCTATTATATACGGAGAGGCTGTTACAGGTAGTGTAGTCATAAGTCTGGGCTATGATACTACTGACACCTCCGATACTGTAGAAGGTACGGAAGAAGAGCAGTAGGAATTTTACATGGCAAAAGACGAAGTAAAAGACACGCTTGAGTCTACCCAAGTTGCGTTAGTACTCGACTTAATTTGTGAAGGCCCTATTGAAGGTCTAAAGCAGGCAGCAAAGTCAGGATACAATGAAGGCGGGGAAAAATATAGAGATACTATGTTAAAAGATATTTTCCTTGATGGTACTCCTATTCTAAAAGAAAACGCTGATGTTACTAGTTTAAACGATGCTAACTTTAATTTTAGAAACATAAAACTTAGATACAGACTTGGTACAAAAGGTCAAAAAGACATCAACTATTTCGACCAAATACAACGTGAAGTTAGCGTAGGCATAAAAGTAACTAAAGACGGAGGCCCTGTAACACGAACTATAACTGATGAAAATGTCGATGCAGTTAGAGTCACGCTGACATGGCCTGTTTTGTATAGAATTGGTAAATTTGGGGAGTACAAACCTCGCATTGTAAACTATAAAATTCAAGTAAATTATAATGGAAACAAATGGGAAACAATTAAAGATGTTACGTTAGAAGGTTTAAGTTTAAACCAGTATCAAAGAGACCACAATATAAAGCTTGATAATGCCAGATTTGGCTCGCCAGGTCAAACCGTAGACATCCGAGTACGCAGAGTGACTGATGACGATGACAATGAAAAAGATAAAACTGAATTCTTTTGGACAAGTTACACTGAAAAAATTAGAGCTAAACTTACATATCCTTTTTCAGCTCTAATAGGTTTAGAATTCAAAGCTAAAGATTTCCAAAACATACCTACTCGCTCGTATTTTGTTCGCGGCCTAAAAGTAAAAATACCAGCTAATGCTACAGTGCAGCCCAATAGTGGAAGAATCGAGTACTCAGGGGCATGGGACGGGTCTTTTGCAGCAGAAAAAGCATGGACAGCAGACCCTGCCTGGATTTTATACGATTTACTCACTAACAATCGTTACGGCACAGGGGGGCAAGTTAAAGAAGGTAATTTAGATAAATTTGCTTTTTATGAAGCTTCTCAGTATTGCAATGAAAAAGTACCTTCTATGGATCCAGATGACGAAGACGATGAAGAACCTAGATTTAGCTGTAATATTGTACTACAATCCGCTAGAGAATCTTACGCTGCTATAAATGATTTAGCTTCTATATTTAGAGCTATGCCTTATTGGGGCGCAGGCACCTTACAACTTACACAGGACCGTCCGACTAGTCCGTCCTTTTTATTCAATAACTCTAACGTAGGAGAAGACGGTTTCTCCTACAGCGGTACAAGTGAACGCACTCGCCATTCTATTGCCATTGTAAAATGGTTTAGAAACAAAATTCAAAACTTTGAATACGAAGTTGTCGAAGACACTCAAGCGTATGAGGCTTTCGGATACAGGCCCATAACTATAGACGCCGTAGGCGTCCGTACTCGGGGGCAAGCTCGTCGCGTAGGTGAGTGGCTGCTCTACTCCGAAAATTACGACACCGAGGTCGTTACGTTTAAAACGGGCCTTGATGCAGGTTCTCAAGTTCGACCGGGTGACGTAATTGCCATTACAGATCCTTTACGTGCTGGTGTACGTAGAGGAGGCCGTGTAACTGCATTCACTTCTACCACTGTAGACATTGATGAAGATAGTTTTACTGACGTACCTTTAGGAGCAAGTCCCACAATTCAAATTAGTAACGAAGATGGTACATTAAGTACTTATACTGTAACTAATGTTTCAGGAGCTACTATAACAGTAAGTGGAACTATATCTCCAAATCCTTTAATTGGAGGCAGCTTTATATACAACGACAATGATCAAGCATCTACGGAATGGCGAGTTTTAAGTATAACCGAAGAAGAGTTAACAACTTATGTTATAACTGCTTTAAAATACAACGAAAGTAAATACGACTACATAGAAAGAGATCGCCCTTTAGAAGATCAAACTTACCTACCTGTAGACTCAGGCACTACTCTTAATGGTCCTGGAGCTTTAAGTGCTGTAGTACAAGAAGTAACATTCAACGGAGTACTTACTACAGAGATAATAATCAATTGGACTACTGACCCTAACGCCGTAGCTTACGAAGTATCTGTGGTAGAAACAGGAGAAACAACAAGCGTATCTAGTCCTATTTTTACGATTAGACCCGCTACCTTTGACACGTACACTGTTTCAGTTGTATCTGTAGGCCCTACAGGATCAAAATCCCCTTCTTCTTCTATTACAGTAGACGCTTTAGCTGCTTTTGAAACTCCGGCCGATCCTCTTAGTTTAAGTGCTGTACAGTTAGATGAGTTTAACGCCACTTTAAGTTGGCCTGCATCTACAGACAGCTTTGTTCTATCGGGAGGATCTGCAGTAGTACGTCATTCACCTCTTTTAGACTTAACAGCTACTTGGTCCAACGCTACTGAACTGCTCATAGTGCCCGGCAGTAGCACAACAACTTTAGCACCTTTATTAACTGGAACTTATTTTATTAAATTTTTAAGTAGTTCCGGTTACTACTCTATAAATGCAGCTTCTGATACACTAGAGGTAGCTCCCGCAGCTCCAGAAGCTCCCATAGAAACTATTGTAGAGGATAACCCTTAATGTCTGGATTCACAGGAACGCTTACAAATTTAGTTTATCACAGTACACTAGACGGCTTAGTCTTAGATGGTCTAATACTATGGGACGATTTAGCCTTAGGAGATGGTGTAGTCGTAGACGATATATTAGATTGGGATAATATAGCCGACTTGGATGGCTATTTATTCGACAGTTTAGGTACTATAGATTCTACTAGCGGCGTACAACCTTACGGCTTTTACGATTTCAACGCACAAACAGATCTAGGAGCCGTGTACAGTGTGCATTTTACTCGCAGACTTCGCATAGAACCGTTTAATCTAGCTGTACTTTTTGACGATAACATAGCAGAACTAGACACATGGGGCGACTTTGACGGTACAGATATATCCTCTGTTAATGCATGGATCTCAATACGTTCTACAGAGGATGACCCTAACAACAACCCCACATGGTCTGAGTGGACTCCTGTAATAAATAATCTTATCCGAGGACGCGCTTTTCAGTACAGAGCTGAGCTTGAGTCTAATCAACTCACACAAAACGCTGCAATGGTGGACATAGGAATTAACCTTGCTCTAGCTTTACGCACTGAAGCTAGCGCTAATCACACTACAGGAGCCGCTAGCTACACCGTGACATTTCCTAATACGTTTTATGAGCCTCCCGCGTTAAGCATAACGCCCTACAATATGAACACAGGAGATTACTATCAATTATCCCGTCTCGAATTTGACTCCATCAGCAGCAACATAGATACATGGCCGGATTTCGACAGTTTTGCCATCACCGAGACCGGTTTTACCATAACCTTCTACAATAGTTCTAGTACGATCGTTGATCGGACTTTTGATTACTCTGCTACCGGTCCCGGCGCAAAACTCTAATGGCTCAAGTTACTGACTACACCATCGATAACGCGACAGGCGCAGCTGTCCGCACTGATCTTAACAACGTCTTTGGGGCTATTGCAACCTCAAATTCAGGAGCAACAGAGCCGACGACGACTTACGCTTACATGCTATGGGCGGACACAGCCAACACTCTGTTAAAGATTCGTAACGGTGCAAATTCTGCTTGGATCACTGTCGGCACTCTGGACGCTACTAATCTTGGTTTGATCGCCAATCCTGGTACGGAGACAGCTGATTACACACTCGCTACTGACGGTGCCAGCACATTTTCATGGGCTCTAAGGCATCGAAGTACCGAAGGCACTGCAATTGCAACAACCTCAGGTAGTAACCACGATTTTTCAAGCTTGCCCGCTTACATCAAGCGGATTACTATCACGCTTGAAGGAGTCTCAACTGACGGCACCACAGACGACCTAAGGATCCGCATCGGTCCCATTGGAGGTGTTGAGACCACTGGCTATGTCAGTGTTTCATCCGACTCCACTGGTGCAACAATCAACACTGACGCGGCTGCGACGGCAGGCTTTGACATCTCAGGATCTGCTTTAGCTGACGCTACCTACAGTGGCATCCTCACTTTGGCTTTAGTTGACTCCTCTGCCAACACCTGGGCAATTTCCGGAAGCGTTGCTGATACAACAAATGATCGCATCTCCCATGTGGCGGGAACAAAATCCTTAGCTAATCCCCTTACTATTGTCAGTTTAACGCTCACAGGCACTCCTACAGATGCTTTTGATGCCGGTAAAGTCAACATTATTTACGAAGGGTAGAATATACGTGGTGACTATTTAGAAATCTCATGGCTAAGTCTGCTACGTTCTTAGGTAGAGTAGAGTTTGTGCCGGCGGCGCCTAAAATCACTAAACAAGGGCAAGGAGCACATAGTCGTCCTACTAAAAATGGAAAAAAGAAGTTAAGAGGACAAGGAAAAGCTTAACTTAAGGTGCATTTTAATGGATTTAGCTGCACTTACAGTTATATTAACTTTAGTCATAGCTTGGCTTACTCGTAATGACTGGGTATACCCCGTTTTACTGCGCCTATTTTATTTTATAGCTAAGCTAAATCCTTTCAATTCGCTTAATAAAAAGCTACTTAATTTAGCCGCTAGTCTAGCTATGCTTAAAGCACGTGTAGAAGTTGTGGAGGCTTGGTCTAGTAGAGCTTTATTAGTCACAGACTCTAAAGGAGAGTTACTATGGGGAAATGAAGCTTACTTAGACCTAATAGGCGCTCGTTTACAAAACGTCGCAGGTTTTAATTGGAGCAATCTAATTGAGCAAGAAGATCGAAAAGAAGTTGTAGACAGCTGGGCTGAAGCTGTAAACCACACAAGTGACTGGATGTACACTTTTAGATTTTGGTCGTTTAAGTCTAGTAAAGTAGTTTGGGTCAGAGGTCAATGTAGTGTAGTCCGTAACCCCCTTAATAAAGAAGTGGCGGGGTGGGTATGCACTATAATACCTACAGATCCTCCTACACCTAAAAACACATACGATAGTTCTTACTTTCACCCACCTTACAACGACTGATCTGCGTACCCAAATTCATTATGCTAAACTTCTCAAAATTTTTTAAACAAAAAGGTTCTTCTGTAGCTGCAGTAGGACAAGCTTTAAGCGCAACATCTGCACTCACAGCATTACTAGGCCTAATCTACACAATAGATTGCCGCATAACAGCAGGTTCTAACAACGAAAAAGTAAACAATTGTTATCTAACCGGGGTTCCGTTAATGGGGCTAGGTGTTGCCGGACGCGGAGGTTTCCAAATGGGTTATCGAACTTACAACCCTGCTCTGAGGGATCCTAGAGAAGGCCCTCCTCCAGATCTCTCTCACCGAGAGCGGCTTACTCCTCCTCCTCCTCCTCCTCCCCCGTTCCCTCCGTCTTCAAAGGATCTCTCAAGCGCAGAACAAGCACTTAGCAGCTTGCATAGGCGCTTAGAAGCTCTAGATGCACCTGTTCATGACCTAAGTTCTGCAGTTTCCAAACAAGCAAAAGATAAGCCTAAGCGCTCTCGTAGAAAGCGAGACTCAAACGGGCGCTATACTTCTAAAAATACGTGACCTAATGGAACTTTTACTTGTCAGTGTATACACAGTTTTAGTGCTGGGCTTTACAGAAGCTTTTATCAAGCCTCTAGCAAAGCGCTGGGTACAAAGACGTCTTTTAGATGCAACACCTGCAGTACTAGCCAAACTCGATCAAGTACTACCTCAATTAACTTTAAACTTGTCTGGAGCCGAACTAGAGAAAGAAGTTCGAGATATGTTTGAACAAGTAACCGGAGAAGATTGGTCACAATCAGACATAAATCCATTCTTTGAACTTTTTGACATTCGAGCTGCCGCAGACCATATTAAAAGCAGCTAACGCTAGAATAGAACAGGAAATTTAAGCTCAGCGAGATGTCCCAGCAAATTATTGGAGGGGATCGCTACGAAGAGATAGTTCTCCATGGTTCGAGTACGATTAATGTCGAAAGCGGTCTTTCCATACCAGAGCACGATTATATCGCACTAACTTACGTAGCTGCGGGTAACGGCGCCGGAGAGATAGAGACGGTAACGTATAAACTTGGTGGTTCTGGTGGAACAGTAGTAGCAGTACTGACACTTACTTACGACGCAAGCAACAATTTGTCTACCGTAACTAAGAGTTAACCATTATGGCCTTTCAATTTAATCCATTTACAGGCAATCTTGACAACACTAGTGAAACTACTGGTGTTGTAACGCCACCAGCAACTGAAAGTGTTGCCGGTAAGATTGAAATTGCCACTCAGGCTGAAACAGACGCTGGTGTTGATGACACTAGAGCTATTACACCTGCAAAGCTTGCCAATGCTCCATTGCAAGCTGCTGGTAATGCAACAGAAGTTCAATATAATTCAAATGGCACATTAGCCGGTAGTTCTAACCTGACATTTGACGGTTCAACGCTTACATCCTCAACTGCTGGTGCTGCAAGTACACCTGCCGTAAATCTTGATGGTACTTGGTTCTCTGGTGGCACCGCAGAGACAACAAAGCCACAGCTACTGATCGAGCCTGATGGCACGACTTCGACTGCATGGGACACTGATGGCACTGGCATTGGCGTTAATGCTGCTAGCGGGTTTGCTGGGAACCTACTGGATCTGCAGGTTGATGGGACGAGTCGAACCCAAGTGTTGGCAGATGGCCAACTTGCTCTGGCTAGTACCAACCCTTATTCGGATATACGAGCCGGAAATAACGCAAACACAGGAATAAAACTTATTCAAACAGGGGGGCGACTAACATATAATTCTTTTACGCATTTATCCTGGGACAATGGACTTATTGGCGTTGTCAATTTAGGCTTTGGTCCAGTGCCGTCAAATTCTAGTATTTCTAGAGACGTAATACTGGAGCGCGACGCCGCCAACACCTTCGCCCAGCGCCGTGGCACCAACGCTCAAACCTACAGGCTCTATAACACCTACACCGACGCTAGTAACTACGAGCGTGGAATGCTGGAATGGAACGCAGACATTCTCCTCATTGGTACTCAAGCTGCTGGTACTGGCACTGCCCGTGAACTTAAGCTACAAACTGGTGGTACAGATGCACTTGCTATTGATACCAGTCAAAATGTAACCATTGGAGCTGGTGATCTAATTCTTGATGATGGTGGCAGTTTTGATACCACGATTCAAAGTGTTACAGCCACTGCTAATCGCGTCATTAGCTTCCCTGATGCTACTGGAACTGTTGCGTTGGTTTCTGGTTCTAACAATCAAATCCAATACAATTCCAGTGGTTCATTAGCTGGTAGCGCAAATCTGACGTTTGATGGTTCAACTTTTGATGTTTCCACTAATGGTGCAGCGAGTACACCACCAAGCACGATAACAGGCACTTGGTTCTCTGGCGGTACTGCTGAAACGACCAAGCCACAGCTCCTGATCGAGCCTGATGGCACGACTTCGACTGCATGGGATACTGATGGCACTGGCATTGGTGTTAATGCTGCTAGCGGGTTTGCTGGGAACCTGCTGGATCTGCAGGTGGATGGGACGAGTCAACTTGAGGTTAGTGCAGTTGGAGGTGTATATACTCCAAGGAGTGCCTTGGACGGAGGTACAACAGCTGGTTACTTTTTCGACTCCCCAGGCAATATGATTGGGTTTAGGGCAGACTCGAATAATCATATTGGAGTATTTACAAGAGGACCGCAAACGTTTTCCTCTATTATGTTTGGAGGTCCATCTCGGCCAATTTTTAAGCTGGCATCTACTTTTTCTATAGCTTGGGGATCCAATGAGGTAGCAACACAAGTAAACGAAGATCTCGCCCTGAGCCGCGACTCCGCAGGCGTCGTAAAGGTCACCGATGGTTCTACTGGCACTGGTTATCTCAAGCTAATTCCTACAACAGTTGGTGGATTAACTGCAGCAGCAACTGTAGGTGCAGGCACTCGCGCATTTGTGACTGATTCAACTAACACGCTTAGTTCTCACCATGGCCAAGTCGTTGTTGGCGGTGGTAGCGACTTTGTGCCAGTCTTTAGCGATGGTACTAATTGGATTGTCGGATGATGAGAGATATCGTTATTATGGTATACTGTAACATTGAATAATGATCTGATGATGATGGAATTCTCCATGACACATGAAGAAGTTAACTCATTGCTGCAGGTAATTGACGCTGGTCTCAAGGCTACTGGCGTGCAATCTGCTAAGACTGTCGCTATGTTTTTGGGAAAACTAGAGACGGCGGCCAAGGTTCAGAATACTGAGCCAGTGGGCGATCAACCGTAGTCCACAGCCTTGATTATTACTACTTTTTAGACAACTCCAATGGCTACCCTTGACACCCTGAATGTTTCTCTGACCAATGCTCGTTTGGTCGATGGTTTTGTGCGTGCAGCAAATGATGCTGGCATGACTCCAGAAGACCTTGCGTTGGAATTCCTAGCAGCACAAGGTAAGAAATATAGCGATGGTTTTAGGTATGGACTGGTAACTTCAGCTGAATTTGTCAGTCGGTTTACTGGTCCTGAATATGCGGCGATTATTGCTGCTGCCGAGCCCGTTGCGATTCCAGCACCTGTCTATCAAACGCCGACTGCGCAGGAACAAGCCGATTATGACGCTGCTGTTGCGACCTACGAAGCATTGGAAACTCCAACACAAGAGCAGACTGATGCCTACACGGCAGCTTCGGATGCGTATTTTGCTATCACTTCGACGGTAACCAATCAAGCTGAAATTGATACGGCTTCAACTGCTGCTGCAGTTGCCAATGGTGTTGCTACATTGATTGGACAGCTGACAGCAGAAAAGCAGGTGAGTTTTGATGATCCGCGTGTCGAGCCCGGTCTGCAGCAATTGTGTGATCTTGGGTTGTTGACAGCTGAGCGTAAGACTGAAATCTTGACTTACGCCAGGCCGGAGGTTGCATAATGG
>Ga0070750_10000988_pt1 | contig 15930 bp, 21 predicted proteins | sample VirMetDEL_Nov_24_FD_77013 | JGI IMG/M metagenome (GOLD analysis project Ga0070750, IMG submission 77013) | Aqueous microbial communities from the Delaware River and Bay under freshwater to marine salinity gradient to study organic matter... | ecosystem: Environmental > Aquatic > Marine >...
CAGGCCTATCTGGAAGGCCAGTTACAGACCCGCAAATGGCAGGACAAGAGCGGCAATGACCGCTACACAACAGAGGTCGTACTGCAACGCTTCGGCGGCAAGTTGATCCTGCTGGGCGGAAAGCCAGGGGGCAGCGGTCGATCACAGAAGCCGCAGCAAAGGCAGCGAGCCATGGATGCACAGGCACCCGTTGATCCACCTTTGGATGATGAAATCCCGTTTTGAGGGACGGAAAGTGCCTGACTATTTGCGTGCCATTTTAAGGAGGCTACATAATGCGCGTTTACGTGCCGGTTAAGCCATCTGGCGCTTGGTATGTCTACGGAACCGCACCAACTGCGGCGGGCGCGCGGTCCACTGCGGAGGCCAACGCCGGCTGTATTCCGTGGAGTGAATGCGAGCGGATCGGCTGGCGAGTAATCCCAGCGGACCTGAAGGCTGTCACAGCAACGCAGGACAAGGAGCCGGGATGATGGCTGATGACTCTGTGAATTTGCACGAAACGACTGATGCGGCAGTGTGGGCGCGAGAGTTCTGCAAGAACTGGCCTACAGCGCTTTGCCAAGTGCCAGGCCGTGAGGGTGTGGAGGACGGCGAACATTTTGAAGCTATCATGCTGGGGTGGTTTGCGAATGCCATCCAAGCAGGCATTGATAGTGCGCAGAATAAGGAGACTGAATGATGAAATCTGATCTTAAACCGAACCCAAGTCTAAGCCCGGTAGTGTACCGACGCGCGCTCCTGGCCGGGGCCGTGGCGAGCGGCTTGACCGAATCGGAATTGCGGGGGCGGACTCAGAAACAAGCCGTCGTCAACGCTCGATTCGGGATATGGGCTGCGCTGTACGACGCTGGTTATTCCATGAGTGCCATCGGTCGCGCTGCCTCCCGCGACCACACTACCGTTGGCAACGGCATCAAGCGCGTGGCAGCGGGTAAGGCTGCTGGCGCGATTGTGGCCAAATATGCAGCGGCGCGTGTTCTGAAGCACGAGCGGCGCAAAGCCCGCGTGGCGCAGCGGCAGCGCAAAACACAAGTGTCACGGACAAAACACAATGGCGACATCTTGGTCGAGGATGCGCAACTTCCTACGCCTGTAACTCTACCATCACTGTCCCGCCGTGAGCGCGTGGCAGAGGAATTGCGCCAGCAGCAAAAGCGCCGCGCCATGATTCAGACTGAAAGCGATAAGAGGGGGCTTTGGTGATGATGTCTGAATTTTTGCCGATTTTAGTGTTGTTTTAGGAGACAAGATGAGACAATACCGTACCTTGAAACCGCCGCCTCCAGGCACTCCATCACTTGTGCGCCAGTTCTTCGCGCTGGCCCATGCAGAGCGGATGGGCATCCAAGATATCGCCGACCGCGCCGGCTACAATGCGGAAACGATCAAGCACTGGAAACTGCCACATAGTCGTCGGCTACCACTCGTAACCACCTTACAGGACTGCCTGCAGGTGCTTGGCTATGACCTCGTGATCCGCCGCTTGGGCACCAGTCACAAAGAGCACTTTGAAGAACAGCAAGAGAGGGATCTGAGCAATGCCTAGCATCAAAAATGAGGCCCTAGCGTGGGCCGTGGCCGAAGTCGCAGCAACGGGCGCTACGGGTATCCCGCCAACTGTCTGGAGCAATATGTTTGCCGGTGCGCTGGAGGACTATAAGCGCGCACTATTTCCGGTGCTGACTGTGCCGCCGCAGTACCTGCCGCCGCATGACCGCGGGCCTTTCACGAGTTCCACCGTTACGCCGGTTTATATTCGCGTACCGGATAAGTTCATTGTGGACGATTGAGCAAAAAAGCCGTCGCCCCGAAATCACCCCAGCCACCAATCCGTCAGAAAACAACTCGCGACCCAAAGGCCGGTCGGGATGCCGACCGCCTTAACCAGCGGCCAGCGTTGGGCGTAGAGCCAAATCACGCCGCCGCTCAAAACGTACATGCTGATGATCTTGAGTGAGAGCGGGGCAAAGCCGTTGACCAAAAATGCAGGCATCCCCATCCACCGCGCGACGCCCCAATAGAGTTCATCCGCGGCAGCGAACATCGAAAACGCCGCGAACAGCGCCACAGCTACCCGCAAGCGCGCCGTGCCTTCATCCCGCGTCAGCAAGCGGCGGACATGCCCTAGTGCGTAGGCGCTTGCCACAGCAGCAGAACCCGCAGCGGCCCAGGCTTCAATCGCAAGCATCATTTGCCAAAGCCCTTTCTATCTCTCGGTCCAGGGCGTTCTGGGCGTCCTGATTGGATTGTCGCCATTCCCTCATCGCCCGCGCAAACTCTCCACGACCATCGTCAATTTCTGGAGCGTGACGGCCGTTTCGGTGGCTCGTTCGGCTAGAATTGCATGATCCTCTAGCCGCGCCTCGTGTAGTCGGTCCTGTTCCACCTTCTGCTCTCGCAGCACAGCGAGTAAGCGGCGTCGATCCCACAGCAGGCCGGCGATGATCAGCGCCAGTGCCACGCATTCCAGATCGGCCAACATCCGATTGATCAGGGTTTCTATTACACCGTCCATTCACGGCCCCCATTGAGGCTCTGATACGATGATAAACAGCCCAAGCCGCAGAACGCCATGACGCAGAATCAAAGCACACGTCAAACCTCTCTGTTGCATGGTACCGGTCTCATTGTGTCGCCTACAATCGCTTCGCAGTCATGTTCCAGACCACGGTATAGGCCGAGCCCTTGATCTCGACCAGCGCAATCAGGTCATGCTCCCAATCCTCTGCCGGCCCTTGGACCAGCTTGGTGGCGTGCACTTTAATAGGCTTGTTTACCATGTGACAGCCAACAGGCAAGCCGTCACTGAATTGCCCTGTTTGGGCCTGCCGATATGCTTCCTTGGCACCGGACAGGGTGCAGAAAAACATGATGGTTACAACTATGGGGAAGGTCATGGCGCGGCCCTCCTATCCCACCGGGCGCGGGTGCCTCGCACATCGACGTGGGTAAACGTATCATATCTGCCGAGGCCGATCTGGTTCGACATCCCGCAGCCCTCCAACCAGTCCGCGACAGCGTCGGGTGACACCTCAGCAACGACGACGTCTGCCGCCCGCCCGAACAAGTGCTGGCTGTGCGTCGAGCCGCCCACCTCAGAGTTGTGGTTGGCGCATCGCACGCCACTATTGACCCGCACAGCCCGACCGCCCATCGCCTCCCGCAGCCACTCCAGCAGTACGATAAGTGACGGGTCTATGCCGTCGCTGCCGCAGCCGCATTTGCAGGCAAACTCCTGCGAGGAAAAGTGTTCGCTAAGTTGATTCATGGCACGACCCTCCTATTACCAGTCATCACCCGTCGCTGATGGCGCTGCCGCATCCTTTAGCCGAGCCTCCAGCAATTCATTCTCAATCTCCAAGCGCCTCAACATGAGTTCCTGCCGGCGCTGCTCCTGCCGGTAAAGCGCGCCACAGTCCACGCGCTGGGGTATCCTGCCCAGCGGTATGACGATCCTGGCAAAGCCCATCCCGTCGCGCCCGTCGCTCACCCCGCCCATCTCTAGGCGAGTGCGGCTGCCAACGTAGCTGGAGCAGGATGCCCCATTGCTCGTGTTGACGCGATCATTCCCACCATAGCTGCTGCTGGAGTTGGGGAAATCCACCTGAGCGCTAGCGGCGGAGGCTATCAATGCGAAGACGGCTACAAGCCCTGCTCTGAATCTTTGGTGGCTGCTGGTCACGGGTTACTCCAGTCAGGATTGTGCAGACGATCACCCTGCGGTCTTCAATGATCTCGGTAAGGCGGATGGTGATGAGTCGTTCGCTGTTGGGGTTGAGGTTGTAGGTCCGTTTGTCCGTTGACCACATCTCGTGCTGCGTCCAATCTTTGTCGAACACCTGCACATCATATGATGCGGGGAACGGGTAGGCGTTGATTAAGGTGTACTGCATCTCCAAAATGTCGGAGGCTGTGCTACGGCGCTCATAGCCAGGGGAGAGGCTGTGAGCGGACGCCCCCGCTGCCACCAGGGCGGCGAGGGCTCCGAGAATTATTGCACGCAAGTGACAGTGTGCCGGATATGATATCCGGTCGAGTTGCCCAGGGCGTCGGTGTTGGCCATGACCGCCTCACCGTTTATGGCAATCGTAAACACGGATGCGCCTGGGGATAAAATATTCTCAACTCTGATCAGCGTCGGGGTGACCACAGGCGTGATCGAGGGCGGTCCGCCTGTCACGCCGCTGCCGGTATAGTCCACAACCGCGGTATCAACCGCATCGCCACTTGAGTCCAAGCGAAGCAGGTCGTCACTTTCCACCGTGACGTGATCAGCGTCCCGCGTCTTTAGGTGGACTGTGGCGGGGGTTGTTACGGTCCAAATGCTGCCGGCCGGCACCATGGTGCCAGGGTTGTTCTGGAGGAATGTGCATTCTGGGTCGAACTGCTGCAGCGAGGTCTGGCCCTGCCAAAGAGCCTCGCCCGATCCGACCTGGGCGGCTGCGACGAACGGCAGAGCAACGCCAATAATGGCGAGAGGTAAGATTTTACGCATTGAAGGTATCCTTGTTTGTGTGTGGGAGATCGTCCTCATGGCACGCCAAACCCAACCCGCAGCCCTTCGACCACGGCCTTGAGTGCCTCCGGCCCAATCGCCTGCGCCGTCTCGGCCTGGGCGTCAGCGACCGCCTCCACCGCCGCCAGGACGGCTTTGGTTTGCTCGCTGCCTTTGCTGCTGTCGATCGAGTAGCGGTAACTCACACGGATCTTGTTGCCGGTCTGCGGATCGAACTCGTAGATTGTCTCGATCAAGCTGCCGGTGTCGTCTTTGGCGTTGGAATACGCCACGCTTTCCGGGATACCGGTCTCGCTGTTCATGTCCACCGCAAAGCTGGTCATGCCTGGGGCGTTTGTCAGTTTCGTCGGCTCGACCGGCGAGCCAATGTCGTCGGTGGAGGCAGTGGAACAGGCGGCGAGGCCCGCCATCATGGCGGCGGCGAATGCAAGGCGTGTCATTGGGACATCCTTTCCACTATTGCGAAGATCGTATCCAGATCGACCTCCTGGTTGAAGACAGCCAACAGTACCACGGCGACGGCTATCGCGCCACACCAGAGAATGACCTTGTTTCGCATGACGCTACTCCAGTTTGCTTGAGAGCCAATCCAACGTCTCGGCTCGTGTGCGGTTGGTGGTTTCGGCCAGGGCGTCTACCAGGGCGGATTGCAGCGGAGCAGCCGCAGCCTGCTCTAGTCGATCTCGCATAGTCGGTACAGGACTGGCCGCTCTCTGTGCGGACTCCTGCCTCTCCGCAAGGGTGAGGGGCTTCAATTCCGGCTTGGAGCCTTTCGGGCCAAGCACAAGTTTAACGTCAGCCATATCGGCCTCCTATGCGTTCTTGATGCCGTAGAAAGAAATTGTACCTCGGTCCTCAAAAGAGCCAGTAGTCCAGAATAGACGAACTGCATCAACATCGGCTGCCGATTCCCTTGCCCCACAAGTGTAATTGGTTTCAACAGCGGTGGAGGCATTATATTGCAGACAATGCGAAATTATGTGCGTGTACGCGGTAAGATGCGGGTGCATAATCCAAATTATGCCAGACCCACTTTCCTCACCATTGGTTCCAATTTGCTCCGCTATTTCTATGTAGGTAGAGCCACTGCTGCCGGGCGAAACAGTCGTGGGTGTTGTATGCGTTATGACGCCTTCGTAGCCTGTTGTGTCAAATGTGGAACCGCCGTCTGTGCTGGTGCGCAGCACCAATGCGGCATCCGACGACGAACGAATGTTAGAAAATATAATCACATAAGCATCATACGACGAGGCGTTGAAGCCCGTGAGATCAATCGTGCTGGGCGTGCCGCTCACATCTGTCGAGGATATAAACTCCCACGCGCCCGCAGACGCCACCGCTTGGAACGTCGGGGCAGCACCCGCACCGTTGGAGGTAAGCACATGGCCGGAAGTCCCAACCGCAACCGTGGCTGGGTCGCCAGCAGCATCCCAGGTGATTAACTCACCATCAGTGCCTGCTGCCATCTTTGCCAATGTCACGGCATCGTCCGCCAGCTTGGCTGTTGTAACGGCACCATCAGCGAGGCCTGCGTTAGCCTGGAATGTCGGAGCCGCGCCAGCACCGTTCGATGTCAGGACATGACCGCTGGTGCCAACCGGGACCGTAGCCGGATCACCGTTCGCATCCCAGGTAATCAACTCACCGTCAGTCCCTGCCGCCAGCTTGGCGAGCGTTACAGCGTCATCCTCGATCATGGAGGTCGAAACGCTGCTTACCGTGCCAGTGCCGGTCGATACGGTCGGATTGCCGTTTGCGTCGAATAACAGATATTTGCTTGCCCGATCCACTTTGGATGGCAGCGCGCCGATGTTGACTGTGTCACCCTCTGGCTGCTCCAGTGTCCGGTCGATACGATCTGACAACCGTTGTGCAATCATCACGTTCTTGTCAGCCATGTCCTCGATGCTGGCAGCAGGCAGGCTATCATTGTCTTGATAGTCGGTCGTCTGCGTCACCGCTGGATCACGGTAGATCGTCCACGTTGTCGTGGAAGCGAACGTCGCTACCGGCGTCACCGTCGCGCTGCTGCCGTCACCGGCAATGCTGACCGTGTAGTCGGTGGTGATCGTCTGTGTCGTCTCCACACCCGTCGCGATGACGGTCTCGACAACGACAAGATCGCCTTCTGCCTGCACCGGGTAGGGGAAGGACAGGGCATCCGTGGTATCATCGCCTGTGTAGGAGATGCGGGAGGCGGTGGTAGATACGGTCATGGCTTCATCCTAACAGAAGGGTTCACCGGGCAAGCCCTTTTAAGTCTTCAACGTTAGCGTCAATAACTCGATTAAAGAGGTCACGCGCTTCGTCTGTCAAAATATACATTTGCCTTGCTTGCATTAAAGCGTTTTCATTTTGGTCGTGTAGCATTTTCGCTTGCAATCCTATCGGCGCTTCACGAAAATTTGCCTGATTAGTCAAGGCACTCATCATTTTATAGCGATAAGCACCAGCGAATTTCTGCCAACCCGTGTATTCTTCTGGCGTCATTTCAACGCCGCGAAATTCTTTAGTCAATTTTGAAGGCCATTGGCCCAGGCGAAGCAAAGTCAGGTTCAACGGGTCTTTTTGCATTTCGGATTGATAAATCGGACTGAGAAAATCAGGACCAAGAGAGCCACCATATTTTATCTCTCGCCCCCATATGTCGATCTTCGGCTGGAGTCCTTTTGAAACGCCAGGGATGCGGGCCTTAATAGCATCAAGCATACCATTGACTTCTCGCATGTACGGATCTTCTGCTCTGGCAACTTGACCCACAATAGCAGGAACCAAGGTAGCGGCATAACTTTGAAAAAATCGCTCTGCCGTCATTTCTGGGTTAGTAAAGGCATTCAAAAACATTGCAGGGCCTTGGAACCAAGTCTGATCTTTTAGCGTGTTTGAAACAGACGCCATGATTAGCGTGCCTATTTTATCCGCCTCTGCGATTTTAATGTCTTTGTTCAGTTCTGCCGCCGCTGCCGCCATGCTCATAGTCATGCCGATAGGTTCAGTCCCGCGATACGAGTACCACATATTCCCGTAACGGAAAGATTGCGGCGACCAGCCATCCGCGCGCAGTACCGCCCTCTGCCGCTCATCCTCTGGCCCCGGTCCCGTCAAACGCCCCTCGGATGCAGCCATAACCATGGTAGCCCCAAGATCGGACGACAATTTAAGCCTGTTCCACAACTCTTGCTGACGCTTTGGTCCAGCATCACCCCTCAAGGCATCAGCGACATCTTCATATGCGGCTTCCGCCATCTCATAACCGACATAGCCAACCAGTGAACCCACAACAATGCGAGCCAAAGCGGTGTCTTGCGCGACGGCACCACGTTTGCCACGCGCAGACGGTGTTACCAGTCCAAAAGGCGTCCGCTCAAAAACTCTTTTTGAGATGTTTAATGGCGTCCGCAAAAAAGGAACAATCAACTTTCCGCCAGGAATGACCTCCCTGAGATGGGTCATGGCCGCACCAATTTTCCCATACTGAGATGTAAACGTCTGGTAGTCAGCAAACTCGGATGCTGCCTTTACCATTTCTGTCGGTGGATCATTAAGAATATTAGCGACACGGTCTAAAAAGGCGTCACCCCTTAAATTCTCGACGTGAGCCGTTCGATATGCCCTTGCTGCTAATTCCTGCTGATAAGCAATGGCCTTGAAAAATTCATCGCCCGCCAGCAGAAGGCGTCCAGGGATGCGGGGCTGTTTGCCACCAACGTCTATTGGGATTTTCTGACCGAATAGATTGATCTCTCCCAATCGAACAGATGGTATAGCCCCTATACGGGTGCCTTTTTTTGTGTCGAGATAGTCCAACTTGGAACTGCCAAAAGTCGGCATTTCAGTTATGTACGCCTTAAACGCTAGACGGACGCCCTGTTTTGCCCCGACTCCATAAGCCCACAGTCGAGCAAATGGCTCACTCCAGTAAATCGAATCCTTGTCACCCCCAAAAATCCGTCGGACTTGACTGAAGCCAGCGGCAACAGATGTCTCTGGTATAGATAGCAAAGAAAATGCAGTGTTCGATATAAGGTTCCGCATCTGTGTATGCGTACCTGACAACAGACCGTTGATCCAAAGTTCATAAAACATGTCCGCGACCCCTGCCTTGCGCAGTTTGTTTGTCGCGCGGGAAAGCGCACCGGGAGTCGGTGTTTTGGAAAGCACTTCAGCAAGGTCTTCCAGAACCTCTCGACCGGCAACGCCTTGCACCAATTGCTCCAAGGCCTCTGGATCGTTGATGCCCCCCAGTGCCTTGCGAATATCCTCACCTATTGCTACCGCGCCACGGGTTTCAGAAATAGTTATCCTCATCGCGTTCAACGCGCGGCCTGCCTCTGCCGTTGCTCCAGACAATGCCTCTTGGATTGTCATATGCCGCAACGCGGCTTCCCTGAAGGCCAATTTATCAATGTCAGAACCGCCCCGCGCCTTAATCGCCAGATCGCGGACGTTTCTGGCAGATTGAACAGTAAGTTTGCGGAGTGCGGTCAGTTCTTCGCCATTCAGCGCGCTTGCAATGGCAAGTTTTTCAACATCCTCATATTTCAGCCCCAAGACCTCGGCGGCTTCCTCTGTTTGCCCGTGAGTGCGGACGCCCCGTCTCGCCCCCATGAAATCATCATTTTCGGCAGCAACCCTCCGCAGCACATGGAGAACATCCTCGTGGGCGTTAATGTAGTTAAGGTTAATGTTCCCAGCGTGATCCATTAACGGAGGTTCTCCCGCCTCTCCGCCAGTGCCGGCACCGCCACGAGAACGCTGCTGCCCACCGGAAGATTGGCGATCTGATCTTCCTACCGGAATAATACCATCGTCTTTCCATTCAACACCTGGGCCTTCAGTGCGCGCATCATCGAAGGTAATAGTGTCTGCCTTTCTGCGCTTGAGCAAAGTTGTTCCGGTCGGAGGGGCATGGAGTAGACTCAATAATCCAGCGACCTCACCAAGACCGACAATGTCTCGGATCATCCGCTGCTTCGTATTGCCCGTCGCGGCATTCAAGCCGGTTTCTTCGGAGACCTGGGCAACCCCTCCCGCTACCGCACCAAGCAATCCAGCAGGCAAACGCGCCGCCGCATCAACACCCGCGATCAATGGGACCAAAACATATTGGTTAAACTGCCTCTGCAATTCAGCCGGGCTTGTGTTCTCATCCGGCAAAATTCCACTCTGGCGCAATGCCGCTTCAGTCTCAGGGTTCAACCCAAGCGGATCATCGGGGTTCCATTGCTCAACGAAATTCAAACCTATCGCATCAAACACACGCCCAATCACTGTGTTTCCGAACAGCGTGAACATGGTTAATTCAGGATGCTCACCTAGAACCGGGGCGTCGTTTCTGCGCCCGTAAGTTACCACTCCTGACGTTGGCGGTGCAGAAAGGTTGTCTCTTGGCTCAGGAGACGCACTCACAAGGTCATCCGGCAACGGCGAGGGCGCGCTGACAAGGTCGTCAGGCAGAGGAGGGGGCGCGCTTACGAGGTCGTCAGGCAGAGGGCTTACATCCGCCAAAGACAACGGCAAATCCGCTGGAGGGACAACATTTCGGGGGCGTAATTGATCATCGTCAGCCATAACGACGCCCTACCTTTCCCCGACCTTCTCACCCGAAGGTGAGTAATAGATGGATTTGCCGTCACGCTTAACGATGTAGAACCCTTGCTTCGTGCTTTCACTGTATTGATAATCAACCACGTCACGCCCAATTTCAGGCGGGAAGCCCGCTGGAAGCGGAATGCCCGAACGGCTTTGCTTGTTGCCTTGAACTTCAGGTGCCGGGGCATCACTAAAGTCGGAAAAAATCTTAAACAACTCTTGCACTTGCTCTTTCGGAGTCAACTGCAATTGTTTTGCGCGCGAGAAAATAGGCCCATCGCGGGCGATAAGCGCGTCAAAACCCTTGCGGCCATCACGCTTCCATTCCGCAATGATCCGGTTAGCATCCAACTGAAATTGCCAAGCCCTTTCAACAGCCAGTGCCGACTTTTGGCCAGTTCTTATATTTTGAATCATAATAATATCTTCGCCAGACGCAAGGAGTTGCTTAATAGCGTTTTCCTGCCTTTGCTCAATTGGGTCCGTCACTTTAGTTAATTGCTCTTGGAACCCCCTAAGTGTGCCTACGTTAATAATTGGGCCTTCTGGATTTTGGCTGCTTCGCGTGTATGCGTCTAGTTGTGAAACTCTTGTTATTTCTTTGCTGTTAATCATTTGCTGAATATCCAGCAATTCTGTTGGATTTTCTTGTGGCTTCACAGCAAGTCTGTTTGTCAGTCGCTCAAATCCTGACAAGGTGTTAAGACCTTTGTCAAGGTAACGGTACAACTGCTTGCTAGTAGTTATCTCCCCCGCATCAATTTGTACGCCTAACCGCAAGAGAAGGGCCTCGTCATCTTTCGGCCCAGTATCATCGGATTTGTTTATTTTTTTCTGCTGATCTAACAGCCAGATTTTTAACTTAGCACCCTCTTCGCTGTCAGAGATGCCAAGTTCGTTTAATTGCTTTTGGGTGTATTGAACGCCATTCAACATACCCGTTATCGCAGATGAAACCGCCGCATCATCAGGGCCTAGTCCATTGTCCGCATCCGCAAGCAATCGGTCGCGCCAGAACAATTTTGCCTGCGCGTTCATCGACGAGTCTGAAATTTGAGTGATCGTAACTGAGGTGGGGTCTTTGATATATTGCTCGGTAAATTCAAGATTTGCCTGCGCGGCGGCAGCGGCCTTTTCTTGAGACGCCATAAGCCTGACACGTCGCGCTTCTTCGCGGCGTGATCTGATCTCCGTATCGGCAGCATTCAGCATCACCGGGAGACGACCTTCGCCTAGCAGATCATTAAACTGACCGGCCTCCAGTGCCTTTTTCGCCTGCCAGGGATTGTCGTTAATCGAACCAAGGACAGCCGCTTCGCCAAGGGTTTCCTCGACTTGAATCTTCATCTCCGCACGGGCGGCAGCGGGCATTGCCGAATATGCCCCATTCGGATCATCCAGTTGCCGCATCGCTTCAGTCATAATTGGCTCCAACTGCGACGGGGCGTTGGTCAGTGTCGCCGTCCAACTGGACAGCATGTCTGTGTAGTCCAGAACCGCCTTTTTGCCAGTGCGCTCGACCTGCGACACACCGGCCTGGGCGTAGAACTGCGAGGCAAAAATGGAGAACCCTTGGTCCCATGCCTGACGGGCTTCTGGAGTTGCAAAGTCTTCACCACGCGACCGAAAGCCGTCAACATAACCTTGAATGCCCTGCACGAACGTCTTGCTGTCGAGCGGCTCCTCTGCTGCGCGCTTGGCAAGTTCGACCGTTGCCTCCGCTCGGATCGCTGCCAGTCGCTTGTTGGCCTCACTGATCTCCGACCGCGCTTCTTGCTGCCGAATTTTCTCCAGGGTCTCGGCCATCCCTGCAAGCGGGTTCGCGCCAGGACGCACCGGCATCTGACCAACACGCAATTCCCCCACGCGGGAGGAAGTCTGCTGCTTGTAAGGGACGATATTAGCCATGATTAGAGTCCATACCCCGACCTAAGTTTCGGAGCGTTTGGCTGTAGCATATCCATCCGGCCTGCCGAGGTTGTGTTTACCGGCATAGCGGTCTTGCTTGAAAACACCCCAGAATTTGCTAATCCCAATCCGGCCTGGGCTACTCCCATCACCCCACTAATGAGCGCAGCCTGCCCTTCGGCGCGCGCCTGAGATGCCTGGGCCTGATACCCTGACGCTCGTATAGCCGCGTTGTACTCGGCGTTCTGCTTGTCTCTCTCGCCCTCTCGGAACGAATAGTCTAGCACATCAAGCGGAGAGCCTTCGCTGCTGACAATGTTGTTGGCCCCATAGCCTGCTGTGATAGCCCCCAAGCGCTGCCGGCTCTCCCGGTCAATACGCTCTTGCTCCAATTGCCCCTGACGCTCTGCAATCTGAGCATTACGATCAGCAAGCGCAGCATTATAGGACGCAGCCTGCATCCCCTGGACTGCGCCCATGACAGAGCCAAGGGCAGATACAGCCGCGGTGGCAATCGCAATTTCAATGCCGGTCATTAGGAAGCCTCCCTCACGATAGCGTAAAGGTGGTGATCGACGCCGCGCTCATCGAAGGACCGCATGGTGCTTTCCCACTCAAAGCCCAGCATCGGAAGCCAGCGCTTTGCGGCCTCAAAGTCTATGGCAGCGGTCGCCTCGATCCTGCGGAATGGAAGGTTGGTCACATAGAACTTGGCCCAGCGATGGACCTCGACAAACTTTCCTCCGCGCGCCTTGTCTGACAGCAGCGCCCATATCCGCACACAATGGCGATTGAATGGGGCCAAGCCGACGCAACTCATAGGCTCGTCGCCATCCATCAGTGAGTGCGCATACTCCCCTTCGAGCGTGCGAGCATCCTCCAGCGTCAGCAGATCGCGGTGATACGTCTGAGCCGGCTGCATTGCCATGTCGAAGAAGTGTTCTGCTTTGAAGGCCACCGGCTGCATTACCTATCCTGTGTGTGGAGTTGGGGCATAATGGCTTCCACAGTCCCAGGGAAGGGACCGTCAAATCGCCAGCAGATCAGTTCATCCGTACCATAATCTCCCGGCCATGTCTGGGACTTGTCGCCCGTATAGAGCGGCACGGCCTCGCCCAACTCATCCGCCATGGTGCGGAATGTGATTTCGTCGAGGTTGTCAAAGTCTGGCCCAACCTTGATGCCAAGGGTCTTGTAGAGTCGCCAAGCAACGCGGTGATGCCGCTGCGTCTTGCCTTGGGCAGTACCGTCCTTGGAACCCGCCTCAAGCCGCAATGTCTGGCCATCGGAGTTGTAACTGTACCCGACCTGCACAACCGACGCCGCCTGATCCAGCGTGATCTGGCCGCTCGATACCGTCTCATCTGGCAGCTTCGCACCGTCCGCCAGGATCGACACCGTCTCACCTTCCAGATGATCCAGGCCGGTAATCGTGGTGGTCGAGGTGCTGTCGTAGGTGACAAGGCTATCGAGATATTTGGCGTCTTCCTGGGCGTCGGATTCCTCCCAGAACTTCGCCATGTACTCAACATGCCGCACGGTGGCACCGTTGACATATCGCTTCACAACAAGCCACAGATCATCTCTGGTGCCATCCGCGGAGGGAATGACCGCCACGCTTTCGACCTTGGCCGCAGTCCCATTCGCATCTGAGACGCCGCCCAGAGTGTGCCGATGCCAGCCCAGCACATCCTGCTCGCGCTCGTAGGTGAAACCAAGCAGCGTCCCATCAGTCCGCGCACACCACAGGATAGACTGCGGCTCCTGCTGCCAAGCAATTGCCGTGATGCCGCCTGCCGTGATGTGTTCGCTTAACACGGTCATATCCGGCGCACGGTACTGGTCTTCAGCAAAAACGTAAGCCAGTTCCCTTACCTTACGCCTCGCCCTTTGTAAGAATAGCACCGCATTACCGGCCCGCAGAGCCTGCACGTCAGCACTGCCCCAGTTTGACATAGGGTCAGCTCGCACGTTGGTTGCGGAGAAAGCCTCTGTCGAGGTATTCGGGCCAAGCAGCCATTCCGCACTAACCGTCCCGATCAACAGGCCCTTGCTTGCCGGGATGATCCACCGAATGCGCTGCACGTCATCCGAATTGACCGTGACACTAATGCCATTGGATGCGGTGAGAGTGCCGTCGAAATCCGATGGCTTGTGGCTTTCGTAAACACCGGACTCGGACAGTTCCACGCTCTGCGGCTGAGTGGTGCTGCCGCCCCATGTCAGGCGGTCCTGATAGAAGCCAACCACCGCAGGATAGCCGGTCGTGTCGGAATAAAGACCAAGCCTCCATGTGTCAGTGGCCGTTGTTGCGCCAACATCCTCTGTCAGGCTAACCGTCACAACCGTCGTGCTGGTGCGGGCGGTGATTTTCCCCCAGCCCCAATCAGCGCCGCTGGTCTTGATTCGGACAGAACGTCCGACATCCGTCTCCAAGAAGCCCAGGCCATCGTTAATGCCCGTTACCGCACTTGCCGTGACCGTTACGCTGCCCGTCGTGGCGGAGCAAGTTAAGGTTGTGGTTGTCGCGTTGGTCGGTAGATAGGGGCCATCCTGGAAATCAATCTCTGTGACGGTCCAGGCCGTATGGGATGTGCGGGTAATTTTGCGCGGAGCGTGATTTGGGTGCGCCACATAGAGGACATCAGCCGATTGCGCAAACCGCAATTCATTCAGTTCAACCGCAAGATAGGGCGTCACAACCTCGACCGGAGAACCCCCGCTCATAACCTGCTGGTTGTCGTAATAGACGCGGAAATAAGTGTCACCGAACTCCAGAATGTAAGCCTGCTCAGTGCTGAACTCGAAATGCACAAGCCTTGCCGTCTCAGTAGCGCCGTTCTTTGTGTCAGCCACATAGATCGTCCCAGGTCGGCGCGTGACCGGCCCCTGCACCAGCGGTATGTTGTTCAGACAGGTTTTCAGCGCGCCACGGTATTTGTCGAAATCCACACGACCATACAGCAGCGGCGAGGCTTCACCGACGTTGAAGAATGTCTGGATGGGCGAAACTTTAGGCATCAGTTACGACCCCATACCCCTGTCTTGCGAACCGTGTACCATGAATCTTCCAGTGAGCGCGTCGGGATGTTCTCGAAAGCGTTGACATGACGGGCATTGCGGCGAGCGTCGTCGTACTCGCACTGAGACAGTTGCCGCTTGGTGTTGCTTTGGGTCAGTCGCTCGCAGCACTGCAAAGCCAACCGACACGCCAGCAACTCCACGAAGGCCGCATCAAATTGCGCCGGGTCCGTGATCTGAGCGATGTAGACAATGTCCATGTTCGACCAGTTAGTCAGGATACAGCGCACCCCCTCATGCTGCTCGATCTTCCAATCGACCGAATTATCGCCGTCATAGAGGTTGCTCTCATTCGCAGCCAGCAAGCGCAGATAATCGGAGGGCAGTGGGTAGGCGTAGGCAAAGCCAGAGTCCGAAGCCGGTGAGGTCGCATGAGCCGTCAGCGCCGCCCGTTTCTTGGCAAAGTTCCAGCGATAGGAGCGCAGTTCCAGATCGCGCATGGCACTATAGGCCGCGTTCATTTCCCGCGCATTCGGGTGGTTCTGATCAAGCGACGTGATGCGATCCGCGCCCAGTTTTTGAAGCGCGAGGTTCGCTATTGATGTTTCAGAAGTAGCCATCTATCGCCCTCACGGTGCGGTCCAATACGAGCCGTCAGCAAAATCCTGCGGCGGCGGGTCCATCGCCTCCAACTGATCCGACACGGTGCGAAGACGTTTTACCTCAGCCCACAAAGCGTCCATCGCTGCGACCTCCGCTTGTTCTTCCGTCGTCAGGTTGGCTTCACCTTTACGCAGCAGTTCCAATCCACGGGCAGTTGCATTACGTTGTTTCCATTCGGGAGCAAGCAGGAGGATGCGATTGCCTGCTTCTTCCTTGATGGATGCCCG
>Ga0070750_10000992_pt1 | contig 15895 bp, 23 predicted proteins | sample VirMetDEL_Nov_24_FD_77013 | JGI IMG/M metagenome (GOLD analysis project Ga0070750, IMG submission 77013) | Aqueous microbial communities from the Delaware River and Bay under freshwater to marine salinity gradient to study organic matter... | ecosystem: Environmental > Aquatic > Marine >...
GATTTGCTGCATCATTATCATTCTTACGAATTTTGATATAAAAATCTGTTTCAGCTGCTACAGGAAGAGATCCTGTTGTTCCATTAAATCCTACAGTAGATACTTGTTGTACAGCTAGTCTGTGTTTACTAGCAGAAACAGTACTACCTTCTACTGAAATCATAGGAGACATCATTAATGATTTTCCTGCTCCTCTACCTTGTACTAGTCTATAACGACCTGCTGCTGCTAATGCTGCTGGGTTAGCTAGATGACGCATTCCTGCATCAACTGCACAAATAGATCCTGCTGGGAGGTTCTGATCTGTTACTACGGCTAACGCTCCTGGTAAAGCCGTTTTTGTGTTGTCATCTAATACGACACTGAACACATTGTTTGCGGTTCTTAACATTTTTTAATTGTTTAAAAATTTATACTTTATTTATTTATTCTAAGTCTCGAAAGTTCTCAATTGTTTGAACTTTCTGTTCTTTTACACGTTGCATCATCAAATCTGTTGCTATTCCAACTATTACTACATGAGTACTAGTATCAAGCTCACAGTTTCTTTGATTTGTTGGAGTAGTTCTATCTACTTTTATTTCTAATGGATTCTTAACATATCTAATATGATAATTAGTTACATTAAATGTTCCATCAGTAAATAACTCGTGGCGTTTATCTGTCTTTGCAGCTTCATCATCTCTTGCTGAGATTTTTCTACTAAACTCTGAACGCCAAACCCTACAGTTTCCGTCGACCCTGTAAAAAGGTTTTTTATACTTACTCCAGTTATACCTTTGCATTTCATTGTGAGCAACTACGTTAACCCATCCAATTATAAATGCTCCAGTATCACATTCTTTTTTGTCAATTGTACACTCTTCGTAAATAGTATACATATGATCATCGGGTAAATCGTAAAATGTTCCTGAAACATTATTGTTTACAATTACACCTACTTGATCAGCTGAAACCGTAAGGTTATCACCATCCTTAACTAATGCTGATAACCCTTGGTTCCTTATTTCTGTTTCCTCGAAGCCTTTCTGCTTTCGATTATTCATTTCATCAAAAAACTTTTTAACATACAAATCTTGCGCTTCTGTTAGTACAGATGTAAGATCGAAATCTTCATATCCAGGAGAACCAAAACTATCAGCTCTGTCTAACTTCTCCTCTAACATATCGGCCATTTGATTTGCAGTCATTATTTACGTTTTTTTAAATCTACTTTAGCTTTTACTCTCATCTTAACTTCTTGATTGTCAGGATTGTTTAAGAACATTATTGTGTCTGTTAAATCTCCTAACTCTGATCCGTTATCTAGAGTATATCGCTTGTTTCCTTTTCTAATTATAGCTCCTGCTTCAGTTGCTTCTTGTACAAAGATACGATCTTTATACTGCGGATGATTAACTACTTCTAAGAAATATTTAGGGTCTTTTTCAACCACATTTAATACTTCACTTTTTAGCCAATCTGTTGATGCAGTTGCTGGAATTGTACGGCCTAATGATTTAATAAATCCTGTAATAGAAGCTTTGCTGTTTGTAATTTCAGCAAACTTAACAAAGGCATCTGCTTTAACAGTTGCTTCTGCAAGCTTCTTAACAGTTACTTTATCTTCATCTACAACCATAAATTCATATGTTGCTTTTAAAATTCTTTCATCATAAGATGGTGATATTAACATCTTATTAGAAAGTAAAATTAAATACTTTAACATATCTAAAGATCTATTTAAATTAAGAGTAGCGCCTTCTTTTGTAAGAATAACTCTACCTCTTCTATCTGATCTCCAGAAGTTGTCATCTGTTTTTAGGGTAGTATTTAAATTTGCCCCTAACTCTGTTTCAAAGAACTCTTTTTGTGTCATCCCGTTTGGATAACTTTCTCTATACTTTTCAATCTTCACTCTGTGTTGATCGTCAAGAATTACTTTAACTCCGCCACCCCTTGTTTGGCTATTTAAAGGTACTTGGTAACTACGTTTAACTTTATTATATAAAAAAGGATCTCTTTGTTTATCTTGTCCTTTTACTAATAAGTTACTCCATTTTCCTGAAGACTCTACTGGTTTAATTGAAACCACTCTGTCTTGCAGAAAAGTACCATACACTACCTTTTCTTTTTCTGCTGTTTTTGCCATTTTATTTTTTATTTGCTGTCTTTAAATTCTCTTTATAAAAGTCCCCCAAGGCTATCAACTCTGAGGGACTTATTATGTTAACTAGAAACTGTTACCGTTCTACTAGTAATCTTAGGTCAACTACTTTCGTAGGATCTTCGATCATCATTCCTCCCCATTTTTGGAAGTGAACTTCATAACCGTCTACTCGTGAAGCAACCATTTTAGGACTACCTTTACCTCCTGCTGAGAAAGGATCTCTCATACCTGGGATATATGCCCAATTGTAATCTGGAACTCCTTTTGGCTTAACTCGGTAGATACCTGCAGTATCACCATAGTCAAGAGCAAGAATTCTGTGAGATTCTACGATACCTTTTCCATCTGGGTGACGTTGTGGGAAGTATACATCATCATCGAAGAAATCAAGGATTTCAACCATAATAGTAACTCCGTTATACCACTCATAGATATTGTATTGTGGTTGTTGCGTAGCTTTAGTGTTCTTACCGCCTAAGTTACCTGGCTTAGAGTTTGAATCAATAAAACGATCCTGAATAACAGTTACGTTTAGTTGACCTCTCTTTTCTTGAATCTGCTTAGAGATTTCAATTGCACCAAATTCACCTGTAAGTAAGTGGATAGTTCTTTTACCTCTTTCAAGTTTACCAACACCCATATCAAGAAGTAATTCAAGATGCCAATCAAGGTCATAAGTGTTATAGTAATGTACGTTAGAAGGAGCGATTTGATCAAAGAAACCTGCACCTGACTCAACTGCATATTTAGTCTTGTCATCTTTGTTTAGGTACTTGTGATCAGATGTCCAGTTCTTCTTACCATACATCAACATACGAGCAAACATCTCTTCACATTGGTGATGAGCAACCATATCTTGATAGTTAATCCAGATTGATTCTGTTTGTCCTTTGTAGTTAAATCCAAACTCAAGTGGTTCGTTTTTACCTTTGTTGATTGTGTTACCAGCTACTTCATATTCCATTCTTAAAGTAGATGGACGGTTTTCCATTCTCCAAGGAGATGTGAAGTAAGGCTTAGAACCTTGGTAAGAAAGAGTTGAAGGAGAAAGTGAGTAAAACTTAGACCAACGTGTACCAATTGCTAATTCCTCAGAAGGAATAGATTTAGTAGAGCTATCTGTTACTAATTCAACTTCAAACTTGAAACGTGAACCTGCGTCCATCGCTTTTTTAACTAATAGATGATAATCATCAACTTCTCCACGAAGAACGTTAGTTTCTTCAAATAGAGCTTCGTCAAAGATTAAGTAGAAACGCTCACCGTTAGAACCTACGTTTGCTGGGAAAGTCCCTGCAGAAATAGAAGATCCATCGATAGTTTCTGCATCAACTAGTGGAAGATTTTTGTCGTGTTGCCCTTGCAACATCCAATTGTAAAATCCGTTTTCTTGTTCCACTTCTTTTACTGGGAAACGATCTACGAATTCACGAAGTTTACCTTGTAGATTAGTTTTGTAAATCTCACGAATTACATTGCTAATCAATTGAGGCTTTTGTTGGTACAAAGCGTGGAAATGGTTGTCAGTGACTAAACCATTGTAATCCTTCGCTTCATACTTTTGTAATGGAAGTAATTGTGCCATTTTTTGATTTGTATTATTTGTTTAACGAATATATTTATTTACTTTTTCATTGACCTTTCTAACATATCTAATATGTTTCCAGTCTTTTCAGAAGTTTCTACAGAAGTATTTCTACCTACGCTTCTATCTTCTGATGCAATGATTTTATCTAAATCATTGATTGCTTTTGTTTTTGCTACTTGTTTTAATTTAGCTACATCAGGTTTAAATTTACCTTCTTTATCTAAATTAAATAGTCCTAGAGTATCGTAATAGTTTATAAGCATTTCGAACTCTGCAGGATTTCTAGTTTGTTTATACATTAAGCTATTATATTCTTTTCCTGTTTTTTTATCTGTATAAACAGGATTTAAAATGTTTTGCTTAATCTTATCTTTACTAATCTTATTAAGACTTATGCCCTCTACAAAAGAATCTCTAGAATCAATATTTTTAATTAGTGATTCAAATGCTTTACTTTGCTGATCTATTTGCTGCTTAGTTCTAGCTGCTTTATATTCTTTAGCTTGAGTAACTACAGCATTTGCTTGTCCTTTTAATTCAGGAACTGCTTTAAGAGCTTTATCTGCAAGATTACCTACTTTTATAGCATCTTCTAAAGATTCTATTGCCTGTTCTTCAGAAAAATTCTTAGACATTAGTAAATCATAATAAATTTCTTTTTGAAGATTTTCATCTGATTTAATATTTTCTTCAGATACACTGTCAAAGAATTCTAATCGTTGAGCCATTACAATAGCCTGATCAGTTTCATCAAATGCATCTTCAATTTCTAAAAATCTTTTTTTAGCAGCGGGCATATTATCTTTCCACTTTTGTTCAGCATGTTTAAAATTAGTCTGAACCGTTTTATTCATTAGTTCTTTAATAGTATCTAATGACCCTTCTAATTCGCCTAACTTATCAGCTTCTACAGCAGTAATAATATCTGACTCTACTAATTCTTTAATTAGTCCTTTATAAATTGCTTCACTCTTCTCGTTTGAAGTAGCGGTTGTAGATTCTGTAGAATTCTTAGTATTCTCGTAAGATCCTTCTCCTTCTTCAGATACTACAGGTTTAAACATTCCTTCTGAATCATCTTCAGATTTTGTGTTTGTTTCTTCTCCTTCAGAATTTTCGTCAGACTCCACGACTGCGTTTAATTCTTCTGGGGACATTATTTGAAGTCCTTCAAATAAATTTTCTTTTTCTTCACTCATTTGTTTGCTGTCTTTATTTGGTTACAATATTAAAATTATTTTTATAAATAAACCTAAATCTATTTATAAGTATATGCTATAATCCTATAGCTTTATTTTTTTTTGATAGCTGCAGTTCTTTCTTTTTCAAGACCCATTTTTTCTATTGCTATTTGTTCTTTAGCTTGATTTGATCGTATTTGCTCATCTAATTTAGCTTGTTCTAATTCTGATCTTTGATCATTTCTTTTTTCTTCTATTTCTGTTCTCCTAAGATCTAATTCATCAGCAATGCCGTTACTATCTGAATCCATTAACCCTGATTCAGTACGATAGTTATTATTCATTTCTTTCATTGCTGCTATTTCTAAGCTAGCTTGAATTTTTTCTCTATCTACAGCTATTTGATCATCATGCTTTTTAAGATCGATTTGTTTAGCTTCTTGATCAGCTTGCATTTGAGCTTGTTGCATTTCTTGTTGTTGTTGCATTTGTTGCTCTTGCATTTTATTATTTTCATCTTTAATTCTCTGAGCAGAAGCTTCAAGTTTTTTAGCAATATCTTGTACAGAATCAGATTGTGATATAGCTACTAAATCTGAAATAGTTGCTTGACCATTTTGTATAGCTGCTTGTGAGAGCGCTTTAATATCATTGTACAATTGCGTATCACTAGTAGAATTAGAAAGATGAAGATCATATTCTGTAGAGGCAAACTCATCAAAGTGAGTAATAAACTGTTGACTAAGATCATCAAGTAAGAATTGGCCTTTTTGAGGGTTTGCTTTGTATGCATATTTACAACATTCTAAAAATTTAGTTAATGCTCTTTTTCTAAAATTTTGATCTATAGCGAACCATTTTTCTGTAATGTGAGATGTTTGCGCAACTTCTCTTTCTACATTACCTACTGCTTCTCTATTTTGTATTTGTCCTTCTCTTGCACCAGATACACCAGCTAATTTGCCCAATGTATTTTCTATATCTACAAGTAAATTAGTATACATACCGATTGCATTAGGATCTCCTATATTTACTTGTTGTGCAGTAAGCTGATTAAATTGTCCTGCAGATTTACCTTGCGCAGGTCCTTTAAGTATTTCATTAGTTGGGTCTAACCAAGCAAATTTATTTACTGTTACATATCTCATCCATTCTTTAGGATCCCATCCTGATGGTACAAGTGCAGAGTTAATAGCAGTAAAGGACCCCTTATATGTAGCTATTTCAAGCTCTCTTTTGTAGTAAGCTATATCATAAGAATATGCAAGAGGCTTCATTATGTCCATAAGAGACTGGACTTTATAGTCGTTAGTAGAATTGACTGAGCCAATATATGGAGGGGTCCCTTTAGATTTATTAACTAATGATTTGCTAGCAAATGGTATAGGACGCATTACTGTATAAATATGATCAGCAATTTTAGTACCTTCCATCCATTCATTTACCCATATCCATTTTACTTTTTCTCCAAGTTCTTTGTTAGCCCTGTAATCTTCAGGAACCCAATCTTTTTGTTCTACACCTTCATCATCAAAATATGTAAGTTCTCCAATTTTACGTCTAGATCTCCAACACACTTTCATAACTCTTACATTACCATATGTGTCAAATGCTCCTGCAAAAGTTCTTACTCCTGCTTCATTTGGATGAAATATATCTAATGCACCTGCTTCTCCGTAAAAATCAAATATCGATATATCTCTATTTAATCCTATACCAGGACCACCATCTGTTGCAGTATCTGTTCTTCCTTTTTCTAAGAAATCAATATCTTTAGGTTTAAGAGTATCCCAATAATCATCTATTACTTGTCCTACAGATTTATATCCGTATTCTACAATAATATCTGAATCTTCTATAAACATAGAATTACCTCCAAGAGTATAAACATTCATAGGATTTACTCGTCGCATAACAGGCTCTCCTCCTAATACTCCACAATACATTATTTCTTCACCTGCAGTAAGTAAATCTTCAAATGTTCTTAAAAACTCAAAATCAAAATTTTGCTCTTTATATTCTTTTTTTAGAATTTTATTAGCAACAATTTCAGTCATATCTTGAAAATCATAATTTTGATATTTCTCAAGTGCTTGTAAACGTTTTTGTATTTCTTCAGGACTTATAGATTCTGTTTGAATTATTTGAACCATTTCTTGAGTAACTTGGTCCATTAATTGTTGTTCTTTTCTAGATATTCCTTCTTGATCTCCTGAAGAAATATAAGCTTTAAATTCTTTTTTACGTTTAGCGTATTCACCTAATAGTAAATTAATTTTAGTATTTTCTATTCCAATATGCTGGAAGCTTGCTGGTAAAGTACTTAAATCTAAATTATCAGGATTGATAAATCTTTCAAAGTCTCTAGGAGAAATTACATTAGCTCTTAGATTATAATTAATTCTTTTATTCTTAAAACTGTTTCTAAGGTTAACATCAGAAGTTAATAAGTGTCCTGCAAAGTCTATATTCTTCTTATACCAGTTATCTGTCTTCTGAGCATCAGATAGTTTTTGTCGTGGAAAATTAATAAATCCTTGACTGTCTAGATTGTCGCTCATAATAATTATTTTCTATTCTTACAAATCTATGAATAAAAATTTGAATCTATGGTCCCTATAACTTTCTTTTTCAAGACTCCCATATTAGAAAAATAATCATTATCTAAAAATCCTTTAACCTCATTCACACGTTTATTAGTTTCTTTATACATAGTTGAATCTAACCACATTAACATTATTAACGCAGATACTCTATCAAAGTTTCCTTGTGGATTCCACATTACAAGCTCTGTTACTAATGCAGAAGAATAAATAGTTTCATATACTTTAGTTTCTGATTTAATAGATATTGTTTCTTGTAACCATGATTTAACCATATTACGTCCTTCTGAGTTAACAGCGCTTGATGCGTTAATACCTTTAGAAGTATTTCCTGATTGTTTATATGTATCAGAAGACCTAAGTTGATAAGGTGTATCTGCTAATAAATATGTACACTTATGTCGATCAAAGTAATTAAATAACCCAATAAGGTTTTTTTCATACATACCTACTGCATTATAATACAGTAAAAGCATTCTACATATTTCATAAAAATCTTTTGCTTCATTACTTCTTCCTGTATATTCTGCTACTAATTGTCTTGTTAATCTATTCATTATAAATATAGAAGGTAATGAGTCAGTAGTAGATTTGTCTTTATCTACAACATCTATTCCTGCTATGTATACATTTCTAGGGACTACACCTTCTTCATTTTTTTGAGGCTTGACCCATAATTCAACGCATCCTTTTTTACCATCATTTTTATTTAGTGGAAATTTTCTTATCGGTCTAAGATCTTGTATAGTACTAAATTCTACTTCATTGTTTTTATCGAAACTAAGAATACCTTTAAAACTAGCGTCTGTGTATTTTGCATATTTACCTCCTTCTACTTCTGCTAGCTGTTCTTTTAATTGTAATGTAGGAAAGAATGCTCCTTCTAAAACTAAGAAAGCTTCGGACGGCAACATAGGACCGTTAATTATTTCCGTTTGATATACAGTAGGGTCTGGTGATTTTTTTGCAGTTTCTCTTTTATCTTCTATATATAATCTAGATAATGATTCATCTGTTATAAGATTAGGCCCTTTCTTAAATTCATTTAATGTAAGAGAGTACGGTACAAAATATCCTATAGTCCCTCTATTCTCAAAATGATCTTCAAAAGTAACGCAATTATAATCATCAGGATTTCTAAATATACTTTCTGCATATAATGCAGCTCTACCCGATACAAGTCCTCCCGTTCCTAGAGCCCATATAACAAGATTCTTTTTTGCCTTAGAAGCTTGTGTTGCTTCAATTGCTCCCCAAGATTCTTTTATATTATACATGAAACCAACCTCATCTAATGCTACTAAGTTAGGTCTAGTACCATTGGCTGCTAGCGGGTTATCTTTAAATGTACGATGTCGCATTACAGATCCTGTTCTAGTTGTTGCTTCTCTGTTAGCCATAAAAGAACCTGTGTAAGATATCGATAAAGGCGATGGATAAAATTCATCTCCTAATTGAAAACTTCCAGGAAGAAGCTCATAGGCAGTAGTAACTTTTTTCATAAGAGGTATTGAATATTTAGTGTCAATTGCTCCTATAATAGTATCTGATGCTAAAAAGTTTTTACTCTTTTTTCTAGATAAATAATCATCGTAATCTGTAGCTCCATCAAATAAAAAATTATGTTCTGCTATACCTGATGTAGCATATGATTTACCTCCACCCCTAGATTGTATACTTATAAAATGTTTTGCTGAGTTTTTATATAAAGGCTTTCCTAAATTTTTACCGTGGTTTTTTCTTAGGTATTCTCGTGCAGGTATATATTTTAATCTCTTTAACTCTTCTTTAGTAATACGTTTAAGTTTTAAAGCTAATTCTTTTTCGGGTCCGTATTTACGATCACATGTATATTGCGTATCTTTTGTAAATCCTGAAAAGCCCCTACATTCTTCATAGATTAAAAATAGTTCCCAATCTATATCACGTAAAAACGGCAAGCCAAATGCTTGTGCTACAGAAGAATCATCTTCAAATTGTATGTTATGGAAGTTTACATAATAATATAATGGACCAGGCATCCACTTGCCTTGCTGCCAATACCCTTCTATACATTTACGCTTTTCTGCTTTCCAAAATGAAAGTCTTTCATAATGCTCAAGTACAGGATGAAATTTAGGTATCTCATCTAATTTATAATTTTTATTATTTATCATTTATACTTGGCCATTTATCTTTGGGACAAGAAGACTCTAGAGATCTAGTTTTAAATTTTAAAGAACATCCACACACTGAGCAACATTCTGAAATAAGGGCTGCACATTCTTTAGATTTAAACTCGCAACTATTACATATAGATTGACGAGCTTCTGCTATTTCTTCTATTATCTTATTTTTAATTAATAGATTCTTTACTCCAGAGAGTATCTTCTTTTTATTTTCCCAAATATTATCCATACTATATTTCTCCTGACTCAGTTAAAGATACAATACTTTTTCCTTTCTTTTTAATCTTATCTTCTTCGTAGTCTTTTTTAATTTTTTTATAATCGTCAAATAACTTAGCTGTATTAGCCAACATAGTATCTATTTCTTTTAAAATCTTTGTATCAACTTCTCCTATATGTTGTACGTTTAAAGCTTCTTTATATAATTTTTTTAAAGATTTGTCTCTCATTCCCATAATCTCATTCCAACTAACTAAAGCTCTTTCTGCGTCTGATAATACTATGTTCTTGTAGATATCAATTACTTTATCTAAGCTTTCCCATTTAAACTTAGGATCTTTTAAAAAGTCTTTAGATATAATTTCTAATTTATTGGGCAGATTAAAAAATCTAGATTCAGGATTATATGCAAAATCAATAGCCCACATTGTACGTGAGCTAGTAGACTTTTGTTTAGACTTGTCTGCAGTATAGACTTTACTAAACTCTTCTATGATTTTTAATTCAGGATGTATGTCCCAAAAATTATTTTCATATAAAGCTTTCATTTTTGTAACTTTTTAAGTTTATCCCATAAGTTTTCATAAGGCAGTGAGCATTTATATTGTACCCCTGCTAGAAATATAATTGACCCTCCTTTAGGATTTTTAGACAAAGCATCTATTTTATAAAAGGTAGTTAAGTATTTATCTTTAGAATCATTTATATGTACTTCAAGTGTTAAGTTCATTTTTTTTCTTTTTGATGCAAAAATTCGCATGATTTATTTTTCTTTTATTAGGAATAAATTTTCCAAAGTTATCTATATGTATAATAGGAAATTTATCTTCATCAAATATTCCATCTGTTTTATGATCGCTACTTATAACATCTGCAATTTTATTTCCTAATAGTTTCCATATTTCTTCTGCCTGGGATAAACTTACTCCGTGGGAGGCTGCAATTTTTTTTAAAATTTCTTTTTGTTTATTCATCAGGTATATCAATAGTAAAGTCGTATTCTTCTTCTTCAATAATAGGTGCTTTAGTAGCATCATGTTTATATTCTTTTGGTGGAAGTTTTTCTTTCTTCACTTCTTCTACTACTTCTATTTCTGCTTTTTTAATTTCTGTAGTCATTACTAAATTAACTTCAATCCTAAACCCATCACTGTCAGGTTTAAACTGCAATTCAGAATGTAAAACATTGTTGTCATTTATTAATGGCTTACCGAACATAGTTTTTTTACGAAGTTTAGATATTATAACATTAAATTGTTTTTCTTGTATATCTAAATCTTCTCTTATTTCTTTTCTAACGTCAGTAGATAAAATAAATTTAGCACGCTTGTCTTCTGGTAAAGCTTCATACTCATTATTTAAACTAACAAGTTCTGCAAGAACATCTCTTTCTTGAGGACTCAAGTTTAACATAAAATTCATAAAAGCTAATATCTGACGATATATCTTTTTATTATTTGTTGGGAGCGATATTACTTTTCTTTGCTTCATCTATAATTTCTTTTTGCATTTCTTTATCTTGTGCTAAGATCTTTCCTACCTCATACCAAGTAACTAATGCTCCTTGTGTAAGAGTAGCTAATACTTCTACAATAGCATGGTATTCCATATTTTTAGCGTCTATGTTATTAGGCCTAGGTAGTCTAAATTGTTGTATAGTCTTTTCTCCATGTCCTAATTCTCCTACTACTATATCTACATGCCATGCTTTAAGTATAAATTTATCTTCTTGAATTTCTTCAGGATAAGATTTATATTTAAAAGTAAGTCCTTCTGCTGTTGATTTTTCTGAGGCTACCACAAAAGCTGTGGCTAATAGTTCTTTAGCTATCGCTAATTTTTCTGCTGTCTTCATCTGTTAAATAACATTTTAAAATAATTTTGTCAGGGCCTAAGAACATTGTAGATGTAAAAATTTTACTGTGCTGTCTGCAATATTTTCTAAATCTTTTTTCTAAGACCCTAGACTTTGTAATAATCTCATTAAGATCATCTGATTCTAATTCTCCAATCTCCATCAGTAATCCTCTAGTAGTAATTCTGATAATTTGTATTTACCTCTTGATACTTTAACAAGCAGCTCTCGCTCGCGCAGTGAGCTTAACATCTTTTCCAGTGCAGGACCAGATACAGACAGCTCATCACATACCATTTGTTTATTTATTCTATCACTATACCATACGTTTGTAGTATGAGGTATTTGTTTTATAATATAAAACAGTGCATGAAAGCTTTTATCCTTTGATTTTAAAAGAATGCTGTCATTAGTATCTAGTGAAACACATATCATCTTAGAGCAAATATAATAATTTTATAATAACTAACAATATTTATCTAGTTATTATAATATTTATACAAAAGGATGAAATACATTAAACACTTCTTTGTCTATAGTTTTACGTTTACGTGCTATGAATGGGTTAAGCATATAGATTACTCTTATCTCATCTCTTATTCTGCCTTTAAGTTGATAGATGACTCCTACTTTCATAAGCTTATTAAGCAACTTTAGAAACATAGCCTTAGAACTATAGCCTAAAAACTTTTGTAGTGATTGATTAGTGTGAGGTTGTGGTCCGTTGTACACTATGTTAAGTGGTGTTTTTAGATCAGTTGCCATCATAATCATAGAGTTTATTTCAGTTCTAGACAATTCAGTAGATAAATATCTTACTGTTTTAGAATCAAGTACTATATAATCATCAGAAGTAATAATAACACACTCACCTTCTTCTGTTATATTCACAGACATCTTATCTTTGCCTAATTCAGATGCTAGCATTTCTCCTGTTTCAGAGTTTACATATTTGCCTACATCAAACTGTTGCTTCTTGGTACTGCGCTTCTTAATTATTCTGTTTCCCATAGTGTAAAGATATTATAATTATATTACAATAACTAATACAAAAGTACTATTTTTAGTACCTATAAGTCCTTTTAGGTACTATTTTTAGTACCAGCATGTTTTGGCTGTGTGTCAGTAGTAGTCTAAGTATTAGCTTATAATTTTATTTTTTATACTTATTCTTATTTAGAAGTTTTTTTTTCTAATTGTTAAATACCCCCCCTCTATATAATTTTTATATGTGTGCATAGGATTTCGTAAGAGTGGTAAGTAACAACGTCAACAACTCCCCCTAAAGAATGCGTGGGCAATGTTGCCCCCGTAAGAAAAATCATACAAGATGAAAGTAGAATTCGTAAAATTCGTAGTTACAGATGACTATGTACAAGCAATGTTTAAGAAAGCCAAAGAGGGACTCTTTGATGACGAGAGAACAATCTTCGCTCGTAAGTTTATAACAGCGAGCTTCCATGAGCTCGGAGAAGACGCAGCTAAAGCTGCTGTCGAGGAATGGCTCGATGCCAACTCCGTTGACATCGTGGAGGGTGATGGTGTTGAGACGTACAACGAGGTTGTATGCGAGTAACTAAAGGGGCTCTGCCCCTTTTTCTTTCTCCTTTTCCTTTGAATAAGATTTTATACGATAACTAAATAGATTGTTTAACCTTTTAAATCCTTTGTCATGAAAGAATACACTGTTATTTATGGAGTGATTACTAACCCATTGTGGTTGGTTAATCCTAATGCTTAAAGCATTGATAAGCCATAGCATTTAATTGTTATGGCTTAATTATACAACTGCAACGAAGAACCAACTCGATTGGAAATTTGCTTTAAAACGCCTCTTTGTAACGCATACTCCAAGTTGGAATTGCCAGGTAGCATCGTTGACATTCGTGTCTTAATGCAGTTGTTTTTTATTTACTTTTAAAATCATACATTATGTTACTAACCGATAAAATTAAACTAACGTTCTTGTCTTTAATAGCAATAACGATAGCATCAACAACAATATATTATGCTACAACAATAGGCACAACAGACTATTTAGCATTAATATAAATCAACCTGTAATATCATAAGAATAGGGTCTAAACAGGAGACAATGCTATTCTTATGTTTCGCTTTTGGCAATGAGCGACAAGTTAGTTAACTAACCTAATCATTGCCTCTTTTTATTCATCAATATAAAATATATTATTATGATAGTTTTCAACACAATAAAAAAAGCAGAACATTATGTTAATTATTATAATAAAATTAACAAACAAGTGCGTAATAATAACTGGGAACAAGGTTATATATACAGTTATCTTTACCTTGACATAGATTATGACAGCAAACGTGTCATCATGAACAACGGTGAAGATGGTTGTGGATGTGGATGTGATACATACACTTGGCATGATCGTAGAGTAATTGGTAGAATTAAATAAATTAATAGTTATGAAAAAGATTATAGTAACTCAACAAGAAATTCAAGAGGCTTGCAAAAAGCAAGTCTTTCGTGATAAATCTAAATACTATCGCAAGAAGAAGCATAAAAATGGCAGTACCACATAGGAATGATAGCTCTTATGATGGATCTGGATTGTATAGGTTCGAATCCTATTACTGCCACCATATTCACTCCAAAACCAAACATCATGAGAAATTTATTTGAAGATGCAATGTATTTGTTTGATATGAAATTAGATCAACCAACTATTTTTAAGAGTATAGCTGATCCAAGCTATGAGTTACATGTTTTACCAACATTAGAACATCCGTATGATGAGCTTTTTATAAATTATCCTTGTGGAATTAGATTGTTGACGTATATCATTAAAGATGGAGACTTATTAGAGAGAGATGAAATGAGTGGTAACCATATGGATAGCAATTATTTCTTTGAAACTCTAAAGTGGTTTAATGAAAATCCAAAGAATTACATAGACATAGTATACAATCAAGAACTGACTGTCAAATCAGTATAATACTTTGACAAAAATGTACACAGGAGTGTCAGCTATTGGCACTCCATTTTATTTATAAACCAAAACCATAAAATCATGCAATTATTAGACAAAAGAATCAACTTAGATTTAAACTTTGAAAAAATAATCGGCTTTGCAATAGGCTATAGTTCTTGGGGTAAAACAGGAATTAAAACAAAACAATACCAATTATTAATCTTATGTTTTGTAATAGAATTACAAACAAGAACTACTATCAAAGAAAAGATAGTAAAGAAAGATTTATACAAAAAGAAAAAGACATTTATAGCTAAATTCGTTGCAAGTCTTAGTTTGTTATCTTTATTAGCAACTGTAACAGGACTGTATGAAGCATTAAATGCTACATCAGGTGCTGATGCAAATGCGCTGACTATGATATCAGCTTTCTTCTTAGTTATATGCGTAGTATTAAGTATGTTTTACTTTGCTATGGATCCTAATGAAAAGTATTATGTTGGATAAAAAAGAGATTATATTAGTAACAACAGTGCTAACTATTTATTTAGTTAGTGCTGTACTGTTCTGTAATGATATGTATGTATTCAATGCAATACTAAATATATTTTAAAAGCCAACCTCTAATAAGATTATGTTGGGCACTGTAAAGTCAGTGATGTTAAGCAAACTAACAAGGTATGGTGTCATCATCGCGTGAATAAAACCTACTAAGACATCTAGCGCACCTTGTTTATTTTAAAAAATTAAACCTGATACAGCAGGTTTATAGAGGTTGTACGGTCCAAATTTACTCTATAAAATCTCAAGGGACCTATGCTGGTAACAATTCCAGACGCGGAGAGGTGATGAAACCTTGGACACTTAATTAATGTCTGTATGGGATTAAGCCGTGAAAGAATGAGGGCAGACTGTAGAAAAACTGCCCTCTTTTTTATTTATTAATTAAAATCAAAAATTATGTTACTTAAATTAATTTTCGCCCATCTCATAGGTATGGGCATTGTTGAACCTATGGAAGAACAAAATGACAATAGAGATTTATACTACCTATACGTAGTAAATCATGATACAGATAACTTATTTGTATTTGAACACTGTTATGAAGAAGAAATACTTGAATATATAGATTCAGGAGACTTTGAATATAATGAAGATATTCGTTATATTGATGGAGAGTTCGTATATCA
>Ga0070750_10000993_pt1 | contig 15894 bp, 19 predicted proteins | sample VirMetDEL_Nov_24_FD_77013 | JGI IMG/M metagenome (GOLD analysis project Ga0070750, IMG submission 77013) | Aqueous microbial communities from the Delaware River and Bay under freshwater to marine salinity gradient to study organic matter... | ecosystem: Environmental > Aquatic > Marine >...
ATAAGTGGGTTATCTTTCACTCCTGACTTTGCTTGGTTTAAAGACAGAACAACAGGGAATGGTCATAACTGGTTCGATAAGGTGCGTGGCGCAACAAACTACCTGCGGTCAGATACGACAGGCGTAGAAACAACGAACACAGAAACATTGGATTCGTTTACGTCTGATGGTGGTGTTGTAGGTAGTAGCGGGTTCGTTAATACAAATACAGATGACTACTGGTCTTTATGGCTCAAAGCTGACAACACAAGTGGCTCATCAAACACTGATGGCACGATTATATCGACAGTCGCAGCAAGTGATTTCTTTTCTATTGTTACTTATACAGGCAAAAACAGCGCGACTGAAACTATTGGTCATGGCTTAGGGAAAGTCCCTGATTTAATAATTGTTAAAGATAGAAGCAATACTGGTGGATGGACTGTTTATCATTCAAGCAATACAAGCGAACCTGCAACAGACTACTTGTTTTTAAATGACACCAACGCAACAGCCGATACACCGAATCCTTGGAATGATATAGCACCTGATGATAGCGTTTTTACGGTAGGTACAGGTAATGCGGTTAATGCAGCAGATACCTATGTAGCCTACTGTTTCGTGTTCGATACAACCGATGCCGCCTCACCGTTCACAGGCGGGAGTTACAGAGGCAATGGAGTAACCGATGGCACGTTTGTGCCTAGTGATGGATTGATTTTCTTTATGGCAAAAGAAACGACAGATATAAGTAATTGGCAAGTGCTAGACTCCGTAAGAAGCCCTTACAACGTAGCTGTCTCTAGACTTTTCCCAAACCTAGCTAATGTCGAAAGCACTAGCACCGATGCTATGGATTTTCTTTCTAACGGGGTAAAAATGAGAACAACAGATTCAAACATAAATGCTGATCAAACACTTATTTGGTGGGGAATCAAAAAGAACGGTGGACAACTATGGGCTTAACAACGAGGAATTAATATGAAATTTGGAAAGAACAGCAACGGCGAACCCACTGACATTGCACAAGACGGTCGTGCGATAACTCTCGATAACGGCGCACAAACGCAGCCGAATATATGGTCGCTATGGTCGCACGCGGAACTTGCTGCGATAGGTTACTACCCGATCAATTACATCAATAAAAAGCCCGATCAGTTCCACTCTGCAACATATGGGTGGGCGTTCGACGGCACACAGTTCACGCAAACGTACAGCGAAACATTAAAAGATGTTTCTGCGATACAGATGCGGGCACAGCAAAAAATAAATGCATGCAAACAACAAATCATACCTGCATCTGAAACAGCGCGACAAGTATGGCTGTCCTCAGGTGATGTCAAACAAAGTGTTTATCGAAAAAAAGATGATGAACTTGTTGCTTATCGCGCTGCGGTATCGCCCGTCGATTCTGATTATCCTTACGCGCTTGATCGTGCAACAAGAAAGGGCGTTACTGTTGCTGACGTAATGAACGAATGGGAAGCGATCATCGCATCAGCAAATGTGGTTGGCATTGCAATAGAGAGTGCATACGAGACAGCAAAAGATGCTTTAAACATTTTGGCGCTTAATGAAAATATAGAAGAATCTATCGCGCCTATTATGCAAGAATTTAATAGACAAATGATATTATTGAGCGGCGAACAATGGTCGGATGAAAATGGCACTTTATGGGAAATGACGGGGCTTCCTTCAGATATAACGATAACAGAAGTTATCCCAACGTAAGGAACAAAAATGGGTGATGAAACAATACTAAGTCGCGTACGCGATGAACGCCGCACAAGTCATCTTGAATTTGAAAACAAGATAATGAAGAAAGCATTTTGGCTGGGCGCTGCGGCGCTGTTAACTATCTTTGCCGCGGGTGGTAACTGGGCGATCAGTCAATGGCGCATCAATAATCTTACTGCTATTCAATCGGCGCACGCAGAAGAAAACGGCGCTTCTATCGATGAGATCAATGCGGATATAAATCATTTGAGAGAAAACAAGGTATCCAATAAAGAATTAGGGTTAACGTTAAAACCTATTCAACAGGATATAGAAACGACGCAAGAAGCAGTAAAGCGTATCGAGTCGAGCTTGTTTCGCTACACTGAACAACAACAGCGTGTAAACGATAAGATCTTAAAGGCACTTTCTCAACAACCTCATAATGGATCGCATACGCAATGAATCTAAACATAAAACATTTCAGCGAAAGCAAAGAGGATACGTTAGGTTTATTTTTTATTAATGATGCGTTTCGATGCTTCACTCTAGAAGATCAATTTCAAGCGGTTAAAGTTTCCGGCGAAACACGCATACCTTTAGGCGAATACAAAATTGAATTACGCAAAGAAGGCGGATTTCATAATCGATATTCGAGTAAGTTTCCAGACATGCATAAAGGCATGCTACAGATCATGGACGTTCCCGGATTCGAGTACGTCCTTATTCATGTTGGTAATGATGATGACGATACAGCAGGATGTATTTTGTTGGGCGATAGCTGTACGCAGAATGTTACACGTAAAGGATTTATAGGCTCGTCCGTTGCGGCCTATAAACGGGTATATGTAGAAATACTCGATGCAATGCAAAACGGAGAAGAAGTAACATTAACCATTGAGGAGATATCGTAATGAAATATATTTTATTCGCAGCTATGTTTTTATTCGCTGCTGCATGTCAAGCAGAAGAAAGCGTCGTCGCAGGCTTCAGTATCACAGATTGGATATTGACCTATTCAGGGGTCATCATTGCGGTTATGTATTTAGCAGATAAGATCGCAAAGCTAACGCCTAACAAAACAGATGATGCATGGGTTAATACGATGCGAAAATTATTGCGCATCGTTGGGCTATCATTTCCTGATGTAGATAAAGCAAAGGCAAAAAAGCCTGATACACCTACTGAATAGATGAAATTTTTAGCCCGACTTTTTGCCCTTCTTCAGCGTTTTATTAAGACGTATGAAGAGGGGCAAAAGAAACAGATAACGGACGCAGTACAAAAACAAACGGACACTCAAGCAGATGAATTGGAAAAGAAAGCAAAAGCAGTGCGCGATAGTAACGGCACTGCTGATGACAATTACCTGTAGCGGCTGCGCTGTACTTGCTGATGTTATCCCGCCCGTCGTATCTACAGTAGGAAGTTACTTCAGCTATGAAGCCGCAAACGTCGATCCTGTTGAGGTAACCACGATATCGAAGGATTGCTATATTAAAAAATATATCTCAGTTAATTGCGCATTACGTACCGCGATACGCGCAACAGAAGATGGCGAATCTTTACTGAAAAATATCAGCGACGAAAACAAACTCTATATGGAGATTTGCCCTAATGCTGTCAAGCCTGATCCTATTAGTTGCCATTAACACTTGGCATCAACCTTATGAATGCGTCATACTCGCAGACAATGGTCGGATAATATCGACCTCTTATGATACAGGGTATATGTCACTGTATGATATGATACAGCAGGCGAATGTAACCTTTAGATCAAAAGAAATTGCGCTGCATGCCTTATGGAAGGTGTACTCGCTGAAGATCAAAGAGCCAGATATCGCATGGTCGATTTTATTTAATGAATGCATGGGGAAAGAGCATGGCACTTGATATACTAGCAACAATTTACAGCGGACTTATAGGGAGAATGCACGGCGGATGGCTGCACCCTAAATGGCCGCGACTGCTGCGCGATATTTTGAAAATTACCCACGGATATGTTTTTGTTTTCGTCTTTTGGGAATGGATTAATTTTTCAACGGATGTAATAACGATCTTGCCGTTAGCGTTAGTCGGACCATTATTCTGGCTTGGAGAAAAACCCGGAGTAGGACATCCGTACGGGTTTCTTGCCGGCGGGTATGAGAAAAAATTTGAATACAAAGAATATACAGCAATATCCAATAACAAATCTTTTCCCGAAACATATGAGACTCTTTTATTCGTAAAGGATAAATTATGGACATCTATTTTTGTGAGAGGATTGATTTACGGCATCGCGGTGCCTGTCCTCATCAACGGTATTCAATTAGGGTATGGGCTATACGAGAACATTAGCGACTTAATGCAGGGCGGCGTATCCTCTGAATGTCTTCAACACATTGATTTCTTCTGGTGGCTTCTTCCATTAGCCTACGGAATAAGTAATTTTTTAAATTTCTTTTTACAATCAAAGATAGGCCACCTACCTAAAGTAGATGTACTTGGCCTTGGATTAGCAAGTCCGTGGAGCTGGAGCGAATTTAATCGGAATGCATTTTCGGTATTGATGCTGTTAATTATCGTAAACTATTGAAAAGGCGTATTATTTAATTAGTTGCAATGTGTATGCTGTTATCATAAACTGGCCGTTCTTCAGAAAGTAAGAGAAATATATTTTGGACTATTTATTTAAAACAGAACCATACGGCCATCAGCTTCATGCTTTTAATGAATCGCGGGCGCTGGAAAATTACGCTTTATTGTGGGAAATGGGTACCGGTAAAAGTAAGCTCATTATCGATACGGCAGCATGGCTACACTCGCAAGGTAAAATTCAATGCTTGTTAGTTATTGCACCTAAAGGCGTACATCGTAACTGGATAACAAAAGAAGTCCCGGTACATATACCAGATTGGATATCAACGACATGTTGTTATTGGGTATCTTCGCCACGCGCTGCTGAAAAGAAGATCATGGCAAAAGTATTTACAGACGATGCAACGAACTTGCGAATAATTAGCATCAACTATGATGCCTTAATTCAAAAGAAAGGGCGGCAGTTTATCGAAAAGGTCCTGCTGATGTTCAAGACATTAATGGTGCTGGATGAATCGCAGCGTATAAAAACCCCAGACGCAAAACGAACTACGGCATCTATCGCTTTAGGGAGGAAAGCAGCATACAAGAGGATACTATCTGGAACGCCGGTTCCTAAGAGCCCTCTGGATTTATTCTCCCAATATAAATTTCTTGATCCTACCATTTTAAAATGGACTACCTTTTCCGCCTTTAGGGCGCATCATGCAGTAGTGAGGGATCAATGGGATCCCCTAGTCATCCATATCATGAAACAGAATAATATGCGGCGCGCACCTATCCTGATTGCAGAGGATGAAAACGGCAGGCCCATGTATAGAAATATACCGGAACTTAAACAACGCATTGCGCCAATCACATCGATAGCACGAAAAGAGGATTGCCTAGATTTACCTGAAAAAGTATACCTGCAAATACCAGTTGAGCTAAGTGATGATCAACGTCGGGCATACCGATCTATGATCGAAGATGCTGTTGCAGATCTAAGAACAGATGTTGCAGATCAAAGTAAAATACCAGCCGACCCTGTTGCTGCATTCGAGTATTTGTTAGGGCTTGACGGATCAGGAGTAGTGAAAGCAGCGAACGGAATGGTAAAGCAATTACGTTTACAGCAGATCATAGGCGGCTATCCAACGGATGGAGAAGACGAGATTGTCCCATTCGATAAGATACCTAAGATGGATAAACTAATCGAAACAATAAAATTCGATATTGATCCTGATGCAAGTATTATTATATGGTCGTGTTTTCGGGCGGAGATTCGGGGCATCGTAGAAAGGCTGAACAAAGAATTTCCGTCAGCAGGGGTTGTCGAGTATCATGGCAGCATTTCAGATGATGATCGCGCAGAAGCGATAGACTCATTTCAGAATAAAAAAGCCCGGTTCTTTGTCGGACAACAGCATGCGGGCGGTTTAGGCATCACCCTAACTGCAGCAACCTATGTTTTTTACTATACCAATAATCGATCGGGGGAAGACAGGCAACAAAGCGAAGATCGAGCACACCGAATCGGACAAGAAGAAAAAGTAACTATTGTCGATTTTATCGCAGAGGATACTATCGATAGTAAAATACTTGCAGAACACGAACTCAAAAGGGAGCTATCAGAGGAAATAATGTCATGACAGTATATGTACCGCAAGAACCAACACGCTATGTAAACGGCGAACAAGAACCTATGTTTGATCTTACGCCGGCATCCGAATATGGGGATATAAATATATTGCTGAACAGTGGACAGGTAATGTTAAACACAGCGCCTATGATACAGAAATTGCGTACCGAGATGCGCGAGTACAGCGATGAGGACTATATATTGGCAATCGGGGATCCTTCGGCACTTGCTGCTGTTGTCGCTGTCGCTGCCATGTATAACAACGGCAAATTTAAACTTTTAAAATGGGATAGGAAAATGCGAAAGTATCTTCCCATTAACATCAACCTTAATACGGGAGGGTACGAAGATGAACGCCACGTTTGAAGAAGATGCGGACAGCAATGTAGAGGGATTAACTTCTCAGATATTAGAAGATATGTCTGAATTGATTAAACGGCATATTGTTTTGACGCAAGAAATAAACGATGCAGAAGCGGCATTAAAGCTGATGAAAAAAGAGCGAACGATTATCGAAGAGGATAAATTGATCACTCTGATGGATACAGCAGGGGTTGCTTTTATACGCGCAAGCGATGGCAGCGAGCTAAAAGTAAAAGAACAGCTATTTGCCTCGATCAAGGCTCAGAATAAAGTTGAAGCCGGCGAATGGCTGATCAATAATGGGCAAGGGTCATTAGTGCAAGAAACGGTATCGATGACATTCGAGAAAGGCGAGGAAGAAAAGGTCCACGCATTAGTCAATACTATCGAACAGCAGGGGTTTAAGCCCTCAGTAGAGGCCTCCATGAATACTGCATCCGTTAAAGCAGCGATTAAAGAATTACTGACGCAGGGCATAGATGTGCCAATGGAATTATTCGGCGCCTTTCAGAAAAGAGTGGTGACGATTAAACAGCCTTGATGTGTACGGGCTTTAAACAAGTACGCAATTTATCTATGTTGGAGATACAACGATGGAAAATAAGATAGCAAAGAAAGAAAACACCGAACTTGCAGCAATGGGTTCATTTGAACAAGACGCAGATTCTGGATTTGAAGAAGCGAGTAAAGACGATTATGCATTACCGTTTTTAAAGCTACTGCAAAAAATGAATCCTGAAGTTGATGATAGTGACGGCGCATACGTTGAAGGCGCAAAACCGGGCATGTATATGGATAGCGTTAGCAATGCGCTGTACGCACAGCCTATTGTTATACCCGTACATTTTACTAAATCTGTTTTGATGTTTATTCCCAGAAAAGACGGCGGCGGATTTCAAGGTGAGATCAGCGTGCAAGAAGCTGAAAAACTGCTGGGAATTAAATCAATGCGGGATGCAGAACGTAATAACGACGGGCATATAATGCATCCTACGGAAAATTGGCAACTGGTCGAAACAGCAACGCATTATGTACTGTACGAAGCAGCACCGGGATCGTGGGTACCTAGTGTGGTCGCATTATCGAGTACCCAGCTTAAACATTCCCGCAAATGGATGACTGCTATGCAGCAACTGAAGTTTGATCGTGCTGACGGTACGGGTAAATTTACACCTCCAATGTGGGCTTCTATTTATCAACTAGGATCGAAGCAAGATTCAAATGATAAAGGAACATGGTCTGCACTTACGTTTACTCGTATAGGCACGCCAGAAGATGCGAGCGTCATTGCCCAAGCAAAGGCATTCCGGGAAGCCATCGTTTCAGGTACTGCGGAAGTTAAGCATGAAAGCGCGGAACCTGCGCCGACTGAAGAAGAAGTAGGCTTCTAAAAAGCTAATCACAAAGAAAAAATAAGTTAATTTATAGCGGGGCAATCGTCCCGCTATTTTTAAAGGGGCACGACATGCATAAAAGATTTGCAGCCCTGTTTTCTGGATTATTGCGCGCTTACGGAACGTTCAGAATAGAGCAGGGGAAAAGTGAAGGTAAGGTTAAAGGATTTGCGGAGACTAAGAATGAAGACGTAACAGAACAGCATTACACAGACCACCTTTCTGGAGTTAAGTCTCTAGGGATTATCCCGGTAGATGAAAAAGGAATGGTCACCTTCGCAGAAATAGATATTGATGATTACAATCTTGATATAAAACATCTCGCGAAGCGATTAAGGCAGACGCCTTTCGTGGTGCTCAGAACTAAATCAGGCGGCGCACATGTGGCGGTATTTTTTAATACGCCAACGGAAGCAAGAAAGGTAAGAAAGAAATTAACGACGATAGCAGCAGCACTAGGGTATAAAGGATGCGAGATATTCCCTAAACAGAATATTATTGAAGAAGGTCAAATTGGTAACTGGATCAATCTTCCATACTTTGATTCAGAGTATACAACGAGATACGCCATCAGCCCTGAAGGGGTAGCCTATTCTTTAGAAGAGTTCTTAGATGTAGCGGAGAAAAAGAAAACAGATGCGGATGCCTTTTTTAAGATTGAATTACAAAAAGGGGAATTCAGCGACGCGCCACCCTGCCTTGAAACATTAACCGCGAACGGGTTTCCTCAAGGCAGCATGAACAATGCCTTGTTTGATATGGGGGTATACGCGAAAAAGAAATTCCCGGAGGATTATGAAAAAGTAGTCCGCGAATATAACGAACGGTTCATGGGACCGGGTTCTCCAAAAGAAGTAGCCAATATAATTAGTGCGCTTACTAAGCAGACCTATATTTATATGTGCGATCAGGCGCCTATAAATCAATACTGTAATAAGCGTACCTGCATGGCGCGCAAGTATGGCATAGGACCTTCTCATACTGATATTGATCTGGGATTTAAAATACTATCCGTCGAATGTCTGGAAGCAGGGAGTAATCTATGGCGCATAGATATTGAACGCGGGGAAGAAAATTACACTATGGAATTGGAGACGGAAGATCTAACCACGCAACCACGATTCAGAAATAAATGCGTGGATACATTCAGATATTTTCCTCCCATGATGAAGCCTAATGAATGGGTTAAATTTGTTAATGAAGTCACTGAGATGGCGATACGGGTTAAAGCGCCAAAAGATGCTCACCCGGATAGTCAGTTATTAACCCTAGTAGAGAAGTTTTGTTTAGAACGCGGACTTGGAAAAGAGGTGGAAGGATTATTGATGGGAAATCCTTGGCACGATGATGGGCGCACCTATTTCAGAAGTGCTGATCTATTGCAATACATGCAGTCGAATGCTGTAAAGGTACAGAAGCATAAAATGTTTCAATTACTGCGTAGCGAATACGATCTCCAACATAAGCAGATCAACTGTAAAGGCAAAAACTTTAATGCATGGTCGCTACCCAGTTTCCTAGATCAAGAAGAAGACTTATCTATCCCGAGCATAGGTAACAATGAGGCGAAGTTCTGATGAAGAAATGTATTATATATGCAAGAACATCAACAAAAAGACAGAGGTCTATTCCTGATCAAGTAAGAGTATGTAAAGAGTATGCGACAAAAAATAAACTTACTGTATCAAATATATTTTCAGATAACGGTATCAGCGGAGCACATTTAAAAAGAGAGGGTTATCAGGCATTATTGAAAGCAGAAGGGCATGGCATTGTACTCTGCGAAGATGTGTCGCGCTTATGGCGTAATAGTGCCGCCCAGAATTTACAGATAAAAAAATGGGCTGATCAAGGCGTTTTATTGATAGAAGTAAATGAGGATGTAAATAAAGAATTAATAACAGAGCGCGGCATTATCAATCAAAAATATCGCGATATTATAGGCAAATACTGCAAAAGAACTTTAGTCGGTAAAGCGATATCAGGTAAATGGACAGGTGGAAACCCAGCGTATGGTTATCGTATGCGGTATAATTTTGTTGAAGACGAGATTGGACAAACACGCAGAGAAAACGAAGGCTTAGAAATAATAAGGCATGAGGCAGACGTTGTTAAATTAATTTTTAAGCGTTATGCCGAAGGAGAATCAACAGTAAAGATATGCTCTTTACTAAATGAACTTGGTTATGCTACGCCGCATAAAAAAGATAGTTGGATTCCGACAACATTAAATGGCAGTGCATTAAATAACACCGGTATACTCAACAATCATATATATATCGGGCAACAAATATATAACAAAAATAAAAGCATTCCGCATCCTAATACAAGCAAAAGAAAGGTTGTACCTAATAACAGAGAAGAATGGGTGATATTTCGCCATGACGAACTAAGAATAATTGACGACAGAACTTGGGAAATAGTTAAACGAATACAAGACGCCAAAAGATTAGTTCAGAATCACCGTATATCTCGTTACACACTGCGTAGGATTCATAATGAACTTTAACGATGCAACATTGATCTATGGTGGTCCGGGAACGGGCAAGACCACCCGACTGCTTGAGATTGTCGAAAAAGAAATTGAAAACGGAACGCCAGCTTCCCTGATCGCCTATGTATCTTTTACAAAGAAAGCGACGGAAGAAGCCAAGATGCGCGCCGCAGAAAAGTTCAGTCTAGAAAAAGAAGATCTAAACGGTTTTCGTACAATACATTCTCTCGCATACAATAGCCTAGGCATTACTCACAACATGGTAATGCAGAAAGAGGATATGAATGAAATCGGCAGCGCTCTGGGATTAACCTTTACTAAGCGAACTTTAGAAGAAGGATTTATCCCGGCAGCTCGGGAAGGAGATAAATTTTCTTCCTTGAATGATTTTGCGCGAAGCAGAACATTACCTTTCGACGAGGTATGGGATAAATTTGGGCGGGATGTTAACAAATGGGCATTTAAACAATACTGCGAAACATTGCGTCAATATAAACAGGATAATAATAAGCTTGACTATACCGATTTCTTACATAAGTATTTAACCGATGCAGGGGTAACGCCCTACCATGTGGCAATCATAGATGAAGCTCAAGATTTATCGACGCTGCAATGGCGGGTGGTACAAAAAGCATTTTCTAATTGCGACAGGGTATATATTGGCGGCGATGACGATCAGTCTATTAATACATGGGCAGGTGCTGATCCCACTATCTTTTTAAACATTCAAGGGAAGAAGGAAATACTGAAGCACAGCCACCGACTTCCTGAAAGTGTATTTAATGTAGGCATAGATATCGTCAACAAGATCAAGGTGCGCCAACCTAAAGATTACGAGCACACCGGGAAGCATGGGCATGTGCATTTTATATCAGACGCCTCGTATGCTGATATCGCGAATGGGGAATGGCTGCTACTGGCACGCAATCATTATATGCTGGCACCGCTGATTGAATTAGTTAAGATGCGGGGAATTAGTTACACCTCCAGAAATGGCGTCAGCGTCAATCAGGATCACGTAGCCGCGATCAAACACTGGGAACGGTTACGCAAAGGGGCTGAGCTTTTAGGGAGCGATATTAGGCACCTTTTTGGTTATAAGCATAACAAGTGCCCACGAGTCGCAGATGAGTCCCTATATACGGCCCACGAGCTTGAATTGGATGTATCGAAGATATGGCACGATGCGTTAACCCGTATCCCGGTGGCGGTACGCAGCTACTATCTATCCATATTAAAGCAGGGAAACAAGCTGGATGAGCCTCCACGAGTGGCTATCAGCACGATACACGGGGCAAAGGGAGGGGAGGCGGATAATGTCCTGCTCTGCACCGATATGAGCAAAAACAACCAGTTAGGATACGAACAACAGCCTGATTTCGAGCACCGGGTATGGTATGTAGGCGCAACGCGGGCAAAAGAGGCGCTCCATATCGTCGGTCCGCACGGGATACGCTCCTATCCAGTACCTTTGAATTAATGCTTGCATTCCATATAAATGTGTTCTATTATTCAATCTAGCAGTAACAAAACACATAGAAAGCGGAGAAATATTATGAACGACACAATTAAAGCAGCAATAGGTAATGTTACGCCATCGCAAGAACAACAGACGTTTCTTGAATGGGTTCTCGATGGTCAAGGCAACACGATATTGAAAGCAGTAGCGGGTGCAGGTAAAACCTTTACATTACGCCTTGCTACCCAAGTTATTAAACAAGCAAATCCACGCGCATCAATTCAGGTCTTAGTATTTGCTAAAAAGAATGCTGATGAAATGAAGGGTACTTTTCCTGAAGGCGTTATCACTAGCACATTACACAGTGCATGGTTCGGCGCGTATAGAAAATTCGCAGGCAACGTACAAGTCGATGATAAGAAGATCTGGAACATGCTGGATCTTGTACTTTCTAAGAAGTACAGCGAGGCCGAACAATCTGTTAAAAAACAAATGTACGGTGCTTTTATTAAAAAGATTATCGGTTATGCAAAAGCAGAAGGCGTAGGCTATCTTTGCACAGATGATACCGGTACATGGGAAGCGTTAATTGGTTTTCATGGTGCTACCTTAGATACTAAAGGCGCATCCTATTCTGAAGCAATCGAAATTGCCCGCGAAGTATTAGCGGCATCGATCACAAACAAGCAGGTTATCGATTATGATGACATGTTATTTATGCCTTTAGTATACGACGTTACGACGTGGCAGAAAGATTGGATCTTCATCGATGAAGCACAAGATACCAATCCGGTACAGCGCGCATTGGTTAAGAGGATGATGAAACGTGCGGGTCGATTGGTGGCAGTAGGTGATCCTAGACAAGCGATCTTTGGTTTTCGCGGTGCAACTGCTGACGCCCTAGATCAGATTCAAGTATCACATAACGCTTCTGTATCGCCTTTAAGCGTTACTTTTAGAAATCCAACATCTGTTGTTGCATTAGCTCAAGAAATTGTAGGTAACGCAATACAGGCTATGCCAAATGCTATTGAAGGCGAAGTTAATGATTACAGCGAACTTCCTGTCGATATCTTGACGCCTGCTGATGTTATCCTATGCAGAAACACAGCGCCTTTGGTTAAAGCAGCATACCAGTTAATTATGAACGGTATCGGCTGCAAAATATTAGGTCGCGATATAGGCGCAGGATTGGTAAAATTGATCGAGAAGATGAAAGCGAAAGGCATCGAAGCACTGATTGAAAAATTAGGTGCATGGAAAGATCGGGAAGTAGCCCGAGCACAGGCAAAGGATGAAGATTCATTAATTCAAATGATTGATGATAAATACGAATCTATCATGGCAATTATCGATATCTTGGCTGAAAATGAACGCACCATCCCTGCTTTAATCAGCAAGATTAATGGCATGTTTTCTGATGATGCAAATGGCGGCAAGCTGATCACATTAGCGACCGTTCATAAATCTAAAGGTCTTGAATGGGATAATGTCTTTATCATTCGCCCAGACTTGATGCCTAGCAAATGGGCGAAGCAGCAGTGGATGCAAGAACAGGAAGCAAATATCCAGTATGTTGCTTACACGCGCGCCATGAAGACGCTTAACTTTGTTACAGCTATAGAGGATTAATAGGCAAGGTTGAAAAACCTTCCGCGCCGTTGCCCTTGCGGTGCCGATACAAGGGCGATTTATTACACCTAACTTTGGAGATATAAAATGCATACAGTAATGAAACAAATGAGAACGGAAACCGCGCATCGACTTATGGACTACGCTGGTAAATGTGCGCACTTACATGGGCATAGTTATCTATGGAAAGTTACTGCCACGGCAGACAAGCTGACTGCCAACGGCCTTGTACTCGATTTTAAAGATCTTAAAAAAGCAATGGAAGAAGTGCTGGAGCCATTAGACCATGCGCTTGTTCTAAATATATATGACCCTATTGCCACAGCAATTTCTGGGGAGAAAGCAACGGATGGCAGCATACAGCGGGTACATTTAAAAGAATGGAACCCAACTGCAGAGAACTTTGCGGAATGGGCAAGTTCGGAAATACAGTTACGCCTTCCAACAGATATAACCGTCGTCAAGGTGGTAGTATTCGAAACAGAAACATGTTGCGCGGAATGGAACTCGTCTGAAAATGAAATAGCGACATTGAATGCGAGAATTTCCCTGCTCGAAGAGGAACTGTAAATGTTTGGGCAGAACAAAATAGAAAATCAGGTGGACGAGGAGATCCTTGCCGTCAATAGTATCTTTTATACTATCCAAGGTGAGGGACCTTTTGCCGGGTGGCCCGCGACGTTTATACGCCTCGCCGGGTGTAATTTAAAATGCTATTTCTGCGATACTGAATTCGAAAAACGCACCGCAATGAAGCTCAGTGAAGTTCTTGCGCGAGTGCTGGAAGAACCAGCCTCCCTCGTTGTTATTACTGGTGGCGAGCCGTTTAGGCAGAACATAGTCCCTCTTTGCTCCTCCCTTCATGAACTTGGTATTACCGTTCAGGTGGAAACTGCGGGTACTTTGTCTCTGGCCGGATTTGATTGGCAGAACATACATGTCGTAGTTAGCCCCAAGACTCCAAAAGTTCATGAGGATATGAAGTATGCGGATGCTTGGAAATACTTAACGCATCCTTCCTTCATAGATGACGCAGACGGCTTACCTTTGATGAATACCCAGCGAGCCGGGAACACCGCCCGTATTGCTCGGCCATTAAATGAGGCTCCTATTTACGTCCAGCCGCTAGACTTTCATGAGGATAAAGATCTATCAACCCGGTCTATGGAAGCAGCGCGGGACATATCTTTAAAGTACGGGTATAGGGTCAGTTTACAAACGCATAAAATACTAGGGGTAGAGTAAATGGAAAAGACAGTACTAGATAACCGGGACATACATGAACGCGCGATTGCCGTGGCGTTAAATATAACCAAGGACCTTGGCACCTCCCTTGCTGACAATGAGTCCATAAAAATATACGGGGTTCCTCGCGGTGGTATTGCTGCTGCCTATGCCGTAGCAAAATATCTTCCCAGTTCATTACTAGTGGATAGGCCAGAGCAGGCGCATGTCATTATCGACGATATAACCGATTCAGGGAAAACTCGATTGTATTTTGAAAGGTGTTTCCCGGCGGCAAAGTTCTATGCTCTCGTCGGCAAGAATGATCCTGATGACTGGTATGTTTTTCCGTGGGAGGTATCCCTTAAAGGGAATGATGAAAGCGCGGATGACATCCCGGTACGGCTTCTCGAATATATAGGGGAAGATCCTTCGCGGGGAGGATTGCTAGAAACTCCCAAACGGTTTTTAAAAGCATGGGAATTCTACAGCAGTGGTTATAGCGAAGATCCCAAGTCCGTTTTAAAAGTATTCGAGGATGGCGCAGAAGATTATGATGAGATGGTATTGGTTAAAGATATCCCGGTCTATAGTCATTGCGAGCATCACCTAGCACCTTTTTTCGGGGTTGCTCATGTGGCCTATATACCGAACGGAAAGATCGTTGGACTGAGCAAATTAAGTCGGCTAGTGGATATCTATTCGCATCGCCTACAGGTTCAGGAAAGGCTGACCAGCCAGATCGCTACTGCATTATGGGATTGTCTCGAACCGAAAGGAAGCGCTGTTATTTTAGAGTGCCGTCACATGTGCATGGAAAGTCGCGGCATACAGCGACAGGGCAGTGCTACCATTACGTCCAGCATGAAAGGCGTTTTCATGGAGCAAGGGAAAGCAAGAAGCGAAATGCTAGCCCTCATGAAATGAGCCAGACAAAGAAGCAGTCATTAACAGAAGCGACCGTCAACCAAGTGATCGCATTCATGGTCTCGTGGGTAGCTATGGTGTACTTTGTCGCTCCATACTGGGACTTGGAAACAAATCAGCAAGACAATTTTATGATCACAGTATTCTTTTCGGTATTGAGCATTATCCGAAGTTACTGCGTACGGCGGTTCTATAATTGGAAGCACGCAACAATAACCTAAATAAAGGAGAGGCAAGATGAAAAAACCTTACCGGGAAGGTACCTCGCTGGAGCATATCATTACCGACGGATGGTCCCGCGGTTTTGATCCTTCCCAATGCCGCGCCGAAGCAGCTATCATGGGATACAAAGTATCCCTGAAAAAAATAACCACCCAGTGGAAAGAACTGGACAACCAGTTACATGGTGATTCTACAATAACCTAAATAAAGGAGAGGCAAGATGGACAAAGCAATCGTAATATACTCCGGCGGCATGGATTCCTATACCCTGCTATGCCAAACG
>Ga0070750_10000994_pt1 | contig 15889 bp, 22 predicted proteins | sample VirMetDEL_Nov_24_FD_77013 | JGI IMG/M metagenome (GOLD analysis project Ga0070750, IMG submission 77013) | Aqueous microbial communities from the Delaware River and Bay under freshwater to marine salinity gradient to study organic matter... | ecosystem: Environmental > Aquatic > Marine >...
TAATCTTGAGGATGCCATTGCCCAAAAGATGATTTTTAATAAAACGAGATCCTACCGACATGGGAACAAAATATGTTGAGAACCTCACAACCAACCAGGAGTATAAGACTATGGACTATACACCATACGGACCTGAATGGGTCAAAGAAGTCAAAAAGATGAACAAAGACTCGCTTGTGGAAATGTTGAAAGGAGCATTGATCACAAACGAAAACCTCAAAGCAGAGGTGCGCGATATCCAGGAGGCTGCTGATACTGTTGATACAGATGCGGACTCACAAAAAAAAGGATACTATTGGGAACAGCACTTTAGTGGGTGGCATAAACTAAAAAAATGGGCAATTCCAGTAGGCCATAAAGCTAGTCCAAATATCCCAAATGGTAAGCAATCATGAAAAAACCAATTAAGAAAACATCAGCATTCTACCTCCTCAAAACATTCATGATGAAAAAAACTCTTTCTGACTGTTTAAAGAGAAAAGAATGCCCATACTACGCTAAAATCAAGAAGTTTATTAAAATAAGCTGTGAGATTATATCATATTGCTGCATAGGGTGGATGAAAAGACATGATAGACAGATTGTAATTGTAATCAATTGGATGGCTGGTATAGGTTGGATAGTGGTTCTGTTTTATGTTTTAATTAATGAGGGGTGTGTATGAGTTATGTAATGGCAGCTGATGCTCTTTTGATGGCAATCGAAGAACTGGAAATTTTGAAAGAAGAAAATAATAAAATTGAAGACGGTTTAGATTATATCATCCATGATATCCGAAAATCATTGAAATTAGTGGCTTTAATTCATCAAATAACTGAGGGAAAATTATGAAAATGATTGTGGTAGGGAATGGAATGGTATCAAAGCCTCAAGGCTATCTAATTGATAAATTCGATACCGTAATACGCCTAAGTCGTTATAAAATAAAGGGATATGAATGTTTAATAGGAACAAAAACAGATATACACGTAGTAGCCAGAGTGGAAAATTCAGATCCATCAAACAAGATATGGATAGGAAACCCTTTAGGATTATCCTCTACCCCACAAAAGACGATATCGGAGGCTTACCCAAATGGATATGTGATAAACAATCGAATGCAGCAAATATATCAAGAAACGGGTATGAGTGATGGTGAACATCCAACACTTGGGCTGCTGGCTATTTTCATGGCGTTGGAGCATGGAAAGTATTTTTATGATCTACCTATAACCATAACCGCTTTAGATTTTATGCAGCTAGATTGGCCCAGTTACTACTACGACCTAACCCCAAGAAAAAGGATATGCCCCCATCACAACATGAGTAAGGAAAGAATGGTAGTGAAAGAGTTGATGCAAAAGGGGCTTGTGAAGTTACTGCTAAAAGAAGATATCATTAATCTCGACGATAATGCTCCACCAGTAATTTGCCCTTGCATAAAGAATTCAAATGAAAAAGTTTTATGAAAAAACGCATCCTAAAGCTCCTACGAAAAGAAGCAATTCGTCATGCAGAGGAAATTGACCGACTGGACGAAATAAAACACATCTTTGATGTCCTAGTTGCCAACTATTACAAAATACCCCGCCGGGAAAGGGGAAAATACAGATTAGCATTGGAGGAATTGAATGAAGATTGTAAATAGAAATGAATTTCTTAAATTGCCTCCCGGTACAATAGCTATGAAATACCAACCCTGTGTATTTGGTGAAATCTTTATAAAAGAAGAAACTATAGGAGAAAGTGGGGATTTTTTTCTTCAATATCCACTTACTTGTACACAAAGTGAGACTACTGTGGAGGAGGTTGGTTTGCTTTTTGATGCACAAGAAAACAAAACTTCGCTTAAAATGGATTTTGATTGTTCGCAAAGGGATGGGTGTTTTGACGAAAAGCAGCTATTTGCCGTTTATGAAAAGACTGATTTAGAAGGGTTGATCAAAAGATTAAATGATTGTCTGGTTTGTTAAAAATTTTAGAGAAATGCAAAATAAGAAGATTGAGAATATCCCAATCTTAATTCCAGGCTGCCCATATATTTGGTTAATTAAACAGGAGAAATGATGATTCATGTTGCGAAGGTGAAGTGTTTTATTGATGAGGATGTTCTTGTGCAGTTTTTTGAGGATGGGGGCACTAGGGTATTGTGTCATGACGTTCAAACGTGTAAAATTTGTCCTTATAAAGTTGATTATAAGGTTGAATTTAGATTTGGGAGGAAGGTAGCACTTGACAATGCCTCCTGAATAATTGTACCTTCAAAAAAAGACATTATAGTACTCTTTCGAGGAAGCTCGGTCCCCCAAGTACCGGGCTTTTTTATCGGTAACACCCAATCTATTAATATTTTATTAACAATTTGTTAACATTGTTGTTGACTATGTTGATAGAATACTGTATTATATGGGTATGGTAACTGGTCGCCCAACTAAATACGGTCCACACATAATCCAAAAAGCGCAAGAATATTTCCAAAAATGGGAACCGTATTACGAATGTCCTGTTGAAAAACAAGATAAAAACGGCAATGTCACCACAGAAATGAAAAGAGTACCAAACGGTGCTCCAACAGCTTTACGACTTGCCGACCATCTTGGCATAAACCGTTGTACCGTCTTCGATTGGGAGAATAAATATAAGCAGTTTTCCGACTGTATAAAAGAAGGAACTAAAAAATGCTTCAGAACTGGCATGTATGAAAATGGCCTAACTGGCGAATGGAGTGCTGCAATGGCCATATTTTTAGGGAAAAACCTGCTTGGCATGTCAGACAAGAAAGAGGTCATGGGAGCAGGCGGAGGACCGTTAGTCGTAACTCTAAGTAAAGAAGATGAGGATATTTAGACTTAATGGCCGCTTTTAAACTAACTGAGAAACAGCAGGAAGCCAACAAAACGGTGTTTTCGAGTGGCGCAGAGCATGTACTCCTCGAGGGTGGTTCAAGGTCGGCTAAAACTTTCTTAATTCTGCGAAATATTGTACTTAGATCGCAAAAAGCCCCTAAATCACGTCATGCAGTATTAAGATTCAGATTTACTGATGTGAAATCCTCCGTGGTTTTCGATACGTTCCCCAAAGTAATGGATTTGGCTTATCCGGGCTTAAAATACACCATTAACAAAACAGATTGGTTCTGCCGATTTGAGAATATGTCAGAGATTTGGTTCGGTGGTTTGGATGATAAAGAGCGCACAGAGAAGATTTTGGGCAAAGAGTATGCTACTACATTTTTGAATGAATGCAGTCAGATATCCAATGAAGCCAGACAAATGGTAGATACGCGCCGCGCCCAAAAGGTTTCGCAAGTAGTGAAGGGTTTACCCGACAAGGAATTACCGCTCAGGGCATATTACGATTGTAACCCTCCTTCTAAAGCTCACTGGTGTTATAAGTTGTTTCACGGGAAGCAGGATCCAGACAGCAAGACACCGCTTAAAAGCCCCGATAATTACGTGTTTATGAAGATTAATCCAGCTGACAATCAGGATAACTTACCACAAACTTATCTTAAATCTCTAGAAAATATGTCATCCAGGTACAAAAAAAGATTTTGGTACGGAGAGTATGCAGATGAAAATCCTAATCAGTTGTTTTCCGACGTGTCCATCGACCAGTACCGTGTCACTGATGGCGCAGTACCCGAATTTGTCCGGGTGGTTGTTTCTGTTGACCCTTCCGGGTCTGGGGACGTTGATAATATTCATAACGATGCTATAGGGATAACAGGGGTCGGGTTGGGGATAGATGGTAATGCGTATTTGCTTGAAGATAACACCGTAAAGGTCGGCCCTGCCACATGGGGCAAAATAGCCACTGATACATATGATAGGCTTGGTGCTGATGTCATTGTCGGTGAGAAAAATTATGGTGGAGAGATGGTGAATTTTACTATCCAAACAGCCCGCCCCAATACCCCTTTTAAGTTTGTAACGGCCACTAGGGGTAAGGCAGTGAGAGCGGAGCCTATCGCCGCCCTTTATGAACAGGGAAGAGTCCGTCATGTGGGCTATTTCCCTGATTTAGAGGATGAATTGCAAGGTTTTAGTACTATCGGGTATCTGGGCGAAAGTAGTCCAAACCGAGCTGATGCTTTAATATGGGCTATAGCAGAGTTGTTCCCCAATATTGTAGCTAAACCCGAAGAGCCTGAAGAATACTACGAGGAAACTGTAACTAGTTGGGAGGCTGTATAATGCCGTGTAAAAGTGGAAAAAAGGGCCGTAAAGGCGGAAAAAAGAAATAATGGAAGAGATAGAAACCAAAAAGGGTAAAGACAAGATAATAGCCAAGTTCGAGAAGGACTTTAAGTCCATGCAGAACAAGTGGTCTAAGCTTCATAGAAAACACGAAAGTGATATAAAGTTCATATGGTTTGGTGATCAATGGGACTCAACGGCTTTAGAAGAACGAACAAAAGGTAAGGCTTCAAACGGTTCTCCATTACCGCCAAGGCCGACGAATGTCTTTAATATCGTCAAACCTTTCATCATTAAGGTGGTTAATGGCGTAAAAAAGATGAAACCCACACTAAGGGTAATGCCTTGTGATGGAGCATCAGATAAAGTATTAGCTGATGTTCGGCGTGGTGTCATAAGAAGTATAGAGCGCAATACTGGTGCTGTACCATCTAGGTTAAATGCACTAAATGATGCTGTTTCAGCTGGATACGGCTTTTATCGTTTTGTGACGGAATATTCTGATCCAATGAGCATGGACCAGGACATTAAGTATAAAGACGTTGAAGATGCTACGACAGTATTATGGGATGATGGCGATACTTCAATCGATGGCTCAGATTGTAAAAAAGTTGTAGTGCAAGAGCGCATCACAAAAGAGGAGTTTAAAGCCGAAACTGGTAAAGATTGGGAAGATGTCTATCACAATGTTCAGGGTGATGGTGTTAAAATTTCTGATGCATGGGGTTCTGAATCAGGGCCAACAATATCAGAGTATTTTTATATCGAGGAAAAACCCGAGAAATTAGTTCAACTGGCTCCCGAATTCGCCCAACAAGTGGGAAAGAAGACCATTTATTATAGTGACCTTGTAAAGCTTTCTGAACAAAATGGTATTAAGCCAGAGTTTATGATAGCTACGTATGAGGATGGGGGATATGTCCAAAGGGAGACTACCACAAGGCAAGTGTGGTGGTGTAAACTAGCTGGTAAGGAGTTGTTGAAAAAAGAGCGTTGGCCTGGATATTGGATACCTGTTTTTAAAGTCGATGGTAGAAAGAAGGCTATCGGTGGGGAAATCCGCATGGATGGGCTTGGAAATGACGCTAAGGGTAGCCAAAAATCATACAATTATGCGAGAAACAACCAATTGGAGAGGATGGGCATGGTTACCAAGGCTGCTCATTACACTCCTGTTCATGGGATACCGGAAAATAAGAAGTACAAGTGGGAATCATCTAACACCCGCAATTGGGCCACACTTGAGTATAACGCTTATGATGACCAAGGGCGACCGATTCCTGCACCACAGCGACCACCTACAGTTCAAGTGGATCCCGGTTTGGCTAATGAGGCTAATCTGGCTAGTGAGGAAATTAAAGCCACAATGGGTATTTATGGTGCTTTCGTTGGTGATACTACAGGAAATCGGTCAGGGAGAGCTGTTCTAGCTGAAGCGGAAGAGAGTGCGGATACGGTATTTGATTTTGCTAATAATCTTGCGAATGTGATGACTCATGAGGGACGGGTAGTAAATGAGCTTATCCCAAAGATATTCAATACGCCTCGTCAGGTCAGGATGGTTGGTGAAGATGACGCTGAAAAGGTGATATGGATTAATCAGAAGGCACAGAATGAAAAGGGTGAAGAGTATTACTATGACATGAATCAAGGTAAATTTGATGTAACTGTTGAGATGGGTCCATCAGATGCTACCAAACGCGTTGAGACCAGAGAGGGAATGGAAGTCTTTATCAAGGCTTTACCTGAATTTGCTAGTTCTTTCGGTGATTTATACGCAAAGGAACAGGATTGGCGTAATGCTGATCAAATTGCTGAACGTGTGAAGAAAATGATAAAACTGCAATATCCAGGATTAGTTGATGATGACGAAGAAGATGAAAAAGAACCACCTCCAGAGTTAATTGAAGCACAACAGGCGATTGACGAGATGAATCAGCAGTTGCAGGTGGTGACACAGGAGAATGAACAGTTAAAGACTGATAAGCGTATTGAGGCCATGAAAGTACAGATAGAAGAATTCAAGGCTAAAACAGAGCGTATGAAGGCTATTTCGGCGGCTCAAAGTGATGCTGCTAAACTCGAAGTTGAGTTAGAAAAGGCTGAAATGAGTACTGAAGTAGACCTTTTAAAGATTAAATCTCAAGACGAGAAAGTTGATATTGATGCAGCCATAAAGGAACGTGGTCTGCAAGTACAAGAAATGCAAAAGAATTTGAGTGATGAGACACGTAAAAACTCAGGGCAAACCGAAGCCTCCGATTCGGGTAATTAATCGTGGAGACAACCATGGACGAAACAACAATTCCAGAAGGCACTGAAAATATACAAGACCAGGAGGTAACACAAGACGTTACTCCCGAGGAACAACCCAGTGCGGATAATGGACAACAGGCCGAACCGCAAGGAGAGGCCAACAAGGGATTTAGTGGAAAGATACCTTATGAGAGGTTTCAGCAAGTAAACACTCAAAAGAACACCTTGAAAACTGAAAATGAACAGTTGAAACAGGCGTTGCAAAGCCTAACTGGAGGCGAAAAACCCCAGGAGAGTGGACCGCAAGAACCTCAAAGAGAGCAGTTTCAGAGTGAAGCTGATTATTATCGGGCTTTAGGCGTGTGGGGTGGCCAACAAGGCTATCAACAGGCTAAACAGCAAGATTATCAGCAGACACAGGCACTTGAACAACAGAATGCCAAAAATAAAGCACAGGTTAATTACACGTCAAAGATGATGGAAGCAAAGGGAAAATACAACGATTTTGACGCTATTATATCCCAATGCACCGCTGATTTTACAGCGAACCCAGCTTTAGAAATGGCTATTATGTCTCATCCTCAAGCAGGGGATTTGGCCTATCAATTAGGATCCGATCCTCAAGAGGCGATGAGAATTTCCCAACTGCCAACTGAACAGGCTCTAATTGCTTTAGGTACTTTGACTGCCAAAATTCCGGGGTCAAACGGACAACCTATAAAAAAGTCTGGTATGCCAAAGCCCATTGAACCAGTGGGAACGGCTAAACCTACTGGAGCGAAGGACTATAGTGACGATATGACTCAAGAGGAGTTTGACGAAGCTTATCCTACGATCTGGTAATTATAAAGGAACAAAATGGCAAACACATTTAATGTCAGTACTTTAGTTAGTAAGCAGCTTGTCCAAAGCTTACACGCTAAGAGTAATCTTGTGCCTACCGTTAACAAAGCGTATAGCAAGGATTTTACTCAAAAGAAATACACCCCTGGAACAACTGTCACGATTAATATTGAGCATCAGCCCACTGTTACGTCAGGCAGAGTTGCAAATGTCCAGGACGTTCAAGATCGGACTACTTCTGTGACAATAGCGCAATATAACGCTGCTGAATCTTTTACGAGCATCGAAAGAGGTTATTCATTGGATGACCCTCAAGATGTTAGACGTTATGCTGACAAAATGGCTTTGCGTCTTATTCGTGAGATGGAAGTTACTGGCTTTCAGCAGTTTAGAGATTCCATTGGTCAGAACGTTGGTACACCTGGCGTTGATCCTGGAGCCTTGAGAACTTGGGCTGAAGGACGCGCAAAGATTACCGATGCTTTGGCCCCGCAACGTGACTATTATGCTGCTGCTAATCCTATGGCAATGGTAGCTCTTACAGATTCATTAAAGGGTGCTACTCAGCCTGGTGCAGAGATTTCGAATCAGTACCTTCGTGGTCGGATGAGAAAAGCCGCTGGGATGAACTTTTATGAATCTCAGAGTATTGCTAGGCAGACTGCCGGAACCACTACTGACTTCGCAGGTGCGATGGCTTCAACAGTTGCTACCGAGGGATCAACGACTCTTTCCGTCGATAACCTTGGCACTGGTACAATAACGGCTGGTACGAAGCTGACCGTTGCTGCTGTTAACGATGTTGACCCAGAAACGAAATCAACTCTTAGTTATGCTAAGCAGTTTACTGTTACCACAGACGCAACAATTGTGGGTAATGCAGCCACACTGACTGTCAGTCCTGCAATGTATAGTTCGGCCTCACCACATCAGAATATTGATGCTTTCCCTCAAGCTGCTGCTGTTGTTACCATAGTTAACAGTGGTTCTGCTTCAACCGTTGATGCGCAAAACGTGATTTATGACAGAGATGCCATAAGCCTTGTTTCCGTACCATTACCGGCTGCTAGGGGTGGTAAGCATCATAGTTTTGCTAACTATGAAGGTATTCAGATTCGTGTTGGTGTCGGTTCTTGGGATGCAGTAAACGACGACCAGATTCTCCGCGTTGATGCGGTATGGGGATGGACCACTCTTAGAGAGGACCACGCCTGTATAGTATGGGGGGATTAATATGAGCTTAACACTTGGTAACATCAAGGCAATGCAGAAGTTTACTTTTGGCACAGGTAAAACCTGGAGCCAGGTGACTGATGACACTGCTGCGGCACAGACAACCACTGTTAACGGGTTATCCACAGATGATATAGTTTTGGTGCAAAAGCCTACAGAACAGGCTAATCTGAGCTATAACGCTATGGGACTCGTAACAGCGGCGAATACCTTGTCTATTATCTTCATAGCTAATGGCGGTAATGTTACCCCTACGTCTGAAGAGGAATGGTCTGGTATTGTCTTCAAAGCCGAAGAACCAACCCCAACAGATGCAACAATTTAATTTAAAGGAGAACAAATAATGGCAGTACAACAATTATCAGATGGTTCACCGGATGGGACCCTTTTAGGCCGTAGTGATGACCTAATAGGCTTTTTCGGAGCGACTACTGTAAACAAAGCTGGAGCTACCGAAGATTTAAAAGATCTGCTGGTGGCTTACGGCCTTATGACAGATAGCGGCGCAACACCTCTTAACCTTGATGGAGGAGATATAACGTGTGACGGTATTACAGCAACTAGTCTTTCGGTTTCAGGTCTTGCCTCTTTTGCTAGTGACATTTCTATCACTGCAAGTGGTGACCTGACTGTGGATACAGTAACAGCAACTAGTTTGGCTATTTCTGGTCTTTCTACATTTAGCGGATCAGTGACTATGGGTGATAATGAAGACATCATTCTTCAAACTACCACTGGTACTATGATAGGTACAGCAACGGACCAGAAGCTTGGATTATGGGCTGCTACTCCTGTGGTCCAGCCTACTAATGCTGATCAGGCTGCTGTAACTGCGAGTGCTGGCACAACCAGCAACTCCGCTTATGTTGCAAGTTTACAATCTCTCGCAACAGCTAATAAAACCCTTGTAAACCGACTTCGTACGGATTTGGTTGCTGTAGGTGTAATAAAAGGCTCGTAGTGAAGATTAATCATGATATTGGTAAGGGCGGGGGTCAAACCCCGTCTAAACCTTTTAAAGATGTAAAACTTTTGATTGGTATACCCACCAGGACCAACACTTGTTTTATTGATTTTGCCACTAGTTTGGCTGTAACGATGAGTACGATAGTACAGAATGGTGGGACTGTGGGAGTGAGGAAATCACAAAACGATTGCTTTGTGGAGGTGGCAAGGAACCACCTAGTAAACTTTTTTATGCAGACAGATTATACTCATTTAATGATGATTGACGATGATATGAGTTGGAACCCCATGTCAATTGAAAAGATGATTTTAGCTGATAAAGAGTTCATTTCAGGTACAGGACCCATGAAAGGGGACGACATTAAGTTTGCTTTCAATAGTGATGATGCTAAGGAGCATCCTGATGGGCTTTGGGAACTTAAAAGCGTGGGGGCGGCATTTTCTTTGTTCAAGCGAAGTGTGTTCGAGAAAATGAAAGCCGCTTATCCAGAAATGTACAGTGATTTTTATAAGGGATATGGTTTTTTCAGGATGGAAGTGAACAAAGAACATCTCATTACTGAAGATTATTCCTTTTGTCTTAAATGGAGTGCTATTGGCGGAAAATGCTGGTGCTTTCCCGATATTGATTTTGGGCATTTAGGTCACAAAGTTTATGAAGGTAATTTTTACAAAAAATTGAAAGGTATTGCTGCATGAATATTATTGAGAGAATGAAGGCTTTTAGTATTTATTTTGCTACACCTACCATAGACGGTAAGGTAGGGGCGCATTATCTCAAAAATATGCTTTATACGCAGAAACTATTAAATAAAAACGGAATACACAGCGATGTAAGTCTAGTCCAAAGGGATGTTTATGTTCAACGAGCCAGAAATGAGCTTGCCGCTGATTTTCTAGAATCTGGTTACACCCATTTATTCTTTATTGATGCAGATATGGGTTGGGAACCAAAGAAAATAATCAAGATGTTAGCCAGGGATAAGGATGTGTTGTTTGGAGCTTATATCCATAAAAGTAAAAATGGAAAATATGTTCATCAAGTGGAGAAGAATGGTAGTGAAAAGTTGATTACACATGATGGTTTAGTAAAATGTGTCTCTGGACCCACTGGCTTGATGTGTATTAAACGAAATGTTTTTGAAACTATGATAAGTGAACATCCTGAAATGATGTATTTTGATGCTACAGGTAAGAAACAATATGATTTTTTTAGCTGTTCAGTTAAAAATATCAATGGAACGCCTTTATGGTTTGGAGAGGATATTGATTTTTGTCAAAAATGGCGGGACATGGATGGAGAAATATGGTGTGAGCCAGATATTACAGTTAATCATGAAGGTATGAATATCTGGAAGTGTAATTATTTTGAAGATTTGAAAAAGGTTAATTCGTCTAATAATTCTTGGGCTTCACAAAAAGAATCTGAAAACGTATTAGCAAGAATGAAAAAGAAAGCGATTCAATATTAAAGGAGGTAATATGCCTATTACATTAAATATAAAAAAACAGGGTGGCGGTATGACTATGCATATTGGAGACCCGAACGACAAAAGAGGAGTGTTCACTCCTAAAGGACAGAAGAAACCAGATAATATCAAGATACCTAAGAAAAAAGGCAAATAATGGCTGATTTTCCACGTATTGTATATAAAGGCGGAATTTTAAATCCTAATCCAGCGTATTACAAGTCTGTTGCTAATGCAGAGGAGATGATTGCGGTAACATCTGAGGGTTTTTGGGCACATACCATTGAAAAGCCGGAAGATACTGTAAACCTTCCTTTTGTCGCTCCATATATTGCAACAAAAAAGGCAGAAAAAAAGCTTGAGGAAATTCATGATAAGGCGGTTCAAAATGCTCTTTCTGATTCTGAAGTAACAAATTACGAGCCAGATGTGATAGAACCAGATGACGCTGTGTCTGAAATAGCACAACAATATAAAAGTACTACTGGTTTGGATGCTATACAGACAAAAGGACGCTGGAAAGGTAATGAAACTAAAGCTTTTATAGAGTGGAAGAAAATGCACAACAAGGAGTAAACAATGGCAACAGAGGCATTTACGCCGACAATAGATGCAACAACCAATCTGCAAACATGTATCCAGCTTACTACTGGAGCGGCGACAGCTAATACAAGGCTACCGTGTAGGCAGTTTTTGATAAAAAGTCTTACGAATCCTTGTTATATCCGTTTGGGCCCGTCTGACGTGACGGTGAGTGCTGTAAATGGGTATTACATGGCTGTTGGCGACGAGGAGCGGTTTCAAATTTCCAAGGGGGTAACTCATATTGCCTATCTCCAGGTCACTGGTGCTGGTGCGTTGTCAGTTTGCCCTCTTGAATCGGATTAAGGAGAAATTATGGCGACAAAAGCATTTACACCATACATTGACGATGATAATGTATTTACAGGTGTACAGGCTACAATCACCGGGACCAGTTCGGCAACACGCTTGCCGGGTAGGCAGGTAAAAATAAAATGCCTTACACAGCCCGTTTATATCCGTTTGGGCCCAGCCTCTGGTGCATGTACTACAGCTAATGGATATTACATGGCTGTGGGTGATTCTGTGCGATGGCAAACGTCAAAAGGGGCTACACATATCCTTGCTATTAGAGCAACAGGATCAAATGGTGTTATATCTATCCTGCCTGGGAGTTCTGACTGATGGCAACCGGACAGAGCATCGTAGAAGATGCATTGCTGGATATTGGCGTGGGCTCTCCTGGTGAAGCTGTTGAGCAGAGCCTATTAAATCATGGTCTAAGAGTGTTAAATAGGATGTGGTCTAGCTGGTCGGCGGAGATAGCTCCAATTTATTCGAGTACATTTGAAAGTCTAACATGGACAGCAGATAGCCAGAGTATGACAATTGGATCTGGTGGCGATCTTGATACGGCTAGGCCAATTGAGATAACTGGCATACAAACTCGCAAGGACACTCTTGATTATACTCTTAATCAAATCACCTTGGAGCAGTATCAAACTACTGTTTTAAAAACAGTTAGCACTGATTATCCTGAAGTCTATGCTTATCAGAAGGATTATACTTTAGGGAGAATTTATATATATCCGGTACCTTCAAGTAATATTGATATAAGAATAACCTCTAAAAAAGCTTTGACAGCTTTTACTATGTCAGGTACGATTTCGTTGCCTGATGGATATGAATTAGCAGTGCAAAAGAATCTAACAATCCTGTTAGCTCCAGCCTATGGTAAATCGGTTCGCTCAGAAGTTATTGAGCAAGCTTTTAAAGCCAAAGCGGCTATTATGTCGGTAAATTCAAATGATGGGGAAATATGGCCCGATTATTTGCTGCCTGGATTCGACACCCAGGAAAATATAGATATCCTTACAAATGGCTAGAATAGTCGTGCCTGTGGTTGGTGGATCATATAAACATGATACATTACCCTTTGACGCACAAGAAACCGTTAATCTGTTCCCGGAACGGGGGGGACGCCAAAGCAAGTCAACTGCGATACTTAGGCGTACACCTGGATTGTCTTTATTCGCCACTATAAGCACACAGACTGGTCCTGTTAGAGGTATGTACACAACTAGTGGCGATAGATTCTTTGTGGTTAGAGGAACGCAGTTATATGAGTTTAACGTTGCCGGAACTGAAACTATTAGGGGAACTATCAACTCTGGCACAGACAGAGTGCAGATGACTGATAACGGGTTAGAGCTTGGTATTGCCGATGGAACAAATATATGGAGCTATGCGCTATCCACTAATACTTTGAGTGAGGTGACGGACACTGATGCCCCTGACACAACACCGTCGCTTGAGTTTATTGATGGTTATATATTTGGTTTTGACCCTGACGCATCTCAAATTGGCAGTTTTGCCCATTCGGATCTTAATGACCTTACTACGTGGAACTCTATAGATGTTTATACCGCCGAAAGCTCTCCTGATAAAATTGTAGCTCTCAAAGCTCTTAATGGCCAATTGTGGCTTTTTGGTTCTAAAGGCTATGAAGTATGGTATAATGCTGGTGGTGATAATGTCTCATCGGCTACGTGGGCAAGAGTACCGGGTACTTTTACACAAATAGGATGTGCTGCTGCTAATTCAGTAGCGGTTATTAGGGGTCATATATTTTGGCTGGGCTCAAGTAAAGATGGCGCTAATATTGTATGGGTTTCTGACGGCTATAACGCTAGAAGAATATCTACTCGTGCTCTAGAAAGCACAATATCTGGTTATGATTCAATTGATGCTGCTTGGGGATTTACTTATGAATATTTAGGTCATCATTTTTATGTGTTAACTTTCCAAGAAGGCAATGATACTTTTGTATACGATATAACAGAAAACGAATGGCACAACTGGCGTTATAGAAATCCAACAACGGGAGAACAAGGCAGACATCGGGCTGTAAATCATGCATATTTCGAAAGAAAGAATTTAGTTGGTGATTATACGAACGGAAATATATACGAATTAAGTCAAACTACATATACTGATAATGGCGATCCCATTGTGTGGGAAAGATATTTTTCTCATTTTGAGAATGTTAAACAGCGTATCAGTTGGTATATGTTGCAATTAGACATGCTTACTGGTTCAGCCTTATTAGATACTGCGTCTTATCCTGATGGCGTAAGTGTTAATTCATTAACTAGGTCGGCGGGAACTGTAACAGTGGTTACGGCTAGTGCGCATGGATTCACCACTGGTGACGAAATCACTATATCAGGGGCTACGCCTGATAATTACAATGGTAATCATACTATAACGGTGTCAAACAGCGTCACCTTTACTTTTATTACAACCAATCCCGTTCCCGCTGTAGGGGCTATTACAACTGCTGTGGGAGATGCTACAGTAACGGGTGTCAATACGACATTTTCCAGTGACCCGAATATAGTAGTAGGGACGCAGATAAATTGGGTAGACGACTCTTCTATCAATAAATTCGGAGATGTGTTATCTATTACAAGCGATACTGAGTTGGAGTTAACCACAAACGCAAGTTCTGTCGCTACAGGTGCGGCATTTACTTACAATAATTTAGTAACGGCTACAGGGACTATTACAGCAAGCGATCAATCTACACAAGGCAGTGATCCATTGGTACAACTACGATGGAGTGATGATGGTGGACGCACTTATGGCAAATGGCATGAGATGAGTGTCGGGTTAAGGGGTAAATATGATATTAGGGTCATCAAAAGAATGTTAGGACAAAGCAGGGGTAGGGTATATCACGTCAGAAGCTCTGAGCCTATTGCTATGTCTCTACAAGACTCCTGCGTGGCTGACATAGAGGCAAGCGATGACTAGTGAGCCTCCCTTTAAAGATCCTCCCATAACCATCGGGAATGACCAGCGTTCTAGCTGGAATCGTCCTTGGTGGATGTGGTTTACCAGCGTGTATCAAGATTTAAAAGAAGCTAATGTAGCGAATCTTGATGCTTCGAGGCTTGTTGCGACTGACGCGTCAAAGACAATGGTTAGTGTCGATGACTTGACAGATTGGGTGGCGGGCACTACAAATCAGATTACCGTAACTGATGATACCGATGGGACTATTACGCTGTCCACACCACAAGACATTCATACAGGAGCTAGCCCTACATTCGCTGGTTTGACCGTTGTTAACGCAGTTGATGAGTTTTCAACTGATGGGACGCTGGCTGGAGACAGTGATACAGCATTACCCACTGAAAAAGCGGTTAAAACATATGTGGATGCTCAGGTTACTGCGCAGGATTTGGATTTCGCTGGTGATAGTGGAACGGGAAGTGTTGATTTAGATAGTCAGACATTTACATTATCTGGAACAGCTAATGAAATAGAAACTTCAGCTTCATCACAAACGATTACTATAGGCTTGCCTAATGATGTCTCAATATCCAATGATTTGACGGTTGGTGACGATATAATTGTTACCAATGATATTGATGTCGGAAATGATTTGAGAGTTGGTGACGATATAATTGTTACCGAAAATGTAGACATTGGGGGCCGACTTATTGTTGATGGATTCGCTAAAGTCGGAGGGGAATTGAAAGTGGAAGATCATACATATTTAGTAGCAGATAAAAAACTTTACTTTGACTGGGATGGAAATTAAAATGGCTTTTGAGAAATACATATTACCGGGTAATGACGATACTCCTAAAATGGCGGTACATCTGTTTAGAGGGATTGTCCAAGAGTATATAGACGGACAAAAGACTAAAACAGAATGTCTGGAAGGCATTGAAGAGGATTTAGGCGTGGAACTCACTAATGACGAAAAGAGTGATTTGAATGCTTTAATGGTTGCTATTGATGGTGAGGGTACTGTACCTGAAAAGATGGCGATAGCCGATGATACTTATCGTGTATGCGTTATCGCAGAAAGTGGATTAAGCTGGTATGACACCAAAGCTAAGCTTAAAGCAA
>Ga0070750_10001001_pt1 | contig 15837 bp, 24 predicted proteins | sample VirMetDEL_Nov_24_FD_77013 | JGI IMG/M metagenome (GOLD analysis project Ga0070750, IMG submission 77013) | Aqueous microbial communities from the Delaware River and Bay under freshwater to marine salinity gradient to study organic matter... | ecosystem: Environmental > Aquatic > Marine >...
TTCAATCTTTACTACGCATTTGTAGCTTTTAGGCTTTGCTTTAGTCTTCAAGGTTTATCTCATCAATAAACTCGTAGTCCATTGTTCTTTCTAAAACATCAAGATAATCTAATGCTTTGTTCAGATAATCCTTATCAACATCAATATGTGGACTTGAAGCGTCTTTATAAGCTAATACATAATTTTTGAAATCCATATCTTCCATCATCTGACCAAGTATTTCATTTCTTTTGTTTAGCCAAAATAAATATTCTTCTGTTAGTTGCATCTGTGTTTGTGCCTGTTTCAAAACAGTTTTTGTTCTGTTGAAGCCACCGCTACCAAATCCACCAGCACTTTGACTTGTTGAACCACCCATTAGAATTTCTTTTCTACAAATAGTGGATGACTTTTGGCTATTCCTTCAAGCCACTCGTTCAACTCATCTTGTGATAAATTATTATATGTTTCAAAAGGAACAGCGACATCTGCATAATGAACATCTCCATTTCCAATTGAAAATACGATTAACTTATCGTTCTCCTGTATTTTCGGCATATTATTCCTCTCATCATCGAGTTATAAATATACCTTGTAGGTAGGAACGCTATTCTCCGAAGAGATGTGCAATAGAAGTTCTAAGTCTTTGTCGTTGGCGTCTAATGCCTGAATTAGTTAGACAGTTAGTGCAGGTAGGCACTTTATCAGGATATTGTTCAAACATTTGGTCACAGACATCACAGTCAACAATAATCTTTTGATTATCGTGTCTGTCATCATAGGGAAGTGCTGAACCCATTATTCTTCCTCAAACTGTGCAGCCCACTTTGGATTGACTTGACCATCAAGAGTTATAGGCGAGGTTTCATAATCAACATTGAAATCATCAGCAAATTGAAAGTATGGGTCATCCATTGGCTTAGTGCTTTTCTTGATTTTGTATTCTGAATAGTCTTTCTCTTTTGCCATAAATGAAATATAACAGAGGGGAGTGACATAATACAATAGAACTCGTTCAACAGAAAAGCCTAACGAAATCAAAGTGGTTGGTTCACGAAAGGCTTTTCCTGGTTATAAGTTTAGTGACTATTCATCATTTTTTTCACTTAGAACATTCTCTTCATCTGATACAAATACACTTTCAAAAGTATCACTTGCGTTTTTGTCTTCTGCAATATGTATGTAGTAGGCATTAGTCGTTCTTGGGTCGTTGTGACCAGCTCTATATTGCAACTCAGATATCAATACTCCTTCTCTTGCAAGAATGGTTATGTGAGTATGTCTTCCACTATGAGTTCCTTTGAGCTGTTCGTGTTTAGGAATGCCTGCCAAAGTCTGAAACTTTTTATAGTGTTTAGTCCAGTAGTCAGGTCTAACTCTTCCACCGAAACGATACTGCAACAGATAATCTTCCTGTGTGTAGTCGTTCATAATATGATATGCCTTTAGTTCTTCAAGAAGAGCTGCGACAGCAGAGTTATAACTAATATTTCTATATGAACTCTTCTTAGGTGGAAACTCAGCCATCTTGTCCTCATCATATTTTCTTTTTTTGTCTCCAATGTCACAGACAAGTTGTCTATCAATTTGCACAGTTCTTCGTTCTTCATCAAAGTCAGAGAACTTTAGTCCACAGATTTCTCCATTTCTTAGACCTAAGTGCAGGGATAGAGTGAAATATGCACGAACCATAACAACATCGATATCGTCAAAGGTTCTTTTTTCACGCATATAGAAACCAGCTGTCCCTTGTTCATACTCTTTGGCTAGTTGCTCAGACATAAATTCAGCTAACGCTTCAGCTTTCAACTTTGCAGCTTTATCGCCAAGTTTCTTTATGTTGAAAGTCTTAGAACAATACTTGCCATCTGAATCTGTCCAATATGTTTTATATGTTGTTTTATTAACTAAAACATTGGCTTTTCTAGGCTTGCAATTCCCTCTATCAACTTTGTTCGCAGTTGTTTCTGGAATAGACATAAGCAATGGATAATATTTGAGCAGCTGCTCTTTTGTCCAACTTTTGTTCTTATAACTTCTAGCAGTTTTAGCCATATGAGCTTTGTCACTCGTATAGTCTTCTGTATGCTTGTTAGGATTTTCTAACCTATCGTTATAGTTAGTTGAAATATAATTCAGCCTTTTCGCTTGTTTCAGACAATAATTTAGTTCAGCTACTAAACGAATATATAGATTCCTACTTTTATAAGGTCTGCCATTTTTCTGTCTAAAGTTTGGAATCTCAGCACGATAGAGTTCACACCAACGAACAGATATCTTTTTCAATGGGATTTTCCCCCAGTTGTTTTGCTCTAAGTATCGAACAAAGAGATACACAGTTGGGGCAACAAAGTTTGACTCTCTCCATAAGCGATAGTGTTCATCGATAAACTGCATCAGTGTCATATCTGTATCGACTAAATTATCGCTATAAATCGACCTCAGTCCCTCACAGTGCGTGACAGTTTGTTGAAAGACAGAGTTCTTTGAATTGGTTTTGTTATTGCCATTCGCATCTCTGAATTTCGCTGGAAAAGATTTCCAAGTGAACTTCTTTCTTCGTCCACTGTCATCGAGGTCAGCATAGATTGCTCTCCAAGAAATAATCTTTCCATCTTTGTTTTTTGTCGCAACAGGTTGCAACGCTTTTGGGTATTCCATTCCTTCTCCTTTTTATATCCAAAGTTGCTAGAAGGATTATCCACCATAGGTAGGAACGCTCTGCAAAATATGTGCCACATATCTGCCACTTTTCCGATAATCTATGAAATATGCGGAAGATAAACAAAATAAAACGCCCAAAAACATTGAGCTTTTTACTTTCCCCAACAACTAAAAGACAGGCTTTGCGTATCGACAAGGTAGATGTCACAAGTTCAAATCTTGTATCTCCCACAGAGAGACATCTAAACAGTCGGCGAAAGCCTGTCATTATTGGGTTTTTTATCCCTGCTAACAACATACAAAATAGTATAGACGAGGGTCAGTGAATCTTGGTGGATTATGTGCCACTTATGTGCCACTTTTTCCAAAATATGTGCCATTTTTATGCTAAAACAAGGGGAGTTAGCTCAATCAGGCAGAGCGCTTCGTTGACATCGAAGAGGTTATCGGTTCAAATCCGATACTCCCCACAAATCGTCAGTAGAGGCGATAGTGAGCAAAATTTAGCAAGATTTTTTTGAAAAAATGAAAGTTTTTTTTGAACTTATTTTGAGTGATTTTTGTCCGCTGAAAAAGCCTACAAAATAGACCTGATGTGTATTGTCTGTATGGATGGTCTATACAATATTTTCTGTATGACTTTTACTGGATTCTTGGCATATAACAAAAGTTGCTTTATTATTTTTAGGCTTTTGAAAGGAGGTGGAAATGCGAAGATTATATACAAAATTCATTAGTAGAGCTAATGCAATATTTCACAAAGATAGTTCAAATTTGACCCACAAAGTCACAATTAAGGACAAGCTACTTGCAACAGTTTATCTAACCATTGCGAACTATATTCTCAAAATCAGATTGAGAAAAGAAGCTGAGCTAATCAAAGCTAATGATTATGACAGAGTAGGTGTCAATAATTGGGCTGAGTTTAGTGTTGCTGGAAATAGCTGTTCAAATGATAGATTTGAAGAAATCTTTGGATAATTGACTGAAGTGAAGTGAATCGAGATAAGACCAACACAGATGACCTAACCACATAGGGTGTTAATCGTAGAGAGTGGCTCTCGCAACTTCATTCCTAATTTATCTTATGATATTTCAGCCATAAGAAATTCGATACAACAATGCAGCCTAAAAAAATTATGATGTCATCCATAGTGAATGACCTTTAGAGAGTTATAGCAATTTGATGCTGGTTGGTCGCAGTAGTATTGAGCAGTTTCCTGCACTTGTTTCAATTTGTTGTGACAGACTTCACAGTTAATTCGTTCTTCCATTTGTTGAATCCTTTTTTTTGAAAATATCTCTGACAGGGTTGGTTTTATGCAAACCTTTTCGCTGAAGGGGAGTTAGTCCACCCCATACACCCTCTGTCATATTGTTATAAATAGCGAAGGTTAGACATTCAGGTCTCACATCACATTCAAAGCAGTAAGACTTTGCTTTTGCATAGAGCTGCGATACTTTTCTGCCTTGCATCTCAGTAGGTATAAAGATAGTTGAATCGACATCAGAACAATTTGCATCGTGTTGCCACATATTGTCTTTTATCATTGGAAGGATTTCCTTCAGTGATAGATATTCATTTGTTGCCATATAATTCGACTATGGGAGAGGCATAAGGTGTGGCAGCAACCTCTCCGCATAGCCCTGTTGTTAGAACAGGAATGGATGAACCTATTCTATATAAACCATTCTTCAGGAAGTTCTTTAGGCTTCCCATCTAAGTCTTTTAGATACCAAGAAGCACGAAGCTTCCTTTCTCTTCCTTGTATCATTCCACTGCAATCTTTATCATTGCTACAAATGAAGTCAGGACTTTTAGGCGTATAACTTGGCTGACCTGCATCAGCTTTCCTTATACGATTGTCATAAACAAGGCTTGAGCAATGTGGACAAGCTAAGTCCATTCGTTCTTGCACAGCTGCGCTTATACCCATATCATCTTGCACATCAGAATTGAAAAACAATGCTTCTTCTAATGTGTCTAGTATTTCATCAACAAGGTCACGCATATCGTTCACAATTGTTGGAGAAGTGTTTGTTTCAACCAACATATCTATGTGTTCTCGCATTTTGTGTATTGTGCCTGCAAACTTAGCCATCTCTGATGTCATACCCATTAGTTAGCCCACTCAGTCTGTTTTAGAGCGTGATACACGCCCTTTTCAGTAACTTGGACATCGTAGATATCAAAATATTCCTCACAGAATGCCTTTTCCTCATTTGTGAACTTCCATAGTTTCACTAAGTCAGGTTTTAGATATATCTCAGGATGTGACCATTCAATAGAAGCCAATGTCTCAGTTAATTTCTCATAGCTGTAGTCAGGCTCTTTTTTGAGAGCTGTTATGAGGTTTCCAATAGCTTTGAATTTTAGTTCCTTCAGCTTTGCTTGGTCAGTCATAAACTTCTTGCGTTGCAGTCCGATTTTTATACTTCTTGCAGTTTCTCTATCGTGCCATTCATTAGCGCCATCTAAATGATATTCTTTGCAATCAGCTCTATGGTCATCATCCTCACAAGGTAGCTCTAAAAGTTCTACTCTGTTTTCATCCCATAAGATAGAAGGACATTTGGTGTGCTTGAACATCTTTTTTTCCCAAAACAATATGTCCTGACCTAAACCAGTGATAGTTAGACCATAGGTTGGATTTTCTCGCTTTACTGCTCCAATAGCTTTATGAACTACATCTTGATTTTCAAAAAAGTTTATCAAAGCTCTTTCAGATACAGATGAAATATAAGGATTGAGTAGTTCAAATGCCTCATCAATATCTGTAGCACTAGTTGTTCGTATGATGTCAACATCTAAGTATTCGAGAATAATTTCTTTTCTTCTGGCTTTAGATGTAGGAACTAACAAATTGCGCCAGTTATTACTATTCTTCCAATATTTCTTTAGTTCAGAACTATGTGCGCCATATGGAGAATCAATTTCTCTAAGAAACTGTTTTCGTTGTTGTTCCTGCTTGTCAGGCTTTCCATAAGAAGCAAAGTGACTTGTTGCATATATATCTGACATTAGAACTCCCTTCCGCATCCTGCACAGAACAAAGTGCCTACACCAACTCTTTTATTGGCAGTAGGACAACCTTGTCTTTTGCATTGTATGGTTTCAGGTCGATAGGTGTCTTGACCAAAGATATCATTATGAATATATTGCAGCTGGTCACGAATTTTTTGTATGAATCGTCTTTTTCTTCCAATCCACTTGCGATAGTTCCCATCTAGGTTGTCGTAGCTTTGTAGATTAGAAACAATTGCTCTGTCAAGATTAGAAGCTTTGCTTGAAGGCTTTGCTATTGCATCAACTACTTTCAAAGTTTCAACAATCTCGTTGACTAATTCTTTATCGGTTCTAGTTAATCCAGCAGTGTCTATTTGAGATGATTTTTTATACATAAGACACCTCGTTGCAGTTGGGATGTAGCCCTGCTGACTTTTGCACTTGGTTTATAAGTGTGACTGACATCCCTTTCTGCAATTCTATAAATCTATTCGGCATCACTACCTCCTAAGACTGCTTCTTCAAAATCTTCTTTTCTGACCCTATAAGGTTTCCACTTCTTGTTGAGTGGAGCTAATTTTGGAACTGCTGGAACTTTGCCTGAACGAATCAGGTCATATACAGCAGATGTTGAAATGCCAGTTATTGAAACGATATCTTGAACTGATAAAAATTGTTTATCATCTTGCCCTGTTGAGAAGCCTTCATCAATATCTAGGTTTGGCACTTTTGCGCTTGTCGTCATCTTATTATTCTCCTTCTGAGCCGCAGCTCAATCTATCCTTGCCAACCCCATAAAAAAAGGGGATAGCCTATTAATCCAACTGACCGAAGTCAATCCTTATAAGAACTCACAGTTCTTGCGAACTATGCCCCAATAAGTCCCTATGTAGCAGAACCTAACCACCACACAAGAGTTGGCTAATGCCTCCCCAATGTTTCTGCATATTATTTATATCACGCTGGTAGGAACGCTTTTCCTACAGTGTCATATAATCCACTATTTATAATATCTGCCAATTATGACAAAAAGCACTATATCTAGTGTTCGAACCTCTAATTACTACCACATAGTGTGGGAACAGATGTTCGATAATCAATAATATCATAGATTCTGAAATGGAGTTTTTTATAGAAGTAAAATTTTCGCGAGGTATTATTTTTCACACCTCAAAACCTCAATGATTAGTGGTTTTTTCAGACCCCTAAAAATAGAGAAATATAATTAGAAAAAAAACTTGTGATAAAAGGCTAACTTTCCCTGAATTTGACCATTTTCCAATAAGAAAAACCCTGCACAATGGCAGGGCTAATCTAATGAATTTCTAAATAGTCGTCAGATAAAACAGTTGTGCCGATGTCACATTGTCTGCAATGCACTTCAGAACTATTAGTGAAATTATTCCACCTAAGTTCTCCAGCGCCTCTATTGCAGTTTGGACAAAGAAACATAGTTTCTCCTTTGGTTGCTACATATTGAGATAGCCAACTAAAGCACCTACAGCAAGTAGGGCAGAAATTACTGAATACATTTCAAATCGACTGACTTTCTCGTCAATAATCTCATCAATGCGTTCTTCTAGTTTTTCTAACCTCTGAATGATTAATCCCAACATTTCTTTGTTGGTATAACCATTGAGGTCCTTTTTATTTGTTGGCATTTCGATTTTTTAGGACATTCTTCAATAAACTCATTACTGAAGCAAGTCCAGCGACAAATCCTGATTTCAATAAGTCAGGGTCTCCCATAAAAGCTTCAGCTGTTGCTACAGCTAAGAATGCTTCTAGGAATGTGCTTATCGCTCTTTCGCCTAAATCTTTCCAATCAATATCTTGAAACATATATTCTCCTTAGTGGTTGTGAAGGTTTGCCTCTAAATACGCGATACGAGTTTTCAAATCATCTATTTCCCATTGTTTTTGTTGAATGGTCTGATTCATTGTCTCTACACGAGTTATGGCATCATTCATATCTTGCCATTCCCATTTCTCAGGAATGTATTTATTTTGCGTATCGAAACCACTATCTCTAACACTTTCTTGAAGTGTGTAGTAGTTGGCTTCTAAAGTAGCTAATTTCTCTCTTAGATAATCTGCTTCATTAGCATTTATTTCTAAATCTTGAATCTTTTCATAAAGAACAGCAATATCACTTGTGACCATTGTGTCTTCTTTTAGTTTCCCAAACTCTCGTTCAACAAACTCCATACGCTCATCAATACCTTGTAGCGTGTTAACAATATCAGCAGCTGTAGAGATACCTGTTCCAATTGTTCCAATAAGTGCAAAACCTGTGGCAATCAGCGCAATGTTATCTTTTATTTTCTGCATCATAATTATCCTTGAAGTTTGAAAAGCAAGTCTGTGAAGTTAGCTTCTAACATATCAAGCTCTTCATCTTGCTCTTGAATGTTTTCTTTGAGGTTCATAACTTCAGCATCGCACTTGCCTTGATGTTCTTTTATATCTTGGACGCTTGTGAACATCCAACTTGTTGCTCCAATTAGAGCTGTGATTAGAAGCTGGGGTAGCAGCTTCATTAATTCTTTACTATTCATCTTCTCCTAAAACTGGGTCAGATAGAACAATGAGGCTCGTTGTTCTGCTTCTATATTGATATAGATTGAGGACTGAAACCTATATCAGAAGATTCTGACCCAAACCTATATGATTTGTGTCTTGAATGTCTTATTGCATTTATTGCAATACAAGCCTCCAGCAACTTTCTTGTGATTAGTTTCAGTTACTGTAGATGAAGAAGTCATCCCTTCTTCGTAGTCTATAATTTCGATTTCTACCTTTGCACCAGCCATAAGTTCATCTCTAATTAATGGATAGACACGCTCATACGCCTGACCTGAATATGAAATCCAGCCTTCAGGTTTTATGTCATTGTTATCTTGAGCATCTCCGACCAAAATACATCCAGCTGAATGAGGGTCTGAAGAGTTCCCTTTATGTATAAGGACATATTTGAAAGTCATATCTCCTGAACCTACGACAGAATCCTGACCTTTGTTGTGCAGCTCCAGCATTCCTTTATGAAAGCCAGCTCCATATTTTTTCTTGTATCTTGTATCAAATCCGCCAATAGTTCTAAATCTTATATCGTATGTATCTGCTGGGATTCTTGTCTCTGCATAAACCTTTTTCTCTTGCGGTTGGTCTTCTAATGTATAGCAAAGAAATGTTTTATATCCATCAGGATGAACCTGAAATAAGACACCTGAGGTTGCATCTACTCCTGAATTAATTCTTAGGATTTGTAGTTTCATTCGCCCTCAACTTCAACTAATACCCAACCAGTTGTGTTGTCAGCTTGATACGCTTCTTCGTCCCAACCATAAATAGAAATATCATCAGGGTCTGTGAAATCATTTGGATATGGTAGAGGAGCAGCCCAAACATAAGGATTGTCTGCATATAGTTGCCAACTTGGATATGGCTTTGGTGGAAGAAAAATGTCATCTTCTTCCTCATAGGTATAACCTATCCCTGCGTAGTTCGCTCTAAAAGGTGTTCCATCTAAAAGATGTTCTCCATTTTGAGTGTTATAACTTGTTCTCTTGCAAATTAATCCATCTCGTTTTATTTCATAATATTGCTCCCAAGAGTCAAAGCCCTCAGGAAGTGTTTCTGTATCAGTCTCATCTTTTCCAGTGATGACTTCTACAACTATGTTGTCTGTATTGATAAAAGCATAATGTGCCATATATATCTCCTCTAAATTAACTAAACGAAACTGAATCAGTTCCAGCTGTGAATGTTGTGACCTTTTCTGAGCCATCTGTCGCAGTTGAAGATGTTAATCCTGCTCCTACTGAAATGGTTAATGTATTTGGATACCGAACAATGACCACACCTGAACCACCTGGTCTGTCTCCACCTGTACTACAACAAGATGCTCCAGAGGTTCTAGCACCTCCACCACCTCCACCACCTGTGTTGGCAGAACCTGGTGTCAAAGCTGAACCACCACCATCAGAACCAGAACCATTTGATGAACCATTATATCCATAACCTCCACCACCTCCTCCAGCTCTACCAACTGCTGAACCTGTGATTGAAGATGTTAGACCTGCACCACCATTTCCTCCTGGACCATTTGGTGCATTACTACCATTTGTTCCTGTTGCAGATGCACCACCTCCACCTCCACCACCAGCTCCTGCATAAAATCCACCTCGACCTCCATCCATTCCCTGATTAGCAGTTCCTGAACCCTGAACTGTTCCATTTGAACCACGACCACCACCACCAGAACCTCCATCAGTTTGACCTTTTCCTCCACCATCAGATGTTATTGTAGAAAATATTGAATCTGAACCATTGGCATTATTGCCACCAGCTCCGACTGTTACTGTGTAGTTAGTTCCAAAACCTAATGTCAATGGTGTTTCTGTTGATGAATTTGCTCCAGAAGTTTCTGAAGCATAAGAGTTTCTATAACCACCTGCTCCACCTCCTGGACCACCACTCTGGTCTGGACCATAGTTTCCTCCACCACCTCCACCTCCAGCAATAACTAAATATTCAGCAGTGAATGTTTGCAAAGCCCACTTGTTCTCTCCTAAAAGGTTATAAACATCCTCATTAGAAAAGATTCCTGTATTTGATGACGAAGACTGTGTTGGTGTATCGCCAATATATCCATACTCATTTGATTTCATAATTTTCTCCTAAGCGAATGAAACTGTGTCAGAACCAGCTGTGAATGTTGTGACTTTATCTGAGCCATCAGTTGCAGTTGATGAAGTTAACCCAGCTCCAACTGTGATTGATACTGTATTCGGATACCGAAGAATAACAATTCCAGAACCACCAGACCTTCCATTTGCAATATTTGGACCACCTGCACCACCAGCTCCTCCACCAGTATTAACTGTGCCATTTTGACCAGAAGAACTATTGCCACCACCATTGCCTCCACCTCCAACTCCACCTTGAACAAAAGAAGCGTTTCCCTCAGTGCCACCACCACCACCTCCAGCTCGTGGAACACTTGAACCAGTTATTGATGAATATAATCCAGAGCCACCATCTCCATCTGGACCACTATCTGAACCAGCACCTCCAGCACCTCCACCACCACCTCCATAGTATGGAGAACCTCCAGCACCACTAGAACCATCAAAACCTTGATTAGCAGTTCCAGAACCACCACCATTTTGAAAAGCACCTCCACCACCTGCACCTCCAGAACCTCCACTTCCTCTTCCTCCTCCAGTTGAAGTTATAGTTGAAAACACTGAATCAGAACCTTGAGTCGCATTTGCACTTCCACCACTACCAATGGTCAATGTGTAGTTTGTTCCAGTAGCTAAAGTCAATGGTGATTCAGTTGAAGAGTTTCTTCCCGATGTTTCTGAAGCATAAGAGTTTCGATAACCTCCTGCACCACCTCCACCAGATGAACCTGAAAAATAAGGAGAGTTGAGAGTCCCTCCACCACCAGCAATGACAAGATATGAAACATCTATTGTTTGCAAAGCCCACTGTCCAGCTTCTATTAATTTGAACACATCGGTCATATTGAATAAACCAGTATTCGATGAACTTGATTGTGTAGGAACTGCGCCTATATAGCCATATTTAGCCATAAAAGTCTCCTTATGAAATTTCTAGTATTGACATAAAAGCTTCCAAGTCTCCTGAGGTTGCGCCTCCAGTGAGTTGTATCTTGTCAGATGCTTCTAAAACAATTTTTGAATCTCCAGCCATTTCTAATACTGCATCAGCAGGAACTGAGACTGTGAAACCTAAATATGCCTTTGTTGTTCCATCAGAGTCAACCCATTCAGCTGTGATAGTATCATTTGCGCTGCCATCAACATTTGAAATTCTAAGTGATAGAACTATCGCAGTTGTTGAAGCAGGACAGGTATAAATATCCTGTGCTGAGTTAGTTATGTCAAGATTCGCATTCTTGAATGTATTTGCCATTCGGTCTCCTAAGTTATAGTGCTATTGCCAAAGCTATTGCATCGCCTTCTGTTGCAAAGCCAAAGTCAGCAGGGTTAATTTTATAGACTGTGCCATCTGTAGCATCTTCGATAACTAGCAAGTCATTTGCTAAGTCCACAGTCAGTGAAGATGTTCCATCGGTTAATGCTGAGGGGTCAATAACAAGGTCAGCTGTTCCGCTGGTTACTCCACCTGCAAGACCTGAAGTCGCAGAAGTTGTTATTCCTGTTATATCTCCCTGAGAGATGATGTCTGAGATGAGTGCTTTTTTTGTGCTGTTGTCTGTGACATCTTCAATAACTACATAGTCTGTAGATACAGCTGTAGCTGTTGATAGTTCATTTGCATCTAGTGCAAGTGTCACATCTCCAGTAGTGCCTCCACCTGAAAGACCATTTCCAGCAACAACACTTGTTATGTCTGCTGTCAAAGATGTATTCGTCCAAGCTGAGCCATTGTAGAATTGCAATCCTGAACCACCACCTGAGCCAGTGATGTCGAGCAAGTAGCAAAACTGTCCCTCTGTTGGGGAAGTTATTCCTGTTGTGCCATTGTCTCTTGCAGCTGGGTTAGCAAATATGTATATTGCTCTGTTGACTAACTCCTGCCAAACATTGACATCAATCAAGTCTCCAGTTGCGTAGTTTGGTTTATATGCCATTAATTTCTCCTAATATCTACCAAGCTAAGTTGGTATCTTGACCTAATCTTGATGAACCTATGACCCAAGATGCACTTTCAGCACCTGCGCTGGTTGATAGATTCCAGCTCCAAGTTTTGTTATTTGCATCGATTGTGTGTCGTATAGATTCAATATGAACACCGAACTCCATTGTTGTTGAAGCTGGGGTAGGAATTTTGACTGTTATCTTATCGCCAACTTCTCTTCCTAATGCTTGCGTCCATAAACTTGTATTGCCTACAGGATTAACAACTAATCCCTCAACTCTTGGCGATGTTCCTTCAAATGTTGCAAGTCGTTGATTTGCAATCTCTAAAGCATCTGAATCTGAAACATTCAATGTATCAGTTAGACTGTTTTGCCTTGCTCCATATTCATCAATCGAATTATTGTTTTGCACTATTTGTTCTGTTCCGCCATTTCTTGTCACTGAGACAATATTGACAATCCTTGTTTCATCAAAGTTTGTTATCACATCAGAAAAGGGGAGTTCTCCAACGCCATTTCCAAAAGTTGCATTAGATGCGAACTGTTGTGTTCTTTTATAATTTCTATCTCTAAAGGTTGCGTTTCCATTAGCACCAATAAAGAATTGACCTTGTTCAGCTGTTTCTACTTCACGAAGCGCAGTCAATAGGTTCGTTGTTGCAGGAACACCAGCTTGAACTTGCAAATCTCCAGTAGAGATTGTTGTGTCAGCTGATGGAATACCAAATGCACTAAGTAGCCTTGAAGCTCTTGCAGAAGATAATTCCTGTTCATCTGCATAACCAAGCCTTGCACTACCAACTAAGGAACGAGATGTGTTTCCTAATAGCCAACCTCTCGAACCTATTGTGTTGAGGTTGAGTAGTTTGAATAAATCTACAGCCTGCACTCTAACTGTTGAATCAGAACCCTGACCACCAAAGCTTTCAGGATATCCAGTGATAAATCCTGTATAAAGGCGATAAGTTGTTCCATCATACACAGCAGAGATACGAACCTTCTTGAATGGTTTGACTTTTGTCTCTCCAGTAACAGCATCATAATATGGACTGCTTGTGTTGAGTGGATTGAACCTGTCATCAAGGTTTGATAGAACGATTGAACAAGTTCCAGTCTGAAACTCATCTAATGCGTGTTGCCTTCCTCTATTAGTCTCTATGTTTCTAACATATGCACTGACATCTGTATAACTTTGCGAAACATCCAGTGGGTTTGAATCAAAACCAATTTCAACTGTGAGACTGACATCTGAGTTGAATGCTACGCTCATATCAGTATTCTCTTGCCTTGCTTCTGAAGATTAATAATTGCATCTTGCGTCACAGTCTCAAATCTTTCTCCACTGATATTCAATGTTGTGAATATCTTCACTGGTTGAACATTTCCTGAACCTCCACTAGAACCTCCGCTGTTAGCATCGCTGCCAGCAATATCTCCTAATGTTGGAGGCGGTTCAACTGCTGGAGGTGGATTTCCTCCTGAGTCGCTACTTGGTGGAGTGAAACTAGAACTTGTTAGTCCAGCATTAGCAAAAGCATTTTGTATTTCTGCAATTTTTCTTCCAGTTATCTCAGAAAGCTTTTCTAAAGTCTCCTGGAATGTTCCACCACTAAACTCTCCAAAGGCTTGTTCAAGTTTTTGTATAGCAGAGGCTTCTTGAAGAATATTTTCAGCAGATATCTTAGATGCTTCGGCTAAATCTTTCTTTGCTTGAATCTGCTCATCACGAGCTTTCTTTTGTTCTTCAATAGCATCTTTGAGGTCTTCCTCTGCATCTTGAACAGCTTTGACAGCATCAAAGTATGTATCAGATTGCTTAGTAGATTCATCAATAAGCTCATTGAGTTCTTGTTTAGCTAAAGCTAATTCAAGTTCCATTTTGCGAGAACCATCTTGTGCCTCTGTTAACTCATCAATAGAATCTCGTAGATTTATAATTGCTAATTCTTCTTCAGCTGTGACCTCAGTCCCATCTTTTTGAAGCGATGTAGCTTTTTCCTGTGCAGCTGCAAGTTTTGCTTGTGAGTGAGCAACTTGGATATTTGCTTCTTCAAGTTCGCCAGTAGCTTGTTCTAAACGCTCTTCTTCACGCTTTCCTTTTTCCTGAAGACCAGTCAAAGTTTTGATAGCACTAAGAGCTGAACCCATAGCGTCTGTATATTTATTGAACTCTAATGCAGACATCTCATATGTCTCAGCTTGTTCTTCAACAGCGTCTGTATTATCTTCTTGTTCGTCAGTCAAATCTTCAGTAGCACCAGTGAGTTCATTAACTGCATCCATATTGCCTGAATAAACATTTTGCATTAATGAATATGAATCATTTAGATTAGCCATTTGTTTTGCTTGTGCTTTTTCAGCATCATTTGCATCACGAATAGATTCTGCATAATCGTGAATCTTGTCCATTAGACCAGCTGTCTCGCCACCTAGTTTTTCAAAGATACCTGATAATATTTCAGAGCTTTGTATGAACTTGATAAACTTTCCAACCATATCAAAAAAGATTGTTCCCAAGTCCTGAAATAGTTGGAATGATGTTTTTAGTCCTTTGAGAATATCATCGCCAAACTTATCTAAGAACTCTTGAACAGCAACGACACCTTTTGAAAAAGCATCTGTCACTAAAGGCAAAATGTCTTGTGCTAGCTTTGACAATAAAGGCAACACACCTGAAACAGCAGGAAGGAGTTCTTGTCCCATTTCCAAACCTGTTTGTCGTAGTTCTGCTTTCAGTCTTCTTGTTGTGTTAGCAAATCCATCAGAGGTATTATCTAAATCGCCAATAGCATCAGAGGATTGTTCTGTTATTAATGCAACTGTTGCTTGAGCTTTTTCTAAGTTTGTGAGTTCTTTGACAGAAGACTTGTTAGTCATCTCCATAGCTTTTTGCTGAACATCAGTTTCCTTGATGATGATGCCTAAAGACTTTAGAGATTCTCTTTCGCCTGTCAACGCTGATGTCATAGCTCTAACAGCTTGTTCAGCTGGAATGTTTTTCAAAGAACCTATGTCTCCAGCAAGAACTGCGACTGTCTTTGATAACTCGGCTGACTCATCAGCTGTTGCACCCATAGCGTTTGTGACACCACCAGTGAACGATAAAAGTTGTTGTAGTTCAGAAGTTGTGAAACCTGCTTTGTTAGCAAAGTCATCAACAAATGAACCTAAGGATTTTTCTGCTTCTTTGAATGTGACTGAAAAAGCGTTTGCACTTTCATCAGCATCAGAACCTAATTTTAGAAGGTTGACACCAGCTGCTGCTGCTCCAGCACCTAGAACCAAAGCACCTTTTGAGGCAACTTTCATTCCTACGCCGAGACCCTTCATACCTTTACTGGCTACAGAGCCAACAGTGCTTAGTTTACTAATCTGCTTCTGAGCAGACTTTATACCTGCTTTTAGAGCTTTAGTGTTAAGAACTATGCCTAGTTGTATTGGTTGTCTTTTAGCCATTGTTTCTCATCCTTATGAAATTTGATAATTGTTCTGAGTATTCTTGGAGTTCTCCAAAACTATATAGTTCTAACTCATATGGTTTGATGCCATAGAA
>Ga0070750_10001002_pt1 | contig 15837 bp, 25 predicted proteins | sample VirMetDEL_Nov_24_FD_77013 | JGI IMG/M metagenome (GOLD analysis project Ga0070750, IMG submission 77013) | Aqueous microbial communities from the Delaware River and Bay under freshwater to marine salinity gradient to study organic matter... | ecosystem: Environmental > Aquatic > Marine >...
AAGCAATTTGTTCAATCGAACTTTTCTTTTCTCTATCAGGCAGATGGAACTTTGTCTTCTGTTGACAGCATAATCGAGCGATTGAAGATAGCCGTTTTACGGCATGGTATAAGGGGAGCAATCATAGACCCTTATAACTATATCCAAAAGGATAAGGATATAGCGGAAACTGAATGGGTATCAGATGTTCTGACACGATTAAGAGTTTTTGCACAAGCGCACGGAATACATCTTTGGTTTGTCGCGCACCCAACAAAGATGATGCGTGATAGTAACGGAGATATTCCTGCCCCAAAAGGATACGACATATCTGGGTCAGCGGCTTGGTTTGCTAAGGCTGATGTTGGGCTGACGGTGCATAGACCTGACCCTGTACACTCAGCTATATCAAAAATAATTGTGTGGAAATGCCGCTTCTCTTGGGCGGGAAAGCAGGGTGATACTGAGCTATCTTTTGATAGTCCTACCAGTACATATAATCTTCCTTATGCTACAAGTGTTGCGTCAATAGCACATGATTTAGATCTGGATATTGACCTATGAGTAAGTACGTTACTGTAAGAGAGGGCGATAAGTGTGTGAATTTACATATTTTTTCTAAAGGGGAAGAGGTGGAAGTGATAAGTCTCGATACGAGAACCACGTTAAATCTTATAAAAGATTTGTCCGACAAACTAAACAAAAGTGTTTGACGTTAATATGCTCATGCGCTAGATCTTGTGGCAGGACATTTGTTTTTCACTTCCGCTTGTGGTGGATTGCTGATTTCCTGCTCTGAACAGATCTGAGGTGGCTTCGTGCCACCTCTTTTTTTTGGAAAGTTCAATTGAACTTATTTAATACGTTTGATAAAAGTTTTTTGAGGCAAGAAGTGCCTAGTTTTCTTGCGCCAGAAGTCGCGGTCTGATGTTCCAATCGCTAGTCGCTTGTCAACTTGCCTCACCAGTTTTAATTAAGGGGGAAGGCTGATACTTCCCCCTTAGTGTAGGGTCACAAGTGAAGTTCAAGCCCCTACTGCTATGGTTAAGGACGGTTCGTCACAGACACGTTTAATCGCCCTCAGCGCACTCATAGCTTACGCATAAGTTAAGGTGGTTGCATGTGCTAACTCCTGCTCTAAAACAGATTATATTCACAGCATACCACATGATTCGGCAAAATTGCGTAGGTGTGTCCCAATTATTTTCTAGGTAGATTATATTTTGTAATTAGGGTTTGAATGAACTTCAAATTCTCAAGCAAAGTCTTTGCAATTTCTTTAGGCTCTTTGCCATCTAATAACATGTTGTTTACTACCTGTGCGTTTTTAGACAGAGGACGTTTGTTACACATTTTTTCGGCAGTAAAGTAAGAACGTATTTTTAATTCTGGCTTTTCAAGAACATCTTTTTTGTTCTGCGCTATCCAAGCTTTTCTATATAGATCTTCATACCTAATTCTTTTTTCTTCATTTAATATAGCCATGATCTTCTCCCGTGTTCTATCGCTACACCTGATTGTTTTAAATTTTCAACGTAATTATCAAGCTCCTCTCGCGCTGCAAAAAGTTCCTGACTTATTCTTGGCCTAGCATCATCTCGTTTGCTTTCATCCGCAAGGTTGTCCACTTGTCTTTTTAGCCATTCGAGTTGAGATGCTTGCCACTTTGATAACTGCTCGTTACCCATAAGCTTCTCCTCACCAAGGTCTGATTTTAGGTTTGACTATTTTTGATGCGACCTCGCTTACATCGCAATAGCCTTCGACTGCATTTATTTGCTCGTAGAGCGTATTATTATTTAACAATACGCTCCAACAATCTTCTTCAGTTTTAAACCAAATGCTGACATACATAATGTTATCGAGTACATTGTAGCCAAGAGTTAAAAGCGTCCAATAATCCATCACATGAAATACTCTTCTAACCTACACTGAGCAATCATCTGTTGTACATAAACCCTGTTGCACCAGTCATCATTATCAATGAGAAATTCTGCTTGCGCTCTCTCTCGCTCATCGCACTCGCCATCAATATATTTACTAATGAGAATGCCACGCTGAACTAAATCAGCATCTCCAACTTTAGTTATAGCCACGATCATAAATCTCCTTTTCTAGTATCTTAACAATAAAATACTCATCGCCAAGCATATCTACGATTTGATCTCTATGATAAGCCATAACATAAACAAATTCAGACTCTTCTTTTGCCCAGTCATCAAGCTTACCTGTGCCTATACTGCGCGTGTGTCTTTTCAACTCAACATGAAATCTTTTCATATTTGTACTTCTCCTTCCATTCTGACTCATAGGTGGGCTATGCTCAACTAAAAGAGCTTCAAGAAGGTTTAGTATACCTTCTTTCTCATCACATTCTGAGATGCCTGTAAGCACCTCAGAAAGCCAATTGTATTGCTGACGCAATAGAACATGATCAATATTCATTAGTTTATCCTCCTTGCCATTCTTCACATTCTACTACCATGTAGTCTCTATGCACTTGGTTGGGTGCATACTCACTTGCATAAGCAACGTGTGCTTCATCTAATAATATTTTATTAGCTTTCTCACACGCTTCCGAAGGGTTGTCTGCCTCAATATGTAAGACAGTACCCTCGTCATAGTGTACACTCACTCTGTACTCAGTCATCGTCATCCTCCAATAATTTAAATGTTACTTGGACGTAGTTTTCAATTTCACACATTTCTGATGTTTCCCACTCATGCGTTGGGCAAGTCTCAAGCCACTTGTAGAAGTCTTCTCTATCCATTACTTCTCTCCTTTCTTTTGTTTTGTGTCCTTCTGTATTTGAAGGACGTATTCATGATTAATGATACCCAACTCTGGGTTACCAACTACTTTAGGCTCGATCCAAATCTCTTTGATAATCCTGCCTGATCGATCTTTGTAACGTCTAGGGTGGCCTCTTCTGCCATGCTGACGTTTAGGCGAACCATGCCCAGTGAATAACTGAGAATGCACGTTTACACCTCGCTTAGGTAGCTCGATCTCAACTACCTTAACCTCGTTCTTAGGCACTCTTCTGCCCCACCTGATTGTGCTAACCTTCTTGGGTGCAGGTAACATTGCCCGAACATATCTTGGGTAATTTAGAAGAGCGAATACGGCTGTTAAGAACCGAACATCACCATCAATACCATGACCGCCCATCTCTTTTAGCCTATTGAAAAGTCTTGGCTCTTCGTTGTCAAAATTAGGCCACATTGCAGGTGCAAGAAAAGATGGTTTGAATGTAAAGTTTTTGGAAAAACTATTTAATTTAGCCATGCCTTCATCATCTCTGTGAAATTTACTGTAGGCAGTGCCTATACCAAAAAACCAAAAAGGCTCTTCAACATTAGTAAGTGAGCTTTCATCATTTAAAAGCGTCCACTCGAATGTTGATAAACCTATTTTGTTTGATGTCTTTGTGCCATCGTCATTGTATTGAGCATCACAAGTAAAAAAGTTGTAAGTAAAACCTTTGCTTGATTTTTCGATATGATAGCCAAGCCTGTTAGTAACGCTTTTGCGATTGCTATCAGTGGGTATGCCAAGCTTATCAAACTCTTCCTGCAAGGCGTCAAAACGAGCCAACTCATCCCACTCAATCCAAAGGTTATCAAAACATGGAATAGCTTTTGGGATTAGCTGTGCAATATATCTTGGATAAGAAAAAGATAAAGACAAAGCTGTTTTTACAAAGTTATTTGTAAGAGTAAATTTTTCTGCTTGTACTAAGTTCTTTTGTGTTTGCCGAATTGCAAAGTCACCACGTTTATTTTTTTCGTACATCATCAAGCTAGATTTTGGCACAGATAAACCTGCAATAATTTCATCATAAAGAGATACGCTTTTCTCTTCTCTGACCACAGTTTCCTTGCCCCACATGCTCATGTTGTGGTTGGTTTGCTTGTTAAACAAACCATCTAGTGGATCATAATGAAAAGTAGGATCGGTCTTTGCTCTTTTACCATGAGCAAGTTTTGTACCGCTAAATTTTTTAGCCATTTGTTTCTCCCATAAAAAAGTTCAATTGAACAAAAAAAAGAGGGGGAGACCAGCTCCCCCCAAGTTTTCTAAGCGTTCTGTAGGTAAGGCAGTATGCAAAGCAAATATAACCTACAGCGTGAGGTGCTTAGAGTCCCATTAGTACATCAAGCGTGGAGTCTTTTTTCCTACGCCTTATTAGGCTTTCAGCTTTAGCCCAGTTGTCAGCTATTGATAAGACAACCTCACCACCTGCATCATATTTCATCAGGATGGCATTTTCCACAGTGCATATTTTATGCTTGCGCTTGACTGATCGAACAGCCCAACAACGTATGTATTCTTCGTTGAGTCTTTTTATCTTGCGCTCCTTACAGTCCAAAATAAATCTTGCACCGTCACCTGCTTGAACGACAGATATACCCTCTTCGTATATCTTTTTGTTCCAACTAATCGGAACCATAACATCTGCACCGCCCTCAACAAGGCTATCCCATTTGTTGTACAGGGGTAAGCAATGGACTTGTCCACCAACCTCACATGAGGTTTCGACTGTAGCAGAAGGGAATGCAGCCGTGAACGCTCGATATGAATTGCTTTTGCTTTCATGTCTAGCATCATCTAATCTTGATTTGTTTTCAAATTCACGAAGCATTTTTCTAGTCTTGTGTATCTCGTGTACACAATGACTAAAATGAGAAATTAATATTTTTGAAGATGTAGAGTTTAAGCCCAAGACTGAAGTCGCTGCATTGTGGCTTACATATGAATATTCTCTAGAATGTTCTACTAATCGCTTCATTTTGTCATGCGGCAGATCCATCTGCTTGTAGGTAAACGAAGCACTTTGCTTTAGCGCATCCATAGATGCGTAAAGAAGTTTGAAATCTAATTCAGAAGTTTGCATTTTACTTTTCCCTTCAAAGAATTTCTAAATCATCAAAATCAAATTGAATTTGTCCAATTCCATTTTGACTAGTGTCAGAAAAAATCACTAACTGTTTTTTCATAATTATATCGCAAACCATTTTTTCATTTACACAGTCTGCAATAAAGCCAATGCTTTTTGCTTTTTCAAAAGCATCTAAAGCATGGCCTTTTAAGCCCAATATGGTTGGATTAGTTTCCTTAAATTTTTCAAGGTCACTAGGTGTAACAACAGGTGAAGCATCTGGTTCGTATGGTATGCTAATCATTTTCATTTTACTTTTCCCTAAAAAAAGAAGACCGCATCAAGCGGCCTTCATCCAAGTTGACTTGCCCCAAGGGGCAGGTTTCGATCTTAAGTCATTGCTTACCCAAAGCACTGGGTATCGCGGTGGTACATCAGGAAAGTCACCTATCTGCATGTCAGTCAAAACAATCATCTGATCACATGGGATACGTTTTTCTTCGATGTACTTGAACACTGGGGTAACCAATGTGCCACCCCTGTCATTGATTGCAATAACAGGTACAGTCTCGCCTTTTTGGTAAGTCTTGGCGTTCCTGACAGATACAGTCCAAGTGATGATAGTAACACTTTCTGGCTGTTTGCTCTGAATGAATTGATTGACTAAGCCAAGGAAATATTCTTGCTCGGTATCAGAGACAGACATACTGGTATCTATTGAGATAACAGTGTGACCAACAGTATTGTTTTCAAGTGTCCTGTTGATCATGCCATACATCGTATAGTCTCGCTTATTGATGCGTCTATAGGTGTAGTTGCTTGGCTGTTCACCACCAACAAACTTGTTAACTACAGTCTCAAGGTCAACTTGTGATCGTCTCATAACTTTCACAATGTCTTCGATACTTGCAGGTAACTTGCCTATGGCTTTAGCGGCATCTGCGGCAACCATTACTTTTTGTTGCACCTCAGCTTCTAGCTGACCCATCTCTGCGGCATCTAGCTTTTGGCCTTGATTGTTCTTAGGCTCTTCAATACCGCCCATATCCCAATCTTGACCGCCACCAGTTGTGTTGTCTAACTCATCATCTGACATGCCCTGAAGCAGCTTGTATATCTGCTCGGCAGACATGTCCTTATATTTTAGATCGTAAAGCCCACCCTCTGGCATAGCATCAAGACCAAATATTTTTACGAGTTCGATGTTGATTGCAAGGTCAGTGGCAATGTTCCAAAGCTTTGCGTCACGGTTACCAACCCTGAGCGGATGCATCAGGGCAATGTGTAAAATCTCATGAGCAATGACAAACAAAACATTTAGTGGTGATAACTCATCAACAAATGCTCTGCTCCATCTAATGGTTCGCCCATCAGTACACATGGTAGGAATTGTGTTGTCTTCGACAAACTTGGTAGCCAAAGCCAGTGACCCCCAGAAGGGGTAACTGATCACTAGCTTTGTTTTGCCGCGAGCAACTTTTCGGTCTGCGTCCATTTTTTTCTCCCAGAAAAAAAGTTCAATTGAACAAATTAAAGTAATAGCTCTGCGCCACCACCATTCTCAGCCCATTCACGAAGGTGCTTATTCTGTCGTGGATTAGGTATTTTAGAAATCGAACCCATGATGACAAAAGCACCGTACTCATCCGCGTCCAAGCGTCTGATGTACTTGATGATGTTGCCAATGTTATCTGGGTTAGCTTTTGCTCCTAATGAGGCGCACACTGCGTACACAACATCTGCACGATCAGGAATGATTGCAGACATTGGGTTTTTGATGAGGTCATCAATATTTGGGATAACATCATACACTGCCAAGAAGGCATAAAACTCTGTCGTTGCAACCGAACCAATGATACCGTTTAAGGTCTCTCGCTCTTCGAGCGCAGGTAAGCCCCATGAAAGAACTTCACTCACTCGCTCCCATGCTCTAGGCGTTGGGAAAACGTCCTCATCAGGATTAAATTGATGTAGCAGATCGGGCTTGAAACCCAAGAACGCTACGATTTTTTCATTTATCAGTTTCTCGATAAAGTGAGCAACCGTGTCGTTTAGGTTTTCTTCCATATTTAAGAACGCAAGCCTGTCCTTAAGCTGTGATGGTATTGGGTTAGTACCTGCACGATCAGCAGTACGGTTACCTGCTGCAACAAGTGCAGAATTAACAGGCAGTTTGAATGACCCGATACGCTTCTCTTGAAATACCTGACCTGCAATATTTTGATTGGCTACGATTGCTTGAGGTAGCTCATCAAAAAAGTAAACGATAACATCATAATCACCCTCTGGCTCTAACCAGTCAGGCTTGATCCTAATCATTGCAGTCTTGTCATCATTAGGCAGTAACCAACCTGCAATCTCAGCAGGATCGTATTGCGCCAATGAAATCATTTGAACATAGATTTTTATTCCAAGCTCTTTGCTCAATTCAAAGGCGGCTTGATGCACAGTTGAGCTTTTACCTATGCCAACTTTACCCTGAAGGTATGGCACGATTGCTCGTGAATCTGAGGCATCTGGATTTTTTGCTAAATCCAATTGAGCCTTGATAGCTCTTTTCACAATATTTTTTGCAGTTGATAATTTCATGTCTGAACTTCCTTAGATAAGGCGGCCTGATCGACCGCGAAATTTTTTAAAACGAATAATCAAGATATATTCCAATCCAAATTGAGATAAGCACAACGCTTGCTGTCAAGCCCATGCCATAGGCGAAGCCAAGCAAGATACCCTCTCGCTTGGCTACTTTTTGTTGTCGGATACTCATGCTGCTTTACCTTCGAGTGCATCAAATACACCGTTGCAAGTATCGTTCTGAACAGCCTTAGCATTCCTTGCAGCCTCTGCCGCCTCAGCATCAGCAAAAGCGTGAGCCGCTGCTAATTGTTCAGCCAAGAAGTCTTGGAATTGCTGAAGCTTGTCAGCATCAAAACCACCCTTCCACACTGGGGTATCAAGTGGCTTGTCATTTTTGTGATCCCAAGTGATAAGCTCACCTGCAATCTTGATGACCATTTTTTCCCAGTCTTCACGAGGGGTCTCTTTATTCCAGAAGCTGACCATCTCGGCCTCAGTTGTGATGTTCTGAGCTTCTAGATGCTCACGAACCTGCGAAGGCGTGGCCTGAGTAGGTATTGCGTTAAGAGGGTCTTTGTCTCTTCGAAGAGTACGAACAACGCCAACGCTGTTTTCATAAAGACGTTTGGCTTTAGCCTTTGCGCCTTTGATTGTGCCTAGACCTACCTCGATACCTGCTTTGATAGCCTTGGAATCCGCAGTGTATAGGTTGCCTTTTGAGTTGAACTCGCATTGGTTTACTACCGCGCAAACCTCAGCATACATGTCCATGTTGTAGCTCTCGCAGACCGCCTTGGTCTCTTTTGATTGCTCACTAAGGTTTGCCTTAGCCTGAGCAAATTTTGAAAATACATCAGTCAATGCATTTGATGAATCGTCTGAGAAAACTACAGGTGTTGATACTTTAGCCATGATTGGCCTCCTTTTAGGTTGATAAAAATATTGGGGTTATCGGCATACTGCCGCCATTGCAGCCCTCGTGATAGTAGAAGGCTGCAAGTGAAGCATTATATCTTTTCGACAAGCTCTTCAGTCTTTTCGTATATGTCGTATATATACTTTCTGACTGCTTTCATTTTGCTTCGATCCTCTGGGTTTGTTACGTCACGCTGTATTTCACCCAGTGTTATGTCCAACTGATCAAGTTGTTTGTCTAGCTTTTCCATTTGCTGCCTAGCTAGATTAAGTGTTCTTTGATGGTGTGCATCAATTGCTGCTTCCCATGATCTGGCTTCAGCAAAAGCTTTTTCATGAGCGTCCACCTTGGCGTGTACGCCTTTTAACATTTCACTCATACTCATTAAAACTTCCCCTTATGCTTTGCCTTTCTAGGCAGTTTCTTGTTCTTCAATTGAACAACTCTTTTGCGATATTTTGGTTGGCGCAAATCATGCGCCATTGGATTGCTTTGACATGCCATTATGCTGCCTCCCTTAATTCTCTTTCATAATTGTATACAAATTCAGCTTCCAAATAGACTGGCAACAAACGCTTGCCACAGCCGCTTGGCATTCTTCTAAAATCAACTTTTTTATCTTCACAAATTATTGATGGGCAAAACTCTGCCTCGAACATAGCTTCTACTACATCGTCACCTAATTGCTTCCATCCAACTGGCGCACAAATCCAAATCTGTGGGCGTGTTGTTTTGACGCCATTCCATTCGCAATCTTTTTCGACAATGATCACATCGCCTACTGAAAGAGATGCGCTTTTACCACGCCTCTCCAAGCACCAAATGCCCTCAACTTCAAATGGAGCATTCTCTGCCTCGAAAACTTTTTCTAACGCAGCTTCTGTGTCGTTATGATTTATAAAGTATGAAACTCTGTGTCTCAAAGCATTGTGAATTAATGCTTTAAGAACCACTGTCTCAACATTGTCTTCTGAAAACATGCCTAAGCTTGTTAAGCCTCGGAAAGCTTTAGCCTGACCGTTAACGTCAGCACTATTCATTCTTTGCATGATTGATCGTGTTGCGTTTGAAACATTTGCTTTAAGAACGTGTAATCTCATGATGGTTTCCTTTCTAAATTAAACCATGACTACAGCCCCGAAGGGCTGCACTCGCTAATTTAACTCTATGTGCTGATCGCTGCGCCGCTACTACTTAAGGCTATTCGTTCTCTCAATTTAACCAACTCACTTACCCATACCTAAGTGTCGGAACCCGAAGCGTTTATACTAAGCAGAAATCTTTACGCACAAAATATACACATGCATTGTCGGTCAGTCGTACTAGCAATTCCTTGTTACAGACTTCCCAGTATATCTGGGTGCGTGTGCCTCGCGGCAGGGTGCGTTCCTGAGCCTATTGGCTTGGCTTGTGAGCCTATGAGTGCGCGAAGGGGTGGGGACGAATCAACCCGAATCAAAAACCCTCGGTGCAAGACCTTAATGACACTTCTTGAAACCTTATGCAACCCTAAAGTTTCAAGGTGTATAATGTATAGACGTTTGAAGTCGCAAAAATGTTCCCTGCCTGATGAAAAAAAGTTCAGTTGAACTTTATTTTGAGGTGAGAGAGGACTAATCCAATAAAAACAATGACTTAGCGGAGAGAAGTGCCAAAAAGTGAGAACATAGATGGAACATATGTGTACATTTTAGCAAAGGAAGTTTTATGAACTATACCCCATGAAACCTTAAACCCCCCTCAGAGGGGCTTATATTGGCTCTCAGGGCTATTTCTTGATTTGTTCTCTATATTGGCTATATTTGTTCCAATTAAGGTAAAAAGGTTAGAACAATGCCAAAAGATAACGACCAAAGCCAAAGCCACGAAAAAGCCACAGCGGCTAGCGTAGTCATACCTCTCAAGAATAAGAGTAGACATAGAACAGGCACTAACAAGTATGGGCTAACAGATAAGCAAGAGACTTTCGCACTGGCAGTATTTGAGGGTAATAACTTTAGTGATGCCTACAGGGCTGCTTATGATACTCAGAATATGAATGCAGCAAGCATACATAGGGAAGCACACGCCTTAACTATAAACCCCAAGGTTACCGCAAGAATTGATGGCCTGTTTCTGGATAAAGAGAAAGAACAGCGCATGTTAAGGCTCTCTCGAAGTGAAAAGGTAATTTCAAAACTGGAACGGTTGCGCTGCGAGATGGCGAGGCTGATGGAACACAAGTTCGAGCTTTGGAATTGTTAGGGAAAACGATGGGGCTATTCATTGATAAGGTAGAGACTGAGGATAAGACAGAAAAGTCTGAGCAGCAGTTAGAAAAAGATATTGAACAGAAGTTGATTGCTCTGGGGATTAAATAGTTCACTTGAACTTTTTTGATTATGGCATTCCCCCCTTTTAGTGATGGGTATGTCGTGACCCCACCTACCCCCCATGATAGTATATACGCGGTCGTACACAAAAACTGTATACATGGTGTTCCACACAAACAAATACTAAAAACTTTTGAAATACCCCCCCTTCTACTTTTTGACTGCCAGTAATGGATTTGAAAATATATTCGTGATTTTTCTAAAAGGGTAGGTTCAGGATACCCCCCATATACCCCAAAAAAAAATTTTTTAAAAATCCTATATATATATTATATTATATATATTATATATTCTATCTCTCTCTCTTATTAAGAGAGAGAGAATATATATATTAATTATTATATATATATTATATACTATACGCGGATGTTTATTTATCCCATTTTCATCCACGGTAGGCACTGTCCCCACCCGATCAGTGTCTACCACCTTGGGTGGAGGATACGATGAAACATGAAAAGATCTTAGAACAGCTAAAGAAGCTTCCTTTGGAGGCTCAGGCAGATTTACTTGCTGATCTCGAACAGCTTGAAGAGCTGAAGAACAAGAAGAAGGCTAAATCAGAGTTTCTGGCATTTACCAAAATGATGTGGCCTAGCTTTATTGGTGGTCGGCATCACAAGATTATGGCTGAGGCTTTCGAACGTGTAGCCAGAGGGGAGTTAAAAAGGCTTATCATCAACATGCCACCCCGTCATACCAAGTCAGAGTTTGCATCCTATTTGCTTCCTGCATGGTTCTTGGGGCAGTTCCCAGAGAAAAAGGTTATTCAGACAGCCCACACTGCAGAACTGGCAGTGGGTTTTGGTCGGAAGGTCAGGAACCTGATACAGGGGGATGACTTCAAGAAGGTATTTCAGGGGATAGATCTTTCTTCAGACTCAAAAGCTGCGGGTCGTTGGAACACAAACAAGCGAGGTGATTACTTTGCGATTGGTGTTGGCGGTGCGGTAACGGGTAAAGGTGCGGATCTATTGATCATAGATGACCCTCACAGCGAACAGGACGCCCAACAAGGGCAGTTTAACCCCGAAGTGTATGATCGGGTCTACGAATGGTACACATCTGGCCCTAGACAGCGTCTACAGCCCGGAGGGGCGATTATCATTGTGATGACCAGATGGTCAAAAAGGGATTTGACAGGACAGATCATTAGTAAATCTGCTGAGAGGATAGGCTCTGACGAATGGGAGGTCATAGAGTTCCCTGCGATTATGCCTTCAGGTAAGCCATTATGGCCTGAGTTTTGGAAACAGGACGAATTAGAGGCAATTAAGGCAGAAATTCCTGTTGGTAAGTGGTCTGCACAGTACCAACAAGACCCCACATCAGAAGAAGGGGCGCTAATTAAGCGAGAATGGTGGAGAACTTGGGAAAAAAGCCACCCACCTCCTTGTGAAGCCATCATTCAGTCGTGGGATACAGCGTTTTTGAAGACAGAACGCTCTGACTACAGTGCTGTAACCACATGGGGGATCTTTTATCATCCAGATGATGACGGAAGAATGGCTCCAAATTTGATTATGCTAGACGCATACAAGGAAAAGCTAGAGTTTCCTGACCTGAAGAAGGCTGCATACGACAAGTATTGGGAATATGAGCCAGATCAGCTTGTCGTGGAGAAAAAAGCGTCTGGTGCGCCCCTGATATTCGAGCTGAGGGCTATGGGTTTGCCCGTCACAGAGTTCACTCCATCGAGGGGGCAGGATAAAATAGCCCGTGTAAATGCGGTTTCTGATCTTTTTGCGAGCGGTGTGGTCTGGTGTCCAGACACAAGGTTTGCGGATGAGGTCATGGAAGAAGTGGCTTCGTTTCCTGCAGGGGATCATGACGATTATGTTGACTCGATGTCACAAGCATTGATACGTTTCCGTCAAGGCGGTTGGATTAGGTCGCCAACTGATGATTGGGACGATGAACCAACTTACAGAAGACCAGTAGAATATTATTAATTGTTCTGCTATACTGACGAAAGAACTTTTGCAAAGGACAGATCATGGCAATCGAAAAGCAGATGACACCCTTCGAAACTGAAGATGATGATCAGGAAGAGGCAGTGCAGGTTGAGATAGTCAATCCTGAAGCCGTTTCTATGGAGACAGAAGATGGCGGCATCATCATCGACTTTGAAGGAGAAATGACTGAAGAGCTTTTAGGGAGCGATAGCCATGATCAAAACCTAGCAGAGGTTATTGACGATGATGTACTGCAGTCAATGGCAAGCGAACTGATTGCTGATTTCAAGGCAGATCAGGAAAGCAGGTCTGATTGGGCAAGAGCATACGTCAAGGGATTAGACCTTCTGGGCATGAAGGTTGAGGACAGACAGCAACCGTGGGCCGGGGCTTCTGGGGTTTTTCACCCGATACTCACGGAAGCTGTCGTCCGTTTCCAAGCACAGGCTATGGGAGAGATCTTTCCTGCTGCAGGGCCAGTGCGTACCAAGATTGTTGGTAAAAACGATACCGAAAAGAAAGATCAGGCATTTCGTGTAGAAAACGAGATGAACTATCTGCTGACAGAAGAGATGTCAGAATACCGCGATGAAATGGAGCAAATGCTCTTCAAGTTGCCTATTGCAGGTTCTGCATTCAAAAAAGTTTATTATGATCCACTGATGGAGCGTCCGTGTTCCATGTTCGTACCATCTGAGGATTTCGTTGTATCTTACGGGGCATCAGATCTAAAAACATGTCCAAGATATACGCATGTGATGAAAAAAACATCAAACGAGGTTCTGCAACTGCAGGTAAACGGATTTTATCGTGATGTAGATCTGCCAGATCCCCAACCAGATTACTCAGATATTAAGCAAAAATACGATGAGTTAGACGGCGAAGAGGCCGTCATTGAGGATGATGACCGTCATACAATCTTAGAGATGCATGTCGATATGAACATGCCAGAAGAGTTTGATGACCCTGACGGGATAGCTAGACCATATGTGATTACAATCGATAAGACATCATCAGAGATATTATCTATTAGAAGAAACTGGTATGAGGACGATGAAAAGAAAAAGAAACGTATGCATTTCGTACATTACCGATACCTTCCGGGCTTGGGATTCTACGGCACAGGACTTATTCACCTCATTGGAGGCTTGGCAAAATCAGCCACCTCAATACTACGACAACTTATTGATGCGGGTACGCTATCGAATTTACCTGCAGGTCTTAAAGCTCGCGGTCTTCGTATCAAAGGTGATGATGCGCCTCTTATGCCGGGTGAGTTCAGGGATGTGGATGTACCGGGCGGTGCTATCCGCGACTCAATTACATTTATTCCTTACAAAGAGCCATCAAGCGTACTCTACTCGCTACTCGGAAATATCGTTGAAGAAGGCCGCAGAATAGGTTCTGTTGCTGACGTACAGGTAGGCGATACAAATCCACAGGCTCCAGTAGGCACAACCCTAGCACTGATGGAAAGATCTATGAAGGTGATGTCTGGGGTACAGGCAAGATTACATGCTGCTCTTAAGCAGGAATTAAGAATACTAGCTAAGATTATTCACGACAATATGTCTGCAGAGTATTCCTATGACATGGATGGTGACTTCGATAGAACAAAAGACTTTGATGGTCGTATTGATGTTATCCCTGTATCAGATCCGAATGCAGCAACAATGTCACAAAGGGTGATGCAGTATCAGGCTGCTCTACAGCTTGCACAGCAAGCACCGCAGCTATACGACATGGGGAAACTACACAGACAGATGTTAGAGGTTTTGGGTATTAGTGAAGCAGCCGACATCATTAAACTACCAGATGACATCAAACCAAAAGACCCAGTTTCAGAAAACATGGCTATTCTGAAGCAAGAGCCAGTCAAAGCGTTTATGTATCAGGATCACGAGGCGCATATTCAAGTGCATATGTCAGCCATGCAAGATCCTAAAATACAACAGATTGTGGGTCAGTCACCGTTTGCAGGGGCTATACAGAGTGCTATGGCATCACATATCACTGAACACGTTGCGTATCAGTATCGCAAAGAGATACAGCTACAGCTTGGTGTGGAGATGCCAAGTGAAGATCAGCCACTACCAGAGGACACAGAAGAGGAGATCTCTCGTCTGGCGGCAGAGGCAGCGCAGAAACTACTTGGCAAAAACCAAGCAGAGGTGGCACAGCAACAAGCAGAAGAAGCAGCAAAAGATCCTCTCACAGTCATTCAGCAGCGTGAGATTGCAATCAAAGAGCAAGAGCTTAAACATAAAATTGAGATGGATAGGGCAAGTCTTGACCTCGATGCGACTACCAAGATCGGTAATCTGGATCTACAGGCTGAAAGAATTAAGTCTGAGAACAAGCGAGCAGGTGCTTCTATTGGTGCTAAAATCGCTACTGAGCTTGATAAAGAGCAAAGAAAAGACAAACGGGAGGGGGCTAAACTTGGCCTAGAAATAGCCAAGGAGCTTGATAAGTCTAGTGAATGATCCAATACTTGCATTAATTAAAAATAAAATAGCAGATTATAAAAGTTCAATTGAACTTTTCTTAGCAGAAGGCGGTGCTACAACGCATGAAGATTACGTCAAGCTGACAGGAAAGTACGAAGCTTTTAGAATGTTAGAAGAAGATTTATTGGAAATAGAAAAAAAATATATTGAAAGCTAAAAAATTTTTAGTTAATTCTTAATTATTCGCGGATAGTCCGCGCAAGGTAACGGTGAACCTCTAAATCACTGCAAATGGGTGCAATATGGTTGCGACAGTAAAAGTCGATAACACGAAGGTAGAAGATAACCTTCAATCAAAACTACCAGAACCTACGGGATACAGGCTTCTGATAGCACTTCCAGAGATCGATGAGAAGACAGAGGGCGGAGTAATTATGCCTGATGGCCTTCGAAAAGACGAATCAACAGCGTCAATTATAGGTTTTGTTATCAAAACAGGGCCAGATGCTTATTCTGATAAATCCCGTTTTCCTAATGGTGCTTGGTGTAAAGAGGGCGATTTTGTTATTTTCAGATCATACTCAGGCACTAGGTTTAAGGTGCAAGGTAAAGAATTTCGTCTAATAAATGACGATACCGTAGAGGGTGTTGTCGATGATCCAAGGGGGTATTCAAGAGCATGAATAAAGCTGCAGAACAAGATAT
>Ga0070750_10001003_pt1 | contig 15834 bp, 9 predicted proteins | sample VirMetDEL_Nov_24_FD_77013 | JGI IMG/M metagenome (GOLD analysis project Ga0070750, IMG submission 77013) | Aqueous microbial communities from the Delaware River and Bay under freshwater to marine salinity gradient to study organic matter... | ecosystem: Environmental > Aquatic > Marine > Coastal...
CCTTTTGTTGGTGATTATGGTATATCACAAAACCCAGAGTCTTTTGCTAAAGAAAGTTATAGAGCATATTTTACAGATAAAAATAGAGGTAAAGTACTAAGGCTGTCAAGAGATGGTATAACACCTATATCTGACTATGGTATGTCTAAGTATTTTAAAGATCAACTAAAAAATCAACCAAAGTTAATTGGTAGTTACGATCAAAAGAAAAACGAGTATAACTTATCTTTAAAATTTAACACTGTAAGTTATGATGAAAAAGTAAAAGGCTGGTCTAGTTTTAAATCTTTTGTTCCAGAGCAAGGTGTTAGTGTTACTAACTTTTATTACACGTTTAAAAACGGTAATTTATACAAACACCACGACGATTATGCTTTAGGTTTAGAGGTTACTTGGAATAATTTTTATGGTAAACAGTACGAGTCAAAAGTACGCACAGTATTAAACGATGCGCCCAGTGATATTAAATCATTTAAAACTGTAAACTATGAAGGTTCACAATCTAATGTTGTTGTTAATTTAAACGATTCTAATTATTATAACTTATACCAAAAAGATGGTTGGAGTTTAGAAAAAATAACTACAGATAAAGAATCTGGTTTTATACCAGAGTTTATTGAGAAAGAAGGTAAATGGTTTAATAATGTTAAAGGTGACAATATTACCACAAAGCAAGAAATAGACACTTCAAGTTTTTCTTTTCAAGGTCTTGGTATTGCTTCTTCTACACAATTTTTACTTGTTCCAAAACCTGTAAAAATATTTGTTGAAATATATAAAACGCCAAACTTGCAATGCTGGTTTAAAAAGAATAATAACAAGCAAGGGCTTTTTATAAAATCAGATTTTAATGACGTTAATGAAGTTGGTAACAACCCACTAAATCCTAACGTAGTTGTAGAAGAAATTGTAGGAGGGAACTTATATAGACATGGAGAGCCTGTGAATGAAATAGTTCAATTTAAAATAAGAGGTGGTATAGACATATCTCAACCAGCTCAACAGCGTCCAGACGGTACTTATATGCCAAGACCACCAATACCAATTGCTGCTTCAGAATTTACACTAAGACATCTTAGCCCGCCTGGTAACGATGGTGAAAGATCTAGGGCTTTTGATGCCGATGGAGCTGTAATAGGTGCTATAGCCGTAAATGATGGCGCTGGTGGCGCTGTTGAAGATTTAGGCGTGCAAGAATCAACGCTTAGAAACGAAGCTAATCCTAATACAAATATTCCTGGCCCTGGTTTTCTTGGCTCTACTTTTAGCCCTATTAGCGCTAATGTCAATTTTATTGACACTGGTATTCCTGGAGAAAGCGGCAACACTGTGTTGGTAAACGTGCCTATTAAGTTTATAATACCTAGTAATGTTGAGCAAATGGAAACTATAAAAATAGAATTATTTTTAGAACAAAACAGTAATAATATTTAAATATGAAAATAATAACTTTATTTACTATTGATTCTTCACCTTTAAAAGGTACTGGTGACTTTAGAGAATACACTGTTAAAGGTGATCCTAGAGCTGTCTTCAGCATGCTTGTTGTTAATAATGCTGGTGAGTTTTATAATTTTCCTGAAAACACAACTGTTAGTGAAGAAGAAGGTATTTTTACGCCGGCTGGGGCTTTTTCTTCTACTCCAACAAGATTAAGTACTAGAAAAATAGGTAATAGCGGTGTTTACAATGGCGCTATAGACTTTCCTGCTGCTAGTGACGATAAATACACTATAGTTTTACAAGCTGAAACATATTTAAACACTAAGTTTGATGAAAACCTTTCTTTAAATTCTGTTTATCATGCTGCTGAAATATCTCAGTTTGCTGACACGACAGTTAGTTTTGCCGTAGCGTCAACTGGAACAACTTACGCAAACGAAACTTCAGATGCTGAAGCCGCAGCAAGATACACTGCTGTTGGGGCAAGCACATCTGTAACAAATAAAAAATTTAGCCAACCAATTTCTTTGTCTTGGAATGTCGATTTGAGTAGCAGTCAATTTATTATAGCAAAGCAACCTGTTGTAAATGATTTTTACTTTACTACAACAAAAGATACTTTTTCAGCTGGATCTGGTAAAATTTTAGAGTTAAAAGATGTATCAGGGCTTTCTTTAGGTATGGCTGTTAGTGGTACAGGTATAGCTGCTAACTCTACTATAACAGACATTAAACTAGGTTACAAAAATGAAAATAAGTCTGTCGCAACTAAATCTGTTTATACAATACCAAAAGACGTAGACACTGTTAACAAGCTTATTACTGATTCAAAAGGTGGTACTATAACTTTAAGTGAAGACACAACTTCTCAAGCTGTTGATAGAACAATAACGTTTAAAGGTTTTGGTAATGGTGGTTCTAGTGCTTTTAACAACACTGTTTTTACTATTAAAAACTTTAACTTAACAATAACTCCTGTTACAACAACTCTTGACGTTGCGGCTAGTGACACTCAAACTATAAAAGTTGTAAGCACTGCTGGTGTAAAAGTTGCTGACACCACTATAATGTCTGGTATAGGCGTAGTAGGAACTCCACACATAGACGGCCTTACCACTGATGACTTTGTAACAGTTAGTTCTAACCAAACAATAGAAAATTTACAAACAGTAACTTTTACTGGTAGTAGTAGATCTGCAACTATAACTGCAGACATAGAAATTGAAAAGTATGGTAAAGACGATATAACTTTAACACTAGAATTAGATAACATTTTAACAGTAGGATAATATGCCAATAAATACAATAAGAATAGACGATCAAGAGCCGGCTGAGATAATCATTGAAAGAAATACTATCATTGACGATCCTATTGGTTTTATTATTGAAACTGAAGACCCTATAGTAATACCCCCGCCACCCCCGCCACCGCCTTCAATTATAAATTTAACACCTGGTACCGGTGTGTCTCCAATTAAGGTAAGGTTGACATTTGATTATGATTTAAATAAATCTTTACAAATAGGTGATACTGTTTGGCATGTACACACTACAAACTCTGGTTCTTACAATGTTGCATCTACAAATAATAATAACTTTTTGCTTTTAGGTACTGTTAGTGGTGTTAGCAATCAATACAGAAAATCAACTATTGACGTTGATTATGATGGTTTTGATTTGCCTCAAGACTTAGGTTTAGAATTAAAAGGAGCATTTATAATGTTTTCTAAAAATAAAGCTGTAAACTCTGCAGGTTTAAAAGGTTATTACGCAGAGCTAGAATTTGTAAACAATTCAAATAAAAAAATAGAATTATTCTCAGTTGGATCTGAAATAACTCAAAGTAGTAAATAACACATAAAAAGTGTAATTATAAATAAATAAAGAATAAAAATATGGCAGTAGGTTTAATTAAAAAACAAGTGTATAGGAATGAAAAAAGCTCTCCAGCAAGGTTGTTTGGTGATTTATTTGGTGGTAAAAGATTAAGAAGAGATTTAAAGAGAGCAGAGGCTGATTATAAAAGTCAAATGCAAGAGTATTCTAATTTTGCTTTTAAAAATCCTTACAAGCAAAACATATACGCTGGTATGGAAAACACTATGGAAGATCTAACAGTTAACCAACAGCAAGCACAGTTTCAAAAACAACAAGCTCAACAAAGCCAAGCTAATATATTGAGCTCTTTACAAGGTGCTGGTGGTTTTAACGCTGGTAACATACAAGCTCTATCTAACCAAGGTGCTTTAGCAGCACAACAAGCTTCAGCATCTATAGGCCAACAAGAATCACAAAACAGAATGTTACAAGCTAGAGAAGCTTCAAGGCTACAAACAATGGAGCGTCAAGGTATGGCGCAGCAACAACAAGGTGCAGCGCTTGTACAAGGTATGGAATTTGACAGAGAATCTACAAAGCTTGGTATGTCGATGCAGATGGTAGGTAATGCGCAAGACGCTATTGCAGCTAACAAAGCAATGTGGGCAAATATTGTTGGCTCTGTTGTAGGTGCAGCAGGTACTGCAGCTAGTGGAAATTTAGGAGCATAATAATAAAAATTAAAACATGGGAGCAGATCAAAATTTAATAAGAGCAGCAGCGCAACTAGGGCCAAAGCCTTTTGATTATAGTGGTATAATGAAAGGTATAAGTGCTATAGGCCAGTATATTAGTACTAAAAAGGCTATAGCTAACGAGGTAATGGCGCAAGGAGAAAAAGCTTTTCAATCAGTACCTTCTGAAGTTTTTGAAGGTAAGTATGGTGATTATAACTTAGACTTTGTTACAAGTGCTAAGCAAGAGTATTTTAATGCTAATCAAATTATTGCAAAAAGCCCTGCTTTTACTAAAAAATATAAAAACGCAGTAAAAACAATTAACAACATAAAAACTGTTTTAGAGAAAAACAAAGCAGGTTTAATCAAGTGGGAAAAAATTCAAAACGATGTTTTAAATGGTAATTTATTTACTAATGTTTCTGCTGGTATCGGTAGCGAGGCTAATAACAGGCTTCTTGACATTGTAACAAACTCACAAACTGGTACTTTGAATGAAAGTATAACTTTTACAAATGATGGTATATATTTTTATGACGATGAGTTAGAAAAAAATATTAACATTGATGATATTTTACTTGGTTATAAAGGCAAGAGCAAAGATTTAGTTAAGTCTTCTGATAATTTTTTGTCTATAGTTGAGAAATACGGTGAAAAGTCTGCTAAAAACAACGATCCTTTTGATCAAAAAGCTGTTAAAACAGAAATTAATTCTATAGTCGATAAGCTAGGAGCAACTAGTTTAGATGACATACGCAGCTTTGCTTATGACTTTTCATACGGTGACCAAGGCACATACGTACAAAGCCAATCAGACAGTATAATACAAATTACCGATGAAGAACTTTTAAAACAAAACCCTGAAAAAGATCCTTCTACAATTGACCAAATTAAGAAAAATTTACTTGCCGATGCTTATAGTTTTAACAATGCTAGTGAGTTAGAAGCTGGTTTGAAAAAATGGCTTTTTGATATTGTTCAAGATAAACACTTAAACACGGAAGGTGGAGAAGGCGAGGGTGGTAGTATAAAGTTAGATTGGACAGGGCAAGATAACACTGCTGTTTATTTAAAGTCACAAGAAATACCTAAAATAGTTGAAGGTATTAAAGGTAAAACAACTTTCACTGTAGATGGTACTAGGTTTAAGTTTTTAAACAATCAATGGGTTTGGGATGCTAATGGAGAATTTGAACCTGTGACTGGTGCTGAAGGACAAAACTATAATTACGAAGATGGAAGTAATGATGCTTTATCTTATAGACTTGGAAACAATAAGCGAATAGTAGAAGCTTTTAAAAATAACGAATTACCAGTTAAAAAGAAAAAACAAGGATAATATGCCGCAGTATAAATTTGGAAACGATGTTTATGAAGAACAAAAAGTAATTGAAGCTGCTCAAAAATCTAATTTGAGTGTGCCTAAATATATTGAAGAGTTTGGAATAAAAAAAGTAGAGCCAAAAATTATATACAAACCAAAAACACCTGAAGAGGCAACTGCTAGCGCTTATACAATTAAAAATAGTATAAATAAAAATAGTCCTGAAGTAAGAAAAAATTTAGCAGATAAATATTTTGACTTGTCAGGTATGAAAAGAAAAAAGAGTAGTCAAAAAATGGCTGGTACTCCTTTGTTTGATTTTAGAAAAGACAAAGACAAGTATGAAAACAGTCTAGATACTGACGTTAAAAACTATTTTTCTGAAGTAACTCAAACACCTTTTGCTTCACAGTCTTACATTGGTCCTGATATACCTAAGTACGAAAGCTATAAGAACTACCAAGAAACAGGTAATTTTGATTTAAACTTGGTGAGCAACTCTATGCTTCAAGACGCTATAAAACAAGAACAAAAGAAAAAAGTACAATTATATATTGCGGGAATTGATAATAATGAAATAAGAAAAGTAGCTGCTGCAGATCTTGATGAAGGTGTATATGATGACATCGACCCTGCCGCGGTAAACCCTAGCACAGGTGTTTTGTGGATAGATGAATATAAAAATGCTTTAACTGAAGATAGAAAAATATTATATCCTAGTGATTTTGCAGACCCTAGTGAGCCTATGAAAAAAAGAGGCACACCTATGTATGGTAGGTCTACAGAAGATAAAGAAAAGTTTGAGCTTAAAACTCAAATATACAAAGGGCAAGGAAAGTCAAACACTGTTTTACAAAATTATCTAAGCTTTAAAAGAGATGAAATAGTTACGCTTAGAAACAATTATAAAACAACAAGTGATGAGTTTAATAAAACTGTTGTTGAGCAATACGTACCTGATATAGAAAATTTAGTTAATCAAATAACAGATTTAAATATAAACGCAGATTCTCCTGCTGAGGACAGGTCTAAAGCTTTAGAGCTTTATGGTTCTTATGAAAACATAATGACTGAGTATAGAACTGCTCTTTCAAATCAAAGGCTAGTTGCAGAGTCAATAGACTTAACTTCACAAGAATTTTTAGAAACAACTTCTAAGCTAGATGACTCTGAATTTTTAGCACAAGCATTTGCGCTTGACTATACTTTTAGTGGTGGTGCTTTGTTATCTATAGAAAAAGGCTTAGTTGATATGGCTGGTTTAGCTATTAAAGCTGGTGATTATTTAGAAGAAATACCTGAGTTTTTATTTAACTACGGTACAAATTTTGCTGGGCTTAAAGAAGATTTAGATATAGAGCTTTTTGGAAACATACATAACGATGTTATAGATTATCAAGAAAGCTTAAACAAACACACAGAGGCTGCAAGACCTTTAAATATAAAATGGGAAGATGTAAAATTCTCTGGGCCAGGTGCTAATTTTGGTGAAGCAGCAAACCAATTGTTTGCAAATAATATATTTAGTATTGGATCTGCGCTTACATACGGTGGCGTTATAAAGCTTGGTGGTAAAGCTGTTGTGGCTCCAGCAACAAAGTATCTTACTAGATTATTTTTTGGATTAGAAGGTGGTTCTAAGCTTTCTGAAATGGAAATAAGCCAGAAAAATGCACAAGAAAATATAAACTTTTACAATAGCGAGTTAACAAAAGCAACTACTGTAGACGAAAGAATATCTATTTTAAAACAAATAGAACTTGCTCAAAACCAATTAAACTATACAGAGCTTCAAAAAGCTTTTAGCTCTATTATGTACGGTGGTATTGCTGCTTATGCAGAGAAATTTGGTACAATGAGTTACGTACAAAAACTAGCTTTGTTAAGTAAAAGTGATATAGCTGGTGTTAGTATAGGTAACGCGTTAAAAGGCGCTGGTGGTTTTGGTTACAACACAGGTATAGAATATATTGAAGAAGCTTTTACTCAAGTAGGGCACAACTTAGTTGATTACGGCGTGTTAGGTGAAAACAAATCTTTAATTGAAGGTATTGATGCTGATTTTAATATGAACGTTCTGTTTTCTACAATGGCTATTCAAGGACCTTCTGTTGCTGGTAACGTAGTAAACTCAGTTAGAAGTGATATATCTACAAGACAAGAGATAAATGCAAATCAAAAAAGAACTAAAGAGTTTGCAGAAATATCTGCTCAACTACAAACTTTGTATAAAGGTCCTAATATTGAAAAAACAGATTTAGAAGTTTATTTAGAAAGTGAGCTGATGAGAATTTTAAGAGAAGCTCAAGTTCAAGACGCTGCTGTTTTTGCTGATGTTTCTAACATGGACAACCAAGATATATTTGCATTGTTTGAAGCTCAAAGAAAAAAACGTGATCTAAGAAAAAAAGCACAACAAATAGGAGCAGCTCAATCTGGTCAAAAATACAACCAAACTATTGCTAATGATGTAAAAATTATACAACAGCAAATTGACGATGTTGATCAAGAAATAACTAGTTTAAGAGACAAGCCTAGTAAAGATCAAAAAGAAAAATTTAATAATCTTGCAGAAAGAATTAATGTAGATACTAAAAATATTAAAGCAGAAGATTATTTTTTCTTTGGTAAATTTTATGAAAGTTTATCAATGGTTTTAGGCTTAGAAGGTAGCGTGTTAAAAGCAGAAACTTTTGAAGATGCAGAAGCTTTGTTAAAAGAAAAAGGCGCGTCGCAAGAACAAATAGAAAACTACATGGCTGGTTTTAGAGACAGAGGAGCTAACGCTAGTTATTTTGGTAACGATATAATTGTTGTTGAACAAAATGTAGTAAACAATATAATTAACGCGCCTACTAGCTATGATAAGTCTACTATGGCTTTTGCTGTGTTTCATGAGCTAACTCATCAAAACGATGCTAGAATACAATTGTTTGAGGATATTGAAACTCGTGGTTTAAACGAAGAGTTAACTAAAGACATAGAGCTTTTGTTAGAGCAAGTTGAAGACAAGCAAGTATACAATAGAATATTAAACAGGTTAAATGTCTATAAAAGCAAAGGTGATAAAACATACTTAGCAGAGCTAACGCCTATATTAGCGGAGCTTCAAGACGCTGGTTTAGTAAAAGAAAACACTAGTTTTATTGTTTCACTAAAGCTTTTACTTAATGAAGCTATTAACAAGTATCATGGTGGTAAACAGCCTATGTATTTTAAGTTTAATAATGCTGCAGACATAAACGCTTACATTGCTAGCTTTAGAAAAGGCGTAAGAGAAAACAACTTAATAGTTGCTGGTACAACACCTGAAGGTGATGCAGTGTTTTCTGAAGATACACAAAGAACACCTGAGAAGTTAATAAGACAAATTAAAAAACTTAGTAAACTTCCTAATTTTAAAGATAATCCTCAGTATAGAAAAGATTATGCGGAACTACTAGCTCAATATAATTTATTAGCTTTAACTGCTATAAAATTTGATGATAGGGTTGGTGATATACCTAGAAAAAACGTTGTTTCTGCTTTATCTGTTTACCTGCCTGGTCTTATAAAAAGATATTTGCCTGGAAAAGGTAAGTTTTCTACATTTGTAACTGCAAATATTAAGCCTAAAGATGACACTATATACGAAGAGGCTAAAATACTAAATATTCGTGACAGCGTTAAGCTTGATGATCCAAATATAAAAGACGTTGCTGGTGACGTAAACGACACTTCAAACACACAAGAAACATTTGTTCAGAAAATAGATATGTTTGAGGACTTTAGTATTGTATCTACAAAGTCTGATAATATAAAATCTAAAATAAAAGTAAAAGAAGGTAATGATTTTAAAGAAGTAATTGATAATAACGCTGGACAAGTTGGTGAAATTATATTTGATATAGCTGCTGATAAAATTATGAAAGGAGGTGCTAACTTGTCTTTAGTTACAAAATATAAAGAAGGCATGCCTATACCTGCTGAAGCTCAAAGTATACAAAGAGTTTTTAATGCTGGTGAAAACGCTAGTAAGTTTATAAAAACTTTACCATTGTTAAATGTTACTAGAAAAACAGCTGATATAAATAAAATTGGTGAAAACATAGATGTATCAAGAGAGATATATGGTAGGGCTATTGGTTTAAAAGGTTTAGTAATGGATTATTTTTACGAAGACTATACAGATCCAAAAGCCACTAGTACAGATCGTGCTACTAAAAAAGATGCTGAAACTTCACCAGGTGGTAGAAGTTTAGGCTTATCAACCCAAACATCTGTTAAAATATTAAAACCACAGTTTAGAAATCCTACGCCTGATACTGTTGAAAAATTTAAAAAAGATTTAGGTATAACACCTAAAAACGAGCCAAACGTATTCGATAGAGATATTGGTCAGTTTTTAAAAAGTAATGCAAAAGCTTTTTCTATAGGTGTGTCTTTAGCTGGTGCTCAAAGAAAACTAGAGCAAGTAGGTGCTGCTAAGTTAGATATAGCTAAAGTTACAGCCGCGCAAGGTAAAGCAGCGTTTAGTGAAGCATTTACAGAGGTTGATGGTTTGATGGTAAAAAATACTCTTGAGCTAGAAGAAAAAGGTATAGACAATGTTCTACAAGCTAGAGGTCAAGGTAAAACTTATAATTTAAAAACTGACGCTGGTAGAAAACAATTTTTAGAATCAATGCCTGTTCATTTATTTCCACATATGCCAAAAGAGTTTTGGATAAAAGACGGTATTGATGTGTTTACTGGTAGTAACAAAAACTACGGCGTTAGTATGAGTGAGTTTAAAAAGGACGGTACTAGAAATCCTGATTATAGCAAAGAAGCTGCTGAAGCTTATAACAAGTTTAGAAACGACGTTAGAACACTTGCTCAAAACACTGATGACAGTGTATTTGGTAAACCAGTTGAAATTAAAAACGAAAAAGGCAAAGTAGTACAAAAAGCAAACTGGGATATTGTTAAAAATTACGGAACAATATTTGGTACTAAAAAAACTTATAGAACAAAGCTTGCAGACAAAAAAAGAATAAAAAAGTGGAACAAAGACATAGCTTTAATACACAGAGTTATGTGGGAGCGTTTTAACACTGCTATAACTCAAGACGAAACTGGCGAAACTGTTAGAGCTATAGGTAGTTATTTAAAACTTACTGCAAACGATAAAAAATCTTGGCAAAGGCTTGGCGCTCAAATAGCTGGTTACTCTTTAAAAATAACAGGTGGTAAAATAGAGTTTGAACATGCTATGCCTGCTACAGCCGCTTATTTATACTTAATGAATAGTATATTAGATAAACGTGTTGATTCTTTTGAGGTTGCTTATGATCTTGTTATTAAAAACTACAAGTTAATAGTTTTAGACAAAGCTATGGACAAGAAGCTGACTAAAGCAAGAACAGCTAGAGGGTATAGTTTACAAAAGCGTATGCCAGATGATTGGAGTGTTCTTGATAATAGTTGGTGGGAAAGATACTTTAACGAAATAGTTTTCAACGCAGATGGTGTTGGTATTGACCCTAACTCAATAGTAGGTTTAGACGGTAAAACAACTTTTGCAGAAATGTTTAATGTAAATAACAAAGGAGCTAATAAAGCTTTAGACACTCAAATACAACAAAGAGAGCTTTTTTCTGAAGCAGCTACAAACGCAAGAGGTTATAATAAAAATACAAAAGCAAGAGGTATGAGCGCTTTTGATTTTGATGAAACAGTAGGTGTAAGTCAAAACTACGTCATAGCAAAAAAAGATGGCGAAACAAAACGTATAGCTTCTGACCAGTGGCCTTTTGTTGGTGACGAGCTTTTACAACAAGGTTGGAAAATGGACTTTACAGATTTTAATAAAGTTACTGATGGAAAACCAGGGCCGTTAATGCAAAAAATGAAAAACCAAATAAAAAAGTTTGGTCCTGAAAACGTATTTATATTAACAGCAAGAGCACCTGAAAGCCAACAAGCAATACATGAGTACTTGAAAAGCGAAGGCATAAACATACCTTTAGAAAATATAACTGGTCTAGGTAATAGCACTGGCGAGGCAAAAGCTCTTTGGATGTTAAATAAGTTTGCAGAAGGTTATAATGACATGTACTTTGTTGATGATGCTTTACCAAATGTTACAGCAGTTAAAAACGTATTAGAGCAATTAGATATAAAATCAAAAGTTGTACAAGCAAAAATAAACTTTAGCGAAGGTTTAAACGAAGAGTTTAATCAAATATTAGAAGATGTTTCTGGTATCGACGCTAAAAAAAGATTTGGTTTTATAAAGGCTAGAAAACGTGGTGCTGGCAAAGGTAAGTTTAGATTATTTATACCACCATCACACGAAGACTTTGTAGGTTTATTGTATAACTTTATGGGTAAAGGAGTTTTAGGTAATAAACACAGAGACTTTTTTGAAGAAGCTTTAATTAGACCTTTAAACAGAGCTAACAGAGAGTATGACACAGCTAGGCAATCAGTAGCAACTGATTATAAAAACTTAAACAAGGCAATGCCTGATGTTAAAAAAATGCTTAACCAAAAAACTCCTGATGGTGACTTTGTGTATCAAGATGCCGTAAGAGTATACTTGTGGGATAAACACGGGTATAGTATACCAGGTTTAAGTGAAACAGATCAAAAAGCTTTAGTCGAGTTAGTTAACTCTGACCCAAGCTTAAAAAGCTATGCAGAAGCTATAAATACTATATCAAAACAAGATAAATACGTTGATCCTACAGACGGCTGGGATTCTGGAGACATACGTATGGATTTAGACGATGCTACAGGTAGAATTGGTAGAGCTCAGTTTTTTCAAGAGTTTATTGAAAATGCTGATACAATATTTTCTACAGAAAATTTAAATAAAATTGAAGCTGGTTACGGTAAAGGTATGAGAGAAGCTTTAGAAGACATACTTTATAGAATTAAGACTGGTAGAAACAAACCTACTGGTCAAAGTGGTATGGTAAATAATCTTATGAACTGGGTTAATGGATCTGTTGGTTCTGTTATGTTTTTTAACGTAAGGTCTTCGTTATTGCAGCAAATGTCTATAGTAAACTATATTAATTTTGCTGACAACAATATTTACGCAGCCGCTAAAGCTTTTGCAAATCAAAAACAATATTGGAACGATTGGTCATTTATATTTAACTCTGACATGCTAAAGCAAAGAAGAGGTGGTATTATGACTGACGTTAATGGTGCTGAGCTCGCTGCTGAAATGCGTAAGTCTAAAAATCCTCACAGGTTTTTAATATCTAAATTATTAGAGTTAGGTTTTTTACCTACACAAATTGGTGATAACATTGCAATTGCAACTGGTGGCGCTACATACTATAGAAATAGAATTAACACTTACTTAAGTCAAGGTTTAAGTAAAAAAGAAGCTGAAGCAAAAGCGTTTACAGACTTTCAAGACATAACACAGTCAACACAGCAGTCTGCAAGACCTGATATGGTGTCGAAACAACAAGCGTCTATTATTGGTAAAGTTATATTAAACTTTCAGAACGTAACTTCGCAGTTCAACAGGTTAGCTAAAAAAGCATTTTTAGATATTAAAAATAGAAGAATAACAAAACCTAATACTACGCAAATGCAAAGTGATATGTCTAACATGTCTAGAATATTGTATTATGGCGCTGCGCAAAACTTAATATTCTATGGTTTACAAACAGCATTGTTTGCTGTTATGTTTGGCTTAGAAGATGACGAAGAGGAAAAAAGAGCTGAACAGGTATTAAAGAAAAAAGAAAGAGTTATTAATGGTGCTATAGATACTATATTAAGAGGATCCGGTATATACGGTGTTGCTGTTTCTACTGTAAAAAATATGGTAATTAAGTTTTTAGAGCAAAGAAAAAAAGATTACAACTTTGACGAAAGCGCTGTGCTAATGGAGCTTGCAAACTTTTCACCTGTTGTTGGTATTAAATTAAGAAAAATTGTTAACGCTGAAAAAAGTCTTAATTACAACAAAAAAATCATGAAAGAAATGGAAACTTTTGACATTGATAATCCTCAATGGTCAGCTGTTACTAACTATGTTGAATTAACTGGTTTTCCTGCAAATAGATTGTACCAAAAAACAATCAACCTTAGAAACGCTGCTGACAATCAATACACGGCTTTTCAAAGAGCAATGTTCTTTAGTGGTTATACTACTTGGAGTTTAAATCTTGGTGATACTCAAAAAATGGAAGATATTAAACAAAAAGTTAAAGATAAAAAGAAAAGTGCAAAAAAGAAAACTAAACCAAAAGGAAGAAAAACAAGATCTGTAAGATAAGTAAACAATTCAAAAAATAAGTGATAATAAAAAGATGGTGAAAAGACTAATAATACTAGTGGTAATATTTTTAACAGCGTGCTCAGCACCAAAAAAATGTTGTTCACAAACATTTGGAGTGGAAGATGTTAAGAAGATGTTGAAGTTTTCTACATTCTACGCTGCCGTTAATGGCGGAACGTCACTTTCTGATGTTGATGTATTCTCTGTAGATAATGGTTTATCTACACAGACTATTTCAACTCCTTATGATTACAATTTTACCATAGGTTTACGTAAGATAGCGAGGTTTGGCTATGAAAACAAAGCCCAAACATTTTATGATGGGACGGAATCTAATTATAGTGATGCGGCCACTGTAGGTAAAGTTAAAGGAGTTGAATACTTATTTGAGGTTGATTACAAAAGACAAGAGGGTGTAGACTATATGGATCAACACCATTTCATTAGGTTTAGTTCTGATGATGGTTGTCAAGATGAAGTGTGTATAAACTTTTTTGCTTTAAAGCTAGAGTATCTTGAAGATGGTTTTGCTGATATTAAATATTTTGAAGCATCAGAAAGATATAGACAGCGTAAAAGTAAAAATTTATCTTGGAACGTGGGGTTAACACATCGACTTGCAGAGCCATACGGTTACAATGCTTTAGATGAGTGGATATTATCAAATGGTAATATTCATTATACTTATTTAGCATTACAAGAAGGTTATACGGCAGATGTGTATAGCAACGAGTATTATAGTCCTGATGGTGAGCTAGTTGCTACTAGCGCTGAAGTTTGGGAGGCGGTTGTAATACCAACGGTACTATCAGATTATACTGCAAGAAAAAGAAACGAATCAAAGAAAACAATACAACACTCGCTTGTTGTAGGTTTTGATTATTATAAATATTCTAAAAAAACTTGGTTGCACGCGTGGGGAAGCTTAATGCCATACCACTACGATGATGGTAGTGAGTTTAGTTATCACAACTATGTTGATGGTCAATGGTATGATTACTCAGGCGGTTTGATTTACGGTATAAAAGTAAACAAACAACTAGGATATTTTGTAGAAGGTAAATACAATAAGTACTGGAACAGAGAATGGTACGATTTTAAATTAGGTATGAATTACGTTATATTTTAAAATGGCAAAAGAATTAAATGAAGATACTGGTTTTAATGTAAGTATTAAAACTTTGCTAGCTATAGGTTTTGCAATGGCTACTATTATTGGTATGTGGTTTGCTTTACAAGCAGATATTGCAGAGGCAAAAGAATTACCGTTACCACCCCCACAAGATGTTACTAGGATGGAGTTTGATATGAAGGATCAGATGATTCGTAATACTATTATGACTACACAGTCAGACGTAGAAGAAATAAAAAAGTCTTTAGAAAAAATAGAAGACAAACTATATAATAGATAATGAAAAAACTAATATCATACTTAATTGTAATTATATTTTGGTTATTAGTTACAACAGCTTTTGGACAGATTCAAGTAACACAATTTAATGCCGGATGGAACGCTGCTAACGCTGTTGACTGGGTGCAAGATCTTGCGGATTGCAAAACTATATCATATGTAGACATTAGTACACAAGCTGAGTTAGCTAAAAAGCATAAAATAGCAGTTATACCTACTATTATAATATTTAAAGACGACGAAGAAGTTGCTAGGTTTCAGGCTGATCTTAGTTTTAAAATGGTGGCAACTAAAGAAGAAGTACAAGAAGAAATAGATAATCAATTAATGAGCGATTTTTAATATGTGGAGTTTATTCAAAGACAAAAACGAAATTAACGAGAAAAATGTAGTAGGCTTTGCATCTTTTGTTGTTATGGTATTGTTTGCTGTAGCTGATCTTGCTACTAGCGTACTAGCAGATAAAGACTTAATTATAAATGAAGTTGTTTACAATTCATTTGTATGGGTTACGTTAGGATGTTTTGGTATTAGCTCATTTGAAAAAGTAAAAAAGAAATAATGGCATACACTCAAAAAGGAAATCCTTTCCCGGTTACAAGTTGTGGTAGACGTAGATCGTTTATGATGACGGATAATCCTGTTGAGTTTAACAATGATTCGCCATTAGATAAAAGAAGAAAGAAAAGTAACGAGCCTAGAAAAACTACAAAAGGTAAAGGTCGTAACTTTAGAACAGTCAAAGAGGGCGCTGGGATGACCGCCAAAGGAGTTAAAGAGTATAGACGTAAAAACCCTGGAAGTAAGCTTAAAACAGCTGTAACAGGGAAAG
>Ga0070750_10001005_pt1 | contig 15821 bp, 17 predicted proteins | sample VirMetDEL_Nov_24_FD_77013 | JGI IMG/M metagenome (GOLD analysis project Ga0070750, IMG submission 77013) | Aqueous microbial communities from the Delaware River and Bay under freshwater to marine salinity gradient to study organic matter... | ecosystem: Environmental > Aquatic > Marine >...
ATCATGCACAATGCGGCACACGACTTGCTGTGGCTGTGGGAATCAGGGTTCAAGTATGATGGTCCTGTGTTTGATACAATGCTAGGCGAGTATGTCTTGCAACGTGGCAACAAGCAACCATTATCACTAGAAGCATGTGCTGAAAGATATGAGTTAGATACTAAGAAACAGGATACCTTGAAAGAATACTTCAAGCAGGGTGTAGGTGTTGACGAGATACCACCTGATGAGTTATCTTCTTATCTGTCAGCAGACTTACATGCAACACAGCAGTTATCAGATAGGTTAACCAAACGTTTGATGACTACGGATTCATCTCTGATGGAGTGTGTTGTATTAACTAACAGAGTTTGTGTTACTCTTGCTCACATATATAACACAGGCTTTGCAGTAGATGTAGCCAAACTAGATGAAGTTAAGACACAGTTTGAGACAGAGAAGGTTGATATAGAAAAGCGACTACAGGTTCAGATACGTAACCTAATGGGAGACACACCTATAAATCTTAATAGTCCAGAGCAAATGTCTTGGGTTATCTACAGCAGAAAACCACACGACAAAACTATGTGGGCAAATGCTTTTACTCCTTACATGAGTAAGCAACACTTCAACGAGGTTGTATCTGACAATTCAGATATAGTATTCAAAACAAAAGCTGTCTCATGCAGAGAATGTAATGGCACAGGTCAGATAAGAAAGGTAAGAAAGAATGGAGTACTCTACAGTAATACAAATAAGTGCTTACGTTGTTCTGCTCATGGCTATCTTCTTGACCCCACTAAGATAGTTGCAGGGTTGAAGTTTAAAGCACCAAGTTCTAAGTGGATATCTGCTAATGGATTTGGTGTATCTAAGACGAATCTAGATATGTTGCAGAGCATGGCTAAACGTGTCAACATGACTGATGCTGTCAATTTCTTGACAGATGTCAAACGTTTATCTGCTTTGGATTCATACCTAAGTTCTTTTGTAGAGGGTATCAAGGCACACGTTAAATCAGATGGTAAGCTTCATGTGAGATTATTACAGCACAGGACAGCGACAGGTAGGTTTAGTGGTGCTGACCCTAATATGCAGAATATGCCTAGAGGTGGTACGTTTCCTGTTAAGAAGGTATTTGTATCACGTTGGAAGGGTGGCAAGATACTTGAAGCTGACTTTGCACAGCTAGAGTTTCGAGCTGCGGCATATTTATCACAAGATAAGGTGGCAATGGATGAAGTTTCTACAGGGTTTGATGTTCACTCGTATACGTCTAAAGTTATTACAGATGCAGGTCAACCGACTTCTAGGCAGGATGCGAAAGCACACACATTCGCACCACTCTACGGAGCAACAGGCTTTGGCAGAAGTAAAGCAGAAGCAGAGTACTATGAACACTTTACCAAAAAGTACACAGGTATCAAAGCTTGGCACTCCAGATTGGCTAAAGAAGCTTTAGAGACAGGCAAGATATCTACACCATCAGGCAGAGAGTTTTCTTTTCCTGATGTACAACGAAGAATGAACGGCACAGTAAGCTTCTTTACACAGATAAAGAACTATCCTGTACAAAGCTTTGCGACTGCCGACATAGTTCCCATCGTACTTATACAGATGGAGAACTTATTAACCAACTACAAATCGTGTATTGTTAATTCAGTACACGATTCTGTGGTGGTTGATATACACCCTGATGAGATAACACAAGTGTTATACCTCATCAAACTACTCAACAGTAGTCTCCAATCTATTGTTGAGAAACAGTTTAATATCGAGTTCAATGTACCATTATTACTTGAAGCAAAAATAGGTGATAATTGGCTTGACACGAAAGATGTTAGCTGATATAACTATGAAACATTTGACTCACAGAAAGGAGCAATACATATGGAAAATAATAATTTAGTAACGATTGATACAAATAACTACGAAGCTATGGCTAAAGCAATGGGGATAGCAGGTGAAGGTACTAAGGCTTCAGATAGTAAGAAGACTCAACAGCTACCACGTTTCAGAATAAATCATTCAGCAATCATGGGTGAGACCAAGATGAATGGTAAGAATGTAAACGTAGAGGTAGTTGAAGGTGGTACTTATAAGCTTGAGATACCTGATGGTGATACTTACTACAGTAAGACTGCCAAGATAAGACCTTTCATGCAAAGGTATATGTATAAGAGGTTCGTTAAGAATATGAACGCAAAGATGGGTGAGCCTATGGGCATCTATCATAAGACTGTTATGGCAGATTCACTTAACCTAGATTTAAAAGATAATCAAGGTGGGTTTAACTGTGGTAAACCAGCAGGTTATATTCAAGACTTCAAAGCATTGCCTGAGAAGACTCAAGACTTAATCAAGCAGATTAAAAGAGTACGTGTTATCTTTGGTATGGTTGATTTACTTGACCCATGTAATAACAAGGGTGAAAAGATAGCCTTTGAATCTACACCATTCATATGGGAGATAGATAATAGAGATGCTTTCAAAACTGTAGGTCAACCTTTTACTAAGTTGGCACAGTTGAAGAGACTTCCTGTTCAGCATAGCATAGCATTAGAGACTGAAGAACGTAAGTTACCTAATGGTAATGTGTTCTATCTACCTGTATCTACACTTGATGTAGCCAATAAGATTGACTTGACTGATGAAGACCAAGTTATCTTTGGTGATTTCATGTCATGGATACAGAACTATAATCAGTATATAGTTAGTGAGTGGGATTCTAATGTAGGTGGTAGTGCAGATGCAGACATGAAAGATATAGTTGAAGACTTTATCGAAGTGGATGCAAGCTAATGAATCACCGTGCTGAATTGGCGATACATAAGTTACTAGAAGATATACTTGCTTCCAAGAAGCAGATGTCAATGGAGACTATTGAAGGTGTAGCATCTGATGTAAAGGATGCTATGGTTCGTCAGTTCGGAACAAAGAATGACAGAGGGGATTTTAAACTGCGTATGTCTAACATAGGTAGACCCTCTTGTCAGCTTTGGTTTGATAAGAACCACCCTGAGAAAGCATTACCAAAAGGTAATAGTTTTCTAATGACAATGATGATTGGTGATATAGTCGAAGCTATCTTCAAGGGTTTATTGAAGGAAGCTAAGATAGATTATCAAGATAGTGAAGAGGTTACGTTGCCACTAAAGAATGGTGTTAACGTAAAAGGAACTTATGACCTTGTACTTGACGATTGTGTGGATGATATAAAGTCTGCATCTGATTGGTCATACAAGAATAAGTTTGCTTCATTTGAATCAGTAGCTAATGGAGATAGCTTTGGTTACGTAGGTCAACTCGTTGGGTATGCGAAAGCAAGTGGTAAAAACATAGGTGGTTGGTGGGTAGTGAACAAGTCTAATGGACAATTCAAATACGTATCAGCAGGAAATGCAGACACCACTCATGTCTTAGATAACATCGAGAAGACCATTGAACTAGCCAATGCTAAAGAGTTAGTGAGGTGTTTTGAGCCTGAAGAAGAAACCTTTAGAGGTAAAGCTACAGGTAATCTTGTTCTTAATAAGAACTGCACCTTCTGTGACTTTAGATATAGTTGTTGGGATACTCTACAAGAGTTACCTGCACAGAAGTCGCAAGCTAAAGAACCTAAGATGGTTCAATATGTTAAGCTAGGAAAGGAGAAAATAGCATGAGTAAATCATTAGATGAATAAAAATCTGACATCGAAGAGATGGAGAAGCAACTAGCAGAAGCAAAGAAGCAGTATCGTGATATGCGTACAGCAGGTTTGCGTGATGCTATGGAAGCTAGAAAAGTAGCTGAAGAAGCTGTAAAGGAAGAGTTAAAGAACTTAGGTTATCAGACTTCTTATAGTCCTTTTACAGGAATAACGTGGCGAAACTTTTAAGTGTCTCCTCATAAGGCATATCGTGCAGCCTTAAAGCATGGGTATAGGAGTGGACTAGAGCATAAGGTATCTGTTTATCTTACGGCACGTAAACATAAGTATGGTTACGAGTGTCTTAAGATTGAGTGGGAAGACTTAGCCTACCGAACCTATACCCCTGACTTCATATTAAACAATGGTATTATCATTGAGACAAAGGGAAGGTTTCTTGCAGGAGATAGACGTAAACATCTAGCTGTTAAGAAGCAACATCCAAGATTAGATATCAGATTTGTCTTTGAGAATAGCAGACGTAAGCTAAGTAAAGGTGCTAAGTCTACATATGGACAGTGGTGTGACAAGCATGGATTTAGATACTATGACAGGATAATACCTGAAGATTGGTTGAAAGAAAAAGGTAAGAATAAGCACCCTACTATAATTAAATTTACAGGTAAAAAAGTAAGGAGATTAAAATGATTAATGATAGATACTTAGAAGACGAAGACTTTGTTATACAAATAAAACCACACATAGATAGTAAGGGGTGGACAGGTGATGTGTCTCTTAGTATCATGGTAGGTAAAAAGAATCCATTAAATGATGATGACTTTGAAGCTATGTTAAACTTTACTAGGCAGATATGTGCTACTGTTCCCTTGATGGAGCAGAATAAAATCTTCAGAGATGCAGTTGAAGAAGAAGCTAACAAGCATCTACCTATAGAAGATGTGTTTGATATACCTGATAAGAAGAATGATAGTCGAGTCACAGAAATAGATGATAATATAATACACATTTCTTTTGGTAAAGATGAGACTAAGCATTGACAATGGCACAAGAAGCATATATAAAAGATATGAGACATATTGAATATATGAAATATATGGCAGAAAAGGAGAAACAGGCTATGGCACAATCAGACAATACAGAGATGCAAGATATGGTTAATAGTCCTATTCATTATAACAAAGCAGGTATTGAAACTATTGATGCCTTAGAAGCTATGTTAGTTGATGGGTTTGATTATTACTTACAGGGTAACATAGTTAAATACCTATGGAGATTTAGATACAAGAATGGTGTGGAAGACCTCAAGAAAGCACAGTGGTATCTGAATAAACTCATTGAGGTTCACGATGATAAAAGTTAAGATAATGATGACAGTATCAGTAGACCCTGAAGAGTATGCTGTACCTGCCGATGGCATGGTAAGCGAAGAGATTGAAGAATATGTAAGAGAAGCCTTCCATGAAATAGAAGGTGTTAAGATTAAGAATATGAAACTAGTTAGTGAGGAGACATAAATGATACAGAACTATTTACCTACCGACTACCAAAACTTTATAGCACTCTCTCGCTATGCACGGTGGAAGGATGACGAACAACGTAGAGAGAATTGGGGAGAGACTGTTGATAGATACTTTGACTATATGAATAATCATCTAGTTAAGAACTATAATTATACAGTCAGTAAAGCTTTAAAAGAGAAGCTTACAGAGCAGATAATGTCTCTAGGTGTAATGCCTAGCATGAGAGCCTTAATGACAGCAGGACCTGCCTTAGACAGGTGTCATGTGGGTGGTTATAATTGTAGCTACATACCTGTAGATAGTCCTCGTTCCTTTGACGAGTGTATGTACATACTTATGTGTGGCACAGGTGTTGGATTCTCTGTAGAACGTGAGAATGTAGACAAGCTACCTATAGTCAATGAACACTTTGAGGATAGCACTACTATCATAACTGTTGGTGACAGCAGACCCGGATGGGCAAAGGCATTGAGAGAACTTATTGCTATGTTGTACGTAGGACAAGTGCCTACATGGGATATATCACAGGTTAGACCAGCAGGTGCAAGGCTTAAGACATTTGGTGGTAGAGCATCAGGACCTGCACCATTAGTTGAGTTGTTTCAGTTCTGCATACAGAAGTTTAAAGGTGCTAAAGGTAGAAGACTATTTCCTATTGAGTGTCACGACATCATGTGTAAGATTGGTGAAGTAGTAGTTGTGGGTGGTGTACGTAGGTCTGCTCTTATATCTTTGTCTAACTTAGGTGATGACCAAATGCGTCATGCTAAGTCAGGTCAATGGTGGGAGAACGAAGGTCAAAGAGCATTAGCCAATAACTCTGTAGCATTTAAAGGTAAGCCTGAGATGGGTACATTCATGCGAGAGTGGACATCTTTGTATGAATCTAAGTCAGGGGAACGTGGTATATTTAATCGCAAGGCCGCTAAAGTTAAGGCACTTGAGAATGGCAGACGCAATGCTGACCATTACTTCGGCTGTAATCCATGTAGTGAGATTATACTTAGACCCTATCAGTTCTGTAATCTTACAGAGGTAGTATGTAGAGCCACAGATGACCTAGTATCCTTAAAAGAAAAGGTACGTATGGCTACTGTGCTTGGTACTTTTCAGTCTACTCTTACTAACTTTAAGTATTTACGTAAGGTATGGAAGGATAATACAGAAGAAGAAAGACTATTAGGAGTTTCCCTAACAGGTATTCTTGACTGCCCTATATGGACAGAAGAAGTATTAGAGATACTACGAGATGTAGCAGTAGAAACTAATAAGAAGATTGCTAAAGATTTAGGCATACCACAGTCAACTGCTATAACTTGTGTCAAACCTAGTGGTACAGTTAGTCAATTAGTTGACAGTGCTTCAGGTATACATGCTAGACATAATGACTACTACATCAGGACTGTACGTGGTGATAACAAAGACCCACTCACACAGTTTATGAAGGATAGTGGCATACCTAGTGAGCCTGATGTTATGAAGCCTGACAGCACAACTGTGTTTAGCTTTCCTATGAAGTCACCTTCAGGTGCTATCACTAGAACAGCTATGTCAGCTATTGAACAGCTAGAGTATTGGCTTATGTTTCAAAGGCATTGGTGTGAGCATAAGCCTTCTGTAACTGTATCTGTTAAGGAAGATGAGTGGATGAGAGTTGGAGCATGGGTATATGATAACTTTGATGAAGTATCATGTATATCTTTCCTGCCCTTCAGTGACCATACATATGCTCAAGCACCCTATCAAGATATAGAAAGAGAAGAATACTTAGAGTTAAAACAAGTTATGCCTAAGTCTATTGATTGGTCTAAGTTAGCAGACTATGAGAAGGAAGATACAACTAGTGGTGGTAGAGAACTAGCTTGCACAGCAGATGCGTGTGAGATGGTTGACATACAGGCTAGTTAATGATAGAAGATACAGTACAACTAATATGGTGGCAGTGGTGGTTACTCATTGCCATCAGCATAAATACGACAATAAACTTAATTGTTTTCTTCAAGGGTAGGAAGCTACACATAAGAGAACTATTACATCTTAAACCCAAAGCGAAAGGAGTTGCTCATGGAAAACCTAGCACCAAGTAAAGAAGACAGAAAAAAGTTTGACATAGACCTAGAATATGGTAAAGTAAGGGAACAATTTGTAGCAGACATGTTACAAGATAAGAAGATAGAAGTAAAAAGTGAAAGAGATAAGTGGCAAAAGACAGGTAACATAGCTATAGAGTATCAGTCATATGGAAAGCCTAGTGGTATCAATGCAACAGAAGCCGACTATTGGTTTCATAATCTATGCATAGGTAAAGACGTATTCTGCACACTAGTATTTAGTGTAGATAATCTCAAGAAGCTAATCAATGGATTAGACTACAAGAGAAGTGTATCAGGGGGAGACCACAACGCATCAAGAATGTATTTACTAAAACTTGATAAGTTGTTTTCGTCTGACGTTTTAAAAACATTTAAAGGAGAAAGTTAATGAGAGAGATGATATTACAAGCATTAAAGAGTAAGATATCAGGACAGATAAATGGTCACATAGCTAATATAGAAGCGATGATGACTAATCCTGTGGGTATAGGAGACCATCCTACTATCGTAGAGACTATAGAAAAAGAACTAGGTGCTCTAGAACATGAGAATGGTAAACTAAATAACCTAGTAAGGTTTTTTGAAAGGAGACAAGAGGATGCAAAAGCAGAAGAAGAAACGAAATCCAAATCTAAGTAAGTATGATGCTCCCTTGAGAATACAATTCGACAGGGGGTTCAATGCCTTTAAGGGTAAGCAGTATGTGAGAAACATTAATGGAGCAAGAATTATAGCAACTGAAAGTCCATACAATATAAACACTATGCAATATAGAGAGTGGCAACGAGGTTATAATTCTGCATATGCACAGCAATTAAAGAAGGTGAAGAATGTTGAAGCTAGAAGAAGAAGCGAAGAAGTTCATGCAGGATAACTTAGTTATAAAAGAAGTAATGACTGCTGATTTCTACGAAGCACGTGCAGGACAGACTGCTATCTTTCCAAAAGAAAAAGCCTTAGAGTATTTAGCTCTAGGCTTGACTAGTGAAGCAGGTGAGGTAGCAGGTAAAGTTAAGAAGATAATACGTGATGGCAAAGGAAACAAAGAAGCCATAGCCTATGAGATAGGTGATGTTCTTTGGTACTGTGCTGTATTAGCTAGTGAGTTGGGTGTCAGTTTAAATACTATTATGAAAAAGAACTTAGAGAAATTGCATGATAGGAAAGAACGTGGTACACTTGCAGGTTCAGGAGATGACAGATAAATTATTGGTAAGGCTTAACTAAAGCCTTGCCTAATATCTTTCCCATAAGAAAATGATTCTTATCAGGCTCTTCTTCTTGCATTTGCATTACAGTCTTGCCATACTTACCCATATAAAATTCATCAGCTAAAGCTCTTTTCTCTTCAGTCAGTTTAATATACTCGGCTCTATCAAAAGGTGTATAGCTTTTACCTTTAGCTTTCTCTTCCCCCATAGCAACTGCTTTAGCTACAGTCTTCGCTAACTTTCTATACTTAGCTAACTTATTCTTAAATGCTATTCTTTGTTTTACTTTAGACAAGCCTTGATAATATTCAGTATCTAATTCTCTAGGTAAATATTTCTCTACGTATTGACCCATAAATCTTTTAACGTATGAGTCTGCTTTCTTATCACCTGTAGATGGTAACACATCCCAATTCTGCATGTTAAATTTAACTAACTCTTGCTCTACAGGATTACGCACTTGCTCTTTTCGTAGACCAGTTAGCTGTGAACCTATTGTGCTTTGTCTAATAATAGGACCTTCACGTGTAGCTGATTCTGCTATAGGCAATGACCTTTGAGATAAATCTGTACCAAAGATAGCTTGTCCTGTAGCATCAGTTAGACCTGCTAAGAAAGGCATGTTTCTAGTAGCTGCTTTTTTAAATGAATCTAGACCTCTTTCAACACCACCAAATCCTTCTATCTGTTTAGCACTTCTTACATAGGCGGCTTCTACATCAAAAGCTGCTTCAATATCTGTTATCATTTTGATAGGAGTAAACGCACCACCAACTAATTCACCTAGATAACCTGACATATATTCAGATATCTTTTCTCCTTTGATACTATCAATGCCTTCTTCACTACCTATAGTCTGATATAAACTATCTATTAAATAGGATGCAGAACCACCTCTAAACATAGCACCTGTGTATCCTTCAAGTATTTCTTTACCTGTTAGACCTGAGAAACCATCATTCTGAAACTGAACCATTAACTCACCCACTAATAAGTAAGGTGCTAATGGAAAGAATGGTCTTAAGTCTACCGTTCTACCATCATCTGACTTAGCTTCATACCATTTTGTACCATCTTTATTATCATAAGCATCTTTACGAGTCTTGTAAGCCGCAAACCAAGCTGCACTACCTACGATACCTCTAGACATTTGCTCTCTAGCTTGGTTTAATTGTCTTGCACCTAAGTCTTTCATGTCTTGGTCTTTTTTTAATACATTAAATATACCCCTACGACCTGTATTAATGGCTGCTAATACACTACCGGGTTGATATTGCAAGTTAAACTGCATAGCATTGACCATAAATCTAGCATAAGGAAAAGCACCTGTACCTAGTGGTATTCCTACGGCTCCGGGCAAAGGACCTAAAGCTTCATTAAGTTTTACAAAGACACTACCTAATGCATCACCTGTTTTACCACCACCTTTTCGTGGCTCACGAGAGAATGTAAAGTACAATGCATCTTCTGTTGCTTGTTGTAATTGTTTTGTAGGCAATGGTCTGCCATCAGCAACTACTTCTCTTACGTTAGTTCCCATTCTTCTTAATTGTTTATCTAAGGATGCAGTAAACACAGCACGTCTAAACATCTTATCCTGTGCCATGTTCAATCCGTTGAGCCATCTAGTTGTTTTAGATAGAGATTGATTACCTGTTACTTCTTGCATAGACCTATCTATCTGACGTAATAGAGCAGGGTTATATTTAAGTAAGGATTCAGTTAATTCTTTGGACTCAAAGCCATCTATGGTACGTAGTAGTGTATCAAAGGTATCATAGTATATATCTTTCATACCTTTCCACGTTCCTGCGGCACTGAACTCACCTTTACCTGCACTCTGTAATCCTCTACCTATATTATAAATAGATGATTCAACTAGGTTAGCACCACCCTCTATACCCACTCTCATTACACCTGTAGCTACGTTACGAACTGTAGTTGCTACCTGTGTAACCATTAAAGCTCTACGTTCACGGTCAAGTCTTAGCATGAAGTCATATGCATTACCCATAACACTAGTGGTCGCATCGTTCTTTCCAAACTTCTTATCAAACTCTTTGACAAGTTCAGGGTCTGATTCACGCAATCCTTTTATAAACTTACCTAATGGACTAGCTGTAGTAAGAGTCTTACCAGCATCACTAATAGATGTCATAGTTATTTTAGCAAACTGTTCTTGACTTAATCCAGCACGAGCCAACGCACCATCTAATACTTCTTGGTCTACTATCTTTATACCTTCAGCATTTAGATTAGCAAGTATTTCTGCTATAGCAGTCGATGCATTTTTAGTACCATCTAAATAATCCTTCATAAAGGCTTCTGCTTGTTCACCCTTATCTTTAGATATAGATTTAAATACGTCAGTAGCAATTTTAGCTACACGTTTAGTTAATTCAGGTTGCAAACTTGCTTGTGTTAAATCGGTCTTAGGGTCTAATGCATCTAGTATTTCTCTGCCTTCTAGTATAGCTTTGTCTGCTTCTATCTCTTTAAATGGGTCATGAACATCACCTAGTTCTTTGGATGTAGCACCTTCTGCTTTTAGTTTCTCTGCGTTCTTCTTTAGTAATGCTTCTTTAGCTTGCTTCTGTAACTTAATAGAACGTTCAGCACCTACTGTACCAAGTTTACCCATACCTAGTGCAGTTAAACCACCTAATCCTGCTGTTATACCACCTGTTAATACAGCACCCAATCCTATTTCTGATGCTCCAGCTTTTTCTTCACGGATTGCCGCAGCTACATCTATTTCTGAACCCCCACTAACAGCATAAGCACCTGCTCCTGCTCCTGCCGCAGTTTCTACTGCAAGAGGTGCAGCACTAGCTTTTAATCCTAGCTTCATTGATTGTCTTTTAACTTCTGCTTTGGCTGCTTCTTCAGCGGCAGTTTTAGTTAAGCCAGATTTAATACCTGCTTTAGTTGTATCTAAGAATAGTTTTTTTATAGCACTAGTAGCACCAAATTTAGCAACAGCAGTTGCACCAAAACCAAGATAAGTAAGAGGGTCTCTAAGCAAAGCTGAACCATAGTCTGCTATACCATCAAACCAACCTGTACCACCTTCTTCATAGAATGAAGGTAGCCTTTCTATATCACGGAATACTGCACCAAAGTTTGCTTTATCTTTTTCTGAAGCACTACGAGTCCAATCTACCTGACCCATGATGTCAAGTGTATTTGTATTTACATCACGGTAGTGTTCAATAAATCTATCAAGAAACTCTTGGTCACTTTCACCTTCTCTTTGACCCCCTTCTTCTCCAAAGCGAGATGCCATGTACGAATTAGCAGTGGCTAAGAAACGTGTGTCCTTAACAAAGTCATCATATGTTTTGGTTTTTTCAGTATCGTATGTTTCACGAGCATATTCTATGTCATCGGCTTTACCATACAATTCAGCTAGGGGAGTAGCTTCTTTAGGTGTAGTTGTAGTAGTAGTAGGAATAGCTTCTTCTTTAATAGGCTCTTCCTCTTCCTCTTGGTCAAAGATAGAGTATATATTATCTTCTTTATCATCTTGTGTTTCAATAGAGGAAGTAGTAGAAGAAGTAACCTTATCCTCTTCCTCTTCCTGTTGGTCAAAGATGGAGTATATGTCTTCTTTTTCTACCATTATCTATTTCTTCTTTTCTTTTTCTTTATTGGTTTTGGATTTCCATCTCTGTAATGAGTATCCCCATACTTTTCATCCCATGCATCTTCATCATCAGAATCAAAGAAGCTACCATCATCAGGTCTTGGGTCTACTTTCTCTATTACACTTTCTTCTTTCTTTTCTTTATATAGATTACTTATAGAGTCACTCTCTTTCTTCTTTGTCTGTTTACTTTGCTCAAAGTTTTTAAAAGTTTCTTCTACTAGATTCTTTATGTTTTCATTATAATCATCTGCACTTATTCCTTCAGGCTTTGGATATGCTTTTATTATAAATTCATGTAGCTTCTCTTTTTTTATACTAGGGTTTATGTTCTTTAAACCTACCACTACACTTAAACTTAAGTTTTTATTTTCCTCAACTAACTGTTGAGCTTTACTAGACCCTATCTTTTTAGTTATTTTAGTTTCACCACCTGATATTTTCTCCTGCTCTTCATCCATTATATTATTATAAATATCATTTAGTTCAGGGTCAGATTGAATTACCTTTAATCCATTTGAACTTATTCCACCCGGATTTCGTATTAAGTTATTAACAAAGTCAGTTTTATATTGTGATACTTTTTGTTTTTTAAACTCTTCTTTCTTTTCTAAGTCAGTTATAATTTTACCATCATCGCCTGTAACAATATCCTGTTTAAATCTGTTCTCAATACCAGCTAAACCATTCTTCAATGTAGTTTGATAAAAACCTACAGTGGCTTGCCCTTTGGTTTTATTCTGTTCTTTAGCTATTTTTAAGGCTAGACTATTGCTTTCCTCAAACTCATTAAGAGTAGCTTGTTTTTCTAAAGCTTTAGTATGTTCAGGCGTACCTACTTTATATTGAGTTAAGTCTCTAAGTATATTAGCTTTTTGTTGGTCTACTGACTTAGCATCTGTATTTATCTTACTTAAGTCTAAAGTACCTGTACCATATGTACCACCCGGTTCTATAGCTGTAGGTACTGCATCTAGAAGACCTGATTCTACATACTGCTTTCTAGCTTTAGCATACATATTTCTGTACATAGTAGTACCCATATCTAAACCAAAAGCTGATTCTGTTTCACCTTTCTTACCAAAAGAAGGCTGTGCAATCTGTGCCATTTGTACAAGGCTGTTAGTAGTATCTTCAATACCCTTAAGTCCGACATCATTTTCACTCTTAGTAAACTTATATATCTCATTTACATCTTGTTTATTATCCTGTGCTTTAGCAAAGTACTGTGACATCTTAGCTACGTGAGCATCACCACCTGCTACAATAGCTCTAGCTTTATTCCATCTGTCAGGGTCATTACCAAAGTAAGATACAATAGAATTAAGTTGCTCTTGCACTTTCTTTTTATTAGCTTTATATTCTTTTCTATTAGCAGCAGTTTCAGCTACATGTCTATCAAGTATAGTACGAGTACGAAGCTTTACTTCATTCTCTTGTGCTTCTATATCTTTTGTTATTTGGTCTGCTGCTCCACCTAGAGCTGCCATAAAATTAAAACCCATTAAGCTCTCCTTGCCATTAAACCTGTTTGCTCAGGTATTGGTTCTTCTTCTTGTTCTTCATCTTCCCTTGGCTCTTCTTCCATAGAGCCTTCTTGTTGATTCTTTAATTCGTTAAGTGCTGATGACATTACAGCATCGCTAGGTCTATCTGTTTGTTCAGGCTCATCACCCATCTTATAATTAGTATCTGTATTTTCAGCTAGATACTTCATCATCTCCATAAGTATAGGCATCACTAATACACCTACATCTATACTATGTACTCCCTGTAATACAGCACCTAACTGCATAGAGTTAGCTATAGTGCTAATAGGTATACCTGATTCAAGAACAGCCATAAGTTCTTCAACTACTTCTTGACTATCAAATCTTTCTAAATACCATTCCATAGCTTCTTCTATAGTAGCATACTGTGGGGGTGACTGCCAAGGTCTGCCACCTAACTCTGATGTTAGATGTTGCCCGGGAATTGGTCTACTAAGTGAAGGTTGTGGTGCTTCAGGCATTGTAATTCCTTATATCATTTACATATCTAGCGACACGCATAGCTACATCTGTCTTAGGGTCAGCCTTACCAATACGTTTAATTGAATTACTACGTGTTAATAGACCACCTGACATTTCTTTCTTAGGTTCTTCTTTTTGTTCTTGTATCTTTCTATATATACTTATTGCTGGGTTATTATCCAAAGAGTCCTCCTCCACCACCAAACATTGAGCCTGTTACAAACTTACCTATAAGACTACCAAATGCAGTAGAAGATGCTGTATCATCTTTCATCTTCTGTATATCGGTAGCACTATCAGCTTGAAGTTGAGCCATTGCTAATTCAATAACACGACTTCTTTCATTCTCTGCTGATGTCCATGCCCACTCCATAGTGTCTCCATAATACTGCCATAGGTTATTATAAGCCTGATTACTTATACCTAATATATTCTGTGCATTTAATTCGTTAGCACGATTAGTGTTAGCAGTAGCTTCTGTTGCTAACTGTCTTCTCCATTGAGCATTACTCTGTGCTATAACTGTTTGATTCTGTGCATTAAATTGGTCACGTTGATTATTAATCTCTGCATTAAATCTTTCTATTGTATTAGCCTGACCTGCATTAAATTGTTCTTGTGCGTTCATTTGTGTAGCATTAAACTGATTAGCTTGTTGTCCTAATGATGCAAAGAATTGGTCAACCTGATTCTGTGATGTAGCATTAAATTGTCTACTAGCATTTTCAGCGGCTTGGTCAGTAAATAAAGACTGTACTTGTTGCTGTGCTCCAAACATATCCATCTGCTGTTGATTAGATAAGTTAGCCATGTCCATCTGTAAGAATGACTGTGCATTTTGTACAGCAGACTGTTGCCTATTACTTAGATTAGACATATCCATGTTAGCTAAAGCAGATGCTTCGGCTATAACTATAGCTTGCTTATTATTTAAGTTAGCCATATTCATAGTCTGAGCAGCACGAGAGTTTTCTAATGCTACTTGTTGTTCAGCAGTAAAGTTTCTATTAGCTATGTCAGCTATCTTAGCAGAGTTCTGTACCCTTGCTTGAAACGATTGGTCAAACTCTTGACCTATAAACTGTGCTCTCTGTTGAGCTGCAAGCATAGCTCTTTGTTGTCTGTTAGATAAATTAGCTGATTCAAATGAAGCTTGTACTTGTGCATCTGCCTGTGCTATAGGAAGTGCTGACTCTAAAGCTGCTTGAATCATAGCTTGTCCTGCCATACTAGATGCACCTAAACCTCTGTTAGCCATCTGTGCTTGTACTGCACGTAATGAACCTGCTGCCCATGAGGGTGGATTGCTTGCATCAAAGTTTGCAGTAAGTGTAGCAAGCTGTCCTGCTACTGTAGCTTTTTCTGTAGGAGTAGCTGAAGCAGCTTGAATCTGTTCGGCATATGCAGAAGCTGTCTCTGCGTTTGCTACACCTGTTACTAATTCACCTGATTGTATTTGTCTTTGCACAGGATTAACCATCTGTGTAGCTGTGCCTTGTGCCGCATTTAAATCAGATACAGAACTTGCAATCTGTTGTTGTGCTGTTGATTGTGCTTGTGTACCTACAGTTCCTTGAGCAGCATTAAGTGTATTAATAGCTTCAGTTACTTGAGGTGATATAGCTTGTGCCTGTAGTTGATTAGCATTAGTAGTTGCTTGAGGTATAGCTGTGGTTGTACCTGCCTGTGCTGTGGGTAATGCCACCTG
>Ga0070750_10001014_pt1 | contig 15763 bp, 20 predicted proteins | sample VirMetDEL_Nov_24_FD_77013 | JGI IMG/M metagenome (GOLD analysis project Ga0070750, IMG submission 77013) | Aqueous microbial communities from the Delaware River and Bay under freshwater to marine salinity gradient to study organic matter... | ecosystem: Environmental > Aquatic > Marine >...
AAAAAAATAAATAAAAATTCTATATAATAAAGAGATGCCTTATACTATAAGAAAAATAAGGAATGAGAAACTTTACAGTGTTAAAAACACAATTACAAAAAAAACCCATTCAAAAGCAACAACATTAAGTAAAGCAAAATCTCAAGTTAGATTATTAGAACAATTAGAAAAAAAAAAAATGATATTTAAATGAACAAATCATTTAAATAAGAATTAGAAACCTTTTATTAAAATGAACAAACTTTTAAATTGTAATTTATGTGAATTTAAGACAAAATATCCTTCTCGTTTGAAAAGACACAAGTCTGATATTCATAATATAGATGTTAAATGGCATCACTGTAATATAGGTGAGTGTAAATATAAATGTAAGAATAATTCAGATTTGAAAAAACACAAGGCTTTTATTCACGATATAGATGTTAAATGGTATAAATGTAATATAGATGAATGTGAATATAAATGTAAGAGCAATTCAGAATTGAAAAGACATAAGGCTTATATTCACGATATAGATGTAAAATGGTATTACTGTGATGTTGATGACTGTAAGTTAAAATTTAAGAGCAATTCACATTTGAAAGAACACAAAGCCTATAAACACGATATAGATGTAAAATGGTATCATTGTGATATAGGTGAATGTGAATATAAATGTAAGAGAAATTCAGAATTGAAAAAACACAAGGCTTTTATTCATAATATAGATGTAAAATGGTATTATTGTGATATAGGTAAGTGTAAATCTAAATTTAAGAATAATGGACTTTTGAAACGTCATAAGGCTATTTGTACTGGAACTGACACAAATTTATCTTACGGCGAATACACAATAAAAAAAATATTAGATGAAATGATGGTACATTACACACACGATAAAACACATTATCCTCTGACACAATTTTGCGGACAGCATCTCAAACCAGATTTTCTAATAGAAAAAGACGGTTATAGACCAATAATGATAGAATATCACGGAATGCATCACGTTAAACCTAAAAATTTTGGTTCTATACCACAAGAAGAAGCTTATTTAAATTTTTTGAAACAACAAAAACATGACCAGATAAAAAGAGATTTTTGTAAAGAGAAGAATTATCATCTTGTAGAAATATATTATACAGAAAACTCTAACATTGATTTAATTGTAATAGGAACTTTAGTAAAATATCACAACTGGTCTGAAACTGATTATTTCTAAATTTTAAACTGTTATTAGTTTAAAATTATTCATCAACAAAAAGTTCGGATATACAACTATTACAAATATACGCATCTTTAGCTTTTAATTCTTTTCTACATCTATTGCATCGTTGTTTCCTTAATCCACAACAGTAGTATAGTAACATTTTTATATATAGTAAATATAAATTTCTTTTATCTGTATTCACCGAATTCTGTTGGAAAAAGTCTTTTGTTTATAATAAAAAAGCAGTCTTTACAAATACTTATTTCTCGTGTGTTAAAATAAGCCTGCTTACACATAACACATCTCTTGAATGGGTTATAGACATAAATATATTCAGATAAGCACATTTATTTATAAGAAATATAAAAATTTCTTGTTTATAAATAAAGAAAATGCTTTCTAAACCTAAACAAGAAGATAAGGATGATGATGAAAAACCTAGATTTTTAAATCCTCCTGAAGTAAAAATACCAACACCTCCACCTAAAACTGTTAATCTTGAAGCACCGCAAGATTCAAATCAAGATATTTTGTATTATAACATCACAATGTATAATGATTTAGCAGAAGAGAAGCCTATCTTAGCGGAAATGAATCAAACGCGTGTTTCTCCAATTATAGAAAGATGTTCTGACTATCTAGTAGGAGTTCAGAGATTTACTGTGCCTATTAATATACCGTTACAAATTTATCCAGAACAATCACAAGCAGATAATCTCTATAGAGTTGGCTTAACTTATAAAACAACTACTATAACTAAACCTGTTAGATACATCAGTTACTCAAATATATTTGAATATGTTCCAGACCGAGAAATTTTGTCAATTCAACAGATTTTGGACATGACTAATCAAGCGTATAAAGAATGCTTTGATGATTTGATTATAGCTGAACCTACTTTTTCAGGCAATAGACCACCTATTTTTATTTACGATTCTAACGCTCGTTTATTTACACTTTACGCTCCAGATATTTATTCTAATTACCAAAACCCAGCCCTCTACTGTGGTATTACGATGACTTTTCCGTTCTTTCTGAATTACTTTAATTCTCTTGCTTCAAAAGGTCCTCCGCTCAATCCTCCTGGGTCTCTTGACATAGTTTTTATAGTAGAAAATAGGCTAGAGAACACATTTGTATCTGGTCCAATTACCTATTATAAAATGCAGGGTGAATACGACCCACGCAGTGTGTTTAATCATTTTTCAGGAGTTCAATTCAGAACTTCAACGATTCCTGCTAACGCAGAGTTTTTAGAATCAGAAAATAACGAATCCATCAGAATTCTGACGGACTTTGAACCGTTTGCAGGCTATTCAAATGGAGACCCCGTTCAATTTTCAACTTCTGGAATATCAAATGTAAGATTACACGCAATGAACTCAGATAAACCACTCTTAAACGTAGATCTGAAAATTTATATAGAGTACAAAACAGGTGAGACATTTCCGCTCTATCTTTTTGAAAATGATTTAGCTACAGTTAAGTTAGTATTTGTTAAGAAAAGTTTATACGAAATGACAGTAAATAATCCAACATCAAATTAATTTTTTTTTATATTTTTTATATTTCATTAATATAAAAGATGTCTAACAAACTTTTAATTGAACACATCCAAAAATTAAAACCAAAATTGAAAATCAACTCTATTCAAACCTACATTACCAATTTGTATAAAATTTGTAGAGAATTAAAGGGTAAATCTAAGAAAGATTGTGACCTTGATGATCTTTCATTTCTAGACAATTTTGATGATGTGATGAAAACGATTAAAGATGAAACCCTAAATACACGCAAGAATAGACTTATAGCAATTGTAGTCTCATTAAAAGCGATTGAGGGAGATAAACAATTAATTGAAAAATATAGCGAAGAGATGACTAAACTAGCAGAACAATCTGAAGAACGTTTAAAAAATCAGAAATTAACTGATAAGCAGAGAGAAAACTGGGTATCCTACGAACAACTAATTAAATTAACAGAGAAATTATTCGACGAAATAAAAAAAGACGAAATTCTAAAAAAAGAAAAACTTACAAGAGTGGAATATACTACTCTGCAAGATTATATATTATTAAGGACCTATCTAGTTTTCAGCTGGCGCAATGACTTTGCTGAAATGAAAATATTGAAATCTGAAAAAGAAGATGATAATAAGAATAATTTTCTACTACTTAAAAAAGGAATACCAGACAAATTTATTTTGAACCAGTACAAGACAGACTCTAAATACGGTAAGAAAAGTGTTAAAATACCATCGTCACTGGCGAAAGTAATTAAGAAATTTCTAAAATTTAATAAATCTGGTTATTTTCTAACCTTACAAGACGGAATTCGACCTATAAATTCTAACGGTATTACTAAAGCACTTAATAGGTTATTTGAAAAGCATTTAGGTAAAACTATAGGGTCATCATTACTACGGCACATCGTAATTTCGCATTTTCGCAAGAATGATCCAACTATAAAAGAAATGGAAGAAAAACAGAAAGAAATAGAAGATAAATTTATGCATTCTGCTAGTATGAATGATCAGTATAGGAAAATTGATTAGATTTAAAGTTTCAAAATAAACAAAAAAAATGTTTAATGAAGAGATGTATAGACAAAATATTAAAGATTTTTACAGAGATTATAATGAGAAAAACAAAGAAAAAATAAAACAGAAAAGAAAATTGTTATATCATGAAAATAAAGAAGAAATTATAAAATACAGAACAGAGAAAGTGACGTGTGAGTGTGGTGTAGTTATTTGTCGAGGGAGCTTGACAGTTCACAAGAAAACTCAAAAACACAAGAATCTACTACTACAAAAAGTTGAATGAAGATTTTATAATTTTTAAAATTATAAAAAAATTTATTTATTTAGATTCAAGTGTTGCTATTCTTGTTTGTAATTTTGATACTTCTAAAGATAAGTCTTTTATAGCACCTACAAGTAAAGGAATTAGTTTATTTGTATCTACTTGTTGATATTTAGGTGTACCATCTTTTTTCTTCTCATCTTTCTTACCTGTGACACATTCTGGAACTACAGCCTGAAGTTCGTGTGCGATGAAACCCCATTCTGGAACTACAGAATTTTTCCAATTGAAATTACAGGGTTTTAATTTCTTCAAAGTTGATAAACTACCTACTAAAGGCTTAACATTAGTTTTCAATCGATAATCTGATGGTTGACGTGTCGTTAAAACAGAATCTAAAATCAAACCGTTATTCGCACCATTGTTTTTAGTAATAATACTGCCACAATAGCCAAAGCCTCGTCCAGACCCATCTAAATTACCCTTACCATTATTCGTCAGTGCGGACCCATCTGCTCTCCAAAACTCTAGATTATAAGACTCTGTTGTATTAATACCGTAGGTGTCGCATAATGATATACAAGGTTGTAAAGGAGAAGTGGTTGATGTAGATCTGACTTCAACCCAGTTCGCTGAACTATCTGGTTCAATCCTATAAGCTTTATGAATACCTGTTGAAGTTAAATTGACAGTTGAAGCGTTACCTGTTAAATTGACTGATGATGCTCGTAATTCACCTACGCCAAGCATTAATCCTGTGCTTTCATTTATTTTTATAGGACCAGAATGAATAACCTCACCAGAAGCATTAAATAGAGCTAGGTTCTTCTCTGCAGGTGTCTGTCCTGATGCTAAAGATAAACCTCCAGTTGCAGATGTTCCTGCTGGACCCTGTGGACCTACTGGACCTTGAGGACCCTGTGGACCTGCTGGACCTTGAGTACCAACAGCACCAGCTGAACCTGCTGGACCTGCTGGACCTTGAGTACCAACAGCACCAGCTGAACCTGCTGGACCTTGAGGACCTGCTGGACCTGCTGGACCTACAGTTCCAGAACCAGTAGTTACTATATCTCCGTTAGAATTAATTATTTTTTTAGAATGCACTTCAATTCTCTTAGCTAAATCTCTGTTGAGAATGTGATTTAAGCTCATTTATTATAAATAAAGATTTTTTATTTAGAAACAAAAATTTATAGAAAATTTAATAACAAGAATCTACTCCTACAAAAAAGTTGAATGAAGATTTTATAATTTTTAAAATTATAAAAAACAAAAATTTAATAAACACCATTTTCAAGGTCCGGATGGGATGCAAGAGGTTCTTCGATTATACCCATTAAAATTAACAAAGCTTTTGTTTCGTGCTTAATCACATCTGTATCTGATACATTATCAAACAACTCATGAAAATCATTGCGTATCTTCTCAACTTCATCTTTATCTTCACAAGCAATTTTTTTGATTTCGTCCCAACTTAATCCTGTTTTTATCAAAATTTGATACATTTCATTTATCTCTTTAGCAGTTTTTACTCGTCTTTTTTGTTTCTCAGTTAATTTTTTCTCTTGAGCAGTATCAAGTGATGGTATATCATCATCACTATCACTGCTACCCGGATATTTTTCTGGTTCTTTTATACACATTGATTTATCTAAAACTTCAACCAAACTATCAGACACAGAACAAGTAGAACCTGAGTCAGAGTTTGTAGTTTTCTCATCTTCACCATCTTCACTATTTTGACTATCTTCATGAAAATGATAATTATATTTTACAATTTGTTCTTCAGAATTTTCCATTTTATTATATACAAGATATTTTTTTTTCATAAATATATAAAATCTTTAAAATCTTTTATAAAACAAATTTTTTTTAATATTTTCTTTATATAAAACAAATGTCTCTTAATCACTTTAAAAGCCTTGCTATTACTCCTGTTCCAGCAAGTTTATATAATGTTCCAAATTTATTTACTCTCATAAGTTCTCCTGATTATTATAATTACACAGTAGTAGGCGATAGAATTAATGTATCTATGGGATATTCAATCGAATGCTCTTCTACAACTTTGTTTAATCTGTCAATTGATGTACCCCTCCCCCCTGGCATTAAAAGATATACTACTGGTGAAGCTGATACTAACTCCTCTAGCGTTATTGGTAGCGCAAACGGCACTCCACAGTTTTTGGCTGCCGGAACAAACAGTGCGGGAAACACTGATAAAATGGTGTTACTTTTCCGTTCAACCGCACAAGCAACTGCTGGTCAACAGTATGATGTTATCATCAACTGCTCTTGTAGGCTTGCTACATCTGCTGCTCAGATTGGTTAATTATTTTATATTTTATTTATTATATTTTATTATAATAAAATGAGTCTAAACAAATTCCAAAGAGGTCAAGAGAGTGTTGGTATCACATTAACTAATTTTGATGCTATAGGTAACCAGACTTGTCATTGGAGATTAATTGGAGGTTCTACTGTGCAATTGCATTATTTCTTTCTAGCAACAGCAAATACTGCTAGTTATACATTCTCTGCAGTGTGTAAATTACCATCGAAAATAAAAAGGGTCACCACTGGACCATCGGACCAGATCTGTAGTTCTGTTGTTATTTCTCAGACTGATGGCGGAGGTATATTTCATCCTGAGGTCTTCGGTTTTAGTAATTTAGCAGATGAAATTCCTATTCTTTTTAGAGGACAGAATCAATTGGTCGCAGGTCAAAGCCATGTTTTCAGAATTGATGTGACTCTTCAAGTGGCGTATCAATTCGCTTGATTTAATTTTATAAAATAAAGTTATAAAATTAATCTTTTTCATTTTTGATTTCCGGAAGAAAGATTGTGCTTGTTTCTTCTATGTCTGAAAGATAATCAATGGGGATGTAGAGGTAATCTTTCCCTTTGAATTTCTTGACCCAAGACATTTTGATCCCAGCGTTAAGATGGTAGTAACAAACCCTGTCAGAGAAGTTAAAAATTAAGAACACGTTGATACCACGTTTAACCATTGACATTGCCTCACGTACTTTGTTATACCCAATCATCGAGTTAGGGTATTTACGCTTTGTGTGTAAAAGACTCTTTATTTCTATAATCAGATGTTTTTGCGCGTCATGTAGGTCAAATGTAGAATAACGTTCGTAATACAAGTACAGTTTCCGGTCAAAGAATGACTCTAAGAGAGGCTTTAGTTTTTCCTCTTGTTCTATACCAAATTCGTACAGAGACTGAAGGGACTGTTGTTTAGTGACTTCCGTGTGTAATTTATAAATTTCTCTATTCGACATGTTTTTATTATACAAAAGAAAAAAATATCTTTAAATAAAAAAAAATCTAAAAAAATGAAGAAAAATAAATCTATTTAAATATATACAGAAATGATTTTGCTGTATTTTATATTAAAATATAAAGAAATGAAAAGGTAAAAACTGAGATTTATTTAATCTATTTAACCTCTTTTGAACAAATAAATTTATTAATGCGGAATAATACCTTAGATTTAATCAAAATCGTTGAAAAAGCACTTTTTGTGGATTTATATCTAATTCTGTGAAAAATGAATCTTCGAATATTTTAAAAAAAAGCATTTTCTAGATTTATAAAATTAAAAATTTAGATTTAGATTTAAAACAAAAATATTTTAAATTATAAAATGTGCGAAACTGAAGTTCATCAATTGAAAGTAAGATCTTTTTATCCTCGAGGTAGTGAACTGGATCACGAAATACTACCAAGAAATTATATCTTTAATCTTTATGTTAAAAATTTACGAAGACCTTATATCAATCAGATCCTGTTAGACCTCTGTAAAAAGGTTTACGATACAAACATGTTATCGAGAATTATACAAAGTGGTCAACTTGACGGTAACGGATGTCTTACGGTTCAGGGAATGAAACAGATGAGATTTTGTAATGATGATCACGGCTTTGATATTTTGAATTAGATTTTTATCTATTACCAAATAATGACTCTAAAGATTTTTTAAAGGCAGGGTTCATCCCACCTGATTTTTTAATTTCTTTCAACTCTGAAGAAACTTTATCTTTTAGTTTTTGGGCTTTAGCAGATATTTGTTGTGGTGCGACTTTTTGAATTGGTTTTGTAGTTTGGACCACTGGATGTTTTACCGCTTTTGTTATATGCGGTTTCAGTTGAGAAACTACTTGTTTTTTCTCTTCTTCTGGTAATTTGTCTGCTATTTTAGCAACAGAATGTACATAAGGATGGTTAGGTTCTCCACCTAAATTATTGTGGATATTAATAATGAGATTACCAAGTTTTATCTTCTTATTCTTTCCTTTTGCTCCACTAAGATTAATAACATCAGCATCCTCAGCGAGTCTATCTATAAGAACACTTTTATTTCCAGAGATTGGTTTACCTGCCTGTTTCAACAACTCTTTTAGTTCAGGTATTTTCTTTTTGCTAAGTTCAGTACGATTCATTTATTAAATATCAAGAAAATTTTATAATTTAAAAGTAAATTATAAAAACAATTTTGAGTTTATATTTGTGATTTTAAATGTTTGAACAAATAAAAAAACACTATTTAAAAAAAAAACCTTGATATAAATAAATAATAATGACAATTAAAAAAGAAAGTTTTATTATTTCGAATGAAGTCAAGGAACAAGTTTTAAGAGAATATTTCAAAAACAGAGCAAGGAAAGCTAGACACGGAAACATAGAAACTGTTGAAAAAAGAGGTCGTAAACGTATACCTGATGAAATTAGAGAAGAACATCGAAAAAATTATTATGAGACAGTTACAAAACCAAGACAGATAGAAAAACGACGACTTGCCAAGGAAGAAGCAATCCGTAACGGTACCTATCGTGTAAAAAAACTTGGTCGTCCTCGAAAAAAGGTTGAATAAAAAAATATGTGTTTTTATTTTTTTTTTTAAAATTTATTATTTAAAAAAAAAATATCTTGATATAAATAAATAAATAAATAAATATGAAGAAAAAAAATAGTCCAACTTTTTCTCTACAAGAAGAAGCCTTTCTAAGAGGAAAAGATCTGGAACACTCTTTTTTTATCGCTAAAGATTACAAGAAAAATGGGGCTAAGTTATTCTCGTCATTTAAATCTATTAAAGACTTTTTACTTTGGTTTGATAAACAAGAAGATAAGTGTTTTTATGAAAAAATTATAAACGAACGTGTTGAATACTACGACATTGATGGTAAAATTAAAGAAAACGATTACTGGAAAAATGACAGTAAGAAGATTTTAGATGACTTTTTTGAAGCCAGAAAAAACTGGATTGAAAACACTAACTATAATAACAAAAATTTCAATCCAGAAAAAGATGTCTTTATTTTAGAAGCAGAAAAAAAAAATGAAAAAAAATCTTTTCACATTATTATTAGAAACGGTTTTATTTTTAAAAATAATTTACAACAAAAAACTTACATTAAAGAGTTTAAAAAATATTTAGATGACCTTGGATCTGGTTTAACTATAGATGATGCACCTTACGGTGCTAATCAGTGTTTTAGAACTATAGGTTCTTCTAAATTAGGAAGTATAAGACCACTTATAAGAAGTAATTATAATAAAAATTCTTTAACTTGTGATAGACGGTTGTTTTTCGCTTCTAACATTGAACCAGAATTGGAAAAAGCGTCTGAAATAAGTTGTATATCACTAAACTGTAAGTTGGGTATAGAAGAAAATAAATCTTATCTTAATTTTGTATCTGGTTTTGAAGTAAAAGAAAAAATTCAAATAGAATTCGACGAAAATCAAGTATCACCAGATGAAATTAAGATAATGTATGATAATTTAAATCCTTCTAGATGGGATAACAGAAACAATTGTCTATCTCTTATTTGGTTAGGTAAAAAACTCGGATTAACAGATAAAGATTTACATTATTACTGCAAAACATCTGATAAGTACGATGAAAATTGGGTTCAGAGTATTATTAATACACGGAGAGAAGAATGTAACCTAACAATTGGGACATTAAAATATTTTCTTATACAAGATGTTGACAAAGATACACTTAATAATATTTTTCCTAAACAAAAGACGTTCCAAGAAATTCTACAAATACCAAAAAAAGATAGAACGAAACAAGAACAAGATTATTATGATAAAATCGTAAAAAAAATAACACAAAAGAATATAGATTTTCTAATGAAACCTACTATTATATCACCTGTAAACGACAACAGCGAATACGTTCAAGAAGAAAAATTTAACACACAACACAAAGTAATCTGTGTAAAAGCAGGTCTGGGTCGAGGTAAATCTTACGCATCTATTCAACACATTAAAAATAACCAATACGATAATATCATTATTTTAACTCCAAGACGGTCTTATGCTAAATCTTGCTGTGATAGAATGATAGAAGGTACTGGTCTTGATTTTAAATGCTATCTTAATATCAAAAAAAAATTAATTGAAACACCTTTCATCGTTATTCAAGCTGAAAGTCTACACAGATTAAATATACTAGATGGTAACAATCTATTAATTATAGATGAAGTAGAGGCTTTTTTATACCAATTAACATCTACTCAGACTCACGCTGAAAATCACATCAAAAATGTCGAAACATTCATCTCATTAGTCAAAAATTCATCAAAAATTTTAGCACTTGATGCTTTTTTGTCTAATAGAACTTTAGAAACATTTAATCTCTTACTTTCAAAAAATGACATTTCTTTTATTAATTACACTCAAAAATTAAAACAAAGGAAGGTTACTAGAATTGATGATATCGATATTTTTATTTCTAAAATGATATACGATTTGGAACAAGGTAAGAAAATATTTCTATTCTCATCTTCTAACTCAAAATTATTACAGAGAAAAAGAAAAGTATATAAAAATCCTAACAAAGAAGACGTTGTTATTAACGCTTTACTACCTGCTATCAGAGAGAAATTTCCTGATAAAAATATCCTTGAATTCCACTCAAATTTTGTCTCAGTCCAATTGAAAAATGTTAACGAGGATTGGAATAACGCAGATTTGGTAGCATGCACATCAACTATAACTGTAGGAATTAATCACGACAAGAAAAATGTATTTCACAAACTATATCTTTACGCTAACGCTTCGTCACAAAATTTAGTTAGAGACATGTTCCAAGCATCTTACCGTGTCAGACATTTAATTGATGAAGAAATGGTCTGTTGTATAGATAGTGCACACTACGGAAAAAATTTAACTACAAATATCAATGAAATCAAACAAAATTTACACGACAGACATGCAAGTATTATTAACCACTTTAAAAACTATACTAATAAACAATTCCCCTACGAAACACCTCAATTTATAGAATATCTCTCTATATTTAATAAATTAGAAAGTAATTTGTCTATTATGAACTTAGAAGATTTTTTTAATGCTTATCTACAAGAATGTAATTATAAATATTGCGAGGACGAAGAAGATATTATCGAAATAGAATTTGATGAATTTATTAAACCACAAATAGACTACGATGATATCGTTGAAATTCTACCTAGTGTTGCTAAAGCACTTATTAATAAAAAGAAAACTATGCCTCTAACTGAAGCAGAAAATTCATCTCTCGAAAAATATCATTTCCAGAATATTCTTCTATATAGACCAAAAGATTTAGAAAAACCTCTTTGGGATATATACACCAACTTCGGTAAAGGAAAATTTAGAAATATATCAACAGAGAAAGGTCTTAAAGAAGGAACTATAACAATCCAAGATATTATTGATAAAAATTCTTACTCTCATCTTAACAACGGTTTTTCTATGAGATGTCACATTATAGGAGAGATTTTTAATTGGATTGGTCTAAATAACTCACAAGAATATACTACTAAAATTAAAAGAGATACTCTGGAAAATGTTATACAAAAATTTGAAGAAAATAGAAAAAAGATACACATTGCATTTGATATTAAAGAACAAACGAAAGGAGAACTAACCCTGAAAAGCACACTAGGTCTTATCAACTCTGTTCTCAACAAATGGGGGTACTCTAACATCAAAACGGAGAAAAGAGAGATGAAGAGAATTAATGGGAAAAGAACAGATGTTTCGGATTTTGTTGTTCAAAATAAAAATGGAGATATTGACGTCCACAAATATATTAAACCTAGAACTATAACTAAAGAAATTAAAATACATCCTATGTTAAAAAGGGGTGACGAGAGAATTATTACCAGTGATGAACTTGAATATATTAGATTGAATACTATTTTGTAAAGATTATGAAAGATAGTTATTTTAACTTGAATACAAGTTAAAATATAAATTAGAAGGTTGAGACAGGTTGATTTATTAGCTGTCACAAATCTATCTTTTTTTAGAAAAAGAAATATATAGATGTGTGACAGTAGTTTATTTAAGGTGATTACAGTCTTAATTTTTATTTTAAACTGAATACAGGTTGATTTATTAGCTGTCACAAATCTATCTTTTTTTAGAAAAAGAAATATATAGATGTGTGACAGTAGTTTATTTAAGGTGATTACAGTCTTAATTTTTATTTTAAACTGAATACAGGCCTAAAAAAAAAGATTTAAATTTTTATACTTTTAAGTATAAAAAATTCTTATAAACTTTCAATTGAAATTATACACGGATGTGCTGTATAATGAAAAAATTTGTTGTCATCATCACAAGAACTACCACTATTATATACTTGAACTTGTTTATCTTTTAAAATATCCTCACCACCACCCAATGACGGATGCCACCCATCATTATCTATTTTTTTAACGATTTCATCATAAATTTTTTTTTCTAACTTTATAATTTTCGTCTTAAATTCAATCATTATATTATTATCACCACAATCGTCGTAGTAGTGTTTAGGTATAATATACTTTATCTTATAAAAATCTTCATTCTGTTCTTCTTTCTTATTTTCTAGCATATTTAAATCACACAACTGTTTGTATAATCCATCAGGAAGTTGTTGTTTATATTCATCTATAACTTCTTGTAATTTAACTGAAGACATTTGTTCGTTTTTAAAAAAAAATAAAAATATAAAATTCAATTTTTTTATAAAAAATTTTAAGTATAAAATAAAAATGAATTTTCAAATCAACTCTGTTTCAAAAGAGTAGAAGATGTCTCAGCAACAACCTCTGTGTGAATTTCCTGAATGCTCTTGTAAAGCATCGGAGGAACTAGTATTTAATGGAGAAATGCTTGATTGGATTGATTACTGTAGTAAACACTTTAAACAAGTGTTCTGTGCTATAGATCCTGATGATTATTGGGATGAAGAAACAGGAGATTATGTTTATTTGTGCCAAGAATGTCGTATAGGTTTATGCTTTGATGACTTCAGGTTTGAAAATGGTAAGTGCGAAGAATGCAATGGATATATAGAGGAGAGTGACTAATAAGCAGATGATTTTTATTTCCAATAGAATAAAAATCAATTTTTTTAAGTATAAAATAAAAGTATAAAATAAAAAAAATTGATTTAAAGAAATGAAAAAGTATAATAAAAGTAAAGCAAATGTCATTTTATACTACCGAAGCAAAGAATAGTATCAAGCCAGTCTGTGAACGGTTAGATACCCATTTGAAAAGTTTTGCGGATATTGAGAACTATTTGCGAAATCCTTATTATATAAGATCGTATGATGATAGAAATAATTTTTTGGATTTCTGTCTAAAACTTTGGCATGTGATTAAGGAAAATGAAGAAAGTGAAAGTGAAAGTGAAGAAAGTGAAAGTGAAAGTGAAGAAAGTGAATCTGATAGTGAATCTGATAGTGATCCGTATAAACCTAAACCGGAAAATCTTGAAAGACGAATAACACAATTTAAAAGACCTACTATCAACGTGACTTTGTATTCAAGAAAAATAAAAAGAAAGACCCCTAAGGTCGGGGATATTTTTACATCATATCTTCACTGTATCAGAGAAACTAGTTTTAAACAGATTGTAAAGATTACAAGGTGTTATATATTTTATAGAAATTTGGAAAAAAATCATATTTTGGGAAATACAGAGCCTGAATGTACTAATGACTCAGGACATCTTTGTCTGAAATGTAGATATCATGTAAATATATACCTTATCAAAAAAGATTGTATGTTTGGTGCTGAACGCAAAATCAGTAAAAAAAGATGGGATGGAGAAGTATTAAAAGGTAAAACTTTCTTATATAAAAGGAATGAATGTTATGATGATTATGATTGAAAGAATAAAAAGTATATTTTCAAATCTTTTTTAAGAATAAAAAAGATTTTTATTTGAAAAACACAAGACTGTATCGTGTACCTTCAAATGGTTCTGATCTGTGTGGAATTTTTGATCCGTTAAAAATTAAGCTATGCGTGTTTATATTAAATTTTTTCTCGTCTTCTTCTGTATACAACACAGTCTCACCTGCAGTGTAGTCACCAAATCCAACCAGCAGACTTACACCAGCATTCTCTGCATCTAAATGCTTCTTACACACAGTGTTCCTATTAACGTAAACCGAACTGAATTCAAATTCAGGGTGATGATTTTTGATAAAGTTTTTAAATAGGGGTAAAATGTGAGGATACTTTTTCGTGAAACGACTTTCTTGTTTTATACCTCTGTGTTTAGAAAGACCGAAGATAGTTTGTCTAGCGCCTCGTTGAGATGTTATACCTACCTTCGCAGCGTGGTATCCACCCTTGACACCCTCAGACCGCTAGGTAGTAGGACTCGTTATTTTTTCTAATTCATTGTATATCTCATTTAGAATTGATTTATCCTGTTCAGATAATTCAGTTCTCGAATACATTTTATATAAATAAAGATTTTATTTAGAGGAAAAAAAATTGAATTTTTAAAACGAAAATGTATCAAAAAATTGGAAATATGACAACTAACACGAAAATTATGTCTATTAATGACTTTAACGAATTAGACAAATGTAATAGTAGTTTAATATTTTCTGGTAAATATTATGATTGTCTCAGTTACGTGGATGTTAATAAATTAAGAAGTAAATTTAGCAAACAATTGTATAAGAAAAAAATAAAAAAAATTTTGATATTAACTGAAAACTATTCGAAAAAGCAGAATAAAGATATTGAATATCAAAGTCCTTTATTTTGTGAAAGCGGTTTGGAAGGTAGTCAGTATAACGAAGAATACGACACATTTATTACTTACAGTCCACACGGAGATGTTTTAATATTAACTAACTAAAAAAAATTTTTTTAAAATATTTCTTATAATAAAATAAAATGTCACTTAATCAAACGAGAAATGCACAGGGTCTTTCCGAAGCAACAACCCTCCAGCTTGTAGTCAAAGCAAACGGTACTGGACCGGATCGCATTGTACCAGTTGTTTTTCAAACAAATGCTTCGTGTGTTGCTTTTACAATTACAGCAAACATTAGTTTCACTGAGTCTGCAACTTATTATGAAGCTGTAATACCATTAGGTACGTCTTTGGCAAAAAGAATCCTACCAAAAGCAGGATTAGTTAATAATAATAGACGATTAATTTGTCTCCCGGGGAACGTCGATTCCGCTTTCACACATATTCATATGGAGATAGGAACAGGGGGAATTATTAGATTTTATAGTAGCACGGAAACTGCTTTCACTTCTTTCAGGTTTTATGAGGGTAGTCAGGGAACTTATATGTTGTAAAAAACAATTGAAAAATAAAATTGATTTAAAAAGAAAAAAAGTATAATAAAAGTAAAATGACAAGTGTTGAAATTCAAGAAGTTATTGATGAATATAAACAGACAATTCCTGATGAATTGTATCGTCAATTATGCGATTTGACAATGAA
>Ga0070750_10001017_pt1 | contig 15742 bp, 22 predicted proteins | sample VirMetDEL_Nov_24_FD_77013 | JGI IMG/M metagenome (GOLD analysis project Ga0070750, IMG submission 77013) | Aqueous microbial communities from the Delaware River and Bay under freshwater to marine salinity gradient to study organic matter... | ecosystem: Environmental > Aquatic > Marine >...
CAGCCAATGATACCGTATTAAGAGCAACATCTAGGTTGATGACTATTGACGTTTATGTAATTATCAACATTCGTCAATAAACCTACACACCCAAGCATCAAAGGAAACTCATGGAAGATGATGAAGATGAAATGGCTGAGATCATGGCGCTTGGCCCGGACCCTGGAGAACTTGAGCTTCTCTATGCGCTACAGAGTGCAGAGGCTGCTTCAGCAGATGTCCTTCTTGATAACTTACAAGTCATTAAGGATCACCAGGAAGACGAAGAGATTTTGCGCGAAGCTACAGAAACGGCTTCGCGTGTCATTGAGATCAGACAGCAATTGGAACTCAGGAGGTCGCCAACAAATGTCAAACATTGATCAGTCAGATAACGGCATTCGATACAGCAAGTGTGGCAAAGGCTGGATCGCGTACCACAAAGACGCCCCTCTTACCGGGGTGTATGTCTACCCAGTAATCCCTTTCGTGAAATCTCACAAAAACTACTGGATGGCAAAGTCAGACGGTAAAAAGCTCCTCGACAGTCCAACTGAAAGCAGGGCTCAAGCCGCCTATTTCGGCCTCAAGGAAAAGGAGAAACGATATGGCTGAACGTAAAACCTGCATGACCCTGAGCCTTGGCGACGAGACGATTGCGAAGCTCAAGAAAATGGCCCAGGAGAACGGCAGAAGCTACACCGCAGAGATGGCAATTTTAATCAACAATGCCTACAGCAAACAGGTTGACGAAAGGCCTGTACCCAAGCAAGATGTCTCTGCTGATATGGAAGCGCCCTTCTAGGCTATTCCTTGGATGTTTCCTCCCTGACTTGCCCTCGACCCTCCCCGCCGGAGCCAGTCGAGGGCTTATTTTTTTATGCCATGTTCATGAATGCCGGGGGCAGTGCATCAAGATCATCAAGAGCCTGATCGAAGTTGTACGTGTCCGAATACCGTCCGGTCGCTATGTCATAGCTCAGCGTAGTCTGGCCGCGCCTACCAATCCATTTAAAACGAACCTTCCAGCAATGAACCTCGACAACCCCGCTGTCCTCGTTGCGATGCACAGTCACGCCAACGTCAGCCTTGTTAAACCAGTGACCCGAACCAGCAATGTCGTAGCCTGTCGGAACTGGGGTCTTACCGTCTTGCTTGTATAGTTTTTGCGGGTGGGCAACCATCCAGATGTGAGTTTCAAATGCCTTCGCGAACATTCGAAGCTGGGTCAGCATGTCAGAGATGGCCTCAGTGTCGAATTTCTGGCCGTTGGGGGCCGCTAGGTAGTTGAAGGGGTCAATAACCACCCCACGGCAACCCATGCGCCTCACCGCCGCTCTGGCCCGCTCCAGGACGCTGTCTATCGTGGCGGCATTGCCGTCCGACTGATCGATAAACAGGAAGTGATCCTTAACCCAGGCCAACCCCTCGCGAAGCTCCGTCTCAGTCATCCTTGTTGTCTCGCCTTCCCCGAAGGGCTTACCAATGCGCTTCTCAAGGAGCTTGCGAATATGAAACTCCGGGTCATTCTCGAACGAACAGATCGCAAAGGTCCAGCTCTCAGCCTCCGCAAGGTTAACCAGAACCTGATCCAGTAGCTCAGACTTGCCGGAGGATGGCACACCTGTCCAAACCGACAGTTGCCCAGGCAGAACAGTGAAAAGCTCATCAACCGCCTCTAATCCGGTCGAGAAACCCTGCGCAAGGCCGTTGTGGTACATGTCCAACACCTTGGCCTCGTAATGCGTGGCATCGTAAAGCCCTGCAACTGGCCAGGGGGTTGCTGCTTCCAGGACATCAACAACCATTGACGCGCCATATTTCATCAAGACATCGTTCAGGTCCTTGCATCCATCCGGATAAACAACCTGCCAGCACTTATCTTTTCCAATGCGCCGCGCAAGCTCCTCAGCGAGAGCCTCACCTTGCGGGTCATCATCAACGGCAATGATAATCTTGTCCCAGGCGTCAAGCATGTCGGCTGCGTTCCAGACGTATCGATACTTGCGGTCTTCCTGTGGGTTGAAGTCCCCTGATTTAACCTCTAGCGGCGCACCTGATGGAACCGAAACGGCATTCGCTCTCACACCCTGCTGGTGATAAGCCTCAGCAACGGACAGGCTATCAACCTCACCCTCAGTAATGATCAATGGAGAGCCATCGTTCTCGACCTGTTCAATGCCGAAGAACGTGCAAGCTGCGCCTTCCTGGGTGAAATCTTTTGTTTCGAGGGGTCGGTACTTAACCGCATAAGCTTTGCCGTCTTCGCGGTACGGGAAGCCCACCGCTGGGAGCTCTTTGCCTGATTTCCTGAACCACTTAGTGGCCTGGAATAAATTATACCTCTCACAGACTTCCTGACCGACACCACGCTGAGCCATATAGCCAATAACACCGTCAGTCACCTCGCCTGTGATCTGGATTGGCTTTGGCTTTTCATTTGAAGATCGCGCCCGTGGGTATGATGTGCCTTTGAGCGGAACCAGACCTTGCTCCCCACAGTGATGGCAGTTGTATACTAACCGATCATCATACACCCGTGATGAAAGGCAACGCTCTTTCTGGTTCACTTTCTTGCGCCGTGGTGAGCATAACGGGCATATGGTTCGCACGTCATAATCACCGCCAGTGTACTTAGAAAGAACTGTTTGTTTTATTTCTTCTTTTATTTGTTTATTTAATTGCACTTTACTACCTCCATTACTTTTCTTCGTGCGCGATACCCTGCAGGGATTAGCCTTTCTAAGCTAAGCAATTCCTTGCAGGGTATTCTATGCAGGGTGCCCTGCAATTTAGTAAGGTATTGCAATTGCAAGGAAAAGCTTCTTTGCAGGGTATTGCTTTACTGAATGGAACAGGGGGGTTGTAGGGGGGAATGCTTGACGAGTTTAAGTGTTCGCTGAAGCTTTTACTTTGCGAATACTTAACGAATACTTTAGCTAAAACCGATATGTAATCGTCAATAATCATCAATAATCCCCTTTAAAAAACACACAGTAACCAGTTAATAATTACCGTTTGTTAGCTAGCCCACAAAATGTTGTTGACGTAAGGAGGCGTGACGCATAGATTTTGCGTGAAGCATTTGCTTCTACCTCCTGGACTTCTGGTGTCGCACCATCACCAAAGTCACTCGAAGCCCCATCGGCTCCCAGTCCGGTGGGGTTTCTTATTTCAGCTTTTGAGATTTGCAACACCATCCGGCAATCATATCCAGAGATCACAACGGCGCAACAAAAATTTCAGCACGAGGGTTCTCTTTGTCGAGGGCCCAGTAAATGTGCTTGACCTTCACCTGTCTGTCGTTGGCGTATACAGGGCCCTGCAAGCAATCCAGTATCACACTCTCATCAAGGTCTGGGCGGCGCGATGCGTAGTGAATTTTAATGGCAACAACAACATCAAAGTCGATTGGCTCATCAAGGTGCCTGATTTGAGCCTCGAAAGCTTTAACGTATCCCTGGGCTTTCTTGGACTTAATAAACATTGGCCGCTTAGTGTGGCGGTTTGTAACGAGTTGGCGGGAGTTAGCCTTTGATGCTGGCTCTCCTAAGATTGTTGTCTGGTAAATCCAGTCATACCCAGACGGTGGAAAATTATCGCTTGTCATGTTTCTATCCTAGTGCTATCTACACAATCTGATTGGAGGTTATGGTGCATATTACAAACAAATACGATCTACCGGAGTTCTTGCTCCGGGTGGCCCGCAACGACAAATATTCTAAAGGCGATGCGGATGTTAGCGCAACAGGACTAATCAAGTCTCCGCGCATTTCCCAGCTATCAGCGAAGCATTACAAGGACATGGAAAAGGACCTGTCAGATTATATCTGGTCGCTCCTTGGGAAGTCTTTTCATGCGATTGCTGAGGAGGGCGCTGGCGATGGTTACCTGCCAGAGGAGCGCCTGTTCGCCACGTTTCAGGGCTGGACCTTGAGCGGTGCTATTGATCTTCAGGTACAGTCAAAAAGCCTGATCCTGAAGGATTACAAGATGACCACCGTCTTTGGCTGGCAGAAAGATAAGCCTGAGTGGGAAGAGCAACTCAACATCTATGGTGAGCTTGCTCGACGCTGCAAGGGTATGGAGATCGACGGGCTTGAGATCATTGGCCTGTTACGTGATTGGCGCAAGAGCGAGGTTGATCGTAGCGAAGGATATCCACCTGCGCCTATCCAAGTGATGCAAATACCCGTGTGGGGCAGCGACCGTGCCACACAGTTCATCGAAGAACGCATCAGGATACATCAGGAAGCAATCGCAAACGTAGACTTTGGCGAGCCCCTCCCTGAGTGCTCAGATGAGGAGCGCTGGATGCAACCCTCAACCTGGGCCCTGATGAAGAACGATAACAAGCGGGCGACTAAGGTCTTCGACAACGAAGAGGATGCCAACAAGGCGGCTGCTGAGGCTGCTGAGAAGGCAAAGAAGGGTGACGTGTATCGCGTGGAGCATCGTCCTGGGAAGTATTCCCGGTGCGAAGGCGATTGGTGCGGCGTTGCCCAATGGTGCGACCAATGGCAAAAGGAGAAGCCAAGTGAGTGAGGTTAAACAAATCCCTGAGGCCCTGGCTCAGGCTCTCGCGCACACTGCAGTGGACATTAAGCCGCTGAACAAGGGTGACGAGAATAAGTTTCAAAACTACAAATACGTCAGCATTGACGATTACTACCTTCAGGTTCCACAGCATGCCCTCAATCATGGCCTGACGTGGACCCTGCGTGAGGTTGAAACCAAAACCTTCCGCCTTGAAGGCAAGAAGGGCCCAGAGACGGCCATGGCCTTCACATACGAGGTCGATCTGGTTCACGTCGATGGTCATTATGTACAGGGATATGATCGCATCACGATCTACCACCCCGCCCAGGGCGCTCAGACCGCTGGCTCTGCTCGCTCTTATGCTGACAAGCTGTTCATGCGCACGGCATTCAAGATTGCGACGGGTGAGCATGAGTTGCGTGAGCCGGATGCGGATGCCACGGACAATCGCAGAATGGGTCCTGACGTGTCAGTGTTTGATGACTTCGACACCACGCCAGCGCAAACCCCTCCCCCGAACGAGGAAGCGCTGGACCTTCCCCCTGCAACTGAGGAAATCCCTGAGCAGGAAGAGCAGGACCCTGCTGAAGCAATCATTGAGCAGGAGGTCAAGGGCATCGGGCCGAAGTTTAAAAATCCCGTTGGCAATGATGATGCCGTGTTGATTGAGCAGGTGTTCCGCCAGTTCATGCCTGTACATAAAACCAAGCAAAGCCTTCGTGCTTTCTGGGGTCAGAACAAAGAGGCGCTTGGCGTGATGGAAGGCCTCGACAAGGAGCTCTATGAGGCTCTTAGAAAAGACATCACTGAGTTAGGTAAATCACTTCCAGATGAAAAGGAGAAAGGTAAGTGAGTAATTATCAGAGAAAAAACACCGGGGGCGCAATGTTCCCGGAGCAGAACAAGAAGTCAGCACAAGCGCCGGATTTCACTGGCGAGGTTGAGTTCTTGCGGGACGAGGTCCTTCACCTTGTTGAGGCTCTCAAGGCTGGCAATGAGGCCAAGCTCCGCATTGCTGGGTGGAAGCAGACCTCTAAGAAGGACAAGCCCTTCATGGGTCTGAAGTTGACGGTTCCGCAAGCTCCGAAGCAAAACCCGTTCGATGACCAAAGCTCCGGGCAGAACGACCCGTGGGGTGACGGCTCCAACGACTTGGACGACACGATACCTTTTTAACTTTAATCACTTAGGAGGTGAGTAAATGCCGACAGCAAATGCAAACTACACGAAGGAAGCTGCAATCAAAACGCTCCAGGCTTTTATGGCCAGCGGAGACACCAAAGAGATTGCTAAGGAAACTAAACTCGACAGGTCAACTGTGTATTATGTCCTGAAGAATGAGCTTCAGGGCTATCGCACAAAGCATCAGCGATACAAGAACATGACTGATGTTGAGCGTATCGGTGCTGCGAGAGGGGCTCTGTCTCGCTTAACCAAAAGCGATGGCCCAGGCTTGTTCTCTCGCGTCGATATGGGGCGTAAATCGCCCAAGCGGAAGGAAGTCACTCAGGAATTAGACACTTCCCCGGCAACTTATGCTGACGTTGCGGATGCAATTCAACAGGCGATGCCTGAAATCCGCAGTGTAATTCAGTGTGAGATTTACAAGGCGATAAACTCCAAGGTCTTTGCTTCCGCTGTGACCAAGGCCATCCAAGAGCAGTCAGAGGTTATGCGCGAGAACCGGACGCACAACATGGAAAAGATCACCAAAGGCCTGACTGAGGTTATCAATGCCGTGGACCGATCTGAGCGCCGTATTGCAGATCGCATTCGCAATGTTGTTGGCGAGTTTTACGGAATGCCCTCTGACACGTCAGGAGAAGAACCATCAAAGCCTTGGTGGAGACGGTTAGCATCGTGAGGCTTAGGTCTCAGAAGCACCTGAAATGGGTGAGGTCGCACCCCTGCTTGGTCTGCAAGACCACGGCGGGGGTGCAAGCCCACCACCTGACAATAGCCCAAGATAAGGCTCGCGGGCTTAAAGCGGGAGATAATTATGCCGTTCCTCTCTGCCATACACACCATGCTGAGCTCCATCATGCCGGGAACGAGAGACGATACTGGGCCGTTACTGGGATCGATCCATTCGAGTTTTGCGAAAGATCATGTCCATGCTGCAGCGAGGGCTCAGGCTGATGCAATAGAGGCAAGGATGCTTGTGGAAATGCAAGCAGCAATGATCCAACAGACACCAAAGGTAAGATCAATGAATAACTCAGATATTAAGGCGCAGATGGAAGCGTTGGCATCTCAATACGAGCACGAAATCAATAAGAAGCTGGTTGAGGCTGGGATTATTGAAGCGTCAGACTTTGAAGATGTCGAGCTAGACCCTGAAGACCTTGAGATCACGGACGAAATCAAGGAGAGGATGCAGACCAAGATCGCGGCGTTGAAAGCTATGTGGGAGAAAGACAATGTCTGATGAAACTGACATCTCTCTCGCGTGTTATAAGTTCGAAGCTGTAAAGCTGAAGTTCCTGCAGAACCGTGATGGGTATGTGCTGAACCTAGCGATACACCCCAACGAGGTTCCTGAAGAGCTTCTGCGTGATTGGGTTGGCTCTCGCTACATGGTCGCCATGGCAAAGCTTAACGACCAAGACGAGCCTGTGATCCCTAAGGAAGTTGAAGAGGCAAAGCGAGCCAGGACATCAGCTATTATGCTCTGCAAGGATGAGAAGTTCTGGATGCTGATGGGGACAAAGGTCCCTGCTATGGCTCCTGTCTTTAGCGAGGAAGAATGCGCCGAAGCTCTCAAGGTTTATCTTGGCATCGACAGCAGGGCTGAAATCGCCAAGGACAAGGACGTTTGCGCTCGCTTTATTGAGCTACGCAAAGAGTTCGTGGAGGGGTGATGTACATAGTCAAAGACCGAAATTATTATTTCCAGCTTGACGGCTGGACAGAAGACCCCAGCGAGGCTTGCAGATTTCCCAGCCAAGAAGAGGCTGAGCTTTGCATGCAAATACGCCACTACGACCTGACAAACCTTAAGTTTGTGAAGGAGGGCCAGGATGGCGAGCAAAAAGAATAGGCCTCGCAGCCTGAAGGTCCCGACCACGACATTTAATTTCGTGCTGCCGACAGCCTCCCTGGATGAGGTTAAGAAGCGGGCAGAGCGAGAGCAGACGACGCCGGGGTCCTGGGTGCGCAAGGCTGTAGATATGCGTCTCCACGGCGCTCAGGAGGCTGTAGAGTGGGAAGACGTGATTGACGTTATTCGCAACAGTTCCAAGCTATCTCTGCGATATGCGGATGGGACAACGCAAGGTGATGCGGTTGCAGAAGAGGTAGCAGATAAAATCAGGAGGATGCTATGAATAGACACTTATTCGACTTCAACGACAAGTTTGCTCTGCTTGCAGATAATCAGCAGTGGCTTGTCTGTCGAAAGGGCAAGAAGGGTCGATACGATCCCATTGCTTTCATTGGCTCAAACAAGCTGATCATTGAGCGGGTTCTGCGTGAGAAAGATATCGACATCACACAAGAGGCTCGCGAGAAGCTTGATGACCTTCCGTTCAAATTCAGAGAGTTTCTGGAGGAACGTGATGGAGCAAAGTGAGAAGCTCAAGGATATAGCGATTAAGCTTTACGGCGAGGATCGCTGGCAGCAAGACCTTGCTGAGGCTCTTGATGTTGACACCTCTAGCATTCGTCGCTGGAAAACGTATGGCAACTGCCCAGGCCCAGTTAAGGCTGCAGTGCGGTGTTTCCTGCGCGAGCGTGGCATCAATGAGCGTTGAAAATGTTTATGCCGTTTATTCGGCCATCATTAGGTCGCAGCAAGCAACAGTTCAATCGCACCATGACGGGTCATATATTAATCAGGAGCAATGCAAATGCCATCACGGATTATCGATGAGATCGACAGAGTTCGAATTCGAAAGGGTGTCTCTCTCAGTGAAATCGAGAGGAGATCGGGAGTTAAGGAAAGAACACTTAAAAGCTGGCTGAATAAAGAGAGGTCTCCTGGCCTTGATAGACTTTTAAATGTAGCTGACTGTTTAGGTTTGAAGCTAAAGGTGGTGAAGAAATGAAACACCTATTCAGATCACTCGCATTGACGACAGTCCATCAGAAGAAATTCGCATTTTCGCTGAATTAGATGACTTACGTGAAACCCTCGCCAAACTGGAGAGCGATGATGAGTGACAAGACACTGCAAGAGCGGTTGCGATATCCTGATTGGTGGATGGACGACACTCTTAACGAAGAAGCAGCCGACGCTCTCGATGCTAAAGACAAGCGTATCGCTGAGTTGGAGGCACGCAGTAAACGGTGGGATAGTATTAACCAGAGCATCGCGGACCAACGCGACGAACTGGCGGCGGCTTTGCAAGAGTGTAAGGGATCAAATGACGGATGGGTTCGAAAGATAGCAACAGAAGCCCTCGCCAAGCTGGAGAAAAATGATGACTGAAGGGTTCAATGACCAACAAGATTGACGAGCGCCGTGAGGGGGCGATGGCGTATTCGCAGTTTGGCGGAAAGCTATCAGACAGCCTAAGGGTCATTAACACATTCTCCCTAGGAGAGGTTACGGCTTACTCTACGATGGTGAAGAAAGTCGAAGACAAAGCTTATGACCGTGGGTACTTCAAAACCCTTGGGGCCGGAGCGTATATTGACAAGCCATCAGTCTACCTGAAGCGGGCGGCTGAGGGGAATAAGGTCATGATTGATGCTGGGCTCATGCCAGCAATCACCCGCGTTGCCCATGACATACAGCGAAACCTAAAACCTGACGCATCAATATTCTTTGGTAACGAAGAGTTCGACCCCGACATAGGCGAGCAAGGTTTGCCTGGGTTCCATGTCATTAGTGACAATAGTGACAATAGGTCAGGCATGTTCCACGTAGATATGCCGTATCAGCGCTTCTACTGGCCTGGGCCATTCACTGCGCCGTTCACATTCACCACGCTCATAGAGACGCCTGATTGCGGCTCCGGGCTGTGGCACTGGGATGATATGAGCCTTGAGGAAGGCCTGAGGATCATTCAGGAGACGCGCAACCCGACAAGGTCATCAACTCAGACGCCCGAAGAAGGCCGCTCTCTACTGATGTACGAGGTTGGTCACACATACGTCCACTCAGGCAGGGTCCCCCATGCTATCGCTAACACAGGGGACATGAAGCCTGGGGAGTATCGCATCACGCTACAAGGTCACGGCGCTTATATAGTCGAGCAAAACGCCCTGCTGTTTTACTTTTAAAATACGTGAGCGAAGGCAATGGAGGAGGAGCATACGCCAACCCCAAAGCCTTCCAGCGTCTCTGCGTAGCGGTTGCTGTGCTCAGGCCACCAGCCCTTGCCGTCAGACCATTCTCTGAGCCATGGCTGGATCAGGTTGGTAACAACAACTGCAGCAAGACCGACACCGACAGCGATATAGCTGATATCAGCAAAGCCAAGTACGCCAGCACTAGCAGCCAGACAGCAAGCTGTTGCAGCCGGGAGACAGCGAAGAAGTTGAGCCATTTCATCATCCCAATCCTCATACCCCACGGTGTTTTGTCTGCCCAGTATAATAGCCAAAACGCCCAGTATCGGATCAAGCGTCAGAGCGCCGACAGTGAGCGCTGGCAGTGCCCAGCCAATAATCGTGCTCCCAGGAAGCCTATGCCATCCTCCGTCCGTTACCCGCCACGCTGCAAAGACAAATGGCGCTAAGAGAAGGGCCGCATATTCAACATATTCCATCGTTTATCTTCCTTCCTTGTGTCGGGTAAAACTGGATCAGGCTGCACATCTGGCAGTCTTCGAAATAAAGCTTCTTCCTCTGCTCGTCGCTTGACGAGGCCTCTGAGGATTTTCCCCCCAGCCCGCCGCCACTTCCAGAACTCTCCAGCCGCTCCATCATAATCTGACCTGTTAAGCTTCATTCTCATGGTTGAGCTTTGAAAGTTTCCAGAGCCCACGTTGTATATAAAGGATGCTAGAGCGTCGAATTGACTTTGCCGCAAGGGGACCTTGACCAGCTTCGCAATAGCCCCCTCCACATGCGTAAGCTCGCGCTGAAGAAGTCGAGTAGCTGCCACATCACCCACAGGGGGATGATCCATAGTAACAGGATCGCCGTTAATGTCCCAAGTAGACCCATAGCCAATAGTGGGCCTAGCAGCAGGGCACAGGTACGGCTCAGCAGAGAAGCCTTCCCACTTCTTGATGATGTCAACTCCATCAGGTCCGGTTCTCATGTGTGATTATTGCGATTAAATGTACGCGAACCAAACCAGAAGCTGACCACAGTAGCCCACAAGGCTTGCATTGGCTCGTTCCAAATTTGGTTGTACTGATCAACGGTAATCCAATCCGCGTTCACAGCCACAGTCAGGGCAGCAAGCTCAATAAAGAAAAGGTACGTCAGAACGGGGCGAACGCTTGCTGAAAGGTTAATAACCCACTGGCTGGACTTTCCAACGATCCTCGCGTCATGCTTAAGGAGCGCCTCGCTCTCACGAATGTCTGCATCGACGTGCATCATCTGCAGCTTCTGAGCGCCGATAGCATTTTGCTGCTCAAGCTGCTTGTCCATCATACGGAGCTCATGAGCTTGGTCTCGCTTCTCCTCAAAGAAACCAAGGACCTTTGGTAAAAAACTGGTGCCGAAGCCCAGGATGGAACCGATTATCGACAGCATGGTGTGCTCCTAAATATTGACCGATCAGTCTTCAATGGCAAAGTACAGCTTGTTCGCGTTCGTGATCAACCTGTCCTTCTGCTCGCGATACACCTTCAGCAACTCCTCTTTCTTTTCATCAGAGATGTTGTTGTTCGCCTTGATCTTAGTCTCTCTCGTCCGGATGTCAGACAGTTGACGGTCGATCTTCTGGATGTATTTGCCAAGGCGGATTTTATCCTTGTTCTCTGCAAGATAATTCCTAGCGCTATCCTTAAGGCCAAGCTCAACAAAGCCTTCGTATGCGTTAAGCTTTGTTAACACGTCAGAACTATTTTTAATGTAAAGCTCAACATCGTTACGATTTGTCACGTTGCCTACAAGCTGACGAGCGACCGGGATGGAGTTGGCCTCAACATTTGACCAATCACCACTTATTGCCCCACTAACCGTCCCTGGCAACTGACCCACGCGAATGGCGAACTTACCAAGACCGCCAAGCATATAATCATACATGTATTCAATTTGCTCAGGAGATGCGTCAATAAGGCCCTTTTCGAACTCGTTGCCTCCAGTTAACTCGTTCATCCATGCAGCAATATCCTTGAACGGTTGTGCCGTACTATTCCAGTAGCGCTGCGAATACGGCTGATCATGTTTTGCATATGGGTTCTTTTCATCCGGGACGATAGGCCGTCCTGCAAAGTCCCTGTTGTTATAAAGATCAACCAACGGATCAAGCACTGTCGGCGCAACAAAATTAAGCAGACTTGACGCGCCGCCAAGGGGGTTGAAGCTGTCCAGCATCGGTAAGACAGCATCTCCGGCAGCGTCGAGGTTGTTTGTGTATCCACCACGGGTTAGCTTTGACAGCACACGGCCAAGGTTGAAGAAAGCATTGAAGCCATAGGGCATTGGTATTTTGGCAAACGGCTTTAATTCATCATCTTGCGGAAGCATGAACACCATGTTGCGCTGAAGTATGTAATCCGGAAGCTTGTCGTAAATTAAACGCCCATCATCATCATCGTCAGACATCATTGAGTTAACGAGGTCGGATGTGAAGCCAGCGGCGATGATGGCCCCAACAGCAGCTTGCATCTTCTTACTGCGCTTGATCGCATGCCACATTGCATGCGTACCCTGCAGTGATGCGTTGTAGAACAGGAACAAGCCATTCGCGAGCGACTTCTTGGTGCCGCCACGGTTAAAGTTGACGGTGATGTTCTTCGCGAGATATGCAGCCTGATCGACTGACAGGCCGCGCTTTCTAGCATTATGGTACGTGGCAAGGCGTGTCGCGTTTTCAGCAACCTTGTTGTAATCTTCAATAAAATCAACAACGCCTTTGAACATTCTACGCGACTTGCCAAGCCCGCCCTCCTGGAAACCACGCACTTCACTTTCCATGCGCCTTAGCGTGGTGTCGAGATCGTTGATGCCCAAATATTCCGTTGTACCACCAGCCCGCTTCATCTCTTCAAATGAGCGCCCAAGATCACCAACGATATTGCCATCTCTAAGGTTTGCCCTGACGGCGCGAATAGATGGCAGCACGTCGCCAAGGATTGCCATAGACAGGCCTTTAACCTCAGCAGCGTTGGCCATGATACCAGCCGTTTGAACGTCTCGCATAAGGTTGGTCAACAAGAACTCAGGGTTCCATGACGTGTTAACGTTTGCCAGGATGCGGTTGAAGCCCAGCAAGAACCTTAGGACAGGGCCAATCTCTACGGTGTTGTTGGCCGCATTAAGAGCCTCAACCACACGAGGGGAGCCGTGAAAGCGAACGCCAACATCCCGCCCATCAACCTTAAGCCAGAACATCTCCTCATGGTTTTTCCAGTTTGGATCGACACGTCGAACAATCTTGCCGTTAATGTTGGCCACCTCTGTGAAGTATTCCCGCTTATTCTCTTCAGTTATAAGCTCAACCATTTGGTTGCCGGGATTGCTTACAGCGAGATTGTATGCTGACTTCGCCACGTTATTGCGGTATGCCCTGCTTATCGCAATCTTGTTCTGAGAAATGATATGAGCAACGACATCCTTTGGCGGGGCCATGTCCTCACGGCCTCTAACGCTCAGGTCCTCTCTGCCTCTAATCTTTACACCGCCCTGCATTCTTGAGCCGCCAGCGGAGAACACGTCCGGGTCAACGTCATCTTCTTTCTTGCCCCGCATGGGCACGTAATTTGGCATCTGTTCCATGCCAGCTTCGTATTGCTCGCGAGTGATAAGCCCAGCCTTCAGGCGGATTTCGTTGGTGTTATCAATGATCTTACGCACCACGCCAGCAAGTCTCCTGGCCTCCTCAAGGGTTCCCTTCTTCGCAAGCTTGCCCTCAATGGATCGCTTGAACGCATCCGGGTTCTTAATGCCAGACCCTCCAGGCGCACCGCCAATTCTCTCAATATAGGCGTTACGCTCCGCTGCATGCTGGGCCATTAGGTATTCGCCAAGCTCTTCAAACGACACGTTACTGTTTGCGATAGCCTTCAGAACAGGACGGAAAAGCTTAACGTCTTGGCGATGGTGGGCATCCCCAAGGGCCCCATGCATCAGGGTTTCCTGCAGATAGATATTTGACTTGTCGTCAATTCTCACGCCAGCCTGTTTGAGCCTTGTCAAAAGCTGCTGGACCGGGAGCATTTTGTCCTGGAAGTTTATGCGAAACGTCAGCAGCGGGCCATTGCGGAACATCTTTTGAATAGCCATGCCAACCATGCCCTGAGCTTGGTTCAGGGACAGGTCGTTAATGTTCTCCAGGGTGCTTTCGTTGGTGACACGAGGCACACGAGAGAAGCGAAGGTCCTTGCTTTCTTCCTTTAGCTGGTATGTCGGAACAACCGGGAAGAAGGTGACGAACTCATTCGCGTTGCCTACTGATGTTGATTTCTCTTCAAGGACAAGTCGCAACTCCTTGTCAGGCGTCTTGAACGCATCATTCTTCCAGTGGATGACGCGCCGAAGGACATCTCCTTCTCGCTGCAAGCTTGACCTGAACTCAGGTGCGGTGGGGTCGAGCGCATAGTTATCAAGCATTACCTTCAGCAGCTTTAACACACCCTCACGGGAACGCGCCGGGGTAAAGCGGGCGAAGTTGTCGATGTGCGCATAGCGACCAATGCCCTTGTGGTCGCGGTTGGTCATGACCTCACGCTCAAATCTTGAGCCGTCAATGGTTACTCTGTAGCGCTTCTTGCCGTCACTGCCTGGGATCATCCCCCAGATTTTCGACCCATCAGGGGCTGTGATCAGTCTTTCTGAAGCTGAGGGGGCAGGTCGAGTTCCGGGACTTCGTCTGGAATACCTTCCGGATACTCCAAGGCCAGATAATTCTCCATCGTAAGAGGAATTTTCCACTCTTCCATCAGTCGCAGAAGTGGGTAATCCTTCCGCGAGCCACGTTGGTTGTCCAACTCCGCCATTCGGGGATGCCTCCATAATAAGTTGATGTGCTTGTGATAAGTTTATGTCGCCACGCTCAAACTCGCGCCAGATGTTGTCAACGGCCTGAACATTAGCGGCCCGCTTCCAGTTTTTTGGGAAAAGGCCTCTGACGGCCTCCCATGTGATAGACTGCATTTCTCTGGGTAGAACGCCACGAAGGCGAGCAGCCTCCCTGTACGCATCAGCATAAATTCCATACAGACCTTTTGCGCCAGTTACTGCGCTGCTGGGGGCGCTCTCCCATTCCCGCCCTTCTACTCTGTATTTTGAAGCCAAGCTATTCCCAAACCCGTGCGCAACTTCGTAGCTGTTCCCGGAAAGAGCCCTTAGCAATGCCGCCGCAAAAGCATGGGTGTCTATTGTCACGTCACCACGCATCGCTTGAGGGCTAAATATGTTGTTGTAGAAAGACCTGACCTTGTGCCTATCGCCCATCAACGAAGATATTTCTTCGATATCAGTGGTCATCAGTGAGCCAATGGCCTTGCCAATTTCAGAGTTGGACCCCCATGCAGTCACCCCGTCAGCATCACCAACGAAATTTCCTTCAGGCGTAACGGTTCTGTATCCACGATGGTTGTTTGCTTGATCCCATGTTCTCAACCACATAGCTCGCATCTCATTCGCCACCTTAGGATCAGGGTGGGTGATGTCTTCGTATGGCTTAGACATGATATGGTTCAGCATGGCCTCATTGACGTTCTTGCTTGGACTGTCTTTCCTGCGCCCCTTGCTGTCCGTCATGTAAAGCTGCTGTGCTTTTTCAAGCATTGCCGCATCAGGCATCCACGCTCTATTATTGCCTCTTGTGAATTTGGTGTGAATGTCCAGGACGCGCTCTGCTAGAGACACATTCTGATACCAATCTTTTTGTGGCGATAACGCAGCAAGAACGCCAGCTATCTGAAAATCGTTAACCCCGTATTTCTTCTGCCATTTATCAACGATATGACGCGCCCCGTCATACCACAGCTTTGAGCGCTCACGGACAGCAGGATCAACTTGATCGTAAAGGAACAGGATGTTCCTTGTCAGGAACTCCTGGAACTCCTCAACGACAGCCTCAGGGGTGCGCTTGCGAGTTTTGAACCCTGGGTACGACTTGATGATGCGGACAGTCTTCTCCCTGTTTTCAGGG
>Ga0070750_10001024_pt1 | contig 15684 bp, 12 predicted proteins | sample VirMetDEL_Nov_24_FD_77013 | JGI IMG/M metagenome (GOLD analysis project Ga0070750, IMG submission 77013) | Aqueous microbial communities from the Delaware River and Bay under freshwater to marine salinity gradient to study organic matter... | ecosystem: Environmental > Aquatic > Marine >...
CTTCTTTAATAATGAACTTGAATTCATACAGGTACCCCGCTTCTAAGCTAGAGAAGTCAAAATCGAAATAAGAGCCTTGCTTATCGTAAGACAAAAGAGTGTGTTCTACTGAGCCTGTGCCATACTGAACAACATCAGTATTATCAACCTTTCTTACTACTTTATAGTAGATGTTGTCGACAAAATAGTTTTCTATTGCTGTGCTCGCCACCGTATAAACAGTTGGGGACCAGTTGCGTTTTCTAGTAAAGAGCCTTACCCTTGTGTCTATTCCTGTTCGACTATAAGTGTCTTGTAAGTTTGTAATAGAAAGAATTAAAGGTTCTATTTTATTATCTTCTTGCGCATTATAAGTTTTTAGATCTATTGTGCCTGTGTGGAAACAAGTTGAGTAATCTGCGTTAAACCATCGATCATACACTGTTGATGAAGTTGTGTTCAGATCAAATGAGCAAGAGTAAAGACCGGTATCAGCATAGCCGCCAGTCACTGGGTAGCTAACAGATACTGCTGAGTTTAGTTCTGTGCCACCTGACTCAGCATCAAAAATCTTTACATAAATCGGGCCGGTTCCTATTGCTGGAATGTTTTTTGCGATACCACGAAAGTTATTATAAAGATAGACAGTATGAAGATTTTCTGTTGATAGCATTGAGGATGAAACATAAAAGTCTCCTCTTTGGTCCTTCACAGAAGAATCCCAACGAGCTTCTATTGTTGGGCGTTTAAAGAAAAACTCTGATGATCTTGCAAAGAACTTTTTCGTGTAATAAGAGTCAGAGTCGGTTTCCAAAGAACCTGAGAGCCTTACAATAACTCCATAGTTCGCTTGGGTGCCATCAATCCAATCCTCTACAAGGTCTGAAATATCAACTGATAAATCCTCGGTTCCTTCTGTTAGGCGATAAGTTTTGTTGTAAGTAGCTGAATCAAGAAAATCGCCACCTGCTGTTGTCCAGCCGGTAGTGGTGGAAGCAGAAACCCAGTTTGATACGCCTAGATCTTTGTATTCGTCCATATCCATTCCACGGCCTTCGTCCCACGATCTAGAAACGGCTTGGACTATTAGATCGACGTTTCTTGGTGTCGTGAATGGGGTTTTAGCATTGAATAAGTTGAGATAAAATGAAACGGAACCAGAGGCAGGAATCTGACCGCTGGTCCTTGCTGTGTTTATTTCTGTGGTGTCAAACTCAAATAAGGCACGGCTTTGTTCTACTGACGAGGTTGTTATGTTGCCATAAAGCTTAAAGATCTCAACAGAGTCTGCTAAGCCCATGTTAGAACCGGTTGCCCTTGTTGTGCCACCAAACTTTGAGGCATTTGTTATTGTATTATCTTTATTTGCAAAAAACTTTTTATAAGCCATTATCTTACCTCTCCGTTGATATCTTGATTTGGAAACTTAACTTCCCAAATAACATTTTTTGGTATAAAGATCTTCCTACCATCAGATGAGTAGTTTGCGTTTAGATTGTATACAGTTGAGGAATAATCTGCTCCTGTTTTTCTCTCCAAGAAAACACGTATAACATCAGCAACGCCTTCTGTTTCGTTGATGATATTTGTAAGTTTTGTTACGTGAATTGAGTCACCTATTTCATTTGGATTTTGTCTTAGGTATTTTGCGAGATCTCTTTTGATTCTTGCTAGAACTGAGGCCCTGTCATAGCCATCCTCGGACACAGCAACAAAATCGATTTTAACATTTACGATTTTTGCAGAAAAGATGTCAACTGAATCGTTTATTAGTTTATATCTAGCCAACCACGCTTTAGTGTTATTAAACATTGAGTCGGTAGGTGCAGAAAGCTTTCCGGAATCATCCTCTGACAAAATAAATAAGTTTATATTATTTTTCAAACTTGCAGAATCTTTATAAGCCGCAACTCGTTTGACCCCTCCGAGACCGGAAGGCATTGCTGATAGCAGGGCTTTATAATCGGCCGTTGTTACCGCTCTGTTCTGTGCGAATAAGGAGTTAGAAGCAAGAACTTTTATGTCACTAGTTGTTAGCGGAGACAAGTCACCGGTGATAGGTTCCTCGTTGGTGACTTCTAGACTGTTTATTACTTGTGATTTTAAACTATCGCTAGTCGCAGCGTCAGTAAACTTAAAATAAGGTCTTGCGATTGCGTTTAGAGTGCCGGCGGCAATGTTGACATTCGCATTGGTATTCTCTCTATACGTTACGTTTAGGACCGTGTTTGCTGGAGATACTCCAAACTTACCACTCTTTAGAAGAACGTTTGGATCGAAAGAGGTGTCTGAGATATATTCTTTGCCGAATAAATCTAATGTTTTCTTGCTTGGTATGATTGTTTTTTCTTGACTCTCGATCTCTTCTTCTGATCCATATCCAAATCTAAGAAATGTTGCTCCCTGCTCTCTAAGGACTTCGAACCTTCTTGGGGTTGCTTTTGGCTGTAGGAGATACTTTACATACGCTTTATCTGGGCCGTTGTTAGGTACTTGTCTATAAACCGTGTCCTGGGCTAAGTTTGGTACTTGGAAGTATTCGTTGTTGTTTGAGTCAGAGACAGAAAGTATCTCAATAATGTTGTTATTGTTTAGTCTAACTTTCTGAAATGGTCTAAACTCTCCGATCGTTCTTTGTAGGACTGATGTTTTTCCGGAAATGACACGACCAAAGCCTTTTATTGCAAATCGGGACGGGCGACCTGTTTCATCATCCCTTTCGGCTACAACGACCTCGTTGTTGCGATTGGAGAAGTCAATGTCTGCTGCTAGCGTGAACGCTATCCCTGAAGAGGTTTTGAGTGAAGTACCTCTTGACAGAGTGGGAGCATAGTTGTAATTTGGTGCTGCGCCGCCTTCTAGGTCACTGGAAGTTGTTGCCGGCACTAAAATGTAAAACGAGCAAATACCAGTTGATGTTTTGTTTGGCTGGTACCGATAGCCCATTTGCCTAGCGATCTTTATTATGTTCTCAAACTCGCCGGCGGTGTCTAAAAAGGATTCGTTAACAGAATAGTCTAAGTAAAAAGAAAGAATGTCACCAACATAAGCAGTGGTGTCAAGAACCATTGAGCCAAAGCCGGCTTCTTGGAAGTCTTGGAAAGTATCCGGATAATATCTTTTAATGAAAGATACTAAATCCTGTTTGATTGTCTCAAACTCTCTTGATGTGTAACGTATCGCTGGTCTTGTAACCTTTGACATTTGATTTCTCCTCTAGGGCCTATAAGCTTTGCTGGGTATTTGTAGAATAATTAAAGAACTCGTTAATATTTAGCGGGTTGATAAAGTAAGATACACTCACACCCAAGCGGTTATCGTTTTGTTGCTCACCAAAACTTACTTGTCTGATTGTTATATAGGAAAGGTATTTTTTAGTTTGTGAATAAATGCGTCCTTCCAACTGGGATTCTATTCCTCGCTGCCTCAACTCAAACAAATATCTTTTTACGCCAACTCCAAATAAAGGATCCATAATCTTTTCGCCTGGTGATGTTAGCATTAAGTTTTTGAAGTTCTGTTTAACTAGATTTCTATAACCACGAATCATTTGATAGCCGTCTGCGGATGCGTTCGTTGAGTTTTTGTCGACCGGTAAGCTAACAGATAGAAAGGGCGCTGCTGTTAGTATTTGATCGTCCGATGGAACTACAAGTGAGCTGTCTACTAACCGGTCAGCATCAGTGGCTGTATCGAAAACCTGATCGTTTTCAAAGATATCAAAATCAATATTTGTTGTTTGTTTTTTATTAGACATTCTTTAAAAGGTCCTTGCTTACTTTTGTGCAGATCTTATTTTGTATTTTTACAGGTTTGAAGATTATATCTCTAACTTCTACATCACCAACCAAGCCTAGTGGCCCAGCCTCACCTTCTTCTTTAGCTATTTCTTCTATTACCTTCCCTACAGAATAACTAGTTGCTTCATTTATAATGTTTGGAATTGGCAGCATACAAGATAAGAAAATATTAATAGAGGCGTTGGCTTTAAAGTCGCTAGCTAGTTGCGAGGTGTTGCTAGTTTGCATTAGTTTAGAAATAAATTGGCCATTTTCAAGTTCTTGTAGTCTGTTCTCTTCTATCGCTCTAAAACTGAGCACTTCTTTCTCAAACGTGCAAAGCTCAGTCATTATAAAAGTAGCCCCATCCCCTTCGGAAATCACAAACATAGTACTTATCTTCTGATCTTTGTATAGGCCTAGGGACTTAACTTCTGAATCGTGGCCAATAACAGAATTTTCAGCACCTCGGCTCTCTTCTAGGCGTCTTGTTGCATAAGAGACAAGTACTCTATATTTTATTTTAACATCAAAATTATCAAATACAAAATCATTCAAGTCTTGCTCAATTTCAGCATATGCCAGTAGCTTATTCATCAAGGATAAATCTGCATTGGTGCCAAAAACATCATCATAGCTTAAAAGAACGGTTTCGCCGGCCTTAAGAGATTCAAGAACCGCAGTCTGTAAAGCGCCCTTACCTGCGCCGGAAGCATCAATGCTAAAGCCTGACGAGTTTGTGCCGCTGCGCTGCTCTTCTGAGGTAACGTCAGTAAGTGTTAGTGTATCAAGAGAATCAGCCAACGCACCTGCTTTGAGGGTGACAGCAAAACACATATTTGACGTTAGGAAGGACTGCTCTGTTCCATCAGGAGCGACAGAGTTTGCAAGGAAGTTGTCCAATTGCGTAAACTGATCTCGGCCTTCTAAAAGGTTCGGCGTTTCAAAATTAATAACAATTGAAGATGGCTCGGTTCCTTCAATGGCTGAATAAAGAAGCTGGTTCTCTGCGGATAAGCCTGTAACAAACGAGTTGTTAACAGAAGAAACAACCTCCTCTATCAACTCGAACATTAGATCCTGTGGCGTGGCACGGCGCCCTAATGAGCGACTTAGAGAAGATAGTTGGCCGGTTATTTTTGCTATCTCGTATACATAATAAGAGATGGCATTCCAACCATAGATTTTATCATTAAGATAATTAACCTCAAAATCAGAAAATAGTGTATTGATTTCGTCTTTTATTTTCTGGGCCATGCTTGATCGATTGTAAATTGCAGTTGAGAAGTTATTAGTCGACAAGATGTTTCCTGATGTGTTCAAAACAGCAAATCTTAGATGAGCGTCTTCTAAAATAATGCACTTAAAGATTGTTTTTATGTTCTCGCTTATAGATACAATCTCATTATCTGTTTTTACCAATAAAAGCTGAGAGTATTCCGGAAGTTCCCTGATGAACCTTTTATAAGTGTTTTCTTGTTTAAAAGTACCATTCAGATAATCTTCCATTACGGTTTCTAACTGCGAAGATGGTAGGAGTCTTGAGGTATCCCCCTCGGGAAGGTCGAATGAATCAGGAGTCTCCCTCGGGTTCCCGTCTTCGTCAAGTTCTACAGGCTCATCCTGGGATGGTGGTGTTTCTTCACCTTCTGTTGTAAGCTCATTGATTTCTTCGTCGTCTAATTCAATGCCGGCACTTTCTAGCCTGTTCTTGAAAGAAGCGGCCGTTATGTTTTTTCCCACTTCCAACATTTGTCTGGCCATTTGATTGAATTTAACTTCTTCATTAAAAGAAATCTTATCCAAAACTTGTTTGACCAAAAGCCCCTCTTCTATCATTTTGACACTTAGCGCACCGGTTCGAGTATTAAACACCACCGAGGGAACAACTAGACCATAAAAAGGAGAATCTTCATTAATCGTACCTGGCGTCACTATAGCATGAAGAGGGATGGATACTTGCTCTTCATAATACTTTGTACCTATGTCAAAGCTTTTCTTGTTACTGTCGTTGATCTCTGGTTTTTCTCTTATAATTCTGTATGCTAACTCCTTTGCCCCTTCTGGCATTTCGTCTAGATAAAATAAATTATTTGCAAATGCCTCATTTATTATTTCGGACATGTCATCAGGGATTGAGAATGTTATCTCTACGGGGTCATTCTTTGGCGTTGCCGCTCTAAAGGGAGAGTTAAGCTTGTCAATTTTGTCTTCATACCTTTTCGATCTCTTCACTAGAGAGGAACCATACGCTGCAACACATGCGTCTAAGCTTCCTAGTGATGCTTTTATACTGTCTTCGTGAAACTCCCCTACGGTTTCTTGGTCTCTGTTTAGAGCGAATTTTGGCGTGTTCTTGACTACCGGGAGTTCGTTGTTTTGTCCAGCAGCTGCCAACTGTGGGATTAGCAGTGAAGGGTGAGCTTGGTTTGGAAGCTGGTCTTCTATCTCTCTTGTAAGGCTTTCTGGATCTGTAAGGTATTTAAAGATCTTTGCGGCATCGTCCTTATCTGCTTCTCTTTGTTGTTGTAAAATTTTTTCTAGTTCTTCTCTCAATGCTGGATTTGGTTCTGTGCACAGTTGATCAATCAAGTCAGAAATACTAGGATCTGAACATAGGTCTAAGTTGTTTACAAAGCCGTTTGCGCTCAGGCCCGGTAGTTGGGGTGAAAAGCCATCTAATGTGTCAAGCAAGTCGCCTATTCCAATGATACTACCCATTGCTGAGCCGGCATCTGAAAGGATACTTGGGTTTAGCCTTATTTCTGATGCTAAATCGGAATTGATTGCTCTGAAATAGACGTCTGCTCTTTGAAAGGTGTCCTCACTGGCATCGCCATCAAGCAGGCGTGCTAGATCGGGTCCAGGTAAAATGCCTTTTCCGCAAGCATCTTTAAAAAAGTTGAGCAAGTCACGATTGTTTCTTTGGTTGCCTATTCTCGGTGTTAGGACGCTACAGGCAGCGACAGAAGGCAGGTCGACACCATCTAGACCAGCACAAATAGCACCGGCAAGAGTTTGGCCAAAATCACGCAGGGCGTTTGCAAACTCGCAGGGCTCAAAATCAAAAATAAAGTCAGGTATCAGCGATAATAAGAACTGAACCAGTGCTTTGATCAACCTTAGCAAAAGAGCATACAGGATTGATAAAACTGAGCCTAAAATGAAACCAAATATGTCAGGCATTGATATATCTGGTAGCCTAATGTTTAGGGGGAATAACTTAAAGTCTGGTAAATTTAGATCTGGTAGGTTACAAAAGTCTAAATTTTTTACGTCCCAAGCATTTAACCACTCAGACCACTCATCAAAATATTCCAAGATGGGCGCACCTAGTTCGTCAACCAAGAACATTATAAATTCTGTATAGACCTCAGCATTGTTTTGACGGTCGCAGTTTGACAAACCAATAATTAAATCGATTAGTTCGTTTTTCGTATTGGCTGTAAACCCACCGGATCCTCCGTCCGTTGCGATCTTGACCAACCTTGTTCTCATCGCTCTCTTTTCTTCGTTTCTAGATGGAGAGGGGCTGGCTGTCTCATCTAGATCGGTGCCAAGAAACTGCCTTGCGAGGAAAGGCCCTTCTGACTCTGGCATCTCAACGGTTGATAGATCTCCGATGCCTTCAAGTGTTTCTAGTATACTCTGTAACTCGTCAATATATATATCATCTTTATTTTCTTCCTCTTGTTCGACTGCAAGTTCTGACAGCAAGTCGGCTAAACTAGTTGGCCTAGCCAGTCTGTCCTTTGCTCTTTGGATCCTAACTCCTAACTCATCTCGACGGTTACGGATTTCTGCTATTTCTTCTGCTGTTCCTTCTTGTATTATTTGTCGCTCTTCTTCCACCAGACCTGCACGCTCATCAAGCAACGCATTCAGTCTTCGCAACCTTATTTCTTCTATAGAAAACCTTTCACCTGCCGAGTTCGCCAAGTCGATACTTGCAAAAAACAAAGCGGCTCTTTGCAGGGCAGCGGGTGGAAGTCCTGACATTAAAGTGTTTATTGTTCTTGGATCTTTGAAAAAATTAGAAATACGTTCAGCCATTATCTTCTTGACAAAACTATCATCTAAGATCTCGTCGATACCATACCTTGAGGCTGTGCTCGCTAACGCAATTGCCAAAATCTGCTGCCATTCTATAGAGTTTGCAAACTGGCCAAACTTTGAGAGCGCTTGTGAGTCTTGATCACTACTAATAAAACTGCCGGCATTCTGAAGTTGCTCGAAGAAGTCTGACACCTCGTCTTTTATCGAACTCCCCCCAACAAGAAACTCTTTTCTCAGAGTTTCTTTCATGGCGGCTCTAACGTCGCTGCTTTCTAAGAATCCGCTTTCGTCTATAAGGTCCTCGGCGGTTTTGAAGGGGTTGTCCTTCAGTAGAGATCTGGCTTCTTTCGTGGGCACGTCTGATAAGCTTTGTCTAATCCTTGCTGTAATGTCAGCAGCGGATACGTTCTGGCGGGAGTTAGCAGCAGCCAAGCAATCATTTTGTACGATATCTACATTGGGCGCTATAAAGTTTCTTCTTACCAGGTTGTCAAACTTTATGTTCAACCCTCTGAATGTTGTCGCAAATAGGTCTGGGTATATTGATTCAAAGTTATAAAGATAAAAGTTTGCTCGGGCGTCATTAAAAGCTTTGTATTTCCTAGTCTCAAATTCTTCAGCTGACTGACGAAAAACTAGTTGCATTTCGTTACTTACTTTTTCGTTTATATACTCGATTCTAGATACAGTCTGAAAGTTGTCTGCAAAGTGTATGATTATACTTTCACCATCTTTGTTTGGTTTGTTTGGGATAACAGTATCTAGGAAGCTTGTAAACTTGGTTAGTTGCTTCTTTTTAGTTGAGAACTTTCTAAAGTTGATTCCTTTTACTATGCTACGGCTTGTTGGCCTTTGTAACGCTAGGAAGTTGATCTTCATAAACGTCTGTATGAACCTAATTTTATTTTTAAAATCTCTATAGTTGCAAATCTTTATTCTTGCAATTGTCGGTAAATCTTCGCTGGGGCTCATAAAGTCCTCACCGACAGGGAGGCTCAATAGATCTAATGATATAAAGAAAACCTTTTTGAACACAACATCTTCACACTCTTCTTCACCTAAGTTTACGAACTCAACTCTTTCTAATGTGATCCTATCCCCCTCTGAAGTTATTGCAGTTCCGTCAACTGTATTGTTTGTAAAGAAGACTGACCCCTTTCCAAGATTTGCATAATGCAAGGAGAGAAGACTAACAGCTTCTGTTTTTAGGTTGGCTCTTAAGGTAGGCAGATCGATTCCGCCTGAATTCTTCATGCTGAATCTAGTTTCTACATAGATTGCTGCAACTGAGGATAAATTTCCAGGATTGGACGTCTCTATTTCGCTAACTTTATTTAGTATTAGTTCTTCAAAAATCATTAGTTTACTCTATGATAACTAGAAAGTATATCTTTATAGCCAATGCTAGTTAAATAGTTTACCGTGTCTGACGTCAAGCTTATTTTTTGTGATATGCCTTTTAAGATAATTTTTGTATCTTCTAGGGACTTGAGCACAGTGGGGACGGTTGCAACGGCACCATTTCCTGGCCAAGGTACCCCTAGGGCTGCTAAGATGCCGGCTTCATAAATTAGCATCGCCTTGGACATTTCCAGTACAAGGCCGTTCGTATTGCTGATTTGTTTTATAAGCCTATTTAGGAACTCAACCAAGTTCTCTCCCTTTACCATTGGCTGTAGATCCGAGTCATCATTTCCACCTATTAGATCTACTCCAAGAGACCTATTGATTAGTTTTCCATTGGAGTTTCTGTTATTGACTTTTGTTACAAGCTTTATTCCAGCGTCGTCTGCTATTATTCTTATGGCGTCTGCTTTTAAAGCAACGGCCGAGCGAGCAATGGCGTTTGGAGAGTTGTTGCTGGTGATTTTAAAGTTTTGATCTACGTCTGTTTTTTCAACAATGTAAATCCTAGCAGCGTCTGTAATAAAGTTAGGATCGACAAAAACCTTTTCGTCGTCTGGGGCGCCCGGTGCTCTGCGGCCAACAACTAAATCAATAGAATGGGCCGCCGGTGCTCCAATGCCACCGTAGCCGGTTAGGCGGTCTCCTGGGCGGTCCCTTCCTAAAACAATAAAAGAGTTTGCATTTGAGATTACTTTTTCGCACTTTGCAGAAATAAACTCTGGTAGAGGCTCAAATTTTTCTGAGCATCCAATGCCTGAACCTGTGCTGTTCTTCTCAAAAGTTTTTTCTTCTATCTGCTTGTTGGCTTCTTTGGATACAACATTATTTTGATTTAGTTTTTCTACTCTTGGCATTATTCTTCTTCTTTATCGTTTATAATGTCGTATAACTGATCTTTGTCTGATGATGAGAACTCAAAAGATGAAGTTTTTTGTTTTTGCATCAAAGCAGCAATCTTTACTAACTGCTCATTGGATCGTTGTAGAGTCTCAACATATTTAGCAGCAACAGGTCCAACTTCCCTGTGGCGTTCTTCGGCTGCGCCTAGGTATTTCATTAGATCTTGGAGAAGCTCTTTTGTTGTTGCTCTGTCTTCCTCAATGTTGTCGAGAGCGCTTGATAGTGTTTCGTCTAAGTTTTTCATAAATTTGTGTTATACTTCCGGTATAAATGAACCGTCGCCTTCTCTTACTTGCCTATAAGCGTTAGTGACACCATAAACTGCGTTTCTGTTCTCTTGATTTTGGAGATTCCCGACGCTGTAAAAATAAATGCGCTCCGCAGACGAGTTTTCGATCGTACTCAATACACACCTTAGCACGTTCTCGTAAGGAGATAATGTTCCATTTTCAAAGCCGGATAGACTATATGCAGCGAGGCCCATACCAAGCTTGGGGTTGAGCGGTGAACTAGAACTAAATTGATCATTAAACTTCTCAGCGGCTCGGGCCTGGAATCTGCCGGGTGCTCTCACTTCTTGTTCGGATGACACAAACTTCGAATAGGCTTGTATATTCCACTGGCTAATTTTGGCGATCGAGGTGGTCGCTTCCTCTGCGGCTTGCTGGGCTGCTAGAACGAATTCTCCAACTGCCCCCACACGCCCCTGGTGGGTGGTGGCTTCCAGATTAATCGATCCATTATTGATTGATGGTATTTCATTCATCTTGGTCAGTAGGTATTTTGCTGCTTCCACCTTGTTAACAAAAGCTTCTGAGGGTTCTAGCGCCCTGAAGTTTCGGTCTCCGTACCAAGCAGATGTATTCCAGCTTGCGCCTTCCACATCAAACTCAATAGCTTTTATTTTTTCTGGGCCTGCGGCGTCGATGAGATCTCTAATCTTTGCAGCATAATCGTTTATTAGGGCTCTGCTGGGATATGGCCAAACAGTGATTGTATATTCTATTCCTGCTGCAGCTAATTTGTCTGCAATTTGGGCTATCTGAGCCGGAGTGAAACCGTCGGCTGCTTCGTCAAAGTTTAGTGGCCATCGCTTATCTCCGCTAGAGAGCGTCGGAATTTGACTAGAATCTAAATTCGGATTTCTATTATCAACAGCCTGACTGGTGATCATGTGATTGACCATAGTTATGTTGTTGTTTTTCCATGTTGCTATAAAGTTATCCAACCCATCCATCGTCTCCCTGACTCCTCGATCGAGCCAAACTCCAAATTTCATTGGCCTGTTGTTCTTGAACGTATCGACTACCTCAGCCGACGTGATCCCCGGAAGAGTCGGGCCTGAACCACCATACACGTTTCGGCCATGGCCCGAACGAAATGGCTGACCTCCGGAGCTATTGAAATAAAATGAAGCGCCGTCGCCAGTAACAACATCTTCAGAAAAGTTGTTTCTTACCACAACTTTTCTAACTACGGCGCCGTTCCATGAGTTTTGTTCTGGTTTATATACCTCAACAATGTCGCCACGACCAAAAGACTCTATTGTTTCACTAACGGGTTTTTCTGATATTGCTCGGCCTTGCAATCCAATCGTGTTGACATAACTTTGCACTGTTGTTGCATAGCTTGAGGGATCTGGGGCAAACTGGTCTGATTCATCCCTTAGAACAAATATAAAATATTCAGGAATCTCTCCTGTCGTTGTTGAGTTAGCGTATAAATCCGGATAAAGATGTGCCGCCGGCCTTCCCGCTGCAACTCCCAGTATTCTAGCTCTGAATGTGTTGCCGAATGTAGATAAAGAATCGACAGCGTAAGAGTTTTGTAAGGTACTCTGAGCTATTTGAGTATACGGATCCAATACTCCGTTTCTTACGTCTAGGATCCGCTCAGAGTTTGAGTAAGGGTTTGATCTTAAATTGTTATAAGATCCAAACCTTTCTATTAATCTTGGACGTGGTATGCGAACTGCCATACAAAACTACCTCTAAGATAAATAGTTCCGCCTTAGATTTCTCCGTTGTCCCACTCGGCTCTTAGATTTCGATATTTTTTTCTTACTTTTGTTAGAGAAGAAGTTATTTGCTTTGTGCTAAAGCCGGTAATTTCCCGCAGATAAACATATACAGCTTTTTTGTTAAATATATCAATCTGTTCTACTGACTCAAATAAAACTTCGACTGCTTCTAAAATCTTTTTATCTTGAGCGCTGGATGTTTCTTCCTTCCACCATGCTATTTCTTCGTGGAGCACCTCAATAAACTCTGCTTTTGTGCGATCTTGGATGTAAGTGTTTCGAACGATAAGCTTTTCATCTAATACTGTATCAGAAACATCCAAGGCAACTTCTTTTTGAAGCTTCTTTTTTCTTTTCTTGGTCTCGGCAATAAACCAGTTCTTTGTGATCACTGAAAAGTAAGTAAAGGCTTTATAGCCCTTTTCAACATCAAACTTTTCTAAGATTGTAACCAAAAAGACTTTACAATCTTCTTTTAGAATATCGCAATTTGGAAGTGAGTTAAACTTATAGGTATAAACAATCTTATCAACTAACTCGTCAAAAGCAGGTTGGATTAGTGTGCCGTATAGCTCTTCTCTTCTAGCTTTTGATTCTGATTTACAGTATTCAAGGATTGCGTCCTCGTGTACCTGCGTAAAATACATGTTTCTTTTCTTTGGATACTTGCTCTTCCTTCTCTTCTTCGCTGTCATCTATTTGCTCCTCTAGGGCATCTGTAAGCTCTTCTTCCTCTAACCTGCTAAACAGGGTTGTAAAGTCTCCAACTCTCTCTGAGACGGCCTTTGAGTGCTCTAACAAGGCACGTAAGGTTTCATCTCCATAAAAGGATTCAAGCTGGTATACTTGTTCGACGTGGCGATGATAAATGTTGAGGTCTGTAATCACTTCCTCGACTTCTAGTGAGAGGTCTGAAAGGTCTGTTACAAGGCGCCGGCTATACCAAGTTAGAATTACATTAAGTAATACCGAAACTGTTATAATACCATAAATCATCAATCCAACATCCTATTTGCTAAATTATCTTTTTCGTCTTGAAGAATTTTTCTGTTTTCTTCAATATAATCTTTTGTTAGTTCGCCGGTCTTTTTTGAAGTTTCTTCGGCGGCTCTTCGGATACTAACAGTAGATAGTTGTTTTGTTATTTCGCCTTTATCGGCGCAATCATACACTTCTGAGCAAGTGGTTGGGCTTTCATCTGCTCCAACCATTGCCTTGAAGGATGAACCACATTTTTTACATTCGTAAGCGTAAATGGGCATTGTTTTTTCGTTTGTACAACAAAAAAAGAGGGAAATTCCCTCTTTTTCAGTCTTATTGTTCCTCTACTGCAGCCTCTTCTAGTTCTGAAAGGTCTCCGGATACGACAGGTGGGTTAGTTACCACAAGCCCATCATCGGACATCTCAAAAACCATATCGTTAAGAAGCGGCATAATATCTGCTTGCTCCCAAAGACATTTTTGTAGAACCATTAACAGGGCTCCGGCTGCTTGATTTGATAGTTGCATTAGTTTTCTCCTATTATATATAAATTGCACTGCTTTTGTTCTTGTCTACTCCAAGTCCAAGCATTTTCTTTTTTGTATTCATTTCTACAATATTGTAAAAGATTTTCATCTAATTTGCAAGACTTTTTATAAATATTTTTATAATATATATTTTTTATTGTTTTGTTTATAGTGTCCTTATCGGACCAGTTGCTTTTCATTAAAATATCAGTAATAAGTATTTTTTTATCTGTATTTTTAAGCACTAGATCAAAAATCATTTTATGATCTAAGTGCCCATATTCTCCATATGGATTGTGTGTAAAGATAAAATCTGCATTTTTTTGAAGTTTTTGAATATTGCCTTCAATTACTTTTGTCATTCTTCTTATTGGCGACTCGCCATCGCCGGGCTCGCCGGTTGGAACGCCCTGTGGGCGCCTTGTTGGCACACGATAAAAGGAAGAGGGGAGATCGATGCAAGTTAAGTCGATTGAGAGCTTGCTACAGATTCTTTCTAGTGCAAACTTTCTATTTTTACACCAAGCCCTATTTGGATTATTTGCGTCCGTTGAGCACATTAACAAATGCTTTTCTACTGTAGGGTCTTGGATTATGGGATACCCAAACAGTATTTCATCATCCGGATGGCACATTACCATTAGTATTTTTTTCATATTTTAATCTAACTCCTGAACCACTTGAAACCAGTTTCCTTTAAAAATTATAAAAGGAATTTTTTCTTTTTTTAATAAACTGATTGTATCATGATAGAGATTAATATATGATGGGCCTTTTTCTTGACCAGCCGATAAGTCATCAATAAAAATATCGCATTTTCTAGAACATAAAAAAGACACTTTTTCTTTAGAGTTTTTTGTTATATTAACAGACTTGTATTTAAAGCCGTGCATATTCAACCAATCTTCCGTTATGCTTTGTGCATCGTCAAAGTTCCTTGCTGACAAGAAGTGTATATCATATTTTTCAGATAACTTTTCAAGGGCGGCCCTAGCACCTGGGAGTGGCTTATCTTTCATGATCTCGGCCCGAGTAAAGGCATTTGGGTGAATAGAATGTCCCGGGAACTTTGGGACAGCCCATTTTTGTATTCTAACCCAGTGGTTATTTATTGTGCTGTCAATATCGCAATAGAGTTGTTTTTTCATAGTTTTATTATTTTTGCAAATTATTAAATATAAGATTAAATAATCTTTTTTTATTAAGCCAATTATTGAAATATAAAGGGCACCTTGTTTTAAATTCATTTTGATTTTTTAAAATGAATTCAACCAAAGGACTTTGATAAGGGTTGTAAAAAGGCCTCCTCCAGTCGGCATAGCCAGTTGAGAATCCTGGCTGGCACTCTAGAAAATAAAGCCTGCCATCTTGGTCTTCAATAATATCAACCCCTTGAAGGTCTAGGCCTAGAGAAGATACCGATCTAATAATTTCTTGTTTTCTTTCTTTCATTATATTGTTGCACCTTTCTTGATACTTTATAAAAAGAGGTCCCATTTCTTCTTTGAACTTTCCAGTTATTGCAACCCGGTCTGTCGCCTCGCTTAGCCTGGCATACCCTGTTATAACAGAGTCGCCGGCAACAATCACTCTGTAAGATAAATTATACTTTCCATCTTCTTTAGATGCATCGATAAATTTAACTGCTATTTTTCTAGTAAAAGGTTTTTTATTTTTTACTTTATTAAAATCTCCCTCTAGTTTCCTAGAGTAGTGATCGAGCTCGGCTTTATTTTTGACTAAATAAGAACTGCGGCCTGTCACCTCATTGTTTAGCCGTATTAAAAAAGGATAGTTAATTTTTATCTCGTCGGCGCTGTTAAAAACCTGACATTCGGGATGTCTAACTGACGCCTTTTCCCAAGTTGCAAAGGCCTCATCCTTACAGTGGACGTTCAAGTATGCAGTTGGACTATTTATTGACTTTATGTTTTTTTTATCTAAAAAGTAGTATAAATCCATCGCCCAAGATAAAGTCTCTTGCGTCATCTCATCAGAGTTCAACCTCCAGAAGACTGCCTGGATGTTGCTAAA